>Ga0209169_10000498_pt1 | contig 23934 bp, 19 predicted proteins | sample HubBroMetageWRM4_FD_188346 | JGI IMG/M metagenome (GOLD analysis project Ga0209169, IMG submission 188346) | Warmed soil microbial communities from the Hubbard Brook experimental Forest, New Hampshire - Hubbard Brook CCASE Soil Metagenome WRM 4... | ecosystem: Environmental > Terrestrial > Soil...
ACTCGTGCCGTTCTCGAACTTGGTTGGAATTGAATCCAATGTCCAGCCGCTAAAGGGGCATCTGATTTCGAGCGATTGTGGTATCGCTAAAGCGATACCCTGATACGAACCCTCGATCCTGATGTGAACCTTCGATCCTGATACGAAACGCGAGTTTCCCAGCAAACTGTCTATCTACGTGAACTTAGTTCTGTAGCAATCTCTTTAGTTCTCTCCTATTTTTTGCTGGCAATCCGCGGAGAGCAGCTTGCGCTAGTGCTGAATAAACCTGGCGCACTCCCGGAAGTTTCTTTAACACGGCAAGATGTTTCGCTACGGTCTGGGCGTCTCCACGAATCAGAGGTCCGCTGAAAGATTGGGCTGGACCGAGACGCGAATAGTTTGCCAAAGTCTGCATGATGATGGGAAGGCTTTTGCGGCGGGCATCTTTGGGCGCCAGTCCGGCGGCACGAGCAGCTTCCTCAAGCGTCACCAGGAACGCGAGCTGCAGAGGTGAAGTTAGAGTGGCCCACGCGTGGTAGGCGGCTTTGCGTGCTGGTGGTAGTGAGAAACTCTGGCCTCCTAATTCTCGGACGATCCGGCGGGCAACGCGCTTGGCCGCTTTATCGCCTTCGATGGCAAAAGGTACACCTCTTAAGGATGGGTTTGCTTTAGCAACGAACGTCATCAGCGGATGGACAGATGCCACGGCTGCGCCTGCTTCGCGCAGAGGATTGAGTTCGCGGCTGAGCAGGGCTCCGCTGGAGTGGAAGGCGAAGCGCAGATGGTTTTTCTTCTGAGCAGAAGCGCGAAGTGCCAGCTCCGAGGCGGCGCTGTGAATCTCACGATCGGGGACACAGAACCAGAGCAAGGCGGCATCCAGCGCGGAGGAATTTGCCGTGACTACCTTCGCTCGAACCTTGGCGGCGAGTGAGCGAGCACGCGGTCGCGATGCTGGCGAATCGCGTGCGACGATTTCGGTAATCTTGAAGCCGGCTTCGTGAAGCGCTACGGCCAGGGATGTTGCCAGGCTGCCTGCTCCGATGATGGCTATGGAGGGCTTTCTGCTCATCAATTCTCCAAGCTCTTTCTCCAAGTTCTCGATTTCTCTTTTTTAACTTCTCTTTTTAACTATTGCTTCTCGGCTCAACGGCGCAGCATACCTTATATTGTTGTCATGGCGAAATCGGCGGCTGGTAAATCGGGGCAGGCTCGTGTTCTCTCTTCCAAGGTCAGCTATCAGGGTCCGGTGTTCAGTGTGACTACGGATGAAGTGGAAGAGCCTGGAGGCGTGCGAGCGCGTCGCGACGTCATACGGCATTCGGGATCCATCGTGGTTCTTGCGGTTGAGGATTGGGCCGTCGATGGATCGGCGAAAGCCACACGCAAGGCCGAGCCGCGCATTTTGCTTGAGCGCCAGTACCGTCACGCGGCCCAATCGATGATGTGGGAGTTGCCGGCGGGACGGATCGACGATGGGGAAACGGCGCTTACCGCTGCTAAGCGCGAATTGCTCGAAGAGACAGGTTATAGCGCACGCCAGTGGAAGAGAATTCTGCATTTTTATGTAAGTCCTGGGTTTCTCGATGAAACTATGACTATTTACCTGGCCCGTGGCCTTCAAGCTGGCGAAGCCCAGCCGGAGCCGGATGAGCGGATCGCGGTCAGATTTTTTAGTTTGTCGGAGGCGAAACGGATGGCGATTAATGGGCGCATCCGAGACGCTAAGACTATCTCCGGGATCCTGTGGCTGGCTGAGATGGCGCGACCAGTACGGTAGACGGTCATTGGGTAATAATTCCCTCCCCTGACAGGCTGTAACAATGGCTTGTTAGTGTAATGCTGAGCCTTGACAGTCACTCCCTTCAGCAGCACAATGCCTACACATTTTTTTGCGGGCCCCTGGAATCGCGCCTTTTCGGGGAATTCCGCAAGAATTAAGGAGGGGGCGAACGTGGAACGTTTGAAAGGCACCGTCAAGTGGTTCAACAATGCGAAGGGATACGGATTCCTCGGCCGCGACGATGGACCGGATGTATTCATTCACTACAGTTCAATCACCACTGAAGGGTACAAAAGTTTGCAGGAGGGGGATAAGGTAGAGTTTGAGATTGTCCAGGGGCAGAAAGGGCCGCAGGCGGCCAATGTGACAAAGGTTCCCTGAAAGATCTCCTGATCGGAGATTATTTTCTCAGACTGGTTCTTTGCACGAAGTTTTTTTCGCACCAAGTTATGTGTGCCGCGACGTCTACGCCGGCTGTGTCCCTTGTGCGCCTGCCCTCCTCGTTAAGCATCGTTAAGCTTCCTCATTACAACCCGACTCGGCGTTACAATCTTCTGTCGAGTTGACACTTCTTAATGGATAACAAGGCCATCGCCGGACTTCTCTATGAGACTGCCGATCTGCTGGAGATCGATGGGCAGGACTCGTTTCGCATACGCTCCTATCGCAACGCCGCAGCGGCCATTGAAGCCTTGCCGCAACAGGTGGCTGACTTAATTCAGGAGCCGAAGAAGCTTCTCGAAGTACAGGGCATTGGCAAGGGGATGCTGGCTAATCTGCAGATGCTTTTTAAAGATGGCCGCATTGAAGCGCACACTGAGCTGCTGAAAAAATACCGGCCTTCGATGCTCGAACTGCTCAAAATCCAGGGCCTGGGGCCGAAGACGATTGCTTTGATCTGGAGCGCTCATCAGGTGAGCGACCTCGAGGGAGTGGAGAAGTTGGCGCGCGAGGGCAAGATCCGCGAACTGCCACGCATGGGCGAGAAGCATGAACTGAAGCTGCTGAAAGCGATCGAGGATTATCGGCGCATTGGTGGGCGATTCCTGCTCGACAAGGCCGAGGAGCTGGCCGAGAAATTGACCGAGCATTTGATGGCGGCTCCTGGCATAGAAAAAGTGACGCCCGCTGGTTCGTTGCGTCGTGGGCGCGAAACTGTGGGTGATCTCGATATCCTGGTCACGGGCAAGGGCTGCATTGAAGCCGAATCACGGCAGGCGCTCATCGAGCATCTGCTGCGGTTTCCTGGTCTGATGGATGTGATTGCGCAGGGAGAAAATAAGGTCAGCTTCCGACACCGCAATGGCATGCAGGTGGATGTGCGGCTACTGGCTCCGGAATCGTTTGGAGCGGCCATGCAATATTTCACCGGGTCGAAGGCGCATAACGTCGCTCTGCGGCAGCGCGCGCTCAAGATGGGATTCACGCTCAACGAATATAGTCTTGCCACACTCGAAGGTGAGACGCCGGTCGCGCGCAAAACTGAAGAGGAAATCTACGCGAAATTAAAGCTCGACTTCATCCCCCCTGAACTGCGCGAGAATCTGGGCGAGATCGAGGCCGCCGCGGCACACACATTGCCGGTTCTGATTGAACGATCGGACATTCGTGGCGATGTGCATATGCACACCGTCGAAACCGATGGACGCAACACGATTGAAGAGATGGCCGAAGCGGCGCGGGAACGCGGCTACGAGTATATGGCCATCACCGATCATTCGAAGAATCTCGCCTTTGCCAACGGCCTTACCGATGAACGCGCGCTGGCGCACATCGAAAGGATTCGATCGGTCGAAAAGAAGATGAAGGGGATTCGAATTTTCGCGGGAATCGAAGTCGATATCCTGGGCGATGGCTCGCTCGATCTCTCCGACTCGGTGCTGGAACAGATGGACATCGTGATTGCGAGCGTACATTCGTTGTTCAATCAAGATCGCGCCACCATGACTGAGCGGCTGCTGAAGGCGATTGCGAATCCGAATACGTCGCTGATCGGGCACCCCACGGGACGGCAGTTATTGCGGCGTGATGCCTATCCATTCGATCTTGACGCGGTGCTCAAAGCTGCGGCCAAACACAAAGTGGCGATGGAACTGAACTCCTACCCGGAGCGGCTCGACCTTAACGACGTTCACCTGCGGTTGGCGAAGCAACATGGAGTGAAGATTGTGATCAACACCGATTCGCACCACACTTCGCACATGGAAAAACTGCGCTATGGAATCACTCAGGCGCGGCGGGCTTGGCTCACCAAGGATGACGTTCTGAACACCCTACCCGCGCAAAAATTCGCCAAGGCGATGAAGCACGGCTGGTAGAAGCTGCGAAAAAGTCGTGAAGGCGCGAACAGCTCGCCTCAGGCGCTAAAGCGCGGCACATTTTCGGGGACTTAACGGCACGAGTGAACTGGTGCCCTTCCCAAAGCGACGTGAAATCGGAGTTTTTCCGCAACCTCTGGTAGCCGTAAGTCGAAATCTGGACAAGCCGAAGTCTGGGGAAAACAGGGAAATAGATTACCCACAAGTGCGCTTGCCTCACCCATTGCTGGTCAGATTTGTGGCATCCCGCGCAGAAGAATCCGCAGAATCAGTGGCTTACGAAGAGTTTGCAGGAGGGCTTTGGTCGGTGGGTTGCAATGTTAGGGAACGGGTCTCGAGGATTGGCAATCCTGTCACAAACGGCTGGTACGATAAACTTTGGTTGCGAAAATCTTTTGCGAAGATCGAGAGTTCGCCCTGGTTGCCGACCGCCTCGCGCAGCTAGACCGGCACGTGACAACGGCTCAGCCCCTAAAGGCGGCGTGTGATTTTGAACGACTTACGGTATCGCTAAAGCGATACCCTGATACGAAGCCCAAGGTTTTCAGCGAACTGTAACCGCGACCATCTTTCATATTCATATTCATATTCATGCTTAAGTTAGAAAGACGACAGATTCTAAAGAACGTTGGATCGAGCTGGTCCGCTCTTGGGATCAACGTGATCGTCGGCATCTTCCTGTCGCCGTTCATCCTGCATCATCTCGGCGATGCAGCGTTCGGAATCTGGGTGCTGATCTTTTCGGTGACCGGCTACTACGGTCTGTTCGATCTCGGAATCCGCTCTTCGATCATTCGCTACGTTTCCAAATACACCGCGACCGACGATCGTGAAAAGCTCGCCCAGTTCATCAACACGGCGCTGTTCACGTATACCTGCATCGGTGTGGTAAGCATGGTGTTGACCGCGCTGCTGAGCTCATGGGTTGAACACTTTTTTAAGATTCCCGCCGGAATGCATTCCCAGACGCGCTTGCTGTTGTTGATGGTCGGCGCCTCGGTCAGTCTTGGCTTTCCGCTCGGCGTTTTCGGAGGCATGCTCGAAGGACTGCAGCGCTTCTACATTCTTAATTGGACCAGCATCGGCGCCACCCTGATCCGCGCCGCCTTGATTGTTTACTTTCTGAATCGCGGATACGGTCTGCTGACGGTCGCATTGCTCACGGTTGGCCTGCCGATTCTTTCTTCAATTCTCCGCGGCATTATTGTCTTCCGCTTGTGCCCAGTGCCGCTGGGTCTTAAGCATGTGGATCGCGCCTCGTTCCGCCACATGGCGACTTACGGCGGTACCACGTTCCTGGTGCTGGTCGCCTCGCGCCTGCGTTTTCGTACGGATGAACTCGTGCTCGGAGCGATGATGTCGACGGTTGCTGTCGCCTGGTTCAACATCGGCGCTCGTATCGTCGACTATGCTAATGAGTTCGTCTCCAGCCTGGCGCAGATCTTTGTGCCCATGTCGAGCCAATCGGAGGCCTCGGGCAATCTCGATCGCGTGCGGAAGATTTATATTGCCGGCAACCGCGTATGTGCGTTTCTGATTCTTCCCATTACCGCCATCCTCATCCTTTTTGGCAAGCACATCATTCGCATTTGGGTGGGCGCGCGTTACGTTCCGCACAGTTACCCGGTGCTGGTGGTGATGATCATTCCTTTTGCACTGATGCTGTCGCAAGCGGCGTCCACGCGCATTTTGTTTGGGCTCGGCAAACATCAGATCATGGCCGCGATTACCGTGATCGAGGGTATCGCTAACCTGATTCTCAGTATCGCGCTCGTACCATCGATGGGAATTGTCGGCGATGCGCTGGGGACTGCCATTCCGCTCAGCTTTACTTGTCTCGTGTTCTTGCCACGTCACATGAAAAAGCGGATTGGGGTTCCTGTCTGGACCTTTCTGCGCGAGGCCTACACGCTGCCCGTTCTTTTGACCCTCCCGTTGATCGCCGCGCTCTGGCTAGCCAATCGATTCTTTTATCCTCGGAACCTGATTGAATTGACACTAGAAACGCTGGCTGTGAGTTCGATCTATGGGGTCGGAATGCTATGGGCTTATCGCACAAATCGGGCCTTTCATGTGGCTGAGATTGCGGGTCTGACTCGGCCAGTGCCTATCGAGCAACCGCCGCAAGCAGTGGTGGCGGTGGAATACCAACAGGAGCAGTGAGCGTGGAATGATCACCTAAAGGATGACTGGCCAATGGATGATGAACAAGCAACGACAAGACATGCCACTCTCATTCCCAAGTTCGGGTGCGATATCGCAATTGGTTTCACATCCCCCGGACGAACTATCTCTTTTTGAGGTAGAATCTACCATGACGTTTGTTTTTAATGGTTTACAGTCAGGTAATTGGCAGCTTTCGGAAGGTGAATTGCTCCTTCCTCTACGTTCCAGTGATTTTGGGCCAGATTTAGTCGCTTCTGGAGTTTCTGGCTCGTTTAGTTGTTCTGGCAGTTGCTTACAGCCCCCGCAGGCAACTTGACCAGCCACGGCAAAATAGGGCGAGCTTAGATTGAGAACCCCCCAATTGATTTTGATATCAGCATAATTTTTGGTTAGAACATCCGGGAGGAATACTGCTTTGAGCACAACCACCAGTCACCTAATCGCCCCACATGGGGGAGAACTTGTCCAGCTGCAAGTGCCGGCCGCGCGCGCCGCAGAGCTAAAAGCGCAATCCAAGGATTGGCCTTCATGGGATCTGACTGCCCGGCAGCTTTGTGACCTGGAACTGCTGATGAGTGGTGGGTTTTCGCCTCTGGACGGCTTCATGAATCGGGCCGATTATGAGGGCGTCTGCAATAACATGCGATTGGCCAGCGGCATCCTTTGGCCAATGCCAATCACTCTTGATGTCACCGAAGATTTTGCCAAGAAACTGACGCCGGGCAGCAGCAAGATCGCGCTACGCGATCCCGAAGGCGTAATGCTCGCCGTGCTTAGCGTTGAAGATGTCTGGCAGCCTGATCGCACAGCGGAAGCCAAGGCCGTTTTTGGTTCCACGAGCGCCGCGCATCCCGGCGCCGACTATGCCATCAACAAATCCAATCCGTGGTATGTGGGTGGAAAAGTTGAAGGCATACAGTCGCCATCGCATTATGATTTCCGATCGCTACGATTGACGCCGGCTGATCTACGTGCAGAATTCGGCCGTTTGGGCTGGACCACGGTGGTCGCCTTCCAGACCCGCAATCCCATGCATCGCGCTCACGTCGAACTGACCATGCGCGCCGCCAAGCAGGTTGAGGCCAATTTGCTGATTCATCCATCGGTGGGCATGACCAAGCCGGGCGATGTCGATTATTTCGTCCGCACGCGCTGCTACCAGCTGCTGCTCCCGAAGTACCCGCACGGCACAGTCGAACTCGCCATGCTGCCACTCGCCATGCGTATGGGCGGACCGCGCGAAGCGGTGTGGCACGGACTGATTCGCAAGAATCACGGCTGCACGCACTTTATTGTTGGCCGCGATCATGCCGGACCCGGAAAGGACACAGACGGCAAGAACTTCTACGGTCCTTATGATGCTCAGGAACTTTTCAAGAAGCACGAAGCGGAAATGGGCGTAACCATGGTTCCCTTCCAGATGATGGTGTATTTGGAGAACGATGACCGGTACGTTCCGTCCGATGAAGTGCCCAAGGGCGCGAAAGTGCTTGACATCTCGGGCACGGAATTGCGTTCGCGCCTCAACGAAGGCCGCGACATCCCAGCATGGTTCACTTATCCCGAAGTCGTGCAGGAATTGCGCCGCAGCTATCCGCCACGGCACAAGCAGGGCGTCACCATTTTCTTCACTGGACTTTCAGGATCGGGCAAATCGACCATCGCCAATGCGCTCATCACCAAGTTCCTGGAGCTGGGCGGACGACCGGTCACGCTGCTGGATGGCGATCTGGTGCGCAAGAACTTGTCGAGTGAACTCGGATTCTCCAAAGAGCATCGCGACATCAACATCCGGCGCATTGGGTATGTTGCTTCGGAGATCACGAAGAATGGTGGCATCGCGGTGTGCGCCCCCATCGCTCCTTATGAAGCTACGCGTAAGGCGGTGCGGCAGATGATTGAACCGTTTGGCGGATTTATTCTGGTGCATGCCGCGACTTCGATCGAAGTGTGCGAACAGCGCGACCGGAAGGGCTTATACGCCAAGGCTCGTGCCGGCATCGTTAAGGAGTTCACTGGCATCTCTGATCCATACGAGGCGCCGGTGGATGCCGAAGTCGTGATTGACACCGCCAAGCTGAGCCCCGAGGAAGCGGCGCAGACCATCATTCTGCACCTCGAGCGCGAGGGCTTCGTCGGCGCTAACGGCAACAGCTAGTAAAAAGTAGTAAAACGTTCGGCGCAGGAAGTGCATCGTAAGTCAGGGGCAGGACTAGGCCGTCCTGCTCCTGGATAGAAAGACCGCATGGAATTCTTGCTCCTCAAAGTATTAATCGGCTTCATTGTTGGAACGCTGATCGGTTTGACGGGTCTGGGCGGCGGCGTCCTGCTGCTGCCCATGCTCATCTTTGGGTTGCACATTCCCGCTATCATCGCCGTCGGAAGCGACGCTCTATTCAATTTTTTCACCAAGATTCCCGCCAGCATCATGCACCTGCTGAAGGGTACGGTGCGGAAAAAAGTCGTACTGGCGATGGCGGTCGGCAGCATTCCTGGTTCTTATCTCGGCGTGACTCTTCTGGTGCACCTGCGGCAGGTCTATGGCAGTCATGTGAACGATTTCATTAAATCCGCTGTGGGCTTACTGCTGGTATTGATTCCAACATTGCTTCTGTTTCAAGGGCGGATTGAAGAACATCTCTCCAAACGCGAGCCCACGATGAAGAATTTTGCCTTCATGAGTGTGATCGGGTTAGTTGGCGGATTTCTGGTGGGCATCACTTCAGTCGGGTCGGGCAGCATCATCATGATGTTGCTACTTCTGTTTTATTCATTCACTCCCAAAATCATGGTCGGCACCGACATTGCCCACGCTGTGATTCTGACTGGCGTTACCAGCCTGCTGCACTGGCGGGCAGGCAATGTTGACTTCTCGCTGGTCGGTTCCCTGCTGATCGGCTCCATTCCGGGCGGAATGCTCGGCTCGCATCTGAGCACGCGGGTTCCGGTGCTCTGGCTGCGTCGAATCCTGTGCACAGTTTTGCTGATGACGGGAGCGAGAATGTTGTGGGCTTAAAACAATTCCCGATTCTCAGTTCTCAGAAAACTCTTGCCGAAGCTGAGATCTGAAAATTTAATCATGGAGTAATAATGTCTTCTTCTACGAACTCGCGAGAATTTCTCGAACGCATCCACGCCGCGCTCGAAGCTGCACGGACCGTGCTCAACCGCTTCACCCCAGGCGCGATTGAAACCGAATACAAAGTGGGACACGATCCCGTCACCGAAGCCGACAGAGCTGTCGACGACGTTCTTCGCAAAACCCTTCTACGCGATGGCGAAGGCTGGCTCTCCGAGGAAACTGTCGACGATTTCACTCGCCTCGATAAACAACGCGTCTGGGTGGTCGATCCACTCGATGGCACGCGCGAATTCGTGCAAGGTATTCCGGAGTTTTGCGTCTCGATTGCCATGGTTGAGAATGGAATTCCTGTGGCTGGCGGAATCTGCAATCCCGCGACCGACGAACTCATTCTAGGATCGCTCGATACCGGTGTAACCTACAACGGCAAGCCTTCGCAACCCAGTCAGCGCAAAGATCTGCACGGTGCACTCGTGCTCGCCAGCCGCAGTGAAGTGAAGCGCGGCGAGTGGAAGCAGTTTGAATCCGCTGAATTCAACATTCGCCCCATGGGATCGGTCGCCTACAAACTTGGATTGGTCGCCGCAGGTCGCGCCGATCTTACCTTTACGCTGGTTCCAAAGAATGAGTGGGACGTTGCCGCTGGGGCGGCGCTGGTCGAAAGCGCCGGAGGCTGGGTGCTGAAGCTCGATAATTCTCCGCTGCGCTGCAATCAGAAGGACCCTCTGATTTCCGGTTTGCTGGCAGGCGGTCCATTTCTACGAGATCCATTACTCGCGATACTTGACCGGCACTCGCAAACGGTCGGCGCCGACAAGCAATCGTAAAATCAGAAACATCTTGTCCTACGGAGCTTCGGGAGCATGAGGTCCTTCGCTTCGCTCAGGATGACAATTCTGATAAGAATCAATCATGGCTGCAACCCGCATTGTTTTCCTGATGTACCACGAACTGGAGCTGGCTGGGCGCAAGCTCTGCCAATCCGAACCTGGTTATGTGCGTTACATTTTGCCGCTTGAAGTTTTCCGCGGACAGATGGAGTGGATAAAAACATCTGGCTGGCACGGCCTGAACGTTACTGAGGCTCTGCGTTATCCTGCTGGGCAAAGTGTTTGTATCACCTTTGACGATGGCTGCGAGACTGACCTGATCGCCGCCGCGCCCGTCCTTCGCGAGTTCGGCTTCAACGCAACTTTCTATCTCACCGCAGGATTTCTGGGAACACCGGGTTACCTCAATGCCAGCCAGGTGCGCGATCTTGACGCTCAGGGTTTCCAGATCGGCTGCCATTCGATGACGCATCCGTATCTATCCGATCTGCCGGAACCAGAATTGAAACGCGAAATTGTGGATGCGAAACTCAAGATTGAAGAAATCGTGGGGCACACCATTGAACACTTTTCATGTCCTGGTGGACGTTATGATCGACGGACACTGCAGATAGCGCGACAAGCTGGATTTATAACTGTTGCCAACAGCCAGTTTCATGCGAACTCACCTGGCACCAATCCCTACCAGCTCGGCCGCGTAGCCATGCTGCGTGATCTCTCCATTGAAGCATTCAGTGGCATCTGCCATGGACGCGGACTATGGAAGAAACGCCTTCAACATCAGGCCCGCCGCAGCGCTCAGCGCACGCTCGGAAACCGGACTTATGATCACCTGCGCGCGCTGCTGTTAGGGGAACCCCGACAGTAACGATACTGTCGGTTACTTTAGTTACTTCCGCTCCGTCGATAGTTTTCTGAATTACTCTGTCATCGTTGCATTTGAAACCGAGCCAAATGGCGCGCCCCTCGCCTGATCTCATCGATTACATAAAAACCAGCGACCAATACAGCACGCGAATCAGTACACCGGACTTCTCCGTGTACTAACGCGTGTCAAATGAACTTCTGGTATCTGTGAACTGCGAACCTATCTGGGTAGATTCAGCGTGAGGACAATCGACTAGTCCCCCATTTTGTAAGGTCGAGGGCTCGCAATGTCTAAAGCAGCAGCGATGTTTGAACCAAAAAATGCTCTTCTGAAATCTTATCCCGGATTTTCTTCTGCGCTCGCACAGCGTCTGAGCGCTCTGATCCTCATCCTGGCGGTCGCGCTAATCACGACGTCATGCGGTTCGGTAGCACAAGCCGCCAGCGCGACGAATGGCGAGAACCCGCACCTTCTGAATCTGGGTGGAAGTCTTCCTGGAGGCGCAGTCAATGAACCGTACAACGCTGTGCTTGCAGTCGGCGGTGGAAACTCGCCTTATCACTTTTCGGTGAAAACCGGCGCGTTACCTCCTGGAGTAAGTTTGAATCCAACTACGGGCCGGTTCTCGGGCATACCTGTAACGGCCGGCAACTTCCCGTTTGAAGTAATCGTGACCGATTCCCCGAATCTCGATCAGGGAAACAGGAGCTACATAATTTACGTCGGTGGTGGAGTTAGTACGGGTGGCAACGGTGATATCAATGTGAGTGTATCTCCGACCAGCGTAACCTTACCATCCGCTGGGAAGCAGCAGTTCATGGCCAGCGTCACCGGAACTTCCAATACCGCTGTGACATGGTCGGCGACGGCAGGCTCAGTTAGTGCCAGCGGACTCTACACTGCACCTACAGTTAGCGCACAAGCGACCGCGGTAGTAACTGCCACCAGCGTGGCCAATACTGCTAAGTCGGCCAGCGCCTCGGTCACTATTGAACCGGCGAATCAACAGTCGTTACAAATCACCACCGGAGCTCTGCCGCAAGGCCAGCAGGGGAACATTTACGGTGAAGCCTTCACCGCTGCTGGTGGAACCGCTCCTTACAGCTGGAGCATTTCCGCTGGCACTCCGCCGCCGGGAATCACGATGAGTACAAACGGCGATCTTAACGGCATGCCGACCACAACCGGTGCTTTCAACTTCACAGTTACGGTTGGGGATGCCACGGGTAAAACTGCAACTGGGAATTTCGGCATCACAATTATTAGCAGCGGCAATTACGATGGGCCCGCTGAACTACCGCGAGTGACCGTTTCCAGTGCGATGTCAGACACGCCCGCACCGGGAGCTGTGATCAACGTCAATGCTGGCGGTAATCTGCAAACGGCTTTGAACGCCGCACAATGCGGAGACGTAATTCAACTTCAGGCGGGCGCCACGTTTAGCGGCAAGTTCATAGTGCCGGCGAAGAACTGCGATATCAATCATTGGATCTGGATCCGAACAAGCGCCCCGGATAGCGCTCTGCCGGCAGAAGGGCAACGCCTTACGCCGTGTTACGCCGGAGTCGCTTCTCTAGAGGGACGCCCACAATATCCCTGCTCCAATCCACAGAATGTCATGCCAACGGTCGAGATTCAAACCAAAGGCGACGGTCCATTCCAGTTCGCCCCTGGCGCAAATTTCTACCGTTTCATCGGTCTGCAGGTTACTCGTCCGGCGGGAACCCCGGGACCGGCGCGGCTGATGTCAGGCCAAGCCACTATGGATCACATCGTGGTGGACCGCTCATGGCTGCATGGAGCGCCTCAGGATGAAACTCATGACGGCGTGAACCTGGATGGCGCGACCAACGTAGCGGTCGTCGATTCCTATCTCAATGATTTTCATTGCATCTCAGTCACTGGTGTTTGCATCGATGCTCACGCGGTTGCTGGAGGCGTCAGCGATACGCAAGACGGTCCTTTCCTCATCCAGGACAACTTTCTGGAAGCTTCAGGCGAGGAGATTATGTTTGGCGGCGGAGCAGCGACATTAACTCCCACCGACGTCGAAATCCTAAACAATCACTTCTGGAAACCGTGGCAATGGATGCCCGGAAATAATCCTTTCGTCGGAGGACCGAACGGCAATCCCTTCATCGTCAAGAATCACCTGGAGCTCAAAAACGCAGTTCGCGTGCTGGTCGAAGCGAACCTCATGGAGAACGTTTGGGGCGGCTTCAGCCAAACCGGCTACGGCATTCTACTCACTCCCAAAAACCAACATACCCAGAGCGGTAATGATGTTTGTCCTATATGTCAGGTGACCGACGTCACGATCCGCTATGTGCATGTTTCGCACGGCGGGGGTGGAATCCAGATGGTGACCGACATCTCCGGCAACGGCAAAGATGGAGCTCCGGCGCTAGCTGGCACCCGCTTTAGCATTCACGACGTGGTGCTTGATGACCTCAACAAAAAATACGTTGGAGGCGGCACTGGGTTCATGATCATGAACGCGTGGCCTAAGAACCCGCTCAACACCATCACTATCAATCACGTCACGGCTTTCCCTGATCCCGCCAGCCACATGATCGTCATGGGAAACCTCTCCCAGAATGCGTCCATGTATGGGTTGGTCTTCACCAACAATCTGACACTCACCGGCCAATATCCGGTGTGGAACGCAGAAGGGTCGACCAGCTGTGCTGTCGAAGACGTGCCCATCACCAGCATCTCCAAATGTTTCACTTCCTATACATTTGGCAATAACGGGCTGATTACGACTCCGGTGGCGTTTCCTCCATCGAAGTGGCCATCGGCGAATATGTTCCCCCAAAGCATCAATGAAGTTGGATTCACCAACTACAACAACGGCGATGGCGGAAACTACGAATTGCTGACGAGCAGTCCTTACAAGAACAAGGGCACGGATGGCAAAGACCTTGGGGCCGACATTGTTGGACTCAACCAAGCGCTGGCTAATGTCGAATAGCTTTTCGGCGTAAGCAGGCTTCTCCCTTCCCCAAAACTAGAAAGGTCCGCGGTGCGCCGCGGACCTTTCTTTTTGTGACGCGATACCCTGATGCGAATCGCGAGCTTCAGCACTCTGTAAAGCCGAAATGAGAATGCGATGCTTACGGCACGGCTGAACAGGCTGCGGAAGAAGTCGCGGGCGCGCCCCGCAGTAACCCCTCAGCGGCTGAAGCCGACACTAAAACAGGGCGTTTATCGCAGCGGTAAACCGCTGCGCCACCCAAAATCAAGTGCTACATCAAGTTTTTTCGCAGCCTCTGAAGCCGTGCCCTTTCAAAACGGATTCCAAACCGAGCCACTCCGCTCATCCAGTACACTGTGATAAACAGCCCCTGCGCGGTGACATTGGTTCGTGCGCGGAGTTGTGAGATATAGGAGAAACGGAAAACATGCATCTGCTTCTTTTGCGGTGTCCTCGCCTCGTTTCCTCGGCCAAGATCTCGCTGCCGGCAACGCTACACTCTTCATTCTTGTTCGCCGCTTTGGTTGTGGGATGCGCGGTACAGGGCGGTTGGGCAGCAGCGCCTCCTATCGGCGAGAACGCTTATTGCGGTAAGGGCAATGTCGCTCAGTTCGGCGCCAAGGATGGACCCGCTGAACTTCCCAAAGCTTGTTACTACACCGCGCTCGATGGAACACCGTCTCCGGGAAAACAGATTCGCGTCGGTGCCAAAGCCGATCTGGCAGGTGCGATCGAGGATGCCAAATGCGGAGACACGCTACTTCTGCCCGCCGGAGACTCGTTTGACGTGAAAGTGCTGCCCTCGAAAAAATGCGACGATCAGCACTACATCACGGTGCGAACTGACACGCCTGACTCCAAGCTTCCACCTGAAGGCACGCGCATTTCTCCCGCATGGGGAGGAATCGCCAGCCTTCCCGGGCGTCCGCCGTTTGCTCAACCGTCGGGCGGACCGGCCAAATTGTTGGCTACCCTGGTGACACGCCGTCCTGAAGGCGTGTCTCTTGGAGATCACTACCGCTTCATTGGGATTGAATGGACTACGGCTCCTGAGACCAACATCGGACGTATCGCCACCGCCGAACACTCCGATCACATCATCTTCGATCGTAACTGGATTCACTCTGGCGAGGGCAGTGAAGTAGGGCATGGCGTGGGAATTATCGACGGTTCGAACATGATTGCCGTCGTCAATTCTTACATCAGCGGTCTCTATTGCATTGCACGCACCGGAAAATGCACTGACGCAACCGCCGTGGGCGGCGGCCGGGGAGACGAAGCTATCTCCACGCTCAAGTTCTACAACAACTTTCTCGAGTCAGCAGGAGAAAACATTTTATTTGGAGGAAGTGCGGCCACTATCGTTCCAACCGACATTGAGATCCGCCGCAATCATCTGTTCCGTCCAATGCTTTGGAAGGAGGGCCAACCCGGCTACACTCCCGCACCTTCGGGGCAGCCCTTTATCGTCAAGAACAACCTGGAACTTAAGAGTGCGATTCGGGTTTTGGTCGAGGCCAATCTGCTCGAGAACACATGGGGGGGCTTTAGCCAGACCGGATTTTCAATTCTGCTGACGCCGAAGAGCCAAGCCAACCAGTGCCCGGTTTGCCGCGTCAATGATGTCACCATCCGCTTCAACCGGATTAGAAATGTGGCTGGCGTCTTCCAGATTGCCAATGCGTTCGCAAAGACTGGAGGTGCTGCGGCCGACGGCGGACGTTATAGCATTCACGACCTGGTTGCTGACAACCTGCACGACGCCGATTACAAGGGTGGTGGATCGTTTCTGATGCTGGTGTCGTGGCAGCCGCCGATCCATGACATCCAGATTGATCATGTGACTGCCTTTGTCACGGGCAGTTTGCTATCGATTTTGAACCCGGGAGCGAAACTGGCAAACTTCACATTGACTAACAGTGTGTTCTCCGTTGGCGATCGGCGGCAGCCAATCGCTTCGGCTGGCGGAGGTCCTCAAAGTTGCGCGTCACGGACCCAGGCGCAAGGTTCCGCGGCTGTTCTGGATGCTTGCTTTGACCCATATAAGTTCGATAAGAATCTGATCGTCAGCGAGCGCGGATCGTTTCCCAAAGGAAACATCATGGTGGGATCACCGGAAGAGGCAGGCGTACGCGATCTGAAAGACTCTGTCAGTAAAGATCCGAGGCTCTGCCATGCCAAGGGGCCGGGCTGCCCGAAGGTCTCTCCCGGAGTCGGTGCGGCATCGGACGGGCGGGACTTAGGGGCCGATGTTGAGGCGCTGGATGAGGCTATTGCCGGGGTGGAATAGACGCCCCAGGTGACTTCGGTAACCTCTGTTTTAACAGGGGTTTCAAACGGCCTACGCTGCCTTGCGTGATAAGATTTTTAGGGTGTCCGCGCCCAGCCCAAGCGATCGCAAGCACGCTCCCGTCTTTGTGATGGGCTGTCATCGCTCTGGGACGAATCTGCTATATGACATGCTGTTGTCTTCCGGCGGCTTTGCCATCTATCGTGGGTTTTTGCCGATTTACAAGATTCTGATTCCTCGCTTCGGCTCCATGGAGAGCCGTACGAATCGCGAAAAAATCCTTGAAACATGGCTTCGTAGCAAGGGTTTCCGACGCAGCGGCCTCGAAGCCGAGGCGTTGTCGGCGCGTATCTTGAACGAAGGCCACTCTGGAGGCGATTTTATCCGGATTGTTATGGATTCGGTGGCACAGAGTCAACAAGCGCGACGCTGGGCCGTTTATGATCCTGATAATGTGCTGCATGTCGAGCGGGTGAAGCGCGACATACCCGATGCGCTATTTGTGCATATCATCCGCGACGGACGCGATATTGCGCTCTCGCTCAAGAAAATGCGCGGGTTTACTCCTCTGCCCTGGGACCGAAGCGAAACCGATAGCCTAGTGGCGACTTCGCTTTATTGGGAGTGGATGGTTCACCGAGGGCGCGCTCATGGCCGCAAGTTCCCTGCCGATTACATCGAGATCCGCTACGAAGATCTGATTACTAGTCCGCGCGAAACGCTGGGAAAGCTCGGCGGCTTTATCGATCATGATCTGGACTACGATCAGATTCAGCGTGCCGGCTTGGGCCGTCTGTCGCAAACGAATTCTTCGTTCCGAGAAGAAGGCGCAAAAGAAAAACTTAATCCACTTGGCCGCTGGAAAGAACGCCTAGCACAGGGTGACGTCGCCGCGATCGAAAGCACGGTCGGGGAGTGCCTCAAGGAAAATGGCTACGAATTATCCGTGCCCGCAGGCGGACGTCGTCGCAGCTTGAAGCACTCGTGGATGCGGGGAACCTATCCTGCGTTTCTCGGCAGCAAGCTGTGGCTGAAGTTGCACACGCCTGTCGGGCGACTGGCCAACATGTCTGCGCTCGAACTCGAAGAAGAACCGGCGCCGGTGGCGGAGTCGGTTCGGTCCTGAGCATCGCTATGAACCCGGCAACGCCAATCGAAACACGAAATATGGAAAACGCCGTCGTGGAAAATCACGGAGCGGGTCAAGAGGCGGCGCTCAGCGCTCGTTCGAAAGCTCCTGTCTTTGTGTTGGGCTGCGGACGCTCGGGCACTAAATTCTTGTATCACACGCTGCTTTCAGCCGGTGGATTCGCCGTTTATCACGCGGAGAGCAACGCCTTCAACCTGCTCGGCCTACGCTTCGGCAATCTCGCCAGCCGTGGGAACCGCCGCAAGTTGCTCGACGAGTATTACACCAGCAAGCTGTTTCACCGCACCGGACTCGATCCCAAAGACATCGATGAGCGGGTTATGGAGGATTGCCGCAATGCCGGCGATTTTCTGCGCATCGTGATGGAAGCGATCGCCCGCAAGCAGGGCGTCAATCGCTGGGCGGAATCGACGCCGTTGCACTTGCTCTTTCTTCCGTTGATCAAGAAAGTAATTCCGGATGCGCTCGTCATCCACATCATTCGCGATGGCCGTGACGTTACCGCTTCCCTGCATCGCATTGGGTGGATTCGTCCGCTGCCCTGGGATCGCACGCGCGCGTTTCTCGTACCGGCGACTTATTGGCGATGGACCGTCGAAAAAGGCCGGCGTTACGGGCGAGCCCTGGGCACGGATTATATGGAGATTCATTACGAGGATCTGGTGCAGAATCCACGCGACACGTTGGCGAGCATCGGCAAATTCATAGAACACGACCTTGACTATGACCGCATTCAGCAGGTGGCGCTCGGATCGGTGAACAATCCGAATTCTTCGTTTCGCGGCGACGGCAAAGAGACCGAAGCCGCTACCATCGGACGCTGGAGACGCATGTTCACTCCCGAGCAGGTTCGCGACGTGGAATCGTGTATTGGAAGCTTGCTCGTCGATACCGGGTACACCCTGGAAACGCCGCCCGTGGGGCGGCGTTCGCCATTGCCGGTGCATTTCATGAATTTTCTGTATCCGTTATATTTCGACTTCAAAATTTGGTTGAAATCGTATACTCCGCTCGCTCGCATCGCCGACAAGAAACGCATGGGCATCGCTGAGCCGGATGCTGGAGCAGGCGCGAAGCCCGAGGCTAAATAGAATTTGAGTCTTGCCACCAATAAGTTCCTGCAATGAATACGATTTCCCTAACCTGGCAACCGGAAGGAACTTTTCATCACGTCGGCTTCGTCGTGGCTTCGATCGCGAATTCCGTGCAGGGCTTCGCCAGCATATTGCAAGCGGATTGGGACGAACAGATCTTTCATGATCCCAATCAGGGCGTGCGTGTCACCTTTCTGAAAAGCTGCCGCGGTGGTGACCCCCTATGGGAACTGGTGGAACCGGCCGATGAACAATCGCCGGTGCAGTTATTCGCAGCCAAGGGAGGCGGCCTGCACCATGTTTGTTATGTCGTGGACAATCTGGAGCAGACGCTCTCTGACGCGCGCTCGCTGGGAGCACTCGTTACACGGCAACCCATGCCGGCGGTCGCGTTCGGCGGTCGACGGATTGCCTGGATTTACACGAAAAACCGGCTGCTGATCGAGTACCTGGAGCGCTGATTCGATTTTGAATTGATTTGTCGTTTCTATAGATGATGTGATGCCTGACTCAAACTCCAATTCAAATCCGACAAACCGCCATCCAGCAAGCCTCCGGGCAGAAGTCGACGGCCTAATCGCCCAAGAAGCTTTTGATATTGCCTCGCGCCGGTTGGCTGAACTTTGGCGTCGCGATCCGGCATCGGGTACGGCGAGCTTTGTGATTTCTCGACTCGACGAGTTGCGGGAAAAGACGGGCAACAAACTTGCCCTTACAAAATTCAAACTGGCAATTCTGCGCTCATTTACGGTTGAGCCCATTGTGCCTCTTCTGCGGGCCGAAGCATTCTCATATGGCATCGATCTCGAAGTGCACGTCGGTGACTTTAATACTTACGTGCAAGACATGCTCGATGGCCAGAGTTCGCTCTATCGCTTTGCTCCGAATGCAGTCGTGCTGGCAGTCCGAACTGACCAGGCTGCGCCTGAGTTGTGGCGCGACTTTTCCGATCTGGCACCGGAAACCGCTCAGCAAGCCGCAGTGCGCGTGGTTAACAGTTACGAACAGTGGATTGGCGCATTTCGCAAATACAGCCAGGCCGCGCTGATCATACATTCGCTCGAACGCCCATCAACTCCGAGCCTCGGAGTTCTCGACAGTCAATCTGAGACTGGCCAGTCCGGGCTTATCCTGCAAATCAATCGTGAATTGCAGCGCATCGGTGGGACATTTCACGGAGTGTATAACCTCGACTACGATGCGCTGGTTGCGCGTCATGGTAGCGAGCATTGGCATGATGAACGTAAGTGGCTGACGGCGCGGCTTCCCATAGCGGCTGGCCATCTTGTTGATATGGCACGAGAGTGGATCCGTTTTATCGTGCCCTTGAGCGGTCGCACGGCTAAAGTGCTGGTCGTCGACCTCGACAACACACTGTGGGGCGGAGTGATTGGCGAAGATGGGATGGCCGGAATCAAGGTTGGCGCTGAATATCCGGGTGCCGCATATCAAGCCTTGCAGCGCGCGCTACTCGATCTGTCGCGCAAGGGAATTTTGCTCGCTGTGTGCAGCAAGAATAATCTTGACGACGCCATGGAGGCGATCGAGAAGCATCCGGGGATGCTGTTGCGCGCAAAACATTTCGCGGCGCTGCGGATTAATTGGACCGACAAATCGCAGAATCTACGCGAGATTGCAGAGGAATTGAATGTAGGTATCGATGCGCTCGCCTTTCTCGATGACAATCCATTTGAGCGTGAGCAGGTTCGCGCCGCGCTTCCCGAGGTTACGGTAATTGATTTGTCGCATAACGACTTGCCTAAGAATCCGCTGGAGTATGCCGCTGCGGTTAGAAACTGTGCGGTCTTCGAGCGGCTTACGCTCTCGGCAGAAGACCAGCAGCGTACCGAAATGTACGTTGCGCAGAAGCAGCGGGCCGGCGCTGAACAATCGTTTCAGTCGAAAGAGGATTTTTTTCGTTTTCTCGAGCAGGAAGCCGAACTGGAACCGGTATCGAACCTTACGCTGGCGCGGATTGCGCAACTGACCCAGAAAACCAATCAGTTCAACCTCACCACCCGTCGCTACACCGAGCCGCAGATAGCGGAGATGGCAAAGCAAGCGGAGTGGCAGATATTTTCGATCCGGGTGCGCGATCGTTTCGGCGACCATGGACTGGTCGGAGTCGCGATCGCACACGATCAGGGCGATGAGTGCGAAGTGGATACTTTTCTTCTCAGCTGCCGAGTTATCGGGAGAACAGTAGAAACCGCGCTGCTCGCGCATCTCGCCGAAAGCGCCGCCCAGCGCGGCCGCAAGCGGCTGGTGGGCTGGTTTTTGCCGACTAAGAAAAATGCTCCGGCACGCGATTTCTACCAGCAGCATGGTTTCGAGCGAAAAGAGGTAAATGACTCGGGCTCCCTGTGGACGCTCGATCTAAAGACCTCTACGCTGCGCTGCCCGGAGTGGATTAAGCTGAAGACAGGTGTTCGGTAATCTAATTTTGGAGGAGAGACTTGACTGCTAGTACGTTCGAACAAGTGCGCGGCGTCGCCAGCGATATTTTCGGAGTCCCCACAGAGAAGATCACGGCGGAATCGTCGCCAGAAACCATTGAAAATTGGGATTCCATGCAGCATTTGAATCTGGTTCTCGCCATCGAAGAAAAATTCGGAGTGCAACTTGATCCCGAGGACATTGAACAGATGAAAAACATCGGAGCAGTCGCTGCGTTAGTCGAAAGGCTGCAATCGGCTGCGCGCTAGAATTTCGTTTCCTGCTGTCCTCCTGCTATCCTCGACGCTGCCCTTTTGATTCATGGCCATCGTCATCCAGCCGTACCGTCCCGAGCACGAGCCTGCAGTGGCCGAGTTTAATCAGCGCCTCCGCCAAGCGGGCGCGGACGAGAATATGGAGTTCTATCGCTGGGCCGAGCCGCGCTGGTTGCCGCGTACGGCGGCGTCCCGCATCTATAACGAATATTTCGTCGCCATCGATGGTGGAATCGTGCGCGGCGGCTACGCGCTCAAAACCCAGGAATTCTTTTTCCCAGACGGGCAAGTTCGCTCGATTGGCTACTATCATCATCCGCTCTCCGAGGGTATCGTCAGCAAGGCCCATGCCATTGTTGGCACGCTGTTGCTGCGAGATGCGATGCAACGTGCTCCTCTGCTCTATTGCCTTGGCATGGGTGGATATGACAATCCGCTGCCGCAGATGCTGGTTCGCTTGGGGTGGGATCATTGCTCGGTGCCGTTTTTCTTTCGCGTCGTGAATGCCTCGCGTTTTCTCAAAAATATGCAAGCCTTGCGCTCGTCAGCGGCGCGACGGTTTCTGATGGACATGGCTGCCCATAGTGGCGCGGGATGGGTCGTTTCGAAATTATTCCAGGGCTATCGGGCTCTTCGGGCGCGTGGACGGTCAGCGGAGTCGTCGGCAGCCGAGTGCATTGAAGTGCCGAGCTTCGAAGACGGCGATTTCCGCGAGAGTTTGCAATCTCTTTGGGAGCAGGCGCGAAAGACTTGCTCTTTCACTGCCGTGCGGGATGCCGAGACTTTGCGCGTTCTCTATCCTCCAGGGCAAACGCATCTGACGCGCATGGTTGTGAAGCGCAACGGTGCAGCCGTTGGATGGGCGGTGGTCGGCGAGCGCCGCAAGGATGCAAAGTACGGTGACATGCGCGTCGGGTCGGTGGTCGATTGCTTTGCACTTCCGGGAGAATTATTTTCGGTGATCCGCTGCGCGACGAAGGTTCTGGAGCGGCAGGGCTTCGATTTGATCCTCAGCAATCAGAGCCATCAGGCCTGGGGCGAGGCATTCAAGGCGGCGGGCTATTTGGCGGGGCCATCCAACTTTATTTTCGCAGCGTCGAAAAAGCTGGGGGAATTACTCACTCCTTTTGAAGCGGTGCGTCCGCGAATGCATTTAACGCGCGCGGATGGAGATGGACTCCCTGCAAATTTCTAGCGCATCGGATGCTATCCTGTTTCAGCACTGGCATGTTCTTTCTATGAACTCGCATAACAACTTGGAATGCTGATCGTCTTAAAATATTTCGCTCTTGGGTTCAGTGCTCTGCTTCCGGTCATCAATCCTCTGGGCTCGGCGCTGGTTTTTCTGGGCCTGGTTGGATATGCGCCGTCGGATGTGTTCCGGCGTCTCGCCCGCAAGATCGCACTCAGTACTACGATCTTCCTTCTGACCGTGGAACTTGTTGGCGCTACCTTGTTGAATTTCTTTGGCATTTCGCTTGGAGTGGTCCAGGTGGCGGGCGGTTTTGTTTTAGCCGCGATGGGTTGGAGTTTGCTGAACGAGAAGGATACTGCCCCTAGCACCGAGAAAACTTCGGTTGACTCGAGTGACTTCCGTTCTTTGGATGCGAAAGTTTTTTATCCCTTCACTTTTCCGGTGACGGCCGGCCCTGGTTGCATCGTAATCATGCTCACCTTGAGCGCTCACGCATCGGGTAGGAATGTTCTCGACAGTATTTTCGCCCACATCGGTATCTTGCTTGCGGTAGTCGTCTTGAGTTTTACGGTTTTTCTCAGCTATCGGTATGCGATGAGAATTACCCAGAAGATCTCGCCGCCCACAGTCCATGGAATCTTGCGGGTGATTGCCTTTATTCTGTTGTGCATCGGCGTGCAGATTGCCTGGAACGGTACACAAACGCTGATCCACAGCGTGGCCAAGTAATCTGTTTGGTGGGCTGTACCAACTGCAATCTTTTCGCCCTGAGTCTTCTCAGTGGGTGGCGTGGGTTATTTCCGCGGGTTCTTTTTCAGTTTCGGTCGAGAACTTGTACCCGAGTTGCTTCATCAGCGGACCCCAATGGGCTTCCATGTAGCTGACGGTCTTCTCGGGGAGAATCGCACGCCATCCACCAGAAGAAGCTTTCCCGACGAAGGGCTTATCGCTGCGGGTGTGAAATGTTGCAACCCACTTCTTACCTTGCGTCTCTTCCATCTTGCGCATGTTGGCGGCGGAACTTCGTTCGATAGCTTGGTTGATGCGCGCGGGATCGGGATTGAGTCCCATAAACTTGGCCACGCGCGCCAGTTCGCGCTGCTGATTTCCTTGCAGGTCTTCGTAGCGCATCAGGAGGAAATTGTCGTTGCCCTGGCGAGTCGCGAGCCAACTGTTGACGTGATCGGCCCAGGAGCCGATGCGTCGCCAGAACTTTCCGTCCATCCAGAGAGGAACGAACTCTTCAATGGGACAACCTTCGCGAACTGAGCGCAGCTTCATCTCCCATGCCTTATAAAGCTCGCCTCCGACGACGACATAAACGTATCCGATGAGCTGATCCCCGGATTTGATGGGCGCCGCTGAGAAGACCTGCCGACCCGAGGCACTGCGAGGATCGGTACCCATGATCGGGTACTGTGCTTTGCCTGACAGAAACTGTTCCACAGGCCCTATATCAACGTGATCGAGTTTGACGCGGCCCTGCGGCGC
>Ga0209169_10000499_pt1 | contig 23932 bp, 21 predicted proteins | sample HubBroMetageWRM4_FD_188346 | JGI IMG/M metagenome (GOLD analysis project Ga0209169, IMG submission 188346) | Warmed soil microbial communities from the Hubbard Brook experimental Forest, New Hampshire - Hubbard Brook CCASE Soil Metagenome WRM 4... | ecosystem: Environmental > Terrestrial > Soil...
TCGGCAGATTGCATTCTGAGCGCTCCCGCAACCGGGGTGCAGCCGAACCGCAAACGAGTTCGGCACGGAGATTAAAACCCGAGCCATGGTCTAAGGTGGCGAAGCGCGGCTCCTCAGTGACCTGCGGAGAAGCAGAGCTGATGCCGGCCGAAACAAGGTAGGAGATGACGTATGCGAGCGCGGTGAGGAGCAGCAATCGCCCTGCCACGGTCAGCGCGCTTCGGGGCCTGACTTCCTTGGCGAGGGCTATTACCATGCCTCCTCCTATAATGATTCGAGCGCCTTCGTGGCTGGGACGCTTCCAATAAAGGGCGCCCTATACAACGTAACCCGAAATGGGCGATAAACCCGCCAACCCAGTTAAACTCACCGGTGCAGCCAGTGGCGCGTTCGAAAGCCTTTCAGGAACTTTTTCTGTCTTCCTCCGGCCGCAAGCCGCGGGCCAGACGCAGCGCGCTTCCCGAGGACAACCCCGCATTTCAGGAGATTTGGGCGGTGGTCGGGGCGATCCCGCGAGGCGCTGTGTCGACCTACGGCGCGGTGGCGCGGGCTGCAGGCTTGCCCGGCCGGGCACGCCTCGCGGGGCGCGCGCTGCGCGAGTCGCCGAAGGAAATGAAACTCCCCTGGCACCGGGTGGTGGGCGCCGGCGGCAAGATTGTGTTTCCGCCTGCCTCATTGCATCACCGCGAGCAGGCGCGGCGCTTGCGGGCGGAGGGTGTTGAGGTCAAGGCGGGAAGGGTGAGCCGCGAGGCGCTCGTGGATTTGCAATCGTTCTAATCATCGGATTAGGAGGCGAAATGAAAGCAGTTCGATTGTACGAATACGGTGGTCCTGAAAACCTGAAGTATGAGGACAATGTGCCCGAGCCCGCGTTGAGCGATGACTCCGTGCTCGTGGAATCCTCGGCGACCAGCGTGAACCCGATTGATTGGAAAGTACGATCGGGCGCGCGGCAAAAGGATTTTCCTTTGAAGCTACCGACCATTCTTGGCCGAGACGTGAGCGGGGTGGTCCGGGCGGTGGGGCGCAACATTCGCACCTTCAAGCCGGGTGATCGCGTGTTGGCCTTAACCACGCAGGCCTATGCTGAGCTGGTCGCGGTTGAAGGCTCGATTCTCACTCATCTGCCTGAGGGGTTGAACCTGGTCGATTCCGCCGCCCTGCCGCTGGTCGTGTTGACGGGTGATCAGCTGGTGCGCCTGGCGGCTCGGGCCCAGCGTGGCCAGACGCTTCTCGTGAGCGGGGCGCTGGGAAGCGTCGGGCGGGCCGCCGTGCACACGGCCAAGAAACTTGGCGTCAATGTGATCGCGGGTGTCCGCGCGCGGCAGCTGGCGGAAGCGCGGGCGCTGGGTGTCTCCGGTACGGTTGCCATTGACGACGACGCGGCGATCGCGGGGCTGGCGATGCTGGACGGCGTTGCCGATACGGTTGGTGGCGAAACCGCCGGAAAACTATTTCACAGAGTGAAGAATGGCGGCAGCTTCGGCTATGCCTCGGTATTTCCGGACGAGATATCCAAACTGAATCCGACGGTCTCGGTCACCCGCGTGTTCGGGCGCGCCGATGCCTCGAAAGTCCGAGAGTTTGCCGATGACGTCCGAGACGGGAAATTCCTATTGCCAATCGGCCGCCGGATGCCTCTGCGCGACGCGGGTGAAGCGCAGGCGTTGGCGCAAAGAGGCGGCGTCGGAAAGATCGTACTCACATGCCCTTAGAGCACGCAGCGATCGCCGATGACGATTGGTTTATCTGCGGGGTTACCGCGGCTTGCGGAACTTCAGGATGAACTGATCCGTGTGGCCTTGGACGGACTTGTCAAATACCTTGATGGTGCGCGGATCAGCGGCATTCGCGAGAAGCTCGCTGTCGCTGTCGAAGACAAAGCCCGCGGCTTCGACTTCGCGACGTACCGTGGACGGATCGATGCGGTGTAGAGTCTCCGTGACATCCGCGGGCGCACCGGGCGCCGCTCTGTGGTCGAGGACGACGTAGGCGCCGCCCGGCTTCAAGGCATCGAACACGGCTTTGTTGAACGCGACGATGTCCACCGGACCGAAGTACTTGTTATGCAGGTCGTGGTAGTTCTGCGAAATCCAGAACAGGTCAAGCTCCGCAGGCAAGTGGAGACTCTGGAGCGCAGTCTCGACTGATACTGTGATGTTGCGGTGACCGGCCGCGTAGTCCTGTAACTCGGCGGTCGATTTCGCGATGTATTGCTGAATCTCAACCGGCTCGATGGCGTAGACGTGGCCGCGATTCCCGACGACGTCGGAAAATAGACGCGTGAAGTACCCGGCACCGGCATTAAAATCCGCGACCGCATCACCCGGTTTGACCCCTGAGAATTGCAGTGATTCGACCGGCTTGCGCGCCGCATCGCGGTTGCGATCGCTTTCCGGTCGTGCCGGATCGGCGATGGCCGATGCAATGACGTCAGTCAAGGAGTCGGCGGCCGGCGAATAGCCCGCCCAATTCGCGCCGCTGAACAGCAGCGCACAAAGGCCGGCAGAAAGCGTTAATTTCATCGGACCACCTCGGTTTTCCAGTGCACCTAAGGTGTTCTGTCAGTGGCCCGTACAGAAGGGCCACTTTGCAGAAAAATGGGCGGGCCACCCAAGGGGGCCGTTGTTCCGCGCGGTCGTTACTTATGGGTTGTCTCGACACTTCTCGATGCCGCGAGCAGATCCTCAACGTGGCCGCGCAGTCGGCCGGCAATCGCCTGAATTTCGGTCGCGGTCATCGGGCGCCCGTCTATTTCTCTATTTTCCAGCTCCAAAACTAATCTTCTAATTGAAGTCGCGATCTCGTCCAAATTTTTACGGGGTTCTTGCTGTGCCTTGGTCATCCTTTGATGATTCCTTTCTGACCCACCAAAGCAAATTATCGCGGGGCGGGCGGGAGCTCTCCATCGCCGGTCGCCCCGACTGCAGCGGCATCAGCTCCTACAGGGCGTCAGTCCCTTCTGTCGAGTCCTGTATGCGCGGATTCTCGGAGAGCTTGGCATGCAGGGAGGGAACGAGAATGTCGGTCAGATAGGCCAATTTGTCATAAAGCGATGCGATCAAGAGGAGTTGCGCCCGCGCCTCGGCATCACGCAGCTCGCGCGCCTTGGCTCGAATGTTCCGCGCCTCTCGCCGGTAGTCCTGATTTTTTTCCGGCAGCTGTGGGCACATCGTGGGAAGCGTAGCAGAGAGATTTTGTAGGAGACCAAGTGGGGTGAGCCACTGAGTAATCGTAGGAATTTGCCTACGCGCCGGACCCAGGCGGTGGCGCAGCTTTCCGCCGTGCAGCGGCAAACGCCGGCGTGCGTGCGTCAGTCCCGAAGCAACAGATCGGGAGTGGCTCGATTGACGTCGCTACATCCGGTCAGAATCATGGCGACCCTGAGCTCCTCTTTGAGGATGTCCAACATGTCGCGCACCCCCGATTCGCCTGCGGCTCCCAATGCATAGGCCCAAGCGCGCCCGACGAAGCATGCCTTGGCACCGAGCGCCAGCGCTTTCAACACGTCCAGGCCCGAGCGAATACCACCATCCATGAACACCGGAACTCGACCTTGAACGGCGTCCACAACTTTCGGCAAAGCACGAATGGTCGAGGTCACGCTATCGAGCTGTCGGCCACCGTGGTTTGACACCACAATCCCGTCGATATTTGTCTGTATGGCGCGCTTGGCATCCTCGGGGTCGAGAATGCCTTTCAAAATAATCTTTCCGGTAAAGATCGAGCGTACCCACTCGATGTCCTTCCAGGTAGTCGATGCGTCGAAATTGTCGTGAACAAATTTTCCGTACGGCACGCCTTTGGGCATGGCTTCTGCGACAGTACCGAACTTCAGCGGCCAGCCTTTGGTGACGATATCGAGCGCCCAGCGGGGGTGGGTCGCGCCTTGAGCGACGAACCCCAGCATCCCCAGAAGCGTCGGGTCCTTCTCCATCCCGTCGTGCACCTCGCTGTAACGCCGCCCGGGGGTCGCAAGGTCGACGGTGAATACCAACACCTTCGAGCCTGCGGAGACCGATCGTTCGATCACGCTCTTGACGAAACCGCGATCTTTGAGCATGTACAGCTGGAACCAAGGGGGAGTGCCGGTCTTCTGTGCGACCTCGTGCACATCGCACACCCCCATGGTCGAGAGCGTAAACGGAACCCCAACCGCCTTCGCCGCATTGGCCGCTTTGACTTCGCCCCGGCTCGAGTACATGCCGGCCATGCCGACGGGCCCGAGGACGACCGGCAGTGACATTGCCTGATCCCACAATTGAATCGACAGGTTGAGATGCGATTCGTCCACCATCACACGTTGGCGCAAGAGCGTGGCTTGTAGCTCGGCGATATTCGCCCGCAGCGTGTTCTCCTGGAAAGAACCCCCGCTGATATAGTCGAACAGGAATCGGGGAAGTCTGGCTTCGCATTGTTTGCGATAATCGTCGATGTTCGCGATGATCATACGGTCCCGCGGCTCCCTAGAAACATAGGCGCGCTGCGTCGGCGCGAGCGAGTGGTTTCAGAACGTGATCCTGCATCAGGACTCGACAGTTCTTCATCCCCCGTCCGGGGGGTTGCCGGAAGTCCTCACAGCAGCTGGAAGCCAGGCGGGAAAGACTGAAAATGCGCAACGGGGCCTTGATGCAAGCTGCGATTAGGATTCGGCGAGCGGAGGAAGATGACGCACTCGAGCTTTCGAGGCTCGCCGAAAGAACTTTCCGTGCCGCCTTCGCCGAGTCGAACAGCGCTGCGGACATGCAGAAACATTGCGCGGCGCACTACGGCCAAGCTCTGCAACTCGCCGAGATTCGTGCATCAAATCGTGAGACCTGGCTTGCCGACGCCGGCGCCCGATTGATCGCATATGTCCAGCTGCGACTCGATGCGGCTTCGCCGTTCATCGCGGGCGAGCGGCCGGTCGAGATCGAGAGGCTCTACGTGGATGCTGCACACCATGGCGCCGGATTGGCTCACCAACTCATGGCGCATGTTCTGGCACGAGCCGCGGCGCTCGGCTCCACGGTGGCGTGGCTCGGAGTCTGGGAGCGAAATCAAAGAGCCTTGGCGTTCTACCGGAAATGGCAGTTTGACGTCGTGGGCGAACACATCTTCAAGGTCGGCGACGATCCGCAACGTGACTTGATCATGCGTCGCGACGTGCGATCGACCTAGGGGAGGTGGGCATGATCGCGTGCGATCGCGTTATGAGGTGCGAACTGTTGATGGCCGTCTGCGGCCTCATGCTCAGTTTTCCGCTTACGGCCGCCGCATCCGTGAATCTTCCGGGGGTAACGACACTCTCGAGCACCGATCTCACGGCCACCTTCCACACAAGAACAAAATGGGAATTTGTCATTCGACAAGATCCACCCGACGAATTTGAGCTGCCAGGGTCACTCCATTTTTGTTTCTTAAGGGACCACACGCCGGATTGCTCCGACAGCCACCAGAACACGCTGGTTGAATCTACAATTGTTCATCAGACCGCGGCCGCGACCCACCCGCTGTTAAGTGTAGTGGCTGACTGGCGGACCGCAGCGTCGGGCGGCCCGCGGCTGACACGGATCTGGGTCTACAATGCCAAGAGCGATCAATTCGATCAGATATTCAATCAAGAGGTCAGAAGACAGAACAATGGGGAAATACGGATCATTACAAATGGGCCGTTGGTTGGTTATACCGTGATCGACAGGGCGGGGCGCCACGCTCCCTATCGTTATGACATTTCCGTCTATCGCTTGGTGAATTCACGGTACCGTGAAGTCTTAAGCTATGCGGGAAATTCGAAGTACAACGACGGCAATCCCCTGCCCGTCATCGACGCCGAAATGGCCGAGATCGAACGACGTCTGAGTTTTTGGAAGCCCGGAGACCCTCTACCGGCACCGGCACGCACACATTGCAGCAATCTTGAATTGCGCCATGGAATAGAGTGGTGCGAGCCATAGCAATATAATGCAGGCCATGAATCGGCACCTCACACTATTCATGCTCGCCACGCTGCTGGCGGCGTCCCCCGCCGTGACCGGCGCTGCCGCGCTCGACGATATCAAACTCGAAGTCAGCCACGAGCTTTGCGAAGGAGCGGGCGCAAACGACAAGAGCCTCGTCGTCTACGCCACTAACCTTAACTCAACCCAAATCATCGACGCGAACTTCAAGTACGACACGAACCCGGGCCAACAGCACTTCATTTTGTTCGACGCGGATCTTAATCCCATCACGGATCGCTTCCCAAAATCTCATGTGCGTCGTTTGGCACCGCGCGAATCTGCAAGGATCGGATGCACCTACACCTATCGCGCGGCGCCGCAGCCACCGGGGCCGTTACGCGTCCCCATTGTCATCACCACCCAGAGCGCCGCGTACGTTGATGCCAACGCCGCCGATGCACCAACGGAGGACGCGCGTTCCTTCGCGGCTTTTATTCTGCAGGACGGGATCAATGAGTGTGCGGCAGGAGCGAGGCCGCCTGGCCTGTTCTACCTGGTCAATCTGCATCCCTACGCGGGGCTTTCGGTCTCGATGAATCTGCTCGACGAGCACGGTACTCGCGTCGGCGCATTGACTCCGACTCTCTCGCCTCTGAGTGCCACGCGTGTCGCCTGCAGCAACGGCCGCTCGCGGCCGGGTCCCATCGCCGGCGCCACCCTTGAAGCACCGGCAGGAGCCGCAGCGAGTCTGCCGGCAACGCCACCCGACGCAAAAGCGCCGCTGCCTGAACGCCGCGCACCCCAAGCCATTGAAGCTCCGACGCTGGCTCCCTTGTCTCTGGGCGCGATCCTGCGCACACAAAATGTTTGTGCAGGCTCCGTACCGTCAGGCTGGATAAAAATCAACGACGTCTGGAATCCCACCGTCTGTGGCAACCCGGCGACCATGACTTACAACGTCTGGACCCTGCAGCAATTGAGCGACCAACCGGCGGGCACAGTCATTCACGCCTGCAAGGCAGCTGTTCCTTCGGGATGGTCCCTGGTCGGCACGGCCTGGAACCCAACGGTGTGCGGACATCCAGCCACCAACCAATCCAACGTCATGGTGATCCAGCGATTGGACTGAAAGGTCAGGCCTCCTCAACTCACCGTCAGAAACGGCAGCGAACCCAACAGCTCCGAAACTCCGTTCCACCCGACTTGAATGCCGATGCAAAACAGCAGGAACGCGGACAGACGCACCACGATGGTGGTGCCCGTGACGCCGATCCATTGCGCCAGGCGCGCGGAATTTCGATAAAACCCGTAGATCAGCACCGCGAGCAGCGCGGTCGCGGCGAGGGTCTCGACGAAAAACTCCAAAGAAGAAGCGTGGAAGCCGCTGGGTCGGCCGGCGCCCAAGGAGATCGCCACCGAAATGGTGCCAGGACCTGTGGTCAGGGGCATGGTGAGTGGGTAGAAGGCCAGCCGGCTCGGCGCGACATCGATGGACTTGGGCTCGGGCGTTTCGTTGCGGCGCTGTTCGGTGGCATCGGGTGCATTGAGCATGCGCCAACCGGCGGCGGCAACGATGATGCCGCCCGCCACGCGCAGCACCGGCAGCGAGACGCCGAAGAAACCCAGCACGTAGGCGCCGATGTACAGCGAGGCGGCGACGATGATGAAGGAGTAGATCGCGACCCAGCGCGCGGTCGCGGCTCGGACCTTGTGATCGAGCTCGCGCGTCGCGCCGAAAAAGATGAACGCTCCGGATAAGGGATTGACGATGGAAAAGAGCGCGGTAAAGGCCAGCAGGAAGGTCGAGAAGGAGAGTGCGTGCATGGCGGTTTTTAAGGCGCCGCGAGTTTCGAGGTCGAAGCCGGTGCGCTGGTGTCAGGCTGCGTCGCTTCGAGGACGGCCTGCACCAGGCGTTGCGAGGCATAGCCGGTGGTGGAAGGTGTGAGCCCCAAGCGCACGATGACGAGCTGGCGCGACTTGATGATGCAAACCCTCTGGCCGTCGTGGCCTGACATCCAAAAAGTATCCGGCGGAATGCCAAAGGCAGCATCTGGATTCACGCCGGGCGTCACGGCGTCCGAGCCCCATAGCCAGGTTTGCCCCATACCGTACTGGCCGTGCGACGCTTCCACGGGCGTCGCCATCAGGGTGACGTAGCCCGGGGGCAGCAATTCCTCTCCCTGCCAAACGCCATCTTGAAGCAGGAACTGTCCGTAGCGGGCCCAGTCGCGCGCGGTGGCGTACATATAAGAAGAGCCCACCAGGGTACCGTGTTCATCCGGTTCGATCGTCGCAGTGGTGATCCCAAGCGGATTGAAGAGCCGGCCTTTGATGAATGTCGAGAGGTCCTGCGTCTTAGGTCCGCCTTGATCTAGGGCCTCTTGAGCAATGCGCGACAGGATGACCGCGGTTCCGGTCGAATAGAGCCACTCCTCGCCGGGCGGATGTGCCAAGGGCGATGAGCGCGCGAAGGCGGCCATGTCAGCTTGCAGATACAGCATGCGGGTGATATCCGATACCGCGCCATAGCCCTCGTTCCATTGCAAACCGCTCGACATGGCGAGCAGATCCTTGAGGCGAATCTTCTCCCGACCATCGTGGCCCGGCCAGAATCCGGCTTGCGCGAGCGACAGCTTGCCGTCTTTGATGAGCATGCCGATGACGCCGGCCATCACGGTCTTGGTCATGGACCAGCCGAGCAGCGGGGTATCGGATTTAAAGCCAGGGCCGTAATACTCACCCACGATGCGGCCGTGGTCGACCACGACGATGGCCCGCGCGCCGGGCCCCGCCAGCACCGGATTCTTGATCAGCGCATCAATCGTCGCATGAGTCTCAACCGCTGCCCCGTCCGGCCAAGGGGCGGAGGAAAAAGCCTTTTCAGGTGCTGGCCGGTCAATGCGCGCCCGGGCATGGAGTTCAGACTGTGCGTAGAGATCGAACTCGCCGTCCGGCATGACGGTGCAGCCCTCGTTCAGGCGGTATTGGGCCAGGCCACCGCCGATCACGCCAAAAAATCCGGCCTGCACGACGCCGGCTGAGCGGTCGACTTTGATCCTCATGAATTTGAGAAGCGAAATGCCCGGCGCCTGCACGTCGACGCGCAGCACCTCGTCAGGATCGCGCCCGGCGAGAAAAACACTGGAGCAGACGATCTTGGCGGTGTAGTTCGCGCCCACGCGCAGCAGCGCCGGAGGCTTGAACCACAGGAGCACGGCGAGCGCGGCCATGAGCAGCACCAGCACGCCGACAATCCTTTGCAGTATTTTCATGGCCTACCAGTTGAGATCGGCCATGAGCGCCGCGTACGTGTTGATGCCATCCCAGAGATTTTGCAGCCGCAGGTTTTCATTCGCGGCATGCTGGTTGTTGTCGTGATTGACGATCGGCAGACAAATGATCGGCGCGCTGAACACGTCGGCGAACATATACAGCGGCACGCTGCCGCCGGCCATGGGCAGCACCACCACCGGCGCGCCGGCGGCGGCGGACGCGGCGGCGATCACCGCCTTGGCGGCGGGCGAGGACATGTCGGAGCGCAGTGCCGGATAGCCGGTATCCCACTTCAGCTTGATGAGGCGCGGGTGAGCCAGGCGCATCGCCAGGTCAGGCTCCTCTGCAACGATCGTCCAGCCGCGGGCGGTCAGGAAATGCTCGACCGCGGCACGCACTGCGGCCGGGACTTGATCGGGAACCAGGCGAAAGTCCAGGGAGATGAGGGCGGTGGTCGGGATGGCATTCGCGGCGGCGTCGCCGACTTGGCCTGAGCGAATGCCGCGGATGTTGAACGCCGGGCGCATGAGGCTGGCGGGCAGATCTTCGCCGCCCTCGGAACGGCCGATGCCAAATTCCTGTTTCAGCGCATCGCCGACCGGCGGCAGATTCTTGAGCGCCGCTTGCTCTGCCGGCGTGATGGCGCGCACGCCGTCGTTGAAGCCGGGGATCAGGATGCGGCCATTGTCGTCGCGCATTTGCGCAAGCAGGGTCGCGGCCATTGCCGCGGGGTTCGGCACCCAGTTGCCATAGTGGCCGTCATGCAGGGCGCGCAGCGGCCCATAAATCGTGGCCTCGACGCCCATGACACCGCGCGCGCCGAAGTACACCAGCGGCCGGCGCGTTTGATGTACCGGCCCATCGCCGATGAGGATCAGATCGGCATTCAAAAGCTTCTGATTCTCGTGCAGCGCGTGACTCAAGTGCTCGGAGCCGGCCTCTTCTTCGCCCTCCCAGAGCACCTTGATGTTCACCGAGGGCGCGTTGTGCGTGGCCTTGAGGGCATCGAAGGCGGCCAGGAATGCCGCGATCGAGGCTTTGTCGTCGCTCACCGCGCGGCCGAACAGCCGCCACTCCGGATCGAACGGCGGCGCGGCTTTCTTCCAATCGACGTCGCGCGGCGCATCGCTTAAGCCGTGCTCGCGCATCACCGGCACAAAGGGATCGGAGCTCCATTGCGCGGGCGTCACCGGCTGACCATCGTAATGGGCGTAGAAGAGCACGGTGCGCTTCGCGTTTGGCGTCATTAGCAATCCGAATACCGCGGGCGGCGAATTCGTGCCCGTGGCCAGCAAGGACACCTCAAACCCGCGTGACTTCAGCGCCGCTTCGAGCGCATGCGCAGTCGCGGCGAGGCCGGCCGGATCCGCGGCGATGCTCTTCAAGCGGGTGAGGGCGTCGATCTCGCCCACGATGTCGGCTTCGTGCGCCAGCCGGTAGTGCTCAACTTGGGAGCGCAGGTCGGCCGCCGGCGACTGCGATGCGAGAAAGATCGAAGCGACACAGGCGATACGAATAATAAGCGGCATTATTTCTTGTTCCCTTTGGACGCGCGCGGCTGTCTCAAGTATCTTAACAAGCTTAAGGCACAGGACGAGGCCTTTGGATCGGACAAGGTGAGGGATGAAAGATCTAAGGCAATTAGGTTTCGCCTTAAGCGTTGCGATCGGGTGTTGCGGGGTGGGAGCTACGGCCCACGCGGCGCCCGCCGACCTGCAGTTCAGCCAGGTCGTCGAAGATTTTGTCTTCGGCACGCTGGCGCTCTCGCCGGTGACAGCCAGCACGGTGGGCTACCACAAGCATCACGGCCGGATGCTCGAAGACGAGTTGGATGATTTCAGCGCGAAGGGGATCAAGGCGCAGATCAAGTTGCAGCGCGACATCGAGACGCGCATCGACAAGCTCGATGCCAAGGCGCTGAACGCCGAACAGCGCGCCGACATCGAAGTGATGCACGATGCCATCCAGGCCACGCGGCTCGACGTCGAGGAGGTGCAAAGCTACCGGCATAACCCGACCATCTATGTCGAACTGATCGGCAACGCCCTCTACACACCCTTTGTCCTGCACTACGCGGCGGCCGATGAGCGCTTCAAGCACATCATTCAGCGCCTGCTGCGGATTCCCGATCTGGTGCGCCAGGCCGAGCAAAACTTGATCGATTCGCCGGAGATTTGGGACAAGGTGGCGCGCGAGGAAAACACCGGCAACATCGATCTCATCGAGGGCGTGCTGCGTATCGGTTGCCCCAAGGACTTGGGCAAAGACTACACGCAGGCCGCCTATCCTGCGCTCATCGCGCTGCGCGCGTTCAACGAATTTCTCGACGGCACGCTGTCGAAAAAGACCTCCGACTGGCGACTGGGCAAAGTGCACTACGCCAAGAAGTTCAGCTACGTGCTGGCGACCGGCAAGACTCCGGATGCGATGCTGAAGGAAGCGGAAGAGGACTTGATCAAGACGCGCGATGAGATGGTGCAGCTCGCGGCGCCCAAGTCGGTCGAGCAGGCGCTGGCGGATGTGGCGCTGGCGCACGCCACCCCGCACAGCTTCATGACCGCAGCGAAACAGACCCTGGCCGCGGCGACGGCCTTCGTCAAATTGAAAGACTTGGTCACACTGCCGCCGAACTCGAATCTGCAAGTGATCGAGACGCCGATGTTCATGCGTGGCGTCTATGGGGTCGGGGGATTCGATCAGGCGCCGGCGCTGGAGCCGAAGCTGGGCGCATTTTTCTGGGTGACGCCGATCTCGGACTCCTGGCCGCAGGCGCGCATCGATTCGAAACTGCGCGAGTACAACGATTCGGGACTCGCGCACCTCACCGTGCACGAAGCCATGCCGGGACACTATGTCCAGGCGGAGTATGCGAACGAGGTGCAGCCACGCTCGCGGCGCCTGCTGCGCAGCATCTTTGGCAACGGTCCGTATGTGGAGGGCTGGGCGGTGTACACGCAGCAACTCATGGCCGAGCAAGGGTTCTTGGGCGACACGCCCGGCTACCGTCTGACGCTGGCGAAGCAAAAGCTGCGCGTGCTGGCGAACACCATCTTGGACGTGCGGCTGCAAACCATGGAAATGACTGATGCGGAAGCGCTGGAACTCATGACCAAGGACACCTATCAAGAAATGGAAGAGGCCACGGCCAAGCTGCAGCGCGCCAAGCTCTCCTCCTGCCAATTGCCCACCTACTACTCGGGCTACAAGGGCTGGTTGGCGGTGCGCGAACACTTTAGGAACACCCACGGCGATGCGATGACCTTGAAGCAGTTTCACGAGGCGGCGCTGCGCGAGGGCGCGGTGCCGCTGCCCGTGCTCGATGAGCTATTAAATTAGCGCGCGTTAAGTCCATTAACTTAACTCGCTTTGACTTATAAAGTCCGCCGGACCAACCCGGCCTCAAGTCAAGCGATTTGCCGCGCTTTAAGCAAAACAAAATGTCGCTGCGCGCTTACGTCGGTTATTGCCGACATGTTTTGCCCGCTGTCGCCCCCGTACCATGACGGCATCAAATATTCACAGTTGGGTGCTAAGCGTGACCAGTCTGACTTATGCCGCCGAGGCCGCTTCGAGCAAAACGCTGGAGGCGTTGGCTCAGGTCATTCGGGCGTTGGCGCCGGAAGTATCCGGCGTCTCGTTCCATGATTTCGCGGCGGATACGCTGTGGATGTCCGAGGATTTCATCCTGCCGGAAGACTACCAGTTGGTGGAGGACTCGCTCTCCAGCGATTCCCGCGGCAACCTCGATGCCTCGTATGCACCGCGCGAGGACGGCAATTATTCCCTTGCCATTCCGGTGCGCGATGCGCAAGGCTCGGTCAACGGCGCGGTGCGCTTGAGCATCGATGCCTCGATCAAGGACACCCGCACGGATGAATCCTTGGAGCAAAAACTGGCGCCGGTGTTCGTGTGCCTGTCGGCCGAATTCGAGCGGCGCCAGGGATTTCCCCTGCTGATCAGCGAGGACACGCTGGAAGGCGCGCAGATCGAGAATGCGCTGCACGCCGAGCGCTTCGAGCTGTTTCTGCAGCCGATCTGCTCGCTGCACGACAATGTGAGCTTGGCGCACTTCGAGGTGCTGCTGCGATTGCGCACTGCCAACGGCAGCTTGATCGAACCGAAAGAATTCCTGGCGCGCGCCGCGCAGCAGCGGCTCATGCCCAACATCGATCGCTGGGTGGTGCGGACGCTCTTGGTCTGGCTCACGGCCAACCGCAAGCTGTGGGCGCGCGTGCCCTCGGTGTTCTCCGTCAATGTCTCGGCGCAGTCGATGACCGACGACAGCTTCGTGAGCTTCGTCGAGGCCTGCGTGAAGAAAAGCGGGCTGCCGCCGCAGGCGCTGTGCTTCGACATCACGGAACGATTCGCGGCCTCGGGCAGCATCAGTGTGGCCGAGTCCATGAAGCGGCTGGAGGCGTTAGGCTGCGAGGTCGCGCTCGATGATTTCGGCGCCAACTCGCCCGCCTACGGCTATCTTCGATCCATCCCCGCGCACTATTTCAAAATCGATCACTCCTTAGTCGAAGCCGCGCCCACCGACCGGGTCGCGCGGGCGATGATTTCCGCGATCGTGCGCATGGCGAGCGATCTGGGCGTGCAGACGGTGGCCGAATCGGTGGAGTCGGATATGGAGCTGCAGGCGGTGCGCTCCTTAGGGGTCGACTATGCGCAGGGCTATTTATTGGGAAAGCCCAAATCCCTCACCGGCTACGATTTCGCCACGGGTCAGGTCAATTGAGGCGTTTCCGCTTCAGCGCGCCGTCGCCACCGCGCCCGCTTCACCACACCCGCACGCGGTCGTCCGGCTTGAGGTAGAGCTTCTCGCCGGGCTTGACCGCGAACGCCGCATACCAGGCGTCCAGATTCCGCACCGTGTAAGCACGGTACTGCGCCGGCGCATGCGGGTCGGTGATGACCTGGTCGCGTAACGCGGGGTCGCGGATTTTCTCGCGCCAACTCTGCGCAAAGCTCAAAAAGAACAGCTGGTCCGCATCGAATCCCGACATCTTGTCGGGCGTCGCGCCCTGCGCGAGCCGGTAGGCATCGTAGGCGACATTCAGGCCCGCCACATCGGCGATGTTCTCGCTCAAGGTTTGCTCGCCATTGACGTGCAGGTCCGCAAAGGGTTGGTAGCCATCGAACTGGGCCGCGAGACGTGCACCCGATGCGCGGAAGTGCGCGAAATCGTTCGGTTGCCACCAGTTGCGCAGCCGGCCCTGTGCATCGAATAGCGCGCCCTCATCATCGAAACTATGGCTGATCTCATGGCCGATGGTGGCGCCGATCGCGCCATAGTCCATGGCCAGTGGTTGCTCGGGATCAAAATAGGGCGGCTGCAGCACCGCGGCGGGGAAATTGATGGCATTCATCGCCGGCAGGTTCACCGCATTGACCAATTGCGCGTTCATGACCCATTCGGAGCGGTCGACCGGCTGGCCCAACTTCGCGAGCTGGCGCCGATACTCATACAGATCGGCGCGCGACCAGTTGCCAAAGGCGTCGCCGCGCGTGATTTTCAAATCCGCGTAGGAGCGCCAGTGATCCGGATACCCCACGCCGATTTTCAAGGCCTTGAGCTTGGCCTTGGCGACCAGCTTGGTGGGCGGCGCCATCCAATCGAGCCGCTCGATGCGTGCCTCGAAGGCCGCGAGCAGGTTATGCACCATGGCCTCAGCGCGCTTCTTCTGCGCGGGCGAGAAGTATTTGCCCACGTACAGCTTGCCGACCGCGTCGCCAAGATGGGCGTCGCAGGCGGCCACGGCGCGCTTCCAGCGCGCACTCAATTCCGGCGTGCCGCCGAGCACGTGCTCATAAAAAGCGAAACTCTCATCGACGAATTTCTTGGGCAGGTAGGGCGCAGCATCCTCGAGCGCATGGAACTTCAAATAATCCTTCCAGGTGTCGAGCGATTCGCTGGCGACCAGCCGCGAGAGACCGATGAGCGCGCTCGGCTGCCAGACCACGAAGTCGTTTTGGCCGGATAAGCCTGCGGCCGAGAAAAACGCGCGCCAATCGAGGTCGGGCGCCTGGGCGTAAAATTGCGCGCGGTTCCAGTGATTGTTGCCCGCCGCGATTTTCTCCGACGCCGCCAGCGTCCAATGCACTTCCGCCATGTGCCGTTCCAGCTCGAAGATTTTCGCGGCACGCTGTTGCGAAGCGTCGATACCGGCCGCCTTCAGCAGGGTGGCAATATGCGCGACGTATTGCGTCCGGATCGCGGCCATGGCGGGCGAGTCACTCAAGTAGTATTCGCGATCCGGCATTCCCAACCCCCCCTGCACCAGGAAGGGTAGGTAGCGTTTGGGGTCGTTCAGGTCCTGCGCCACCCACAGCCCGAAAAGATGCGGCGTATGGAAATTCGATGCATTCAATATGTCCACGTCCGCACGCAGGGTTTCGCCCAAGGCCACCGCCAGTTCGTTGCGACTGAAGATGCCGTCGATGCGCTCCAAGGCCGGCTGCATGACTTTCAATCCCAGCGCTTCGATCGCCGCCTCATCCATGAAGCTGGCATAGAAGTCGCCGACTTGCTGGTCCTCGGAGCCGGCCCGGGAATGTTGCGCCGCTGCGGCCTTGAGCAGTTCATTGACGCGCTGGGCGGTGAGCTCGGCCAAAATGACCGCATTGCCGTAGCTGCTGCGATCGGCGGGAATGTCCGTGGTTTGGATCCAGCCGCCGTTGGCGTAGCCGTAGAAATCATCGCCCGGCGTAAGCTTCGCATCCATGCCGGCCAGATCCGGGCCATGGACTTGCGCCGCGGCCACGCCGGCCAGCAGTAGAAGACCTAAACTGAAAGTTCGGTGCATTGAGTTACCAGTTGGGATTGGGAAGTTCGCTGAACACTTCTTGGAGCGCGAACCCCCAGCGTTCACGGATCATCTTGAAATACTCATTGTCCATGTCGATGCTGATGTGGGTCGCCAGCTTGAATTCGTCGCGCTTGATGATGCACAGGTCCAGCGGCGGCCCCACCGACAGATTCGAGCGAATGGTGGAGTCCATGGACACCAGCGCGCACTTGGCGGCCTGGCTCAAGCTGCTGCTGCGGCTGATCACCCGGTCGATGATCGGCTTGCCGTACTTCGATTCGCCGATCTGAAAGTAGGGCGTGTCGACCGAGGATTCGATGAAGTTGCCGGCGGAATAAATATGAAACAGGCGCGGCTCCTCGCCCTTGATCTGGCCGCCTAAAATGAAGGTGCCGTTGAATTCGTAGCCATGCTCGCGCAGGTCCTCGGCATCGCGCTCATGGATCTCGCGCAGCGCATCGCCGACCACCCGCGCGGCATTGAACATGTTGGCGGCGCTCAAGAGGCGGGTCGATTGCTGCGTCTCGTCGGGCGTCTCGAGCAAGTTGATCACCGCTTGGGTGATGCCGAGGTTCCCCGCCGACATCAGCACCAGCACGCGGTCGTGGGCGTGCTGGAAGGTGGCCATTTTCCGAAACGTATTGATCTGATCGACGCCGGCGTTGGTTCGCGAGTCCGACAACATCACGAGACCGGTGTCGACCAACAAGCCGACGCAGTAAGTCATCGCGAAATTGTACCTTACTGCTGCTGCAGGGCCGACTCCGCAATGAGCACATTGGCTTCCATTTTCTCGCCGCCGCCGCCCCGGCGCATGCCGCGCACGGGCGCCGCGTCCAAGTAGTCGCGGCCGACCGCGAGGCGGCAATAGGTGCGCACCGCGGGCCGCGTGTGCGTCACGTCCATGCTCTGCCAGCCGATTTCCGGACCCAGCCAGGCATCGACCCAGGCGTGGCTCGCGGCATCGCTGGCATCGCCGGTGTACAAATAGCCGCTGACATAGCGCGCCGGCATGCCGACCGCGCGCGCCGAGGCGATGAACACATGCGCATGATCCTGGCACACGCCTTCGCCGCTGTTGAAGGCGATCGCCGCGCTGTCTTGCACATCGCTGGTGCCGGACTTGTAGCGCACGGCGCCCAACACCGCTTCGGCGAGCGCCTGAACGCGTTCCCGAGGATCGCTGATACGCTCGATGGCGGCGCTCGCGAAGGCTTTGATCGCCTCGCTCGGCAAGGTCAGTTGCGTGGGCGCGAGATACGCCAGGGGCGATAGGGGCCCGTCATCCTGGCGCGCGTCGGTGTCCGCGGTCTCCACCACGCCGCGCACCACGATGCTGATCTCCCGATGCGGCTCCTCGATGGTGAGCAGGTGCGCAATATTGCCGTGGGCATCGATCTGTTCCAAGCGCCGCCCCGGCGCGGCGATGCTCCAACTCAGCGCGCGCTGGCTCAAATCCCGGCGCGGCGTGAGATGCAGGCTTTGCACGCTGTACTTGACCGGCCGCTCGTAGCGATAGCGGGTCTCGTGTCGAATGTGCATGTGCATACTACTTCAAGCCTCCGTCTGAGAGCCCAGGAAATCCGCTGCGATACGGCTGCCCAGATCATTGAGTCTGCCCAAGAACTGCTGCAAGAAGCGCGGCAGACCCAGGCTCAACAGCTCTTCCATGCGCGCGAAATGCAGCATGGCATGCATTTCGCCCGCGCGCCGCACCGTTTCCGCGGATTGCTGGTTGGCGACGGATCTCACATTACCGTACACCTCCTTGCAGCAACGCAGCAGCGAGCGCGGCATGTCGTCGCGCAGGATCAGCAGCTCGGCGACGCGCGAGGGCGTGATCACGTCGCGGTAGACGCGCCGATACACCTCGAACGCGGACAGCGCCCGCAGGAGTACGCTCCATTGATAGGGATCCGGCACCCCGCCGGCATCCGCGCCAGGCATCAGATCGCTCTGATGCGCGGTCAAGATGCGCGCGGTGCTGTCGGCGCGCTCGAGAAACGTGCCGATGCGGGTGAAGTGAAAGGCCTCATCGCGCATCATGGTGCCGATGGTCACGCCGCGGGTCAGGTGTGAGCGTTCCTTGACCCATTCGACGAACTCGCCGATGTCCACCGCGCGGCGTGCCGCTTGCGCCCGCGCGTCCAGCCAGGTGGAATTGAGGGTTTCCCACAGTTCCGAGGTCAAGGAGCCGCGCACCGCCCGGGCATTCTCGCGCGCCGAGCGCAGGCAGCTGAAGATGCTGCCGCTGTAGTCGCGATCGAGGCTGACGAACTGGAACACGGCCTGGGGCTCGATGTCTTGGTGGCGCTCGGCGTAGGCCTCATCCATGTGCAACGCCTTCATGGTCGCCTGCAGCGATCCGGTCAGTTCTTCCGGCGAGTGCGGCAACAGGGACATGCGGTAGTGCGCATCGACCATGCGCGCGAGACTCTCCGCCCGCTCGATGTAGCGCGACATCCAGTACAGATGATCGGCGGTGCGGCTCAGCACTTAAGTCTCCAGCACCCAGGTGTCCTTGGTGCCGCCGCCCTGCGAGGAATTGACCACCAGCGAACCTTCGCGCAGCGCCACGCGCGTCAGGCCGCCCGGAACGATGCTGACATCGCGTCCCGACAGCACAAAGGGCCGCAGATCAATGTGGCGCGGCGCCAAGCCCGCCGCCGCGAAGGTCGGGCAGGTGGACAGCGCGAGGGTGGGCTGCGCGATGTAGCGCTCCGGCGCGGCGATAATCTGTTGCCGAAATCGCTCGATTTCCGCTTTCGCGGCGGCAGGCCCAATGAGCATGCCGTAGCCGCCGGCGCCGTGCACCTCTTTGACGACCAGCTCGGGTAAGTGCGCCAGCACGTATTCCCGGTCATCGGGATTGCGCAACATCCAGGTATGCACGTTGCCGATGATGGGACTTTGACCCAGGTAAAAACGAATCATTTCCGGCACGTACGGATAGATGGACTTATCGTCGGCGACGCCGGTGCCGATGGCATTGGCGATGGTGATGTGGCCGGCGCGGTAAGCGGTCAGCAGACCGGGCACACCGAGCATGGAGTCGGGCCGGAACACCAGCGGGTCCATGAAGTCATCGTCGATGCGCCGGTAAATGACATCGACGCGCTGCGGGCCCTGGGTGGTGCGCATGAATACCGCTTCGTCGCGTACGAACAGATCCTGACCCTCGACCAGTTCGATCCCCATTTGCTGCGCCAGGAAGGCGTGCTCGAAGTAGGCGCTGTTGTGCGCGCCCGCGGTCAGCAGCACGACCGTGGGATCGGCCACGCCGGTGGGCGCGACGCTGCGCAGGTTGTCGAGCAGCACGTCCGGATAATGATCGACCGGCGCGACCCGATGCGCGGAGAACAGCTCGGGAAACAGCCGCATCATCATTTTGCGGTTCTCGAGCATGTAGGACACGCCGGAGGGCACGCGCAGGTTGTCTTCCAGGACCTTGAACTCGCCCGCGTCGTCTCGGACGATGTCGATGCCGGCGATGTGAGCGTAGATGCCGCCGGGCACATCCACCCCCTGCATTTCCGGCCGGTATTGCGAGTTGCAGAGCACCTGTTCGGCCGGAATGACGCCGGCCTTGAGGATCTGCTGGTCATGGTAGATGTCGTGAATGAAGGAATTGAGCGCCCGCACGCGCTGTTTCAAGCCGCTTTCCAGCTGAATCCACTCCTCACGCGGCAGCACGCGCGGCACGATGTCGAAGGGAATGAGCCGTTCCGAGCCTTCTTCCTGGCCATACACGGCAAAGGTGATGCCGACGCGGTGAAACAGTGCGTCCGCCTCGGCGCGCTTCTGGGCGAGCCGCTCAGCCGGCTGCTCACCCAGCCACTGCGAGTAGCGCAGGTAGTGGGCACGGCCGGCGCCTTCCTTGAAGTACATCTCGTTATACGGCGTAGTGGCCATGAGCGCTCGCGACAGGCCTGAAACTCACAGGCGGGGAACTCTGAATCATGTAATAAGGAATCACACGCCGCAATGGCGGCGGGCTCAGGGCACGCTGCACTTTATTAGGGCGCGAGCGGTCCCAGGTGATCCTTCAGTTCCCGTGCCGCGGGCAGCAGAGGGTCGCCCGCGAAACGCGCCGCGAAGTCCGAGAGCAGGATGCGCGCCAGCCGTGAGGCGCCGCCGCCGCGCGCGGCCAGCTGGGCAATCGCCAAAGTATCCGCCGCCGACTTGGGCCGAAAGCCGGGGTCCAGTTCCAATCGTTGGCCCACTGCGTCCAATGCTTCACCCGTGCGCTTCAGCGTCAGCAGCCGCGCGATGAGCTCTTCGGTCAGGCGGGTGACGTAGCGCGGGTCGTCCCAGCTTAGCGTGCGTTCGCATAGCCAGCGGTAGTCTTCCGGGGTAGTGCCGCGGCTTTGGAGCCAAGCTTCCAGCATCTGGAAGCTTTTGATATGGGCGTTGGCGCGCATCAGACCGTAGGCCTCATGCACCAGCTTGTCGTTCTCGCGCTCGGTTTGCTCATGCTCGAGCGCCGCGGTGCGTTCCGGACTGACCCAAGTCTCGAGATTTAGCTCGTGGCGACGTTCGTAGAGCGCCCCGCCCAAAAAGCTGAACGCCGAGAGCACCGCAAACATGCCGATGACGACTTCAACCGGCAGCCACAGATCGAAGGTCCACAACAGCTTCAAAGCCAAAGCATAGACAACAATCACCAGCAGCACCGCGCCGTACAAAATCCCCAGTCCACGCACTAAATTGAACCAATACACCGGATATGCGGCTTTCAAGAGGTTGCTCTCCAGCCCTAAAATTGCCACCGAGGCGGGGAGAAAGAACAGACAGACGCCGGCGAGGGCGACTGCGGCGGCGGTGCCGAATTGTTGCTGAGTCAGGTACACACCGTAACCGAGGAGTCCTAAAATCACGACCTGCCCCAAGGGGCGCTGCTCATCGATGGGATTCATCATTTGAATGTCGAGGGTGGGCGGCTCATCAAATCCGCGCACCGTGTGATCAAACAAGATGTAGGCGTATTTGAAGAACCAGGACGTGACGAGCAAAGCCAAAGGAATACCGACCAGTCCCCCTTTGGCTGCGATGACGAGCAGGAAGGCGAAGACCACGACAACTGCCGCGGCCCCGCCGCGCGCCGGTCGGAAGAGGTGATGAATTAGGTTCATCCGACGGTCATGCGTGATAAAGGATAGCTCTTCTTACTTGGGAACCCTCAATGGGAGGACATGGAAAGCATTTTTGAAGTCAATCGATCTAGGGGATTGGGTCGAACGCCCTGCACGTACGGTTTCACTAATCGTTTTGAAACAAAAAAATACAACGGCAAAATGGGGTAGTCATTGAGCATCACGCGTTCTGCTGCCTCGAGTATTAGCCTTCGCGTTTCCGGATCAGAAGTGCGCGCTGCACGGTCGAGGAGAGCGTCGAATGTATGATTGACATATCCTGAATCATTATTCGGGGAATTTTCACGAAACGTGTCCAAAAAATTGCTAGCATCGTTAAAATCGGCAGTCCAGCCCAGACGAGCTACCTCCCATCTTGATTTATCGTGTCTCGACTCTAGGAAGACTCGATACTCTTCCTCGATAAGTTCGGTTTCAATCCCAAGAGTTTCTTTCCACATCGCGGCTATAAGAATCGCGGTTTGTTTAATTGCGACATTTGCATTAAAAAGTAATCGAATGTGAATTGGCCTCGCCGACGAGTACCCGGCCTCTGAATAGAGACGCCGAGCTTCCGCGATACGATCTGAATCACCCAGATCAGCCCACTGCCAATTTTGCGGGTTGTAATTCCATGTGCCTGGGGGTACGAAGCCATAGGCTGGCGGTTGGCCAAAGCCTTGAGCGGTAGCAATGCGCTTTCGGTCAATGGCCATTGCCAATGCCCTTCGTAGTTGCAGATTTGAAGCGAAGATTGGTTCTGACAAGTTGATTCCAAAATAGGCGGTTGCTAGAAAAGGAGCCACTACGAGTTCTTTTGGATGTTCTGCATTGATCCAAGGTATCGCGTTGGCCGGCACAACATCCGTGACATCAATTTGCCCGGCGCGATACTGAGCCAATTGTGAATTTTGGTTGGGCGCAACTTCATACCGCACCTTCGCGATCCGGACGTTTTCACGATCCCAATAGTTTGAATTTTTTTCTAACTCAACGGATGTACCCGGTAGCCATCTGGTAAGTTTGTAAGGTCCGTTAGACACCCACGATTCCGGCGAGTGAGATTCTGCACTAGTTTCGGAATAAACTGGGAAAGTTGCAGAGTGTGTGAGTATCTGCGGCAAGTAAGGCGTAGGTCGCTCAAGCTTTACTACAAGCACATCATCGCTTGTGGCGTATACCCCCAACGCGCTTGGGGCCAGCCGACCGGCGATAATTTCCGGTGCTCCCGCAATAAGACGTAGGTCATCCGAAACTGGAGATCCGCGTGCGGGATCCAGCACCCGCCTCCAGGCGAATACAAATTCTTGTGCGCGAACTGGCTTGCCGTTTGACCAACGCGCACTGTTCCTTAGTCGAAAGGTGTATTCGGTACCCGTGGGATCAACCGTCCACGAAGACGCCACTCCGGGCACTACTTCCCCGCCAGCCGACTCAATTGTGAGTCCCTCGTAAAGATCTTGGAGCAGTTGAAAGGAAAAGTTGTCGGCTGCCATTGCTGGGTCTAGTGAACTCGGTTCCCCCGCCAAGCCTCGTCTTAAGACTTCTGCGGAATCCGCTCGGTTTGTCGACTGCCCACAACTGCACAAGGCAATCAGCAGCCAAGTAACAATGAATAATCGCATGGCGTAACCCGTTTTCAGATTGGAAAAGTCTTTCATTTCATAAGTCTACGGTCCCGGGACATTTCCCAGGCGCTCAAATTAGGCGATGGCGCAATTCCGAATAGTTCGGGTTTCCCCCTACCAAATTCTCATGACGATTGCCCCTATCAGACTCGAAGATGCTGCAACACAGCAATAGCGCAAAAGTGTGAATTACAACAACAAAAGAGTTGTAATATGTTCAGCGATGACGCAATCTGTTAAGGAGAATCTGCTCGCAGCTTTTAGGTATTTGTTGAAGCCGTTGGTGCGAATGGCGGTCAAGAGCGCGGTCGCCTTTCCTGAGTTCAGCGAAGTCCTAAAGCAAGCGTATGTAGATGTGGCCAGGAAACAATTTGAGGCTTCGGGCAAAGACCCGACGATAGAGGGGATTTCATTGATCGCGAATATCGAAACCAATGAAGTTCGCGACATTTTGGGGTCGAACACAGGCACAAAGTTCGGTGCGGCAGCGCAGGGGTCGAATCCTTTGCCGACGGCGCTAGCTGCCTGGCATACCGACTTGAATTATACAGGTCCCTACGGGGTTCTTCGCGATCTTGAGTTTTCGCGGAGCACAGGAGAGAAAACTGGTGCGACGTTTTCGGAATTGACTGCGACGTACTGCCCGGGGGTTTCGCCGCGCGCGCTTTTAGATGAGTTGATCCGAACTGGATGTGTTCAGGATGTTGGGAATGGTTTTTATCGCGCAGTAAAGCGCTTTTACATTCCGGATCCATTGAGTACAGAGAGTGTTTTATGGTTAGCGCGTGTTGTACACAACGTTTGCGAAACTCTCGAAGTAAATTTTCGCGCTGAATCGATTGGAGGCAACGGACTCGTGGAGCGGGCCGTTTATACCGTCCACGGAATCACAAAAAAGGATCTCAAGGATTTCGATAAGTTCATTCGAGTGAGAGGGCAAATATTTGCCGATGACATCGACAACTGGTTATCGGAGCGGGACAAGGAAGGATGCGAGGACAGTATTAAGACTGGTGTCGGAATCTATCACTACATAGTGAATGAGGAAGACGAACTTGCATTAGCAAAAGAATTACCAAACTGAAGGGAATACACATGGACATTAGTTTTGGAAGACTATTACGAGGGATCGCAACACCAGCTTGCGTAGTTGTCAGTCTTATGGGGTT
>Ga0209169_10000500_pt1 | contig 23917 bp, 23 predicted proteins | sample HubBroMetageWRM4_FD_188346 | JGI IMG/M metagenome (GOLD analysis project Ga0209169, IMG submission 188346) | Warmed soil microbial communities from the Hubbard Brook experimental Forest, New Hampshire - Hubbard Brook CCASE Soil Metagenome WRM 4... | ecosystem: Environmental > Terrestrial > Soil...
AGGAGTTGAGCCATGGCGCAGCTTGCGGAGAAGCGCGAAAGCAAACCGGTCCAGATCAAGGACGCCGCCTTCAAATGGGAGGATCCGCTCGATCTCGAAGGTGAACTGACCGAGGAAGAGCGGATGGTGCGCGACACGGCGCGCGATTACGCCCAGGACAAACTGTTTCCTCGCGTGCTCATGGCCTACCGCGAGGAAAAATACGATCCGCGTGTGATCCGCGAGATGGGCGAACTCGGCCTGCTCGGCGCGACCATTCCTGAGGCTTATGGCGGCGCGGGCCTCGGCTATGTCGCCTATGGGCTGATTGCGCGCGAGGTCGAGCGCGTCGATTCCGGCTTCCGCTCGGCCTTGTCGGTGCAATCGTCGCTGGTGATGCACCCGATTTATGCCTACGGCTCGGAAGCGCAGCGGCGCAAATACCTGCCGAAGCTTGCTACCGGCGAATTCGTCGGCTGCTTCGGCTTGACCGAACCGGATCACGGCTCCGATCCCGGATCGATGGTGACCCGCGCAGAGAAGGTCGCGAATGGCTTCAGCCTCACCGGCGCGAAAACCTGGATCTCGAATTCGCCGGTTGCTGACATCGCGGTGGTGTGGGCCAAGCTCGACGGCAAGATCCGCGGCTTCGTTGTCGAGCGCGGCACCAAGGGATTTTCGACGCCGAAGATCGAGGGCAAGCTGTCGCTGCGTGCGTCGATCACCGGCGAAATCGTGCTCGAGGGCGCGGTGGTGCCGGAAGAAAACATCTTGCCGAATGTCTCCGGCCTGTCCGGGCCGTTCGGCTGTCTCAACGTCGCGCGCGCCGGCATCGCCTGGGGCGCGCTCGGCGCCGCCGAGTTCTGCTGGCACCGCGCCCGCGACTACGTGCTCAACAGAAAGCAGTTCGGCCGGCCGCTCGCCGCCAATCAGCTCATCCAGAAAAAGCTCGCCGACATGCAGACCGAGATCACGCTCGGCCTGCACGCGGCGCTTCGCCTCGGGCGGCTGATCGAGCAGGGCAAGGCGTCACCGCCGGCGATCTCGCTGCTCAAGCGCAATAATTGCGGCAAGGCGCTCGATGTGGCACGGCTTGCGCGCGACATGCACGGCGGCAACGGCATTGCCGACGAATTCCACGTCATGCGCGTGCTCTGTAACCTCGAGACCGTCAACACCTACGAAGGCACGCACGATATCCACGCGCTGATCCTCGGCCGCGCGCAAACCGGCATCCAGGCGTTTATGTAACTCGCTCGTCGTTGCGAGATTATCCCGCCTGCTTCTCCGTCCCCTTCTCTGCCGGTTTGTCTGAGACGCCGGCTTCGGCGAAGGTCGCCATGCCGGTGTGGCAGGCCAGTGCGGCGCGAAGAATCAACAACGCCGTGGCGGCGCCGGAGGCTTCGCCGAGGCGCATGTTGAGATCGAGGATCGGCTTTAGGTTCAGCTCATCGAGCAGCGCACGATGGCCTGCCTCGGCGGACACGTGGCCGGCAACGGCGTGAGCCAAAGTGTCGGCGCGAAGCTTGTAGAGCGGCGCGACCGCCGCGGTCGAGACGAAGCCGTCAAGAATCACCGGGATGTTCTGCCGCCGGGCGGCAAGCGTCGCACCGAGAATGGCGGCGAGCTCGCGGCCGCCAAGTGCCGCGGCCACTCGCAGCGGATCGTTCAAGATCGCGGCGTGGCGGGCGAGCGCTTGATCGATGGCCGCGCGCTTTCTCTGCAAACCGTCGTGGTCGACGCCAGTGCCGCGGCCGGCCCAGCGCAAACCGCGACCGCCGAATAAGGCTGCGGCGAGCGCCGACGCGGCGGTGGTGTTGCCGATGCCCATCTCGCCAAGGACGACGAGGTCGCCCGGCGAAACCGCATCGTAGCCGGCCGCTACCGCGGCAAGGAATTCGTCGTCGCTCATCGCCGGCTGTTCCGTGAAATCGGCAGTCGGTTGCTCGAGCGACAGCGGAATGACACGCAGGTTCGCCCCGGCCGCGCGCGCAAGCTGATTGATGGCGGCGCCGCCTCCCGAAAAATTCGCCACCATCTGCGCCGTGACTTCGGCCGGATAGGCGGAGACGCCCTGCGCTGTGACGCCGTGATTGCCGGCGAAGACCAGAATCTCGGCGCGATCAAGCCGCGGCGGCGCATGGCCCTGCCAGTGGGCGAGGAAGGCGGTCAAATCCTCAAGCCGCCCGAGGCTTTTCGGCGGCTTGGTGAGGCGCTCTTCGCGCGCCGCCACCGCCGCGCTCGCGGCCGCATGTCCCCCCGGCAGGTCGAGGCAAAGGGCGCGCAGGTCGGCCAAAGACGTAAAACGCGGCATGGTATTTCTCTGTGAGTTTTTTTTAGGTCGCCCGCTCTGGTGTGGCTTTGGTTCAGAAGTCCACGTGATAAGCTGCCGGCAAAAATGATGCGGACTTCTAAACCGCCTCACTAGCAAATTTGCTATGCTGCGGCGAATCTTCTCCTTCCCGCCGGGAAGGAGGCTTCGCTGGGACGGGCACGGGCCATGGCTTACGGCGCGGGTGGCGATCCTACTCATTCCTGGAACGCGTGGATCGGCGCGCGCGCTCACGATCTCTCTGTCAGCGTCCTGTTTTGCACGCGGCTACCGCTCGCGCACTCGCGCCCGTTCGCGGACGGCGAAATCGCGCGCGCCGTCTGGGCGTTTCCGCTTGCCGGCTTCGTCGTCGGCGTCATCGGCGCGGTGATCTATGTGGTAGCGACGCGCGCCGGTGTGCCACCCTGGCCGGCGGCGGCGCTCGCGGTCGCGGCAACGCTCGGTGTAACCGGCGCCCTGCACGAGGACGGCCTTGCCGACACCGCCGACGGATTCGGCGGCGGTACGACCCGCGAAGACAAACTTGCTATCATGCGGGACAGCCGCATTGGCACCTACGGCGTCTGCGCGCTGATCTTGTCGTTTATTATTCGCGTCGGCGCGCTCGCGAGCCTCGCCGATCCTGCCGCGGTGGCGGCAGCGCTGATCGGCGCGCACGCCGCGGCGCGCGCAGTGTTGCCGCTATTGATGTTCTTCCTGCCGCCGGCGCGAAGCGACGGCTTGTCGCATGCCGCAGGCGCGCCGACCCGGGAAAACGCCGCAGCCGGCGCGGTGCTCGGTTTTCTCATCCTCATCGGCTGCATCGGCTTTGCGCCCGCAGCGGTAACAGCGATTGTGCTGGCGATCGTGCTTGCAATCATCGCGCGCTTGAGCGCGGCGCAGATCGGCGGGCAGACCGGCGATGTGTGCGGTGCGCTCGAACAGGTCGGCGAGATCGCCGTACTCGTGGTGGCGTCGACGGCGGGGTAGTCGTCTCGCCGTTGCGCGGAACGATTACTTCCGCGGACTCAAATAACGGGCACCGCCGACCACGGCGAGCGCAATGATACCCGGCACAATGGCGAGTGTCAGGCTGACGGCGGCGATCGCGGCGGTCGCCGCAAAGCCGATGGAGGAAAACGCCTCGGCGAAGGTGGCAACGCGCGATGACACTTGCCGCCTGCGGAATTGACTCCTTTTCGCCTGAGTGCGGAACCAAAGCTGAATCGCGGTCGCCGATGCCGAAGCGGCGACAACGCCGCCGAGCGTCAGTATTGCGTGCCATGGCGACGCGACGGCGAGAACGGCAATCAAGGGCGCGAACACGATGGCGATGACTGTGAGCACCGCCTCGATCTTGGCGCTCAGAACAAAGCCCGGGGGAATTGGCGCAGTGGCGACGAGATCGGGCGCGTCTTCTCCGGAGATGGTCAGCCAGGCGAGTCCGCCCGCGAGCTGGCCCGCCGCCATAACCAGTACAGGCACGAGAAGATTAAGCGCGCCGCCGGGTGATTGCGCGGCAAAACTCCGCCACAGCATCAGCGCCGGCGGCAAGAGATAAAGCATCTGCATCAGCGTCTGCGAGACCAGCCAGGGATCGCGGCGCAACAAAATCCATTCCTTGCGGCGCAGTGCACGCCGCGGCGAAGCGGCCCGCAACGCGCTCGGACGGCGCGCACGCGCCGACGGTGCGGCATCGGCGCTGGCTGCCGCCACCGCGTAGGCGCCGAAGCGCGGCGCGACAATCAAGATGGCCGCGGCAAGCGCGGCGAATCCCAGCGCGAGCAAGACAATGAGCGCGCGAACATCGCCGAGCACGGCGTGCGCCGGCCACCACAGCACGCTGCTTTCTCCCGGCACGAGCGCCAGCAATGCATCGGACTGCAACACGCTCGACTGCGACAAGGTCCCGTAAGAAAGGATGGCCGCGACCTGCAACCCGATGACGAAGGCAGCACCGATGACGGCAGCGATAATCTGCGCGACGAAGCGTGTACGTTTCGGACCAATCAGACGAAACATAGCGGCGGTGGCGAGCACCGCGAAGGCCGCGGCCGTCGCGCCCATGGCCGGTATGACGCCGTAGGCGCCGAGCCAGTGCGCTCCACCGCGCCAAGCCAGCATGTTGATGAACGGCCCCGCGAGCGGCAGCGCCATCCCGGCGACCGATAGCGCTACGGTGCCAATACGGACAGCGAAGAGCCGCTCGGCGGCGACCGGAGAAGCCAGAATGAGATCGAGATCGGCGCGCGCATAAAAGGCCCGCGTCATCGATTCCATCGCCTGCGAGATCATCAAGAGCCACGACAGCAGAAGCGAAGCCGTGATGCCGATCAACAGCTGCCGGTCGACCGGCGCGGTGGCGTAGCCACCGACGACGGAATAGGCGATGGCGTGCATGACGATGACGAAGACCGCAAAGCCGATAGCGATCTTGCGGGCGCGCGTACGGCGCCCCGCCGTCATCATCGAGACAAAATCGCGCCAGGCGAGCCGCGACTCGTGGCGGGCAAACCATACCGCGCTGCCGGCTTGGCTCATGGTCGCACGCCAGAGAAAAGCTTCATGCCGCCTCGGCCGGAAGCGCAGCGTCGGCGACGAGCGCGAGGAAGGTATCTTCGAGGCTCGCCAAATCGCCGGCACTTTCATTGACGTCGGCGCCGGCGGCCAACCGCCGCAATTCGGCAAGCGTGCCCTCGGCAAGGAGCCGGCCATGCGCGATGACGCCGATGCGGTCGGCCATGCGTTCGGCGACTTCCAGAATGTGCGTGGTCATGATGACGGTGCCGCCGGCACGGACGCGCTCGCGCAGCACGCTCTTGACTTGACGCGCGGAGCCGGCGTCGAGACCGGTGAGCGGCTCGTCGAGAATGATCAGGCGCGGGTCATGCACCAGCGCGCCGGCGAGCGCCACCTTCTGGCGCATGCCCTTGGAAAAACCTTCGCAACGCTCGCGCGCATGCGCGGCCAGTCCGAGCCAATCGAACAATTCGGCCGCACGCGACGCGGCTAGCTTCGGCTCGACCGCCCAAAGACCGGCGACAAAGTCGAGATATTCTTCCGGGGTGAGCTTGTCATAAATCATCGGTTCGTCGGACACCCAGGCGATCAGGCGCTTGGCTGCGACCGGATCGTCGAGCGCGTCGACGCCGTCGACGCGGATTGAGCCGGCATCGGGCTGGATCAAACCTGCGATCATGCGCAGTGTCGTCGTCTTGCCGGCGCCGTTCGGACCGAGCAGCGCGTAAAATTCGCCGCAACGGACCGCGAGATCGAGCCCGTCAACGGCAGGCCGTGTGAAGCGTTTGACAAGCCCGTGAATTTCGAGCGCGAGCGGCGGGGACCCAGTCACTTTGCGCACCTCCCGTCATCTTAAGGTGACGGGAAACCAATTAACCGCGAGTGGTTTCGGGGGCGTGAATCGGCGGCCGCGTTTTAACGCGGATGGTTAAGGGACGCTGGGCCCATTGGAGCAGACCGCTAGCCGCTCACATTATAGGCAGCAAGCGCTGCCATGTTGACGAGCTGGGCGTCGTTGGCCGACAGCGTCACGATCTGCACCGAGCGGTCGAGCCCAACTAGAATCGGCCCGATCACGGTCGCCCCGCCCAATTCACGCAGCAGCTTGGTCGAGATCGAGGCCGAGTGGAATGCCGGCATGATCAAGACGTTCGCAGGGCCGGACAATCGGCAGAACGGATAAGCCTCGCGCAGTTCCATGTTCAGCGCCACATCCGCCGCCATTTCGCCGTCATATTCGAAATCGACGCGCCGCTTGTCGAGAAGTCGCACCGCCTCCTGCACCCGCGCCGAGCGTTCGCCGGGCGGATGGCCGAAAGTGGAATACGCAAGCAGCGCTAGCCGCGGCTCGTAACCGAGCGCCCGCGCCACCCGCGCCGCCTCGACGGCGATATCGGCAATCTCGCCGGCGTCGGGCATTTCGGTCACAGCGGTGTCGGCGACCAGCACGGTGCGCCCGCGCGCCAGTACCAGCGAGACGCCCATCACGCGATGCCCGGGCTTCGGATCGATACAGCGCAGGATGTCGTCTAGCGCCACCGAGAAATTCCGCGTGACGCCAGTGACCATGGCGTCGGCGTCGCCGAGCGCCACCATGCAGGATGCGAAGTGGTTGCGGTCGGTGTTGATCAGCCGCTGACAGTCGCGCTGCAAATAGCCGTGGCGCTGCAGCCGCTCATAGAGGTAGGCGGCATAGGCGCCGTTGCGCGAAGACAAAGCCGCATTGATCACTTCGATGCCCTGGCCGAGTTCGACGCCGGCGGCGTGCGCGGTCTCGCGGACCCGCGGCTCGCGGCCGACGAGCATCGCCGAGCCGAGCCCCTGCTGCACAAAGGAGGCCGCGGCACGAATGACCTGCTCCTCTTCGCCCTCGGCAAACACGACGCGGCGCGGTTGCCGGCGCACGTTCTGGAACACGCGCTGCAACACGCCGGCGATGGGATCGAGCCGCGTGCGCAACTGCTCCCGATAGGCGTCCATATCGACAATCGGCCGTCGCGCGACTTTCGAATCCATCGCCGCCTGCGCCACCGCGGGCGGCACGGACGAAATCAGCCGAGGATCGAACGGCACCGGGATGATGTAATCCGGCCCGTATTTCGGCCGCGCGCCATAGGCAGCCGCCACTTCGTCGGGCACATCTTCGCGCGCGAGCGCGGCGAGCGCGCGGGCGGCGGCGATCTTCATCTCCATGTTGATCGCCCGCGCACGCACATCGAGTGCGCCGCGGAAAATGTACGGAAAGCCGAGCACATTGTTGATCTGGTTGGGGTAGTCGGATCGGCCGGTCGCCATGATAGCGTCAGAGCGCACCGCAGCTACGTCCTCGACGGTGATCTCGGGATCGGGATTGGCCATGGCGAAGATGATCGGCTTCTCCGCCATCGACTTCACCATATCCTGCGTCATCGCGCCCTTCACCGAGAGACCGAAGAACACGTCGGCGCCCTCAAGCGCCTCGGCCAACGTGCGCGCCTTGGTTTTGACGGCAAAACCCGACTTCCACTGATTCATGCCGTCGCGGCGGCCTTCATAGATCACGCCCTTGGTGTCGCAGAGAATGAGGTTTTCGGGACGAAAGCCAATCGCGCGCAACAATTCCAAACAAGCGACGCCCGCGGCGCCGGCGCCGTTGCAGACGAGTTTCGTCGTCTTGATCTCGCGGCCGGTCAGCTCAAGCGCATTGATCAGCCCGGCGGCGGCGATGATCGCCGTGCCGTGCTGGTCGTCGTGGAAAACCGGAATATCCAAAAGTTCGCGCAGCCGTTGCTCGATGATGAAACATTCCGGCGCCTTGATATCTTCGAGATTAATGCCGCCCCAGCTCTTCCCCAAGAGCTTGACGCAATCGACGAAGGCATCCGTATCCTCTGTCGAGACTTCGAGATCGATGGAATCGACGTCGGCGAAGCGCTTGAACAACACCGACTTGCCTTCCATCACCGGCTTCGCCGCAAGCGCGCCGCGATTTCCCAGCCCGAGGATGGCGGTGCCGTTGGTGATTACGGCGACGAAATTGCCCTTGGTGGTGTAATCGTAGGCGCGGCTTTCGTCCTCGGCGATGGCCAACACCGGCACGGCAACACCGGGCGAATAGGCGAGCGAAAGGTCGCGCTGTGTCGCCATTGGCTTCGTCGCCACGACTTCGAGCTTGCCGGGGCGGCCTTGGCTGTGGAACAGCAACGCTTCCTGATCGGTAAAGGTCGGCCGGTTGCCGCGCTCGCCGGATTTCGAAGCCATTTCACATCCTTATCGCCGCACGGAGGCATCGCACGGCCTTTGCCCAAACGTTAGCGGAACGGACGGCCTCTGCTCAAGGGAGCACTGCAACCGCGCTATTTGAGAACACGATGCAGCCATGCCGCATTGAATAAGCGCGCAAGGCAGGGTAATGCCTGCGAGCTAGTGGAGCGGATTTGACATTCGCTATCGACCAATCCGCTATTTCGTGAAGCGAATGTCAAATCCAAAGCTCCCCTAGGATTAAATATTGCTAGGGGTCCTTCGATTCTAACATTCGCACGAGAGCGTGCCGGGACCGGATGCGAATCTAGAATCCGACCACTAGCCGCCGCGGCGTCAGCTTCCATATCACCATGATCAGATTTCTGCTGCGTTTCCTCGGACTTTGCCTACTGGCGACCGCGTTTTTCTTCCTGGTCTATGACGGCACGAAGTCGATCGCCAACCAGCATCTAGTCTATATCAAAGTCGGCGATGTCTGGGCGATCGTCGATCAGGATAGCCTCAATCTGGCGCAAGCCTGGCTGAAGCGGAACGCGATGTGGGCCTGGGATCCGTTCCTGCAGACGATTTTCGATCTGCCGACCTGGATCGTGCTTGCGGTCGCTTCCCTCTTCCTCATCCTGTTGGGACGCAAGAAGAGGCCGCTGATCGGCTACGCGCGAAACTGACGCCTAAAGCCCATGCCGGCCGCCCGACGCGTGTTTCTAGTTCTGGCCGTCATTGTCCTCGTTCTGCTGGCGCTGCCCTATCTAATCGCCCCGTTCTATCGGTTCGTCGATCCGGTTTCGACGCCGATGCTGTGGCGCTGGGCGACCGGCGGCCGGGTTGAGCGCACTTTTGTCCCGATCGGCCGCATCGCGCCGACATTGCCGCTCACCGTGATCCTCGCCGAAGACGCGAGCTTCTGCCACAACCACGGCATTGATCTCAGCGGCGTGCGCGAGGCGCTGCAACAAGCCGACGAGGATATCGCAGAGGCGCGAGGCGGCTCCACCATCACGCAACAGACCGCCAAGAACCTGTTCCTGTGGCAGGGGCGCAGTTTCGTGCGCAAGGCGCTGGAAATTCCGCTCGCGATCTGGATTAACCTAGTGCTGCCGAAGCGCCGGGTCTTGGAAATCTACCTCAATATTGTCGAGTGGGGCCCTCGCGACCAATTCGGCGCTGAAGCGGCGGCACGCTGGGCTTTCGGCAAGTCGGCTCACGACCTGACGGCGCGGGAATCCGCGGAACTCGCCGCCATTCTTCCGAACCCGTTCCGCCGCAGCGCACGGACCCCCAACGCGCTGGTGCGCCGGCTCGCGGGCGTATACGAAAGCCGCGCCGCGACCTACCCCGCGCAGGATGCGTGCATCCGCCGCTAAGCCCGAGAATCGACCACTAGCGTTACCGGCATTGTTCTTCTATAAGCCCGGCTTCCGTAGGAGATTGTCATGGCCGTACCGAAAAGAAAAACCTCGCCGTCGCGCCGCGGCATGCGGCGATCCGCCGACGCGCTGAAGCGGCCGTCTTATGTCGAGGACAAGGATTCCGGCGAGCTGCGACGCCCGCACCATATCGATCTCAAAACCGGCATGTATCGCGGCCGGCAGGTCCTGAACAAGAAGACCGAGGCCTGACTTTCACGACCGGAGGCGCGCCATGTTCCTGATTGGCTTTCCGCTCCTCCTGATACCGTTCGTCATCTACAACATGATCGCATTCCTTACACCCGGCGTGGGTTGGACCACGCCGGTTGCGACCGTGCACATGATGTCCGGCCAGGATTGGGTGTTGACCTGGGAAGATTTGCTGCTCGCCTTCGCCATTCTCCTGCTCGCCGTCGAGATGATCAAATCGACGCGCATGGGCATGCGCTCGATTGTCGATCATATTTTGGCGATGGCGCTATTCATTGCCATGCTGGTCGAGTTTCTGCTGGTGCAGCAGGCAGGAACGTCGACTTTCTTTTTGTTGACCATGATCGGGCTCGTCGACGTGCTGGTCGGCTTTATTGTCAGCATCCGCTCGTCGCAGCGCCAGATCGAGGTGCAAACGGAGCGAACGGCCTAAAAACCGCTGCTTATCGGCAAATTCGGGGCCTTAGGATTTGCGAATTCTTTAAGCCATTTCGGTAGTTTGCCAAATGGTCCGTCTGCGCCGCGCACGCAGGCGACAACCCGTAAGAGGGCGACGTGGCGGGCAACGTTCGGGAAAAAAATCCGGATAGTGAGGTTCTTTCCGCCCGCGCCGGCAACGATGGCGAAGTGGCCGGCCGAGCCGCGACGCCATTCAATGCCGCCGACATCTTGGCTTCCGTCGGCGAGGCCGCCTATGTCTGGGACATCGGCAGCGACCACCTCGTCTGGGGCAGTAATGCCGGTGAGGTCCTCCGCGCGGACGCAGCGAAAATTTCGAGCGGTCGCAGTTACGCACAACTCATCGACGCCGATAGCGGAACGAGCCGTTTCGACGCAGTGCTTCAGGCGAATGAGCGCGACCAAGGCCACGGCGTTTTCTATCGCACCGAATATTGCATCCGGCCCGATCCCGCAGCGGAAAACAAACTCTGGATTGAGGATTGCGGCCGCTGGTTTGCCGGCGTCAACGGCAAGCCGATACGGGCCCAGGGAATGGTCCGGGTCATCAACGAGCGCCATGAACGCGAGCATCAGTTGAGCTTGCTGGCGCGCTGCGACGAGCTCACCGGCGAACCGAACCGCCACTATCTCGTCGAGACTTTGCAAAAGACGCTGGACGAGGCGACGCGATTTCGCTCGTCGTGCGGCTTCTTTTTGGTGGCCATCGACAATCTCGCGCGCCTCAACGAGTCGTACGGCTTCGACATCGCCGATGAAGCGGTCGCCGCGCTCGCAAGACGCATGCGCAAGCTGACCCGCGGCAAGGACACGCTCGGCCGCTATGCCGGCAACAAGTTCGGCATCGTGCTCCACGATTGCACCCCTGACGACATGAACGTCGCCGCCGAACGTTTGCTCGCTGGCGTGCGCGACGAATTGATCGAGACCAGTGCCGGCCCGATCTCTATCACCGTGAGCATCGGCGGGGTCATCGCACCGCGCCACGCCCGCACGGTGGCCGAAGTGCTGGCGCGCGCCGAGGAGACGCTTGGCGCCGCCAAGAGCAAGCAACGTGGTTCATTTCTCGCCTACCATCCGAATCTGGAACGCGAGGCGCAACGGCGCGAAAACGTCCGCGCCACGGATGAAATCGTCGCCGCGCTGAACGAGCGGCGCATTTTTCTCGCCTATGAGCCGGTCGTCACCGCGCGCGACCGGCAGCCGGCCTTCTATGAGTGCCTGATGCGGGTGCACCGCGCCGACGGTGGCTTGCTGGGTGCGAACGAAATTGTTCCTGTTGCCGAGAGGTTGGGGCTGGTGCGGCTGCTCGATCACCGCGTGCTCGAACTCGTGATCGAAGAAATGGCAAGCGCACCGTCGTTGCAGGCGAGCGTCAACGCATCGCCCGGTTCGACCACCGACCCGGACTGGTGGGCGGGGCTGGAATCGCTTTTGCGCGCGCATGCCGGGATCGCCGAGCGGCTTATTATCGAAATTACCGAAAGCGCCGTGATCAGCGACGTCGACTATACGCGCGGCTTTGTCGCCCGCGCTAAAGACCTCGGCTGCCGCATCGCCATCGATGATTTTGGTGCCGGCTTCACCTCGTTCCGCAACCTGCGCAAGCTCGGCGTCGACATGGTCAAGATCGACGGCGCTTTTGTGCAGAACATGCTGCGCTCGGACGATGATCGCGCTTTCGTGCGCACCCTGGTTGAGTTGGGCCAGAGGCTCAATCTCGCCACGGTCGCCGAATGGGTGCAGGACGAGCGCGCCGCCAAGCTCCTGGAAGAGTGGGGCTGCAATTATCTGCAAGGCGCTCTCGTCGGACTGGCCACCACGGAGCGGCCGTGGCTCGGCGCTTTGGCGCAACAGGCCAATTGAACAGAATTCGCTCAAGACCAAGCGCGACAAGCCGCTAACGGTTGGCGCCACGCTCGATGCGGTACTCTCGATCAAGCAAACTGATCGTATGATTGAGATCGGATTGCGCGATCAACACCGCAATGTCTTCACCGCGCAGCAGGCCGATGACTTCGGCGAGGCGCCGCGACAGCGCCGGAGCGACGCCCTCGAAGGGCTCGTCGAGCAGCAGAAGACGAGTGCCGACAATGAGCGCGCGCGCCAGCGCCACAAGTTTCTGCTGGCCGCCGCTTAACGCCATCGCCTTGCGATCCCGCATCGCCGCCACTTCCGGCATCAGGCCGTAGACGAAATCGAGGCGGGCGGCGGCGTTGACGCCGCGGGTGACCCAGCCCGGCAACAGAACGTTTTCCTGCACCGTGAGCTGCGGGATGAGCCGCCGATCCTCCGGCATGTAACCGATGCCGAGCGCGGTGCGGCGATGCGTCGGCAGCGCCAGCAGGTTCTCCCCGGCACAGGTAATTCGCCCGCCGCTTGCCGCGACCAGCCCCATCACCGCGCGCAGGGTCGTGGTTTTGCCGGCGCCGTTGCGGCCGAGAAGCCCAATCATCTCGCCGGGCGCGAGCTTAAGGCTGATGCCCCGCAATACCTCGACCGAATGCAGCTTGACGCACAGCGCCTCGATTTGCAGCGAGCTCACGCAGCGCCTCCAGTCACGTAACGCTGCACTTCTTCGTTGCGCAGCACCGCGCCGGGATCGCCGTCGGCGATGATGCGGCCGGCATAAAAGGCGAGCACGCGATCGGCGTAACGGCCGACGATGTCCATGTCGTGCTCGACGAACAGCACCGTCGTTTCGGTGCCTTCGATGGCGTGCATGATCACGTCCATCAGCGGGAATTTTTCTTCCGCCGCGACGCCGCTGGTCGGCTCGTCGAGCAACAAAAGCTTGGGGCGGCACGTGACCGCCATGGCGACGTCCACAAGCTTGCGCACGCCGCCGGGCAACACGGCGATCGTTTGCCGGCGATATTCGCGCAAGCGGAAACGGCCGAGCAGATCATCGATCGCGGCGATGCCGGCGTCCGAGTCTGCCGGCCGCCACGATGACATTCCTTCCTTGCGCAAAATGGCGAGCGCCAGGAGCAAGTTCTGGTCCAGCGTCAAACTGGTGAAAAGCTGTGGGATCTGGAAGGAACGGCTAATCCCGTCGCGGCGAACCTGACGCGGGGCGACGCCGGTGATGTCCTTCCCGTCGAGCATGACGCGACCGGCGTCGGGCTTGAGATGACCAGTGACGATGTTAATAAAGGTGGTCTTGCCCGCACCGTTATTTCCGATAAGGCCGAGCTTTTGGCCGCGCTCAACTGCGATCGAAATATCGCTGGCGGCGATCACAGCGCCGAAGGCTTTTCGCAGACCGATGGTTTCAAGGAGCGCGGTCATTTGGATTTTTCCATCGACGCGCGCGGCGATCTGGCCCTGCTCTGGCGCAAGCGCAGCGGCAGCGAGCCAAGCCCCCCGGGCAGAAAGAGAATGATGAGCAAGAGGAAAACGCCGAGCGCGCCTTGCCAAGTGTTGGGAAAATATTGGCTGGAAAACGAGCGCACCAACTCCACGAGGATGGCGGCAACGAACACCGCGGCGACGCTCATATAGCCGCTCAGAATGGCGAGAAAGACAAACTCGCCCGAAGTCGTCCAGAAGGCGAAATCAGGATCGATATGGCCAAGAGAAAGGGCCGACAGCGCACCGCCAACACCGCCGAGCGCCGCCGCGATGACGAAATTGACGCCGTTGACCCACCTCACCGAGGCGCCGAGATATTCGACGCGAATCTCGTTGTCGCGGGCGGCATGCGACAGCAGTCCGTGCACTGAGTCGAAATGAATGCGGCACAGCGCCGCCGCAATGACCGTCACCAGACTGGTAAAGACAAACAGCGCATAACTGGCATTTTGCGATCCTGCCGGTTGAAAGCCAAGAAAGCGCGGTGCATGCAGGTTCAAGCCATCGGAGCCGCCGAGCGAATAAGTCTTGTTGAGAATGCCGTAGACAATCATCGACAGCGCGAGCGTTAGTGTGGCGAAAAAGATGCCGCGATAGCCGGCGAGCAGCGGCGCAATGATCGCGCCCAGGATCAGCCCGGCGATCGCACCAAGCGCAACGAGCAGTGCGGCATCGCTAATCCCGAAGCTGCGCATTGCCATCCCGGCGGCATAGGCGCCGGCACAATAAAAGGTCCCCTGGCCGAAAGAGACCAGTCCGCCGCGCATCAGCACGACGATCCCGAGCGCCACGAGTCCCTTGGCGAAGGCCAAAGTCGCAACGAGCACGAGCCAGTTCGGCATTGCATAGCCGGCGACGGCCAGCACCGCGAATGCAACCACGGCCGCGGCGAGCGTGCCGACGATGCCGGCCATTTAGATCTTCCGCGCCGACATGCGCTGGAACAAGCCCTCGGGCCGAAAAGCCAGCACCAGCGCCATGACCAGATAAACGATGAACAGCTCCGCCCAAGGCACGAGGTGGATAGCGGTGGCGCGGGCGAAACCGACAAAAAGCGCGGCAACGGCCGCGCCCTCGACGCTTCCGAGACCGCCGATCACCACCACGGCGAAGCTGAGCAGGATCACCGTGATGCCGATACCGGGCTGCACCGAAATCTTCGGCGCGGTGAACGCGCCGCCAAGCGCCGCGAGAAAGACACCGAGCGTGAACGCCAATGCGAACACCCGATTGACGTTGACGCCCATGGCGCGGCTGATGTCGCGGTCATGAATGACCGCCAAGACGATTTTACCGCTCACGGTGCGGTTGATTCCGAACCAAAGCAGCAGACCGACGACCAGCGCCAGCCCGATCAACGCAAAATCGTAGCCGACATAGCTCAGGCCAAAGAATGAAACATTGCCGAGAAGCGCGTAAGGCTCCGACGCGTAGTAGGATTCCGGCCCCCAAATGAGCTTGGTCGCGTCCTCTAAAATGAGGAACAACGCATAAGTGACGAGCACCAGCACCACTTCGTCACGGCGATAAAAGAAACGCAGAACCCCGCGCTCCAAAAGCGGTCCCAAAATCAGCGCGACCGCCAGCGCTGAGCCGAGCATCAGGAGATAGCCGAGAAACGGCGGGCCGAGTTCGCCGCCGTAATACCAGCCGACCGCGCTCGCCGCCGCGTAGGCGCCGACCGCAAACAGGCTGCCATGCGCGAAGTTGAGGATGTTGAGCACGCCAAACACCAGCGTCAGCCCGACCGCCACGATGAAGAGCCACGAAGCGTCGATGACGCCGTCGATCAGGATTGCGGCCGCAAGTTTCGCGCTCATGCTTTGCGGCGGGCGGTGTCGCTCAGTCGCATTTTGCGCCAGGGAAACCTTGCGCGATCCAATCGGCCGCCTTGACGCCCGGCGGCGGGTTCACGCACTCGGCGGCAAAGTGTTCGATGTCGATCAAGCGTACCATCTTGGCGTCCGGATCCCATTTCGAACGCCCGGCGGCATTCGATTGGATGGCCTGATGGCCGTCGCCGAGCGCAAGCTTGATGTGACCGGGCGGTGCGTCCCATTCGATGCCAACCATGGCCGCCGCCATCTCATCGCTGGTCGGCTTTTTGCCGCCATTGGTGGCCATCGCCTTTTCGATCGCGGTTTTAAGGCCAAGCAAGCCTTGCGCGGCGCGATAATGCGGTTGCACCGGAATGAGTCCCGGATATGCCTTAGCCAGGGCCTCAACGTACCAATCGTTGATCGGACTTTTCTCGGCGAATTGGCCATTGGAGCCGCGCGCCCCGACAATGACGCCGTCGGGCATTTTATTGCCGAGTGGTGGCAATACGTGATCGGACGCGCTTAAGACCACCACGCGATCTTTCATCAGCCCGCGCGGCGCCGCTTGCAGCACGAACGCCTGCAGGTCACCGCCCCACAAGCTTGAATAGACCAGCGCCGGATTTTCCTGCAGCAGTGTCGAAATTTCGGTGCCGTACTGGCCGGCGCCGAATTTCGGCCAAAGCTCGACTTTCGTTTTAGCCTCCGGCTCAAGTTGCGCGAGGCTGCCCTTGAAATCTTTCCAGGAGTCCTGTCCCCAGGCGTAATCCTGATTCATGGCGCCGACGTCGGCGACCTTGATGCCGCGCTTCACCAAGTAGCGGGCCATGGCGACGTTATCCATCGCGCCATGAGCGGCAGTGCGAAAGACGTATTTGAACTTGTTTTCCTCGAAGATGCGGGGCGTGCCGCAGTCAAAGAGAACCAGCAGCTTCTTCAGTTCCTCGGCCGCCGGCGAGACCGCCAAGCAATCGCCCGAGCTGACATAACCCAAGACCGCATCGACATGGTCGCGCTCGAAGGCGTTGCGCAATTCTTCGACTTGTTTGGTCGCGCCGCCCGCTTCGTCGATGAGCTGAACTTCGATTTTCAGGCCGCCGAAACCGACCTTGTCGTAGGGTTTGGGCAGGCTTCCGGCATTGAGCGCGTCGATGACGGTCTTGGCGCCCTGCACCGCCGGCTTGCCGAACGATTCGGCGGCCTGCCCGGAGAGGAAGGCGACGAAAGCCAGTTTGAAGACGTTGTCGTCTTGCGCTGTGGCACTGCTCGCAAATGAACCAAGAGCACTGGCACCGGCGACTAAAGCGGCTGCGAACCCACGAAGTTTCATGGTCAAAGCCTCCCAATTTGAAATTCTTGTTTTTATTGCTGCCGGGCGCTTGGACGGCGCTCCCGCCTGCCGATAAGTGTGCCCGATGCGCTCGGACCTGTCCACGCCCCGCCGCTCTCCGGCGGGAGTTGATACAGAGACCCGCGGGGAAGTACTCGCGCGGCGGCGTGCGTAAAAGCGCGCGCCCTTTAAGCCCGCACGGTCATTTCGCAAACCAGCCCCTGCGGGCGCCAATCAAACTCTGCTTTACCGTGCAATTGCGCGGTCATTTGTTTGATGACCCGGCTGCCAAAGCCTTGCCGGCCCGGCTCCTGCACCGCAGGGCCGCCCCCTTCCGCCCAGCGGACGATGATTTCGCCGCCGGCGCCGCGCTGCCATGTCAAATCAAGTCGGCCCTCTGGCACGGACAGCGATCCGTATTTGGCGGCGTTGGTCGCAAGCTCGTGTAGCGTTACCGCAACGGCCTGCGCGGCGGTCGGCTCCAATAAGATCGATGGTCCTTCAATGCGCACCCGCTTTTTGTCGGCCGCGCCGTAAGGAGCAAGTTCGCGGGCCGCTATCGCCGATAATTCCGCGCCGACCCAGCGCGACTCGACAAACAGCGACTGGACGTTCGCAAGCGCCTGGATCCGTCCTTCGATAGCGTCTTTGAGGCCTTGCATGCTGTCGGCTCGCGACAGGTTCACGATCGCTTGCACGCTCGCCAACAGGTTCTTGCCGCGATGCTCGACCTCGCGGGCGAGCGTGGTGATTTGTTCCCGGCTTTGTCTCTGCTCGGTAACGTCCCGCGCGATCTTGGAGGCGCCAATAATTCGGCCTTCCGCGTTTTTGACCGGCGAGACCGTCAGTGAAATCGGGAACAAGGTGCCGTCCTTGCGCCGCCGAATGGTCTCGAAGTGATCGATACGCTCGCCGCGCCGGATGCGGCTTAGAATCTCGACTTCTTCGTTTTGCCGGTCGTCGGGAATGACGATGGTAATCGGGCGGCCGATCGCTTCTTCGGCGGTGTAGCCGAACACGCGCTCCGCGCCCTTGTTCCAGCTAGCGATGATGCCATCGAGGTTTTTGCTGACAACCGCGTCATCGCTGGACTCGACGATGGAACCCAGCCAATGAGATCGCTCGTCGGCAAGCTTACTTTCACTTAGATTACGCGTCACCGTGCCGTAGGCGACGATAGCGTCCGACGAACCACGCACCGGAAAGATATTGTAGAGCACCGGTATGTTCTCGCCGGTCGCGAAATTTCGAAACTTGAGTTCGCCTTCCCAAAAGCCGATGTCGCGCGCGGCTGGTATGACCTCGCGCAGAACCCTGTCGCGATCTTCTGCAGCGAAATAGTCGATAATCCGTGTGGCGTGCACGGCGTCCAAATCCGCCAACCCGACGAGCTTCAAGCCGGCTTCATTGACGAACAAGGCGTTGCCCTGCAGATCGGCGACGCCAACGAATTCATGTGAAGCTTTGACCAGCGACGACAACATGCGCGCGAAATCGTCGGCGTCGCCGAATTGCAAAAGTCCGCGAGCAATTGCCGGAAGGTCTTCAGACAGGGCCGCCACTCCACGCCACAGGGAAAAGCGCGGAGTGTCGGCGGACACGCACCCCCGCGAATTACAATGGCTTACGCGCCGCCGCCGCTCAGCTTGTCGACTTTCTTCTGCATTTCGTCGAGCTGGCGCTTCAAGTCGTCGATGTCGCCGGTCCTCGGCGCGGATTTTCCCGCTTCCGTCTCGACCTCGCCGTCAGCCTCGCGCCGCGCGAACGGCGCGAACATCGTGAAGGCGCGCTCGAACATTTCCATGTTCCGCCGCACCTGATCCTCCAACGTCGGGAACCCGCCGACGCCGAAGGCCTGCGCCATCTGATTGCGGAACTTTTCTTGCTCACGCGTCAACGACTCGATCGAAACTTCCAGATAGCGCGGAACCAGCATCTGCATGCTATCGCCGTAGAAGCGGATGAGCTGGCGCAGGAATGCAATCGGCAGAAGATTCTGCCCTTCTTTGTTCTCCTGCTCGAATATGATCTGGGTCAACACCGAGCGGGTGATCTCCTCGCCGGTCTTGGCGTCATAGACCACGAAGTCCTCGCCGGCCTTCACCATGGCAGCGAGATCTTCGAGGGTGACGTAGCTACTGGTGCCGGTGTTGTAGAGGCGGCGGTTAGCGTACTTTTTAATGGTGACCGGTTCTTCGGTCTTGGGCGAGGGCGCTGGCATCAGGCGGTGACCATCTTGGTTGCAATCAAAATAGGCACTTTCTCCGGGCGCGGCTACCGTTTTGTGGTGCCTTGGTTTCTGCGGTCCGGCGAAGGCTGCCGCAGGGACGTGTGCTTCGCATAGCGGGAATGCCCGGCCGTTCCGTCTTGTCGAGCGGCGCGCGCCTCCTTATGACTTATATGAGTGGGCCAGCGGCAAACCCCCGTTTTGAGAACCCCTATCGAAAGGATTCTGCCATGAAAGACGACATTGTGATTGTCGGCGCGGTGCGCACGCCGGTCGGCGCATTCAATGGGGCTTTCGCGTCCGTGCCGGCTCACGATCTCGGCAAAGTCGCGATCAAAGCGGCGATCGAGCGCGCCGGCGTTGAGCCATCGCAGGTATCGGAAGTCATCCTGGGCCAGATCCTGCAAGCCGGTCAGGGCCAGGGTCCGGCACGGCAAGCTTCGATCAATGCCGGCATTCCGGTCGAAGTGCCGGCTTACAGCGTCAACATGCTTTGCGGCTCGGGTTTGCGCGCGGTCGCGCTCGGCTATCAGGGCATTGTCAACGGCGATTCCGAAATCGCGGTGGTCGGCGGTCAGGAGTCCATGAGTATGGCGCCGCATTGTGCGCATCTGCGCAACGGCGTGAAAATGGGCAATTTCGAGATGATCGACACCATGATCAAGGACGGGCTCTGGGATGCCTTCAATGGCTACCACATGGGCAACACTGCCGAGAACGTCGCGCGCCAATGGCAGATCACACGCGCGCAGCAGGATGAGTTCGCGGTCAAATCGCAGAACAAGGCCGAAGCGGCGCAAAAGGCCGGAAAGTTCAAGGACGAGATAGCGCCGGTCACGGTGAAGAGCCGCAAAGGCGACATCATCGTCGATGCCGACGAGTATCCCAAGCATGGCACCACGCTGGACGGCATCAGCAAGCTCAAGCCGGCGTTCGACAAGGAAGGCACGGTGACCGCGGCGAGCGCGTCCGGAATCAATGACGGCGCTGCCGCCATGGTGCTGATGAAGGCGAGCGAAGCGGCCAAGCTCGGCAAAACGCCGCTCGCCCGCATCGTCTCGTGGGCACAGGCCGGCGTCGATCCGAAAATCATGGGCACCGGACCGATCCCGGCGTCGCGCGCCGCCCTGAAGAAGGCCGGCTGGAGCGTCGGCGATCTCGACTTGGTCGAGGCCAACGAGGCGTTCGCGGCACAAGCCTGCGCGGTCAACAAAGACCTCGGCTGGGACACCAACAAGGTCAACGTCAACGGCGGCGCCATTGCCATCGGCCATCCGATCGGCGCGTCGGGCGCGCGTGTCCTGGTGACGCTGCTCTACGAGATGCAAAAGCGAAACGCCAAAAAAGGTTTGGCAACGCTGTGCATCGGCGGCGGCATGGGCATCGCGATGTGCGTGGAACGCTAGAAGACGGGCAGCAAATATCCATAAATTGTCATGCTCGGCCTTGTGCCGGGCATCCACGACTTTAATCTTCGAACAAACAAGCAGATGGCTGGGACAAGCCCGGCCGTGACGAAAAGAGGGAGGCAATAATGGCCCGCGTCGCAGTGGTGACGGGTGGAACCCGAGGCATCGGCGCGGCGATTTCCAAAGCGCTGAAGGCGGCCGGCTACAATGTCGCGGCCACTTACGCCGGCAACGACGAAGCCGCGCAAAAATTCAAGGCCGAAACCGGGATTGCCGTCTACAAGTGGGACGTTGCCTCGTTTGACGCGTGCGCCGCCGGCATCAAGCAGGTCGAGGCCGATATCGGTCCGGTCGATGTGTTGGTGAACAATGCCGGCATCACCCGCGATGCCCAGCTCCATCGCATGACGCTCGAGCAATGGCAGGCGGTGATCAACACTAATCTCGGCTCGCTGTTCAACATGAGCCGCAACGTCATCGAGGGGATGCGGGCGCGCAAGTTCGGCCGCATCATCAACATTTCCTCGATCAACGGCCAGAAGGGCCAGTTCGGCCAGACCAACTATTCGGCCGCCAAGGCGGGCGACATCGGCTTCACCAAGGCGCTGGCGCAGGAAGGCGCCAAGAGCGGCATCACCGTCAACGCTATCGCACCGGGATACATCAACACCGAGATGGTGCAGGCGGTGCCCAAAGACGTGCTGGAAAAAAGCATTCTGCCGACCATTCCCATCGGGCGGCTAGGCGAACCGGAAGAAATCGGCCGTTGCGTGGTGTTTCTCGCCTCCGACGACGCCGGATTGATCACCGGCTCGACGCTGACCGTCAACGGCGCGCAATACATCACCTGATCGGCGCTGGCTGCGGCTTCCGCTTTGGCCGTTCATGCGTCGAGATCGAGTGTGAACAGCTCTTGCGGATGTAACACGCCGCGTAGCGCAAATCGCCCGACCGAAACCAGCCGGCGCTTGATATCGCCGACCTCAGCAAACGTCGCCGAGATAAGCAGCGGCTGATCCACCGAACGGCACATCGCCGCGATGCGGCTCGCTTCGTTCACCGCCGGACCGATGACGGTAAAGTCCAGCCGTTCATGGCTGCCGATGTTGCCGTAATACACCTCGCCGACATGCAAGCCGAGATACATGTCCGTCACCGGCCGGCCGGCCGCCGCTCGGCCCTTTTTTAGTTCGGCTACCTCGCTGCGCGCCGAAATGGCAGCGGCCAAGGCCGCATCGCAAGCGTGCTCGCGATCCGAAGCAGTAAAAATCGCCAGTATGCCGTCGCCGATCAGTTTGACCACGTCACCGCCATGCTCGTGGATGGTCGAGACAATCACGTCGGCATAGTCGTTCAACAGCGGAATCACCTGTTCGGGGGTTGCATCAGTGATGCGTGTAAAACCGCGCAAATCGCTGAACCAGACCACCGCGTCGATGCGTTCACTCATGCCCCGCATGATCCGCCCGCTGAGCACGCGCTGACCGGCGTCGCGGCCGAGATAAGTTTCCATCAGCGTTCGGGTCATGCGTTGCAGCGCCGCCGCTTTGAAGGCGAGCGCCAGTGAGGGCGCAAGACGCTCGAGCGCGGCGATGTGCTGATCGTCGAATCCCTCCGCAGCCGACGTCGCCCATGACAGGTAGACGCCATCCATCTCGCCGATGATTCCCTCCGGGGCAAAGCGGCAGATCATCGCCACATAGTCGTTCAATCCCGCCGCCAGCCAATCCTGGAGCAGTGAATATTTCTCGACGCTCGTGGCGTTCAGACGCAGCCGAAACATTGGCTCGCCGGTCTGCAACATCTGATAGAACGGGCTCCGCCGCCAACGCTCGACGGCCTCGTTATCGCCCGGAGGCGACCCGGACGCCGCAAGCACTTCGGGATCGGTGCGGCCATATTCGAGCAAGCGTAAGTCCGCGGCGCCGTGGTCCCACTGATAAAGACGGCCCTCGTGAACGGGATGCAGCGTGTCGATGAACATGGCGGTCCGGCTAAGCGGCATGCCAGCGGCGACGCAGCGCCCGCAAAAACCGGAAACGATATCGGCTTCGGATCTACCGGCGATTCCGGCGTCGGTCAGCCACGCTGCCGTCTCGGTGAGGAATGCTTCGTCCATGACGCGATTATACCGGTGAGCCGCCGAATCGGGCGGCAAATTATTGCGGCGTCCAACCCGCCGGCGCCATTTCGAATTTGGCAAACTCAAAGCCGGGCGCAACCGTACATCCGACCAGCGTCCAGTCACCGAGCGATTGCGCCGCCTGCCACGCCTGCGACGGCACGACGGCCTGTGGGCGCTGGCCGGCCGCAAGATCGTTGCCCAGCGTGATGAGCTCACGCTGCCCGTTTGCAGCGATTCCAAGTTCGAGCGGCGCGCCGGCATAAAAGTGCCAGACTTCGACAACGTCGATGCGGTGCCAGTGCGAGCGCTCGCCGCGCGCCAGCAGAAAATAAATCGCAGTCGACGCGGCACGAGCGCCGTCGACCTGGCGCGTATCGCGAAACACTTCGCGGAAATGCCCGCCCTCCGGATGCGGTTTCAAATCGAGCGACCGGATTATTTCGGCGGCGGTGAGTGCGGCGGTCGGTGGTTCGAGCATTTCGGCTTGCTTGCCTAAAGGACCGCGTCATTGCGAGCGGACCGAAGCAACCCACGGAGGTTCTGGATTGCTTCGTCGCTTTCGCTCCTCGCAATGACGCTAGAATTTATTCTTGCGCTCGCGAATTTCGGCAAAGACTTTCCATGCCGGGCTGCCGGCAAGGCCGACGATCTTGGCCACATCCGGCAAATCGGCGCGCAGAAACGGGTTCTCCGCCTTTTCCGCGCCGATGGTTGCAGGGATAGTCGGCTTACCGGCGGCGCGGAGTTTCGCCACCTCGGCCGCGCGCGCGGCAAGCCGCGCGTTATCCGGCTCGATGGTCTTGGCGAAGCGGACGTTGGCCTCGGTATATTCATGGCCGCAGAAGAATTGCGTGTCGTCCGGAAGACCGCGCAGCTTCAGCAAAGATTGCCACATCATCTGCGCGTCACCTTCGATGACGCGGCCGCAGCCGATGGAAAAAAGCGTGTCACCAACAAACGCAAATTTATCCGCCGGAAAGAAATACGAGATGTGGCCTGCAGTGTGGCCCGGCGTGTCGATGACCCGTCCTTGCAGTGAGCCGACGCTCACCGTGTCACCTTCCCCAACCGTTTCATCGACGTCGGCAATGCGTTGCGCCTCGCGGCGGGGCGCGACGACCCGACATTTGTACTGCCGCTTCAGTTCGGGAATGCCGCCGGTGTGGTCGCCGTGATGATGGGTGACAAGAATGTCGGTGAGCCGCCAGCCGGTCTTTTTCAGCGCTGCTTCGACCGGCGCCGCTTCCGGTGCGTCAATCGAGGCGGTCGCGCCACTCTCCGGATCGTGGAGCAAGACGCCGTAATTGTCAGATAAGCAAGGAAACAGAAAAGTTTGTGCTGACATGTTTATTCCCGGGTTTCTTTCCGTCTCTTGGATCATCGGCTTTCACCGGATGGGACGCAACACGCATGGGTTAACGTGGGGATCGGGCACGAATCGACAACCAAATCCGTGCTATTTTGCGGACATGGATGTTGTCGATCTGCGCGATTTCTATGCCCAACGCCTCGGCACGG
>Ga0209169_10000501_pt1 | contig 23891 bp, 25 predicted proteins | sample HubBroMetageWRM4_FD_188346 | JGI IMG/M metagenome (GOLD analysis project Ga0209169, IMG submission 188346) | Warmed soil microbial communities from the Hubbard Brook experimental Forest, New Hampshire - Hubbard Brook CCASE Soil Metagenome WRM 4... | ecosystem: Environmental > Terrestrial > Soil...
CTTTGGGGGCTCGTCGGGCGGGTTCTCGACGACGTCGACGACCTGGCCTTCGGCAATACGGCCGATCTGATTGAGCTGAAGGCGGCGCTTCCGCTCGATGTCTTCGGGTGGTTCAGAGGGGCGAAAGAACGCATAGGCGACCATCGCAATGGCGGCGATGGCGGCCACTCCCATACCCAGCGCAACTTTCAAATCGGCGAATAAGAGAAGCAACGACGAACTCCTGCGGCTGACTGAATCGAGCCGAACTCTGCAACGGGCTGCCGCGATCCGGATTCCGCTTGGCTCGCGAGCCAGAGAGATTCCACCGTCAGAATCCCTTCACATTTGGATATTTTACCGGAACGCGGGACCGGCGGGAGTTACGCTTGCGCGGCATGCACCGGATTACGCAACACGCCAATTCCGGTGATGGAGACCTCGACGGTGTCACCTCCCGCCAGCGGACCGACACCCGAGGGCGTACCGGTGGAGATCACATCGCCGGGGAGCAGCGTCATCATGCGAGAGATCCAGCGGACGAGAAATGCACAGGGATAGATCATGAGCGAGGTGCTGCCGGACTGGCGCAGGTCGTGATTTACGCGCGTTTCGACGATGACGTTGGCGGGGTCAAGTTCGGTTTCGATGTGCGGGCCGATGGGGCAGAACGTGTCGAAACCTTTGGCGCGAGTGAATTGCACGTCGGCTTTCTGGAGGTCGCGTGCAGTGACGTCGTTGGCGCAGGTGTAGCCGAGAACGTAGGAGAGCGGATTTTCGCTCTCGCCGAGGTGTGAGCAGGTCTTGCCAATGACAATGGCGAGCTCACCTTCGTGCTCGACGCGCTGGGAATATCTTGGGAGCACGATGGCGTCGCCGGGGCCGACCATGGATGACGGCGGCTTGAGGAAGATCATCGGCTCTTTGGGGATTTCGTTGCCGAGTTCGGCAGCGTGTGCGGCGTAGTTGCGGCCGACGCAGACGATCTTGCTCGGCGCGACGGGAGCGACGAGTTTTACATCGGCGAGCGGATGTGTGGCGCCTTTGCGTGAGAGGTCGATCCAAGGAGCGCTGGTCAGCTCGTGGACTTGATCGCCTTCGATGATGCCGAAAGACGGCGAGGCGGATTGGTGAGTGCTCGCGGATGAAGACGCGGGATGCGACTGCAGGAACCGGCAAATTTTCATACGTGATGGTTAGAGTGCGACACGTGGTGGTGGCTCGCCATATGGGATTCGCGCGTTCGCCAGACCAAGGTGACGATCCAGGAAAGCGTGGCGAGAATCATACACACGACGGAACCGAGAATGAAAATGCGCATGGGAGTGTAGCGTTCGGAAAGGCCGGAGAATGGAATGCAGAGCAAGCGATAGGTGAGCGAGAACGTCCACCAGGCAGTCAACGTGGAGCCCAGCAGACGACCCGCTTGCCACATGAAACGCACGACCGGAACCATGAAAAGGATCGCAAGAACGGAGGCCGTGGCGACGTTGCGTTCGAGCGCGAAATTTTCTGAGGCCGGCATGCGATTCGAAATGAAAATCCAGGCGATGAAGACAACAGCCATGCCAACGCCGGCACAGACACCGGTTCGCACAGCCGAATCGTGCGCCGCTAAATTCAATTCGTCTTGGAGATGGGTTTCTTGATGGCGCATAAACGCTGGGCTACCACCCGACTGAGTATGAACCCGGGACTAGGGAGAATGTTGCGCGACGTCGGCGGCTACCTGCGGGGCGGGTGCGCTCTCATTACCGGAGAGATCGACGGCGGTCACGCTGTACCAATACTTAAGGCCGGACGTGACACTAGTATCACGATACGCAGGGGAGAGCAACAAATCTTGTGTGACGAGCGAGCCCCTCTCGCCTTCGCGCTCGCTGCGGTAGACGCGGTAACCGGCGAGGTCCTGCTCGGAGTTGATGGACCAGGACACGTCGACCTCGAGCGAGGGCGGCGTGGTTTCGGGGTTTTCGACGGCGGCGGCGACGACACTTTGCGGGGTCGAAGGAGGAAAAGTGTCCGCCGGTTTGAGGATCAGTGGGTCGGAGTCGCTGGATTCGAGTTCGTTCCCGGCTGCTGTTGTGACGCTGCGGACGATGTAAACGTAGATTTTACCGAAGTCGAATTGCTTGTCGGCGTAGCGTGGATCGTTAGTGCGATCGAGGCGGGCGAGGGGCGTGACGAAGCGCGCGTGGAGAACCTCGGGGCCGGTGATTTTGGGGTCGTAGGTTTTTGGATCGAGTTCGCCGCGGTAGACGCGGTATTCGGTTACGGCGATTGGGTCGCCGGCGGCGGTTTGCGTGATGGGCTGCCAACTTAAGTCGATTGCGGTTTCGGTGAGGTCGGATTTTATTTCGGCGACCGGTGCGGGGACGGGATAGATGTGAATCTTGACGGCGTTCGAATCGGCGGAGGCGCGTTTGCGCGAGGCGCGGGTGCGGATGGCGAAAACTGCGTCGAAGCCGGAGGCGGAGCGATTTTCGGTGGGCGGGACGGGAGTGATGATTTGCGTGCGGTCTTCGGATTGGTATTTGGCCGCGAGTTCGCCGGGGACGGTTTCGACGACGTGGAACGATTTTGGATTGGGCGAGCCGTCGGGCTTGAGTTCGCCGCGCAGGATCTCGATTGCGGGAGGTTGTGTTAAGCGGTCGCCCCGGATTGTTTTAGCGGGTAAGGAGAAATTAAGTGCGACGCCGTCGCCAATTTGATGGGCGGAGAGATCGGCGATCGTTGTTGGGACTGGTGGCGAGGGTGGGACCGGATCGCCCGGAGCCCCACAGCCGGTCAGGATTGCTGCGACTGCGGCAGCGAGCAAACCGAGAAGCGAAGCTCGAAAAACGAAACGTGAAATTCGGGAGGCGGCGGCTCGCGCGGGGCTGGCCCACGAGTGGCGGGTTTCCATTTTCGAGTTTCGATCTTACAGGATGTAGCGGCTCAAATCCTGATTCTTGACGATGTCGGCGAGTTGCTTGTTGACGTAGGCGGCGTCGACCTTGACGTTTTTCTTTTTGAGGTCGGAAGCTTCGAAGGAGAGCTCGTCGAGAACCTTTTCGAGGATCGTGTGGAGGCGACGGGCGCCGATGTTCTCGGTCTGTTCGTTCACGCTGGTGGCGAAGCGCGCGATGGCTTCGACGGCGTCGTCGGTGATATTGAGTTTGAGGCCTTCGGTTTCGAGCAATGCGACGTATTGCTTGATGAGCGCGTTCTTCGGCTCGGTGAGGATGCGGACGAAGTCTTCTTCTTTTAGCGATTGGAGCTCAACGCGAATCGGCAGGCGGCCCTGGAGTTCGGGAATGAGGTCGGAAGGCTTCGTAACGTGAAATGCGCCGGCGGCGATGAAGAGAATGTGATCGGTGCGGATCATGCCGTAGCGTGTGTTGACAGTGGTGCCTTCGATGATCGGCAGAATGTCTCGCTGGACGCCTTCACGCGAAACGTCGGGACCGTGGCCGGATTCGCGGCCGGCGACCTTATCGATTTCGTCGATGAAGATGATGCCCATCTGCTCGGCGCGTTCGACGGCCATGCGCGTGACTTGATCCATGTCGAGGAGCTTGTTTTCTTCTTCCTGGATCAGATATTCGAAGGCGTCTGCGACGGTCATCTTGCGCTTCTTTTTTTGCTGGCCGAACATGCCGCTGAGCATGTCTTTCAGATTGACGTCCATCTCCTCAACGCCTTGATTGGAGATGATCTCGAAGGACGGCATCTGGCGCTCGCGGACTTCGATGTCGACCATGCGCTGGTCGAGCTTGCCTTCGCGGAGCTGCGCGCGAAGTTTTTCGCGGGTGCGCTGCGTTTGTTCGCGCTGCTGCGCGGCGTCGGCTTCGGTGGTGTTCGGAGCGGGCGGCGGCGACGGCGGAAGCAGAAGGTCGAGGACGCGCTCTTCGGCGGCTTGCTCGGCGCGATCGGCAACTTCGTCGAGCTTTTCTTCGCGCACCATGTCGATGGAAGTTTCGACGAGGTCGCGGACCATCGACTCGACGTCGCGACCGACGTAGCCGACTTCGGTGTATTTCGAAGCTTCGACTTTGACGAACGGGCAGCCTGCTAGACGCGCAAGGCGCCGGGCGATTTCCGTCTTGCCGACGCCGGTAGGGCCGATCATCAGAATATTTTTTGGAAGGACGTCTTCGGCGATTTCAGGCGGCAACTTCTGGCGGCGGACGCGGTTCCGCAAGGCGACTGCGACGGCGCGTTTCGCGGCGTTTTGGCCGACGATGTACTTGTCGAGCTCGGCGACGATCTCGCGCGGCGTCATGTCGTCGAGCGCGGGCAAAAGCTCCTGCTCGGACGACGGAGCGTTTCCGTTGTTTCCAGGCATGAACACGATCTCTTTGTCGGACTTGCTTGTCATGAAACCTTCCGTACCCGTGGCGGCGCCGCTCTGCTTAGAAGTCCCCTTATGGGATGCGGCATTCCGGCCAAACGGTCTCTCGCTACAACTCCCAACTCACCTACAACTCTTCGACCGTGAAGTTGGCATTAGTATAGATGCAAATTTCGCTGGCGATTCGCATGGCTTCCATCGCGAGGTCTTTCGCCGATAGCTTGGCGTGCTTTGCGAGGGCGCGCGCAGCGGCTGTGGCGTAGCTACCGCCGGAACCGATCGCGCAGATGCCATCGTCGGGCTCGATGACGTCGCCGTTGCCGGAGAGCAGGAATGTACCCTTGACGTCAGCGACGATGAGCAGCGCCTCGAGATGACGCAGGGCGCGATCTTTGCGCCATTCCTTCGCCAACTCGACAGCGGCCTTTTGCAGATTGCCGGAGTGTTCCTGAAGCTTCCCTTCGAACCGCTCGAAGAGCGAAATCGCGTCGGCGGTCGAGCCTGCAAATCCAACGATGACTTTGTCGTTGTAGAGGCGTCGTGTTTTGCGGGCGTTGTGCTTCATTACGTGATCACCCATGGTCACCTGGCCGTCGGCGATCAGCACTACCTTGTTGTCTTTGCGCACGCACAGGACGGTCGTGCCGTGCATCTGTGCGCTCTGCTGGCTGCTGTGCATTCAGCCATTATACAACCGCAGTTGATTTCACCAAAAGGCCGGCGGCCGGAAGACAGCCCTTACGGTTGGGAATAGAGCTTGTTCGCGAAATCGCGAAAATCTTTGCGCTGCATGAATTTCTGGAACGAGTCGTCGGTGCGCGCGTCGCCGAGAGTTTCTCCCTCCAGGACGTTGGCACGACGGTCGTAAGCAAGTTTGAGGTTGGCTTCAGCTCCCGCCATGTCGCCCTTTTCGGCGGCGACGCATGCCATGTTGTAGTAGAACATCGGATAGTTCGAGTCCTTCGAGATGCCGTATTCGATCACGTTCTGAGAGTTTGTGAGATCGCCGGTGATTCCATAGGCCATCGCGAGATTGTCGACGAGGACGTACCAGAATTTCCTCTCGAGTGACGGCGATACTTTCTCGATGTCTAGAGCCTGTTGGTACGGCGCAATCGATTCCTTGAATTGCTGGGACATGAAGTAGAAGCTGCCTTTGCGAAATAATTGCAGGCTGCTCCCCGAAGGCACGGTCCGCATCGCCGAGACCGAAGCAGGCGCGGGCGCTTTGTCCACGAATTGAAACGAAGCCAATACCGAGTCGAAAGCTGGTTTGTCGGCCGCCGTGTAGAGCGCCTTCGAAATATGGATGTCGACGAAGACGTTGCCTTTGATCAGACACGCGAACACGTTGTGCTGGTTGATCGGCGCGCCTTTGACTTCAGGGATCAGATATTCCAGAACGCTCATGCCAGCTTTCTGGCTATATTCCACATCCTTCAATCCGTGAGTCGCAAGGCCTGAAAATCGCACTTCTTTATCGTGTAGGGAACGTTGGCACTCATCTGCGCCGGGTGCGCCAGACATCGCTTCCAGATACACCGACGCGACCATTTTTGTTGCTTTATTCTCTGCCAGAAAATAGCGGCGACCGTCGGGCTGGATATCATTCTTTTCAACAGAGAAGCCTTCGGCTTGCACCTCGAGCGCCCATGGCTGTGCAGGTAGCCAGATGCTGGCCTTGCTTTGAGCGGGATCTTGCGCGCAGAGAGTTGTGGCCGCGAAAAGCCCTAGAGTAATCGCGAGCGTAGATCTGTTCGTCATTGGCTGCCTCCGTCAAGAAAGCCAAATGCATTACAGGTAAGCAGAGTAAGAAGTAGCCCCGGTAACAACAGGATAGCGCTGCTGAAATCGAGTTCGGCTTACGGACGGGGAGGAGTCGCTGTGTCGGTTACTTGTGCGTTAGGACAGGTGGGGTCGTGCTTTGAAAAGCGCGGGTTTGTTGAGATCTCGGGCGGAGCGAACGGATCGGCTCAGTTGTCTTCTTCTTTTTCTTTCTTTTTCTCTTCTTTGGATTTGCGGCTTCCGACTTTTTGGAAACGCTGATCGAGCGAGGCTCTGCTGAAGAGGTCGGGCGGAAGGTTCGAATTGTATTTGCAGGTGTTGAAGAAGACCTGGCTGGAGCGACGGCCATTGCGGTCTTGCGCGATCTGCATCGCGGTGCGGACTCCGTCCATCAACTGAAAGTTTGTGTAGATGTTGGTTTCGACGTCGCGGGTGTCGTTCGCTTTGTCGGCGGTGGTGACGGTGGAGCGGACGAGAAGGTGAGTCGTCTTGTCGACCGCGAGGCGGAAGTTGCGTCCGTCGGAATCGGTGAGATCGACGATCTCGACTGGACGAAGGTCGGCGATATCGGAGCCGCCGTAGCGGATGACCATGCCGGGTTCGTTGAGTCGATGGCGCAGCAGGTTGTGGATGTCGCGTTTGGCTTGATCCTGAAAATCGGCGACCGAGGCAGCGCTTAGTTCTGAAACGCCGCCCTTATCGAGCGTCCAGCCTTTGTCACCGACGTACAGATTTATGATGACGCCTTTTTTCGCGTACTCGGTGCGGTTCGCGTCAGGATAACGCCAGAAATCTTTGAAATTTGTGTAGCCGGTCATCTCGCCGTTGTGACCGAAACGGGCGAGGCGACCTTCGCAGTCGGAGTCTTTGATGTCGAGATAGGTGGACCCGCCCAGGCCGTCGATGAGTTGCTGGAGGATTTGTTTGCCCTTGGCGGCGCTTTGCTCAGGCATGAGCGTGTCGGGATTTTGGGCGCGCACCAGACGAACACAGCCAAGCGCTGCGAGCCCGGAGAAAAGGATCCCAGCCGCCAGGACCTGCGCAGCTTTGAACGACCTCAATTGGGCAAACCTCAACCGCACAACACCGACCCTCCGTTTACATTGATGATTTCGCCCGTCATGAAGTTGGCTAAGTCCGAGGCCAGGAACAGGATAGGCCCGGCGATCTCTTCGGCGGTAGCGGGACGGCCGAGCGGAATTGCGGCTTGCGCCATTTTCTGCCCAGCTTTGGTTTCGAGCACGGGATTGGACATGTCGGTGGCGACCCATCCCGGGGCGACGGAATTCACGAGAATGTTGTGGCGAGCGAGTTCGGTCGAGAGGCCCTTCACCAGGCTGACGACAGCGCCTTTCGACGCGCCGTAATGTGAATGGAATGACTCCCCTCGTTGAGCCGCCGTCGAAGTGATCGGAATGATCTTCCCCGACTTCTGCTTGATCATGTGGGGCACGGCGAAGTGGATCAGCGAGTAAACGCTCTTGAGGTTGACGCGCATCATTTCGTCCCACTGCTTTTCGGTCATCTTTTCGATCGGGAGGTCTTCGAGGTTCCAAACGCCGGCATTGGCGACGACGATGTCGAGCCGGCCGAGACGCGCGATGGCGTGTTCTACGAGCTTTTTGTTCGCTTCGTGACGGCTGACGTCGGCCTTGAACGCTTCGACGCGTGTGCCGTGCTTCCCTGCTTCCTGCTCGATCTGAGCAGCGGCGTCCTTGGCTTTGTTGTAGGTGAAGACGACGTCGGCGCCCGCCTGCGCAAACATTTTAACGGCTGCGGCGCCGATTCCGCGCGAGCCTCCAGTGATAATTGCCGCCTTGCCTGCCAGTGAAATCATGAAGCCCCCAGAAAATTGTGGACTGCGAAGTTGAAGATCTGTAGATCCGACCCGGAAGTGCTTGAAGCAGAGCCTAGGCTTTGTGCCCCACCAAGTCGCGGGCGTTGCGAGCCCGCTCGGCAGCGGCAACAAAATCGGTGAACAGCGCGTGTGCGAACGCGTCTTCGGGCATGCGCTCGGGGTGCCATTGAACACCCACAACCCAACCGGCGCCGCCCTTCCATTCGACGGCTTCGATGGTGCCGTCGGGAGCATGAGCCGTGACAGCTAAGTCTTTCCCCGGCTTATCGATCGCCTGGTGATGGCTGCTGTTGATCGTGCCGGTTGGCCCACCGTTCAAACGGGCTACGAGGCTACCGGGCTCGAATGTCGCTTCGTGCTGAAGATCGCCCTTCTTGGCGCCCGGAGGTAGATCGGTATCGCCGTGGGGTAAGACCTCGGAGCGCTCGGACTTCAGGTCCTGAATAAGGGTTCCGCGCTGGTAGACGTTAAGAAACTGGCAGCCGAAGCAGATGGCTAGGACCGGCTTTCCCGTTTTGAAACTGTGATCGAGGATTTGACCGTCGGTTTGCTCGCGATTGGCGTCGGCCGCGGCTGATTTAGGGTGCTTGGCAGCCTGATAGCGGGCCGGATCGACGTCGGCCGGGCTACCAGGAAGAACAAACCCATCTAAATCATTGAGTTGCGAGGTAAGAGCGCTTGGCGACTGGTCGAGGTTGACGTCAACCGGTTCGGCACCGGCTTTTCGGACCGACTCGAAATAATAATTGAGCTTCTTGCGCTCGCCTTGACGCTGCTCCTCGGTGGTGCGCCAGGGAATGCCGATGCGGAGGGGCTGCGATCGGGATCCGGGCGTCGAGGCGGGGAGCATGCGTGAGCATCCTAGCATTCGGGCGCGACAAGCGGCAACCCAGCCCGGCGAATGGGTTTCCGTGGCGCTTTTTGGCGCGTTATGCGCGCAGGCTGGCGGGGCGAGACAAGATTGCGTCGAGGCAGTACTCGGGACGATGGAAAAAGCTGGAAAGTTCCGAGAGGCGCGAGGCGAGTTGCTCGGAAGAGGATGCGCGGAGCGTTACGTGCCCCAGTTTTCGCCCGGCGCGAGGGGCTTTCCCATAGAGGTGGAGATGAGCGTCGCGAACGGCGAGAACTTCAGCTGCGTCGGGAGTTTCGCCGATCAGGTTGAGCATCGCCGAGCAGCCGATCGCCAGGGTCGAACCAAGCGGAAGTCCCACCACTGAACGGAGATGATTCTCGAATTGGCTGGTGAGCGCGCCTTCGATCGTCCAGTGGCCGGAGTTGTGAACGCGCGGAGCCATTTCGTTGGCGAGGAGCCTGCCGTTTTGTTCGAAGAACTCAATGGCCAGCACGCCGACATATTCGAGTTCGTCGAAGACGGCACGGGCGGCTTGCTCGGCAGAGCGCTGGATCGCAGGATCAAGATGCGGTGCCGGAGCAATTGATAGACGGAGGATGCCGCCACGATGATGATTTTCGACGAGCGGGTAGACTGCGGTTTCTCCGGTGCGAGAGCGAACGGCGACGACACTGAGTTCGCGCGTGAATGGAACAAATTTTTCGAGGATATACGGAATTCTGTTGGAAGAGGTCTGCGCGGCCGGCAGCTCCGATTTTGCTCGCGCCACGTCGTCTGGAGTGCGCAGGTGCCACTGGCCTTTGCCGTCGTAGCCCATGCGGCAGGTTTTCAAAATTGCGGGCAGGCCGATTTTTTTTACGGCGGAGTCAAGAGCGTCTCCGCCAGCAACGGGCTCAAACTCCGTCGTGGGGATTCCCAATTCCTGAAACAGAGTTTTTTCGCTGATTCTGTCCTGGGCGACTTCGAGCGCTTTCGCGGACGGCAGCACCGGGACGCGTTCCGCGAGATATCGAACCGCTTCGACCGGAACGTTTTCGAATTCGTAGGTGACAAGCTCAAGGCCGCTGGCAAATTTTTCGAGCGCCGCCTCATCGCTGAAATCGGCGGTGACACGCGACGCGATGCGACCGACCGGCGCCTCGGGTGACGGGTCGAAGAATCGAAAGTGAAGTCCGAGCGGATAGCCGGCAAGGGCCAGCATATAACCGAGTTGACCGCCGCCTAGAATCCCGATGGTCACGCGGGTTTCCTTTTCGCATTCGCCGCGACGGCAGCGGGAGACTCATTCGCCGCATCGGTTGAAGATTCGGGAGCAGTGAGACGAAACGACGAGGCCTGTGCCAGTGATGGATCGGGATTCGCGAGTACGCGCTCAGTTTGCTCTTCGCGAAATTTGCGGAGTGCTTCACGGATCGCAGGATGCTTCGCGCCTAAAATTGCCGCCGCCAACAACGCGGAGTTGATCGCACCCGCTTTGCCGATCGCGAGCGTGCCTACGGGGATGCCGCCCGGCATCTGTGCGATGGATAGGAGCGAGTCGAGTCCCTTGAGCGCTTTCGATTCGACAGGGACGCCGAGAACCGGCAGAACAGTTTTTGAAGCGGTCATGCCGGGAAGATGCGCGGCGCCGCCGGCTCCCGCGATCAAGACTTCGAGGCCGCGTTGTTCCGCGGTCGATGCGTATTCGAACAGCAAATCAGGCGTTCGATGAGCAGAGACGACTTGCGTTTCATGCGGAATGCCGAGGTCGGTAAGCGTTTTGACAGCGTGCTCCATCGTTTCCCAGTCGGACGATGAGCCCATGATGATGCCGACGAGTGGCCGCGAGTTCGTTGAACCTGCACTCGATTTCGCCCTAGTGTCAGCATTCGCTGACCCCAGCGTTGCAGAGGAACTCGCAGCTGGAGCGTGGTCACTCTTCGATTTGGAAGGTTTCTTTGTCATTGCGCTTGGAACAAATGGCCTTGTATTGCTCCCTAAAATCGAGAGCGGACATTCTACGGCGTTTCTCAGCGATTTTCAGCCGCTGTGGTTACGGCCTGCGTTTTCTGCTTCAGATAGTGCCGCAACTGGCCTACGAGATACAGCGAACCGGTGATGAAAATCACGTCGTCGGGCGAGGCTTTCGAAAGAGCATAGTCGATCGCTTCTCCGGCGTCTGCGATGGTTGTGCTCTTATTGGCGTAGTGGGCAGCGATCTCCTCGAGCTGCACCGCGGAAATCGCCCGCGATGTGGCCGGAGCAGTCATCACAACTTCCGCCGCAAGCGGGAAAAGCAGTCCGGCGACTTCATCGACCGCTTTGTCGCGAAGCGCACCGTACAAAAGATAGATGCGTTTGCCCTTCAGGCTTTCTTCGATGAACTGTGCAAGCTCACGTGCAGCCGAAGGGTTGTGAGCTCCGTCGAGATAGATGTCGGGGTGCGATTGGATCTTCTCGATGCGTCCCGGCCAGACGGTTGTGGCGATGCCGCGCGAGATCGATTCATCGGAAATGCGGAAGCCTCGCTGCTGTAACAAACGCGCGGCGGCCACTGCGTTGAGCGCGTTCTGAAGCTGGAAGTGTCCCGGGAGGCTCGGCGCTAGTTCGATGCTCCAACCCGATGCGACTTCTGTCACCTGAGCGCGGACCAGACCGTTATCGACCGACTCCGCTTCGATTCGAAACGATTCCGCCGTGTCGATGACCGGCGACAAGAGTTCTTTTGCGCGGTTCAGAATCACTTCCTTTGCTTCGGGGCGTTGCTCAGCGATGACGACCGGTACCGCAGGCTTGATAATTCCTGCTTTTTCTCCGGCGATTTCGCGAAGCGAGTGGCCGAGAAAATTTTCGTGATCGAAATCGATGCGCGTGATGATCGAGACGGCCGGCGTGAGAATATTCGTTGAGTCGAGCCGACCTCCCAAACCGACCTCGAATACTCCGAACTCGACGCGCTGCTGGGCAAAGTATTCGAATGCCATCGCAGTGACGCACTCGAAGTAGGTCGGATGGGCACGAAGCTTGCCGTCGGCAAGAAGCTCTTCTGTAATTGCTTGTACCCGCGACAGGACCTCGGCGAAGGCCTCGTCGCCGATATCCTCGCCGTTGACGCGAATGCGTTCGTTGATGCGCTCGAGATGCGGCGAAGTGTTCAGGCCTGTTCGAAATCCAGCGTTGCGTAGAATCGCTTCGAGAAATGCCGCCGTTGAGCCTTTTCCATTTGTTCCGGCGACATGCGCCGACGGATACGCGCGATCGGGTCGACCGAGCCGTTCCGCGAGAACGCTGATGTTTTCGAGGTCGAACTTCGCGGCGGACGCCTGGGTCGGCGCGGCGAGTTCCCTGCCGAGCGAAAGAAGATAGCGAACTGCGGCTTCGTAGTTCATGACGAAAGGCCCGGATTAACTCAGCAGGAGATCGAGCGACGACGCGATGAAGGACTTCAATTCTTTGCGGGGAACAACCGCGTCGAGAAATCCATGCTCCAACAAGAACTCCGAACGTTGAAAGCCGTCGGGTAGCGTCTGGCGAATGGTTTGTTCGATGACGCGAGGACCGGCGAATCCGATCAGAGCGCCGGGCTCGCCGATATTCAGGTCGCCGAGCATGGCGAAGCTGGCGGTCACGCCGCCGGTCGTCGGATCTGTCAGCACCGAAATGTAGGGCACCTTTGCATCATCGAGACGCGCCAGCGCCGCCGATACCTTCGCGAGCTGCATGAGGCTGATGGTGCCTTCCATCATGCGGGCGCCGCCAGAGCAGGAGATAACAATAAGCGGCTGGCGCGTGTCCATGGCCAACTCCACTCCGCGCGTGACCTTCTCTCCGACCACCGCGCCCATGGATCCGCCGATGAAGTTGAACTCCATCGCGCAGACGACGACAGGCCGGCCCGCAAGTTGGCCCTCGGCGGTGATCACTGCATCATTCATCCCGAGTTTCTTGCGCGCTTCCTTGAGCCGCGTCGCGTACGGCTTCGTGTCGACGAATTGCAAAGGGTCAGTCGAGGTCATGCCCGCGTCGTGCTCGGTCCAGCGGCCGTCGAGCAGCATCTCCAGACGCTGCTTGGCGTTCATTTTGAAATGGAAGCCGCATTTCGGGCAGACGAGCAGATTCGCTTCAAGATCCTTACGAAAGACGATGGTGCCGCACGACTCGCACTTCACCCATAGACCCTCGGTGCGCACCTTGCGCTCTTCGGGCGGGGTGGCCTGCTCGATTGATTTTTTTTCGCGCTTGAACCAAGCCATAGTCAGATCGGGCCAGCTATTGCGAACCGGAATTAAATAGGATCAGGGCAACACAACCGTCATTCACGAGATTCACAAAAAAAGCCGCACTCATGCGAAAGGCGGCCGACCAGCTCAGATTAATAGTCTATACCACGCTGGGCCAGAATTCCCTTTGTGTACGGGTGTTTGACCTCTTTCATCTCGGTGACGAGGTCGGCGAGCTCGACGAGCTTGGGGTGAGCGTTTCGGCCGGTGCAGATGACGTGGACATTCTCAGGTCGGGCGCGGAGGCTCTCGACGATCTCATCGGGGTCGAGCATTTTATAGCTGATGACGTAATTGATTTCGTCGAGGACGACGAGGTCGTACGTGCCGCTGTTGATGGCGTCGCGGCCGGCGGCCCAGCACTCGTTCGCCATCTTGATGTCTTCAGGATCAGTTTCGGCGCCGCCAACTTTGACGAAGCCGCGACCCATCGGCCGGATTTCGAACTTGTCGTCGCCGAGCATTTTGGCGGAGTCGAGTTCGCCGTAATGCCAAGAACCCTTGATGAATTGGACCATCAAGACGCGCAGCCCTTGGCCGACGGCGCGAAATGCGGTTCCGAGCGCGCAGGTCGTTTTGCCCTTGCCCGGGCCTGTGTAGACGATCAGAAGTCCTTTGTTCTCCGGCATGCGTCGATTTTCCTTGGTGGCGTTTCGGTGTCAGTCGAGTTGCAGGCGCTTCATCAGTTCATGCGCGATGGCGGAGACCCGTTCTTTGGCAGCTTGCGAAAGGCTCGCTTTTTGATTCGCCTGCTTGTCGTGTAGGACGATCCAAAGTCCCGGTCGGTAAACTTCGTCATCGCCGGGGCAAATCGCGCCGGTTAGCTGATCAAGTTCGAGCGCGAGCTCGTTGGTGTGCGACAGATCGAGCTTGTAGCCGCGCGTCGCGGCGTGAGGCTCGTGCGCCAGGAGCTCCGTCAAGATGCCGCGAGTGTCGTCGACGAGATCGCGGAAGCCCTGTGACACGAGCACGCCATCTACGTCTCGCGGCGTCGGCTGATCGATTTGCTCGAGATCGTAGTCGGGCATCGGGTTTTCGAGCGCAATTTCGATTGCGGCTGACGGCTTGCCTTCGTCTGGAATAATGCGGAGCGACATAGGGTTAACGTTGTACAACAGTTTGGCCCGTGCGCCTAATGGGACGACGCACCGGCGATAGCGCGAATGAGGGACGGCTACTTTGGGTAGGGACTGCCGGATAGAATCGCGAACGCCCGATAAATTTGCTCGGCGAGCATGACACGAGCGAGTTCATGCGAATAGGTCATCTCACTCAGAGAAAATTTCGGATGTTTTCGCTCCAGAAAAATGAGGGGAAATCCGTCGGCATCACCGCAGACGAAGATCAACTCGCGTGTGCCGCGATCGCGCTGCTCGCCGATCCATTTCGCGAAGGCTTCTGACGAGAATCGTTTTCCGTTGGCGTCCAGCAGCATCACGGTTGCGGCGCGGTCGGCATCCAGTTTTTTCGCGGCAGAATCGCCGTCGCGAACTTCGGTGATCTCGATCGGCGACTGATGCCCGATACGTTTGACGTAGTCCTCGAGCACGACCCGCATTTCGGGCCGGCGCGTTTTGCCGAGCATCAACAAGCGAATTTTCACGGAACTTCTAGCCTCGGGGACTGATCGCGACGCTTATTTCAGCTGATATTTTTTGCGCTTCTCAAGCAGCGTCTTACGGCTGATTCCCAGAATCTCGGAAGCCTTCCCGATCTTGAAGTGTGTCGCTTCAAGCGTCGCTGCGATCGCTTCCTTCTCGATGTCTTCGAGCGAACGCAGGTGAAGCGAACTGCCGCCGATTCCTCCAGCCGTCGCTCTCACATTTTCCGGAAAATCCTTCGGCTCGAGCGCCCCGTCCTGTCCGAACACGACCGCCCTTTCAATGGCGTTTCGCAATTCGCGGATGTTGCCCGGCCAGTCGTACGCCGCAAGCATTCGCCGGGACCCTTCGGTCAGCTCAGCTTTACGCCCGTGAACACCCCGCATTGTGGACAGAAGATGCTCGGCCAACGGCAGGATGTCGGCCCGCCGCTCACGCAAAGGCGGAACGAGCAGCGTAAGGACATTCAAGCGGAAATACAGATCTTCGCGAAAGCGACCTGCGGCAACGGCAGCCGGCAAATCGACGTTGGTCAGCGCGATGAGTCGCGCCTCGATTCGCAGCGTTTCGTTGCCGCCGAGCCGTTCGAACGACCGCTCCTGCAACACACGCAGCATTTTGCTTTGCGCGACGGGCGACAGCGCCGCCACTTCGTCGAGCACGATCGTGCCGCCGCCGCCCAGTTCAAACCGACCGAGCTTTCGCTCGACCGCTCCGGTGAACGAGCCCTTCTCGTGTCCAAACAGCTCGCTTTCCACCAGATGCGGCGGCAAGCTCGCGCAATCGATTTTCAGGAATGGCGCGTCGCGACGCGGACCGATTTCGTGAATGGCACGCGCAAGATGATCCTTGCCCGTTCCGCTTTCACCCGTGATCAACAGCGTGGTGGGAGCCGCGGCGACCTTCTGCGCAAGCTCGAAGAGGCGCGACGTAGCCGGATCGGCGGCGATCCATGGCAGCCGCTCAGAAGTCATTTCGAAACCGCTTCTCCATGCGGTGGAGTCCCGCCAAGTGGTGCCTTCATGACGACGGTCTTGCCAACGCCCTCGGGCTCATCGGAAATTTCGAGCTTCGGAGCAGTGCGCCACAGACGCTCGAGATCGTAAAATCGCCGGGCCTGTTCGCCGAAGACATGTACGACAAACCCGCCGAAATCGAGGAGCGCCCATTCCGCCGAGCCTCGCCCTTCGCGATGTTCCGGCGAGCGTTGAAATTTCTTGTAAAGCTGCTCTTCAATTTCGGAACAGATCGCCTGCACCTGCGGAGTGCTGAAGCCGGTGCAAATGACGAAGTATGAAGTGAACGCCCCTACTTCGCGCAGGTCGATCACCGTCAGTGCGGATGCTTTTTTGTCTTGTGCGGCCTCGATTGCGACGCGCACCGTTTCTGGCAGCGAGCTTAGATTCACCGGTATAAGTCCTGTTTCAAAATGTATTCCTCGACGCGAGCCGAGACAAGTCCGTGGATGTTCTGCTCTCGATGGCGCTTGCGCCGGATATCGGTCGCCGAAACATCGCTCGAGACGTTGTCCAATAGATAGACGGACGTGCGGGTCAAATGTGCCACGACATTTGATTCGTGCACGTCTTCCACATCTTTTCGAACCCCTCCGCGCGCCATCAAATCCGGCGGAATCACCAGCCGCAGCGCTTCGACGCGAATTCCGGGCCGATTCGCGACGATGAAATCGCACAAACCGAGAAGCGTCTCGTATTCCTTCCACATCGGAATGTCGAGAAACGCGTCCGCGCCGATGATGAAATAAATTCGATCGCCTTGGCCGTGATATGCGTGGCGGAAATAGCGCACCGTATCAACCGAATAGTGAAGCTGCGCCCCGCTGAAATCTTCGCCCGCCTCAGCCACCGACGGAACGAAGTGCGGGTGCTCCGCGCACGCCAGCGCCACCATGGCAAATCGATGCGGGAAAGGCGCCAGGTGCTGCTTCAACTTGTGCGGGGGACGACTCGCGGGAACGAAATGAATCTGGTCGAAATTGAATCGCCGGTCAGCGGCTCGAGCTACAGACAGGTGCCCATTATGAATGGGATCAAACGATCCGCCAAAAAGCGCGATGCGGCGTGGGTGATGTTTTGCGGCGGTGCGATGCGCCTGCGCCTGCGCGGTCGTCAATAATCCTCCCAAAAACGATACAAACCAACTCGAGGGACTTGCCTCGGGTCACGGGCTCAGCCTTGGTCTTTCCCTTATTTTCTCATACTTTCGGGACAGTGCGGCGACTCGGTGACGCGTTAAAAAGCGTCAGACCGGAGTTTGAAAATCGTCCTGGGCAGCTTCAGTGTGTGGCTGCTCCACTTCGATTTCGGCATCTGGCTTCGGAATCTTGTCGAGCGCGTCGGCCATCGAGCGAACGAGGTCTTTTACGCCTTCGCCAGTAGCCGCGGAAATCGCGTGAAATTCCAAGCCGCGTTCGGCGCAAAACTTCTGCAACTCCTCCAGCTTCGTTCGATCGGTCGTTGCATCGAGTTTTGTCGCGACGACAATCATCGGCTTCTCGTCGAGTGTGTCGCTGAAGGCGTGCAACTCGCCGGAGATCACTTCGAACGAGTGAACGGGATCTTCGGTCGTGAAGTCGCTCGTGTCGATCAGATGCACCAGCAAGCGCGTACGCTCAACGTGCTTCAAGAAGCGGATACCTAGACCTGCGCCTTCGTGAGCGCCTTCGATCAATCCCGGAAGGTCGGCGACGACAAACGTTCGCCCAACCTCTTTGCCTGTTCCACCGTCAGCGTTCACGACACCAAGATTTGGCTCGAGTGTGGTAAACGGATAATTCGCGATCTTTGGCCGCGCCGCGGAAATCACGGAGATCAGCGTCGACTTACCAGCGTTCGGAAAACCCACGAGCCCAACGTCGGCGAGCAATCGCAGCTCGAGCCGAAGATGACGCTCTGCCCCTTCGCGCCCGTCTTCATGTTCGCGCGGTGCTTGATGCCAAGGCTTCGCGAAATGCTGATTGCCGCGGCCTCCGTGGCCGCCATGTGCTATCAGCACGCGCTGCCCCGGGTGCGACAGGTCGGCAATCGTCTCGCCAGTCTGCTCATCGAACGCGACCGTACCGACCGGCACCTGAAGAATCATGTCGTCGCCGGCGTGCCCAGAGCAGTTCGATCCTTCGCCGTGGCGTCCGCGGTCCGCCTTGAACTCGCGGTTATAGCGATATCGCAGCAGCGTATTGTCGTTCGGGTTCGCTTCCAGATACACACTGCCGCCATTGCCGCCGTCTCCGCCCGACGGGCCTCCGCGCGGCACATACTTCTCGCGCCGGAAAGCGACGCAGCCGTTGCCGCCATTCCCGGCCTTCACGAAAATTTTTGCTTCATCTACAAACAACGCCAGCCTCCAACAGCTGCTGCTCTCCATCCATCAGATGTTTATCTACAACCTACGGGTGCGGGAATCGCAGCCGCGTAAAAACAAAAAGGCGGCTCGGCACACGCCGAACCGCCCGGGTAAAATCGAAACTTAGTTCGCGGCCGCGGCAGCCGGCTCAGAATTTTCCGCTGGACGCACGCTGATGAAGCGCCCGTGCCGCCCTTTATCCTCGAACTTCACGATCCCCGTGACCAGCGCGAACAGCGTGTCATCCTTGCCCTGTCCAACGCCGACGCCGGCCTGGTGCTTCGTGCCGCGCTGACGAACCAGGATCGTTCCCGCGTTCACGAGCTGCCCGCCAAACCGCTTTACTCCAAGCCGCTGTCCATGTGAATCGCGGCCGTTTGTTGACGAACCGCCGCCCTTCTTATGTGCCATGACTGATTCCTTCTAAATTTGTGATTTGAACGACTTCGATTTACAGCTTGATGTCGCTGACCTGCACCGCCGTATAGTTCTGGCGATGGCCGCGCGAAATCTTGTACTGGTTGGTCTTCTTGAACTTCAGCACGGTGACTTTTTTATTTCGGCCGTGAGAGATGATCTTCCCGGTCACGGTCGCTTTGCTGGCATCGCTGCCCGACAGAAGCTTCTTCTCGTCGTTGTGCACGGCGAGGACGGAGCCAAAAGTGACCTTCTCGCCCACGTCGCCCTTAACCCGCTCAATCCGAATCGTGTCGCCGGGCGCTACGCGATACTGCTTTCCCCCGGTCTTAATGACGGCAAACATCGTTCCTCCAAGGCATCAGACAAACCCCGATTATAGGGGTGAACGCCCAAAATCGTCAATGAAAACCGGCTGCAACCGATTGCCTGGTCGTAAATCTAATCGATTGTGGGCCTTCCCAGCCACCGCAACTTTTGGCCCATTTTGGAGTTTAACTGAGTGAGGCTGGGAGTTAAGATAAGCCCGGCCCCACAAGATGTTGATTCGACGGATGTAGCAAGGACTCGAAAGGGGGTCCTAACATGCGATACCTCAGGTTTGCTGGTGTGGCGGCTTTACTTTTGACGATTGGACTTTTCGGCGCGGGGAATGCCAACGCGCAGCGTGTTGCCGTGGGTATTGGAATTGGCGGTCCGGCCTACGCCGGATACGGCTATGGATATGGTTACGGGTACCCAGTCGCGCCGAGCTGCGCGTACGGCTACTACGGCTACGCTCCTTATACCTGCGCTCCTTACGGCTACTACGGTCCGGACTGGTTCGTTGGCGGCGTCTTCATCGGCGCTGGTCCCTGGTTCCGCGGCGGGTACTACGGTCGCGGCTACTACGGCCGAGGCTACGGCTACTATGGCCGGGGCGGCTATTATTACGGCGGTCGGGGATACTACGGACGCGGCGGCTACTATGGCGGCGGACGCGTAGGAATCTACGGGCACGGCGGCACTTTTGGTAATTCTCGCGGCTTCGCCGGAGGTGGCGCAGTTCACAGCGGCGCAGTCGGTGGATTCCACGGTGGCGGCGGTATGAGCGGCGGAGGCCACGGCGGTGGCGGACACCGGTAAGCTTCGCTAACCGATTTGGCGAGTCACACAAAACTCAGACGGCCGGCAGATTACTCTGCCGGTCGTTTTGTTTTTTGGTCTAAGTAGTTCCTATTCCGGCGACTATGCGTGCGGATGAGCTTTGTCGTAAATGTCCATCAGTTGTCGGATCGAGGCGTGCGTGTACTTCTGCGTGGTGGAAAGCGACTGGTGTCCCAGCAACTCTTGAATGGCGCGAAGATCGGCTCCGTCAGCAAGGAGATGCGTCGCGAAGGCGTGACGCAGCGAGTGTGGGTGCAGGTCCCAATCGATATTCGCGAGCCGCACGTATTTCTTTACGAGCCTTCCGACGGAACGTTGCGTAAGCCGCCTGCCCGCATAATTCAGAAACACCGCCTGAGTATGCGGCGGTCCCTGACGCCTTCCGCGCGCGGCGGACTTCTGCATCAGCAAGTCCTCGCGCAAGCTCCAGTAATTATCGAGTGCCTCCTGTGCCTTTGAGCCGTACGGCACGATGCGCTCTTTGTTGCCCTTACCACGGACCCGCAGGACTCGTTCTTTCTGATCGATATCGACAAGGTTCAGTCCCGTGAGTTCGCTAACACGCAGCCCGGCAGCATAAAGCAGTTCCAGCAACGCGCGGTCACGCCGAACATATAAACGGTCGCTCTTCCGGCTCGATTTCTTGCCGCTTTCGGCGACAATCGCCGGAATCCCACTTCGATCGATCATGGGGCGCGCATTGCCTACCGCTCCTTGTGTTGCGGGCCCGATGTCAGCTAGGCCATTCAGAAAACCATTCATCTCCTCAGCCGACAGGACCGACGGAATGCGCTTCGGCAGTTTCGGCGTGGGAACGAGTCGAGCGGGATTTTCGGCCAATAAGCCCTCGCGCACGCAATACTTGAAAAACGAGCGCAATGCTGCGAGCTTTCGCGCAATCGAACTCTTTTCCAGTCCCTGATCGTGCAGATGCGCCACGAATTCGCGAATGATCGTGTGCGTGATCTCTTTCAGCGTAGGAGGCTGCGCGCCCGGCGGTGAGAGGAATTCAAGAAACTGACTCAGATCCTTGCCATAGTTCAGGATCGTGTGCGGAGAAGAATTCTTCACCGAGCTCAAGTACTGGAGATATTTTTCGGCCGACTGCTTCATGAGAGGGGACCCGTAAGTAAGACACGGTGGTCGACCGTGCGCGGCTCAACACAAAAGGCGACGCGAAAATGCGTTGCGCTGCGATCTGCGTGCTCGCTTGAAATTACTATAGCGATCGCGCTTGCAAGCCGACTGTTTCGTTGAGACTTGTTCGGGATACCAACCGGGCGCCCAGCAGGCGCGGGTCAGATTCAGGGTTTGGCGCCGACGGGTGTCGGCTCTTCTACCGGCGCAGGGACGGCGGCCGGCTGAGGCTCCGGCGCCAACTGCTCCCAGTCACACCCCTCTTTAAGGCAGGTGTGCACAGTGCCGATCTTCGACTTCTTCTCGACGATGAACGGCGCGCCGCACTTCGGGCATGGTTCGGCGATTGGCATATTCGGCGTCGTAAAGTCGCAATCGGGATAACGCGAGCAGCCATAGAACACGCGTGGACGTCCCCGCCCACCCTTCCCCATGCTGCCGCGCTTCACAAACTCACCGTCGTTGCACTTGGGGCACTTGATCCCCATGGTGATCGGGCGCGTGTACTTGCACTTGGGATAGCCCGAGCAGCCGATAAACGTGCCGAACCGCCCGTGCTTCTTGATCAGGTGATTACTACAAAGCTGGCACTTCTCTTCGAGCGGTTCGTCCGGCTGGAGAGCGATGCGCGTACCTTCGACCAGCCTTCGCGTCGTCTTGCAATCCGGATAGCCGCTGCACGCCAGGAATGCGCCGAAGCGCCCGCGCTTCATCAGCATTTCCTTGCCGCAGTTTTCGCAGTATTCGGTCTTGCTCTCGGTATCGTCCGAAAGTTCAGGCGCCATGTCCTGAATAAAGTCGCAATCGGGATAGCGCGAGCAGCCGAGGAAGAATCCGTGCCGGCTGATGCGCTCCAGAAGCTCGCCTTGGCCGCACTTTTCGCATTTCTTACCGGTCGGGATACCGGCTTTATAGGAAATCATTTCGTCGTCGGCCTTCGCCAGATCGACAACGAACTTCTCCCAGAATTCGCGTACGGCGTCGCGCCAAGGCAGCTTGCCTTCTTCGATTTCGTCGAGCTCTTCTTCGAGGCGCGCCGTAAAGGTGGCGTCAAACACATCGTCGAAGCTCTTGACGAGCAAAGCGTTTACGCGCTCGCCGAGCATGGTAGGCGTGAAACGCCCCTGATCCTTGCGGACGTATTCGCGCTCAACGATGGTCGAGATAATCGACGCGTACGTAGAAGGCCGGCCGATGCCCTTTTCTTCCAGCTCTTTCACAAGCGTCGCTTCGGTATAGCGTGGCGGCGGCTCGGTGAAATGCTGATCGGGACGGATTTGGTCAAGGCGCAGAATCTGCCCTTCTTCCACACGCGGCAGATTCTTGCCTTCGCCGTCGTCATCCTTCTCATCGTCGTCGCGATCGGTAACGGCAGCCGGAGTCTGATAGACGCGCAGATAGCCGTCGAATTTCTGGACCGAACCGGTCGCGCGGAACGTGTAATCGCCAGCCGAAATGTCGATCGTCGTCTGATCGAACACCGCCGGCATCATTTGCGACGCGACGAACCGCTGCCAGATCAGCTGGTACAGCTTGAACAAATCGTCGTCTAGATATTTGCGAACGTCTTCCGGACTGCGCGTGACGTCGGTCGGGCGCACCGCTTCGTGCGCTTCCTGCGCATCCTTCTTGGACTTGTAATAGTTCGGCTTCTCAGGTAGATAGCTCGAGCCAAACTTTTCCGGAATCATCTCGCGCACTTGCGTGAGCGCATCAGCCGAAACGTTGACCGAGTCCGTGCGCATGTAGGTGATGAGCGCGACGGATCCCTCTTCGCCCATATCGACGCCTTCGTACAAGCGCTGCGCGATGCCCATCGTGCGCTTCGCGGTGTACCGCAGGCGGTTGTAAGCAGCCTGCTGCAATTTCGACGTCGTAAACGGCGGCGGCGGATTCCGCTTCTTCTCCCGCTGATTCACCGACGCGACTTCCCATTTGGCCTTGCCGACCGCCGCTACGATCTTGTCGGCCGCCTCCTGATTCGAGACCTCGATATCTTCGCCTTTATATTTGTGTAGCTTCGCTTCAAAGATCGGCGGCTGCCCGGCATCGAGCATCGCGTGAATCGACCAATACTCCACCGGGACGAATGCCCGAATCTCTTGCTCGCGCTCGACGATCAGCCGAACGGCAACCGTCTGAACGCGCCCGGCGGAGAGCCCGCGGCGAACTTTATCCCAGAGCAGCGGCGAAACTTTGTAGCCGACAATGCGGTCTAGTACCCGGCGCGCCTGTTGCGCGTCCACCAAATTCGTATCGACTTGCCGCGGCTTGTCAAACGCAGCCCGAATCGCCTTCGGTGTGATTTCGTTGAACGTAACCCTGAAAATCTTCTTGGGGTCAATCGCCGGGACTTCGATTTCGTCCTTGTCTTCTTTCTTACCGGCCTTACCCTTTTTGCCTTTGCCGGCTTTGCCCTTGGCGGCCTCCGCGGCTTCGGCCTCGGCCTTTTCATCCTTGCCATTCCCATTGCCGTTCTTGCCAAAACGGCCGTTTCCCGACGGCTGAGCTTCTTCGTATTTGCTGGGTTTGGTCAAAACAGCGCGGAGATGCGCGGAAATCGCCTCTCCTTCGCGATCAGGGTCGCCCGCCAGGTAGACGGCGTCAGCATTCGCCGCCGACTTCCTCAAGTCATTGATGACCTTACCCTTACCGTAGATGATCTCCAGGGTCGGTTCGAAAATCTTTGCGTCGTCGATCGAAATCGGCTTGTGCGGCTTTTCTTCGACCTTGCTCTTCCGCTTGCTCTTCTTCTTTTTTTTCTTGGGTTCGTCGGGCAGGCGTATGCCGATGGTCTTCTTCGGCAGGTCCATGACGTGGCCGATCGACGCCTTGACGGTATAGTCCCGTCCTAAATATTTGTTGATCGTCTTCGCCTTGGCAGGCGACTCCACGATTACTAGGGAACGTCCCATTTCTTTCTTATAACTCCGGATTCTGTCGCCGGAAGGCTCGGCGCTACGGGCCTGTATCCTTCTCGCTAACTACTAGAAGATGCAGTAAATGCGCGTGCGGATTCATTACGATTCCGCGATGCCTTGCAACCCCAATGATTGCAATAGTTTCCGGGGACTAGAGGAGGACCTTCGCAAACTGCTTCCCCGGCAGTTGTCTTACGATCCCTTTCATCTCCAGGTCAAAAAGGGTAGCCAGAACCTCA
>Ga0209169_10000502_pt1 | contig 23876 bp, 16 predicted proteins | sample HubBroMetageWRM4_FD_188346 | JGI IMG/M metagenome (GOLD analysis project Ga0209169, IMG submission 188346) | Warmed soil microbial communities from the Hubbard Brook experimental Forest, New Hampshire - Hubbard Brook CCASE Soil Metagenome WRM 4... | ecosystem: Environmental > Terrestrial > Soil...
GGGCTGGTGGTGCATCTGTTCTTTCTCGAAGGCGAGAGCCGGCTTGCGGTGTATCTGCGCTGGATCAAGCGGCAACAGGCTTCGGCGGTTGCCGGCGTATTGTTGTTTGCCGCGGCCTACACGCTGGGCGCGGCGGTGTCGCGCGTCGCGCAGGATGTTTTCAACGACGACGATCTTTATGTGGAAGTCCCGATCGTGCATCGCTGGATGCGCATGGCCATTACCGAAGACCGCATCGTGACCAAGGTCTACTGCGAACGCGAGGACAATGCCTTGCTGCAGGCGGGTACGGGACATCCTGCGCTGGCGGAAAAGATTCATACCTTTCGCTGCCAGAAGACAGACTACTGTGGACGAGAGTGTGGCGCGGCGCCGGTGAATAGCGCTGCTGCGAATGGAAGCTGCAAAGAGTTTCTTGCTGAAGATGCCCTGTGCCGGCAGACATTGAGCTGGCTGGCGCCCTCAGGCTTGCATTGGCAGGCCGACGCCAACCTGAATGGAACCGGCGCAGATATTTTCGGCCTGGAAGAAGCCGCGGTGCTGCTCAAGGGCGAAGATGAGACGCAACGCGTGCGCCAGCTCCATGACCAGATCATGGTGCTGCGCGGCGCAGCCTTCAACGCGATCGTCGCCTGCTCGCTTTGCCTGTTTGTCTGGGGCGTGCGCGCGCGACGCGGGAATTCCAGGTCGAAGCTGGGATGGTCGATCACGCTGACCCCGGCGGGATTCGTGCTGGTGGCGCTGCTCGCGCTCAAGCATCATTTTCACGCGCGCTACCTTACGCAGCCGCCGTACATGGAATTCGTTTTGCTTCTTATCGGCGCAACCGGCGCACTTCTGCTGTGGCGCCGGATTAACGGCGATGGGCCCAACGAACCGCGCCTGCCGGCGGGACGCTGGGCTGCGTTAACCGGTCTGTCGGCGGTGCTGGTCGTCGCGGCTGTGCTCGGCTGGTGGGGCACGGAAGTGGTTTACGCACAAGAAGTGATTTACCACTACGATGCGATCGCGGGCGCTGCGTCGGCTGGTGCGACAGCATCATCGACGCCTGCGGCGCGGTAATTACCTTTCGGTCTTTACTTCTTCGATCTTCCTTTCGATCTTTATTTTTCGATCTTTGGGAGTGTCCTGACAGAGCGCTGCGGGAGAAAACACTTTGACGCAGACATATGTGCAGAATGGTACAGAACCCTAAAAGCCCGCAGGGCTATTATCTCCGGATGGGACAGGCGAAACTTCGGGTCACGAAATGGCTCAGCAGCACTCCTGCAGCGGCGGTGTGTGATTCCTGCAATCGGGAATTTAAAGTTCCCATGACTCAGCTGAGCAAAACGAAGGACGCGCACGCCAGCCTGGAAGAGCAGTTCGACCGTCACAAGTGCCAGACGATGATTGCCAGTTAGCCCTTTATTGTTTCCTGACTTGCGGAACCTGCTCCAAAAGAGCGCGGTCCAGTTCCTTGGCAAGTTCTAGGGCACGCATGCGGTTCGTGGCTTGGGCGAGTTCGCGTGCGATGTCCTTCCACGGGCGGGAGGGCTTGTTCTGATCATCGGACATGAGGCACAACCAGAGCGGAGTAGATTGGGGCGTATGTCCGGTAGCGTACATAGCCCTTCCAAAGTGTAGCAAATTGGAAACGAAAAAAGCCCCGGCTAAGGACCGAGGCTTTCGCTTGCGACAATAGGACACTCCCCGATCTTTTTTCGATCTTTCCTTCTTCGATCTTTACTTTTCTTGATCTTTATTTTTCGTCTTTTCCTGCCGAACTCCTCAATTCTGACTTTCATATCCTTGCCCGATAGGCCGCCTTTTGGCCCTTCCAGGTCCGCGCGGACGCCATCCGCGACAGCGGCTAGCTTTGCACAGGATATTCACAGGGGTAGATGTTCACCGCAACCTTGACTGAGATTTTCCACAACGATAGGATCGGCCCAAAGTATGGCAAACCCTGCTCCACTGGAGTGCGCGCCGATGAATCAGCCAGCAGACAACTCGAATGAAGAAAAGACGTTCGGCGAATTCCGCCGGAAAGTGCAGGCTGCAGAAGTGCTATCGGCTTCCATGGAGCGGCTGTTGCTCTCGCTTCGCTTCACAGGACGGGTGAGCGTAGTGGTCCAAAACGGACGCGTATTGAAATCGGGCTACGAAGAGGGATATTTCCGCCGGCAGGCGGATCGTGCGGTCGTAGACGACGAGGTCGCGTCCAAATTGTAGAAGCGGAGGAGTCAGACAAAATCATTTAGAAGGCAATTCAGTGCTGGGCGAGCCAGCCAGATCCTAAGTGCTCCATAAAACTAAATAGCCCAGGCAGGCCATCGTAAAGAGAAACGAGCCCTGCGTCGGCTCTCCTCCCCCCAGGCGGAGATCGGCGCAGGGCTTTCGTCTGACGAGGCCGGAGGGCTTCTTTCGTTCTATGCGGCAAGACCCAAACGGTTCCTTTCACCAGACTGGGAGGAGAAGATGAAACGGAAACAGGAAAAAAGCGACAGCGAGAACAGCACGAAGGAAGAAGTGCGCATGGAGCTGAAATATTGCGAGCGCTGCGGAGGGCTCTGGGTGCGGCAAACGGGCACGACGGAGGTGTATTGCCAGAGCTGCCAGAGAATTGTGGATGAGCTGCCGGTTCCCAAAAAGAAACCGCAGCGCATTGAGTTGCCGTTGGGGCAGAGGGTCCTGTTGGAACGTTATGCGGATGAAGAGGACGAGAAGCGAAAAAAAGGGAATGGTTCACTGGATATTCGGGCATCGCGGTTTGGGCGCGCGGCTGGAGGTGTGGCATGAAGAGGGAGGGCGTGAGCGAGATGGTGACGATGGACGATATGGTGACGTGGCTGGCGGCGGCGGGTGATGGGGGGAGCTCGAAGACTGGCGAGAGTTCTCCGGAGTTCGCAGGAAAGAATATGTCCGTTCAGGATTTGGGGGAGTTGAACTTTCCAGAGCGGCAGGCTGCGATTGCGAATTTGCCTGCGCACAGCTTTCCGGCACCCATCCAGGCAAAATCCCCACTTCTCCCAAAACAAGGGGGAAGTGGGGCGCCCGAAGCATCGGCACTCAAGCCAAGCGCAGAAGAGGAAACGTCACCGGCGCAGGAGTTGATGCAGCAGGCGCTGGAAACGGAGACGCTGGATCAGGGCGATGAACGCGAGCGAAGAATCTACCGGGGAAGGACAGTGGGGATGCTGCGGCGGTATATGCGGTACTCGATTGAAACGGGAAGGCTACCGTCTCTGCTGGGGAAAGAATTTTTCCGCACGCAGGTGACTTCGTACGGGGTGGGCTCGTTCGAGGACCGGGTGATTTTTGTGCATGACATGGAGATATGCCTGGCGAAGCTGGACGAGTTCTCGCGGCAGCTGATTGCGCGGCACATTTTGGAAGAGCATGACCAGGCGGCGACGGGACGGCTGCTGCAATGCACGGAAAGAACCGTGCGGACTTACGTTCCGATGGTTCTCGACACATTGAGCGAGATTTTGCTCGACGTGGGGTTGCTGGAGCGGCTGGATGGGACGCGGCAAAATTCTTGTCAAGGGGGTCTGAAGGACGAAAAACCCGTAAGTGATTGTGAACTCAGGAAAAATAATTTTTAAAACTTTTCCGGTTCACCCTGTGCGATTTGATATTCTGAATATAGAGAGTAAGAAAAAAACAAAACTCCCGAAGGCGCGCCCACAAAGCGCGCCTTTTGTATTTGGGATGAGTCTGGGGCAAATGACCAAGAAAAAAGCAAACAAAGCGGGGAAGACGGCGGCGAAAAAGACGGCGGCAAAAAAGGGTTCGAAGAGAACTGTCAGGGCGAAGAAAGCAAAAGAGACGCTTCCGGGCGAGGTGCACCAGGAAGTGTCGTCGATGGTGCGTGAGAGTGCGGCGGAGATGACGGATGCCGCGATCCGGCAGGGGAAGTCGGGACAACTGGCGACGGTGAAATATTTGTTCGAGATGGCGGGAGTATTTCCGAAGACGACGGAGACGGCAGAGGGATCGCCGCGAGAGGATTCGCTGGCCGAGACGCTGCTGCACCGTTTGAATATTCCGATTGAGCCCGTGCATCGCGAGGGGGAAGATGAAGAGCCGGTGGAGATCGGAGCTCCGGTGAAGGTTGAGGAAGATGAGGAGTCGGAGACGGAGTTGAAACCGGCGGACGAGTCCGAGAAGGGTTAGGGGAAATCCCCACTTCTCCCAAAATCAGGGAGAAGTGGGGCACCCGAAAAGCAGGTTCCTCGGTCGCCGTCGCCTTCGCTCCGGCTTGGTCGGAATGACAAAGCTTGGAGGTGAGGGAAGGTGCAAGGCGATACCGTAGAATTAGGCGGAGCGAACACACTTCACACGGAAGAGGCATGGACATTACCTGGTTGACCGACCGGATTGGGGTCGGAGGCGGAATTTGGAATGCGGTGAACATGGCGGCGGTGGCGCGGGCGGGAGTGACGCACATCATCGACATGCAGCTGGAGTTTGACGATACGCCGCTGGCCGTTGGAACCGGAGTTGCGGTGTTGTGGAATCCGACAGACGATGATTTTGAGATGAAGCCTGCGGATCTGTTCCGGCGCGGAGTGGGTTTTGCGGAGAGCGCGTTGCAGGAGAACGACGCGAAGGTGTTTATTCACTGCGCGGCGGGAGTCCATCGCGCGCCGATGATGGCGCTGGCGCTGCTGGGGTCGATGGGATGGGATCTGGAAGATGCGATGGACTTGATTGAGGCGCGCAGGCCGGTGGCGGATTTTCCCGAGGTGTATGTGAAGAGTGTGGAAGAATTTTTGGGGATACGGCGCTGAGAAATCAAAATCCCCACTTCTCCCAAAATCAGGGAGAAGTGGGGCACCCGAGAATATCTTCGCGCTGTCCTTAAATGAGCATCGATGATGTGGAGGAGAAAATGTTAGACGCTGGCTGCCGCCCCTGGGGGCGGCTTTCTTGTTGGATCGCGGCGATGGTGCTGGGAGTTGCGGCCGTGGCACTCGGACAGGGCGGATCGACGACGAGCATTGCGGACACGGTTTACAGCGCGAGCGGGACGCCGGCGGCGGGGACGCTGATTATTTCTTGGCCGGCGTTTGTGACGGCGAGCGGGACGGCGGTGGGGCCGGGGTCGACGAATGTGACGCTGGGCACGGCGGGCGCGCTGAACGTCGCGCTGACGCCGAATGCGGGTGCGACTCCGGCGGGCGTGTATTACACGGTGGTGTATCAACTGCAGCCGGGCGAGGTGCGGACGCAGTACTGGCTGGTGCCAGTTTCGAGTTCGCCGGTGAATCTGGCGGCGGTGATTACGACGCCGGGGTCGGGAGCGGCGGCGCAGCCGGTTTCGCTGCAGTATGTGAATTCGCAACTGGCGACGAAGGCGAACGACAGCGCGGTGGTGCATCTGGCGAATGCGGAGACGATCACGGGGGTGAAGAGTTTTGCGGCTGCGCCGAATGTTCCGGCTCCGGTGAATGCGGGCGATGTGGCGAATAAATCGTACGTGGATACATCGGTGTCGAATGTGGGCGCGGGAAGTTTTCTGCCGATTGCGGGCGGAACGATGACGGGAGCGCTGACGTTGCCGGCGAATCCCTCGGCACCGATGCAGGCTTCGACGAAACAGTATGTGGATACCGGGCTAGCCGCGAAGGCGGATCTGATTTCGGGGCTGGTGCCATCGGGCGAACTGGGGAGCGGGCTCTCGAGTGCGGGAAGCTGCCTGCAGGGGAATGGGGCTTCGGCGGTGTGGGGTTCGTGTGGCGGAGGGAGCGGGTCGGGAAATATTTCAACGAATCCGAGTGCGAACCAGGCGATTGCGCAGCCGGAAGGGACAGCATTTTCGGCGAACAACTTTGCCAACATCCGGTATGTGACGGGAAGCTGGAACTGGGCGCAGACGCCGGCGGACAATTTGTCGACGGCGGGAAATGTGACGATTCATCTCGCGCCGTGCCCGCTGGGAATCGACACGGCGTCGAGCGCAAATTATTACTCGTACAAAGTTTATATCGCCGGAACGGGAACGCCGGAAGCGGCGCCGGTGACGGGCGGGACGTGCACGCCGGGGGCGACCAGTGGAACGATCACGGTGACGACGGCGAATGTGCATGCGGCGGGTTACACGGTGGGCTCGGCGAGTTCGGGAATTCAGGAAGCGTGGAACGACGCGTGGACGAGCGACCAGGGCTATATCGTGCAGACTTCGAATGTCAAGTTGATGGCCGATACGCAGTACAACGTGTATTCGACGGTGTATCTGCGGGGACGCGGAGGAATTCTGGATGGCGGGGGCGCGACGATCTTGTGTTCCACGCGCGACCGGTGCATTTATATCGGGACGACGCAGGCGCCGGCGTATGTGAATTATCACAAGATCTATAACCTCTCGGGCAGTTCAACGGAGAACGTGGACGGGGTGCAGGTGGCGGGAGTTTCGGCGAACAACGGAACCTATACGCTGACGACGGCGAGCGTGCATCCGTTTGTGGTGGGAGATACGGTGGATTGCGAGTATCACTCGCAGAATTCCGACCAGCATTGGACTTCGCCGGTGGTGAGCGTGCCGACTTCGACGACGTTTACGGTGAACTTTCGGAACATGACGTTTGCCGCGGGGAACACATTTGGATTTTGCAACATTCTGAATGCGTTCGTGGAGGACAACTCCGATCACGTGCTGATGCAGGACCTGAACATTTATCAAAGCTCGCCGGCGGGTCAGGGATATTTCACCTATGGCATCGTGAACGACAACGATCAGCAGTTCAATATTGCGCGGGCGACGAACCGGTCGACGACTGTGCTGAAGGTTTCGGCGAACTGGCCGATGGGAGCGTTCTTCTATCAGAGGACGGATCAGGGGAATGCCGGAATCATGTACATCCACGACACGGAATTGACGAATGTGAACTGCGCGACCGGCGGCGGGAACGGATTTGTGATGACGGATACGGTATGCCAGGCATTTCCGGCGTACGGGATTCGATATTTCGGAGGGTTGCAACCGGCGACGTTCGAAAATATTTACCAGGAGTCGACCGGCGGGACGCCGAATCCGTTGTATGGCTATGCGGCGCAGGCAGGCTATCTGGTGCAGGGTGGAACGGGCACGAGGATCCTGGGAGCGTTTCCGATCAATGGATATGAGCCGGGATTTGCGACCGGCGGGGGATCGGCGGCGGAGCGGTCTTATTTTGTGGTGCCGCGAAGTTCGACGCAGGGATATGGTCCGGTCTTATTTATAGGATGGGCGGAGCCGTCGAGCGGAAGTACGGCGATTCCGTTGATGTGGCCTTCGATTGAATTCCAGGCGGCGAACGCGCAGAGCGTGGGAACGCTGACCTGGGATGTGCTGGTCACGACGGGAACAAATGCGACGCCGCCCTATCAAACGGGGATGTATGCGATCGCGACGAATATTTCGGCATCTTGCGGGACCAATGGAATGTGTACGTTCACGGATTCGCAGGCGGCGCCGACGGCGTACACGGTGCAAGGGCAGCAGTTTAATCCGATGTTCTGGTTCTGGCCGGTCAATCTGGTGATCAATAACGGCGTGGTGGTGGCGGACCAGATTGGGTGGGATCCTTCGGCGGTGGCGAGCCAGGGAGCGCTGGGAGTGTCGATTATCGCGGAGCAGTGCCTGCCGGGAGGAATCGTACGGCGGCGAAGTCCGATTTGGCTGAGTTGCCTGTCGTCGACGAATAGCGGCGGAGCGGGGATGGTCGCGACCGTACTGCAGGAGCAGGATCAAGCGAATAATGGGCCGACGGCGAGCAGCAAGGGAAGATTGAATTTCGGCAAGCCGATCGGCAATGTGCCCAACGATCTGGTGACGCTGCAGGATTCGAATTTCTCGAAGACGATGGCGACGGCGGGACAGAGGCCGACGAACGATGTGGGCGACATGGCGCTGGGGTTGGATCAGACGGGCGGATTGTCGGTGCGGGCGGCAAGCTCGATTTCGTCGTATATCAATGCAATTCCGAATGGGACGAATTTTCTGGAGCGGTTGACGAACAGCGGAAAGACGGTGAATGTTCCGATGACGCTGAATGCGAGCCTGGCGGTGACGACGGGATCGGTGACGCTGCCGGTGACGGGCACGGGAGCACAGTGCCTGCACGTGAGCGCGACGGGAGTGCTTTCGGGGACGGGCGCGGATTGCGGGAGCGGGTCGGGAGGCGGATCGGGGACGGTGAGTAATGGAGTGTCGGCTCAACTGGCAGTGTACCCGGGAAGCGGGACGACGGTGAGTGGCGACAGCGCGCTGACCGATAACGGGTCGACGCTGCAGTACGCGGGGAGCGGAGGGATTGCGGCGGCCTCGGGAGCGTTCAGCGGAAATGTGACGGTGAACGGACAACTGCTGGTGGCGGGGCCGTGGATGGTGAGCTCTCCGATACCGGGAATTGCGATGAGCGGGGCGAGCGCGGGGATGTCGTCACTGGGAATTTCGAATGACGGGAATTTTTATATCTCGGCGAATGCGGGGACGCCGCAGAAAGTCGCGACGACGGGGACAAGTTCGTTCTTTTCCAATCTGACGCAGGAAGATGCGAACGACGTGGGGCAGTTCACGGTGGGAGAGACTGCGGCGCAGAACCTGCATGTGTATTCAAGTTATACGAATTCGTCGACGTGGACGCGGGCGTCGCTGGGATTCGATGCGACGGATAGCTATGCGGTGTTGCGGAGTGAGAGTTCGCCCTCGGGAAGCGCTTACGGGCTGGGATTCTGGTTGAACAGCGGATTGAAGTGGGTGATCGACCCGAGCAGCGCCCTGAAGCCGTGGACGGATGAAACGTACAACATTGGGACGTTTAGTCCGGGAGGAAATGGGGTGGGATTGCGTCCGGGGACGGTTTATGTGGCTGGGAACACGTCGAGCAATAGCGGATTTGAGCTGGGGAAATTCGCCAACAACAGCTACGAACTGTGCAATGACACGACGAATGGGACGGTGATCAACGAGCTGGCGGTGCTGACGACGGCGGGATGCGCGATGAAGCCGATGAGCGCGGCTACGACCGGAGTGATCGGAGTGGTGATTGCTCCAATTATCCCAGGAGTGAGCGCGACGACGGTGACGCTGGTGAGGACGGGATCGGCGTTCTGTAATTTCGATGCGCAGCCGATTGTGGCGGGAGATTATGTGATTCCTTCGCCGACGGCGAATGGGGGAGCTTACCCGCTGTGCCGGGATGCGGGGTCGACTTTGCCGAGTGGATCGCAGGTTTTAGGGCGCGTGATTGCGGCGCCTACGAGCGGGAGTACGGCGCAGATCTTTTTCGATATGCCGGGGTCGAGCGCCGGGCCGAGTTCGGTGAGTTCGGTGTTTGGGCGGACGGGCGCGGTGACGGCGACGAGCGGGGATTATACGGTGTCGCAGGTGACGGGAGCGGCGCCGATGGCCTCACCGACGTTTACGGGAACGGTGACGGAACCGGATGGGACGACGAACACATCGAGCGGATATTCGTTTGCGCATTCGCTGACGCTGCCGAGCGGGAGCGCGGCTACGACGCCGGCGGCTGGAGATAACAGCACGAAAGTGGCTACGACCGCGTATGTACGAAGTGAGGCGCAATTCGCCTGGAGTTGTCCGGTGGGAGGCACAACCTCGGCGGCGCAATATTGCAATTGGACGTTGCCGGCGGGGCTGACGATCACGGGATTTGATTTGGCTGCGTCGACGGCGCCGGCGGGGTGCACGACGTATCCGGTGGTGCAGATCTGGGATGGCACGGCGAGCGCAGAAGTCGGGAGTTTCTCGATTACGACGAGCAGCGGAACGAGCTTCTACACGCAGGTGACCGGAAGCGCGAACGTTACACCGGGACATGCGCTGCGGTTAAAGGTGACGACGGCGGCTGCGGGGTGCTCGACGAACGCGGCGAATGTGGTGGCTACGGTGACTTATCAGATGCAGAACTAGGTTTTGTTTCACCACAGAGATACGGTGGAGAGCGGGTGATCCGGCGGTGGTGGTTTCACCGAATGCGGGGTTGAGGTACTAAGGCAGTGGTCAGTTGCTAGTGCTCAGTGGTTAGTAACAAGCCATGGGCGAGAGCGGCCCAGATTGGGGCAGCCGTTGTGACAATTTATTTGAGGAGGAGATGGAGATGAGTGGAAAAATTGATCCGGAGGCGATGGAGCCTTCGACGCAGCAGGTGGGGAATTTCGAGGATCGGAATGTGGTGGTGACGGAGTTGGGAGAGTCGGGCGGATTGATTCCTTCGCCGGATGGTTCGGAGTCGCGAGTTACGCCGGAGGGTGCGGCGGTTTCTCCAAATACCGGGTTGAAGTATTGAGAGTACTGAGTACTTAGTACCGAGTAAAGCAAGGAATTAGTGAGGTAAGGCCATCGGCGAGAGCTGGTGGCTTTTTTATTGGACGAAAGGCGAGGAGAGTTTGTGGTGAGAATGCCTGGACAAGCCGGTGGTGGCGCGAGCGTGCGTGAGGTCCTTCGACTGCGGTTGTGCCCCTATAAAACCGGGGCACAATCCTCGCTCAGGATGACAAGCTTTCGATTCTTCTTGTGCACTTTACTTCTTTTCGTCTTTGTCTCGGCGGGGTGGGGGGCGACTTATTACGTCAGTTCCAGCCAGGGGAGTGATACGAATGCCGGGACTTCAGTTGGCGCGCCCTGGCAGACGCTGGCGCATGTGAATGCGCAAACGTTCAATCCTGGGGATTCGATTTTGTTCAAGCGCGGGGATGTGTGGAATGACAGTCTTACGCCGCCTTCTTCGGGGACTTCGGGAAATCCGATTACGTTTGACGCCTATGGGACCGGGGCGGCGCCGAATTTTACCGGGTATTCCGCGATTGCGCCTTCGTCGTGGCAGATCGTGACCGGGAATGTTTGGAAGGCGCTGCTGCCTTCTACATTTACGAGCGTCAATTTTTGTTTGTTCGGCTCGATCTGGGGGCAGAAGGTTCCGGCGGTGTCGTCGAACCTGACGGCGCAGTGGGATTTCTACCTGGCAAACGGGTACTTGTATGTGTACTCGGTGGGGAATCCCGAGATTTTTTATGGCGGCGAGCCGATTGTGCCGATGGCGCTGTCGAATGTGCCGGTGATCAATATCAATTCGCAATCGTGGTTGAGGTTTCAGCACATCCTGGTGAACTGGTTCGACGATTACGGCGTGTACGTACAAGGGACGAGCGATCATCTGGTGTTCGCGAATATGGAAGCGGACTCCATGATTCCCGAGGGCACGCAGCCGCTGGGGCTGTATGTGGATGAGAGCGCACCGGGGCCGGGAGACATCAAGATCTACAACTTCAGCGCACATTTGAACTACGACGGATTCCGATTTGATGGAGCGGCGACGGCGGTCACGATGGTGAACGACAATGCTTACGCCAATCGGGACGGAGCATTGGTCGATAACACGGGTGCAGTTACGTATTCCTACTGTCATTTTTATGCTTCGAGCCTGGCGGTTGCTGGTTCGACTGACGTGGAGTTTACGAGCGGGACGGGTCCGACGGCGGGAGCGGGGAATATTGCGGCGGACACGCCGGCGGCGGTGCAGGTGTGGCAGAGGTATCCGGCGCGGGTGACGCTGACGGTGGATGACGAGGGGATGACGGCGGGAGCGGATACGTACTACGCAGGAACCGTGTTGCCGGTGGCGGACGCGGCGGGGGTTCCGGTGGGCGCGGCGATTACGGTCGGATATCCGCTGGCGCAGACGCTGATTTCGGAATTTCAGTCGTGGATCGATGCGGGGCGCGACGTGACGGCGCACTCGATCTCCCACACGTACTACACGAATACGGATGCGCTGGACATTCAGTACACGGGAGCGGGGACGGCGGCTTCGTTGAGCATCAGCGGGAAGGTGCTGACGATTACGGTGACGGGCGCGAGCGACAGCGTGAGTTACAACCTGGGATTGACGGGGGGACAGACCGTTGGTACCGGATTGCAGACGATGGTGGGGTTGGAGACGGCGCTGAACAATACGGGAAAGTTTACGGCGAGTTTGTCTCCGCTGCCGTGTCAGGGGCCGTATGGGACGGGATGTTCGCTATACACGGGCAATGCTTTGTTGTCGCAGGATCTGGCCGATGTGAGCGGCGCGGATGTGAAGACGAGCGTGTATCACACGCAACTGGATGTGACGCGGCTGACGACGGACGAGATCACGCTGTCGCGGCAGTGGATGACGACGAACCTGACGGGGTTGCCGGCGACGCCCGTGTATGTGTATCCGGGCGGGTATGAGAATCCGAACATGGAGGCGATTACGGCGGGCGTGCCTTATGTTGGGGCGCGCGGAGCGCTGCATGAAGGCGGGACGGCGAATACCGGGTTGCCGATTGCGGGAGCGAAGGATACGTACGCGAGCGGAATCAATGTCGAGGACATTACGAGTTTTGGAGTGAACCCGTCGTGGCAGGGATTATTCGGAGTGACGCCGGCGCTGCTGAACCAGAAGATTCAGGCGCTGGTTTGGAAAGAAGAAGTTTGGGGAGTGCCGTGGGGAATCTTCTGGCACAACCAGGAGTTGGTGCAAAACGATCCGGTGGGCGGAACGGAGATTACGAATCTGATTCAGGATTTCAAGAATGCGGGCGCGACCGTGCTGAAGAACACGGACCTGGTGAATTGGATAACGTCGGGGACGCAGGCAGCGGGCGTGCTGCCGGTGGATGGAAATTATTACTACAAGTCTGCGGCGGCGAACGCGTATGGAGCGACGGGCGGAATTGATTTCAGGCCGACGGCGAGTTCTCCGGTGGTGGATACGGGCGCGAATCTGGGAGTGGCGTATGAGATCGATCTCAACGGCATAAACCAGAACAGCTATGGGAGCGGGTGGGAGATTGGGGCGCACACTTACATTCCACAATCGACGTATGGAGAAGGAACCGGCCCGGGAACGGCGTATTTTTCGATTGGATCGGGGGCGAGTTCTACCTCTGGGCCGGCTCCGGGGTACCAGGCTTATGTGGGGACGGGGATTGTGGAGTGGCCGGGAACTGTTCCTAATGTGGGCGGAGTGCTGAAGAATGGGTCTGTGGTGTATGACACCTCTTATTTGTGGGGGGAGTTGAACCGGGTGGTGCGGTGCACGGATCAGGCGATTGATCCGAACCCGGCGTATGGGAACCAGTCGAAGTCGGCGGGGCTGGGAGGGTCGGGGGATGCGGTACAGATGTTTAACGCCAACTCGACGTTGATGGGCTTCAACCTGAGCGGGGGGAAGCACTACATCACGGTATTCAATCCGGCGACCATGGCATGTGGTGATCCGGTAACCGGATATGCCATCACTTCTGACAAGAACCTGACGAATCCGGGATCGTCGTCGGTGGCCTACAACTTTGGCGGGGGAAGTTTTGACTGGCTGAATCCGAATGTCTACTACGCCATGGGGAGCGGCAGCGACGCTCCGCTGAACGGGCTGGCGAAGTATTCGTTCAATTCTTCGAACCAGTTCACGGTCATCCCGACCTTGCTGGACTTCGGTTGCTGCGGGCTGCCGATCGGGAGCCTGGCTCCGGCGTGGTCGGCTGCGCACGCTTATGCGAATGGCGATTACATTTCGTACACGCTCTCGGAGCCGGACTGGACGGCCAGCAACGCTTACTCGACGCTGGGCACGATCATTGTGCCGCTGACCAATAATCCGCTGGGATGTGCGTTCAAGCTGGTCACGGCTGGGACTTCGGGAAGCTCAGAGCCGACCTGGAGCACTACGGGGAGCTGCCTGCCTGCCTCGAACGGGGTGAAGACTGATGGAAGCGCTGGATGGCGGAATCTGGGGGCGGGAGCGGTCTTCGTTTACCAACTCACCAGCTCGGGCGGGACTTCGGGCGGGGCGGCTCCGACGTTTGGGCCGAACTTTCTGAGCACGGCTTCGGATAACGGACTGACCTGGACGAATGTGGGAGTGGACACTCCTCCGGCATGGCAGAGCTTTGCGGGGATCTCGCAGGATGGAACCCGTTTCTGTTCGGCGTTCTCAAATAATGCCTATGGGGACTCGGGCAATTACAACAACTACAACGGAGACCAGGGGACGGGAATTTATGCGGCGTGCTATAGCTCGACCCTGAACCAGTTCTTTCTGCTGAATACGGCGACGGGGATCGTCTCCACCGTTACCTGCCTGGGGGGAACGGGCTACAACTGCGCGGGCGGGACGCAGAGCAAGATTACAGCGCTGGGCACAACCTTCGTGGGTACGGGGAACTGTGCTTATGTGATCCACAACGAAAAAGGCAGCGTAGGTCAGGATTACAACATTGTGGCGCGGCAGACTTTGCTGGGCAGCGGAGGGAGTTGTGGCGGGGCGGAGGCGGTTTGGTCGCCGTTTGCGGCGTTCAATGCGACGACATCCTTGCAGGCGGGATCGTTCAACCTGAATCACTGGGCGATGATGAATTCTCATGTCATCAACCTGGGACAGAACTCTGGAATCAACGGCGGTTTTACCGGAGGAGCGTACACGCAGTTGATTCCGCTGGCGAATCCTGCGGCGACGCCTTTCGTGACGTGGGAAGTGGGCGCGCCTTATACCAATCCTTGCGATACGTCGTGGGTTCCGAACGATCCTGACCCGCCCTGCAACTACCCGCTGGTGTATGACTCGCACATGGGGAGCGCTTATAACCCCGGTGGGATGGATAGTTCTCCGGTATGCGGGAGCGTCTACAACATTGCGACACTGGCGCCTCCGGCGGTGGCTCCTGACCAGGGAGAGGAAGTCTGCATCTCGACTTCGCCAAGCTGGAATTATGGGAGCGCGATTGGGGCGTACCAGGTATGGCGGTTCACGCATTCGTTCAATACGGGCGCAAACGCATTCTTCGATGTGCAGTTTGCCATTAGCCAGATGTCTGGCGATGGACGGTTTCTGGCTTTCTCTTCGGACTGGGACTGCACCCTGGGAAACACTTCAGGGACGATGTCGCCGGTGAATTGCGGAGCTCCGTGGGTGCCGGGAGCGGCTTATGCGGCGGGACAGATGGTGAACCCGTTCTCTTCGACCGGCGGCTCGGGAACCAACTATGGCGTGTACCAGGTGACCACGGGAGGGACGGCAGCGTCGACGGCTCCGGCATGGTTTGTGTGCAACTCCGGGACGGCGGGGAACACGGTGACTGACGCAAATGGAGTGGTCTATACCTGCCTGGGAACGAGCAATGGCAAAGGGGAAGTGTTTGTGGTGGAACTGGCGCGGCAGCAGAATTCCGGGCCGGTGGTCAGCGCGGCGAACTTTGGAATGCAGTGCGGGCTGGGGCAGTTGAGTAATTGCGAGGGATCGGGATCGACGCCGATTGCCTGGCCGCAGACGCAGGCGCAGCCTGGATTTCTCCGGCTGCACGACGCGGGAACGTATTGGGCGATTCTGAATCCGGCCAGTGCGACGTATAGCTGGACGAATCTGGACAACTGGCTGGACATGATCGCGCAGGAAGAGCCGGTTGCGGTGAGCCAGGTGTTTACGTGGGTGCCGTGTTGGGATGCGCCGGCGTGCTCCGCGCCGCCGACTGCGCCGACGGGAACGAATGCACCGCCGAATGATCTGGTGGCGAGCGGGAGCCCGACGTTCAATGCGTTTGTGACCGCGTTCGTGAACCATTGCAGTCCGCACGGTAACTGCGTGAAGAACCTGATCAAGTATTACGAGATGTGGAACGAGTGGGACCTCACGTTTCACTGGACCGGGACGATGGCGCAGATCTACGAAATGGTGGCGCCGGCGGCTGCGATTATTCGCGCGAATGTTCCGGGCGCGGTGATCCTGATGCCTTCGACTACGCCGGAGAGTGCGACGTATCAGACGGATTTTCAGAACTGGTTGAATTATGAGACGGCGAACGGGCGAATCTCCGATTGGGTGAACTGGCATGTGTATCTGACGAATACGAACACGACGACATTCACGCCGGAGCAGCAATGGATCAATTACAACCAGAATTTCCTGAACATTCAGAGAGCGACGCCGGGGTGGACGACTGCGCCGTGGGCGGATACGGAGACGAACTTCAACGGCTCGCCGGAGTTGGAGTACACGTGCCCGATCGCGGAGTACACGGCGCAGGATTGCGCCGGGCAGGTGGTGCGGTGGCAGATTCTGCATGACTCGAACGGGGCGGCGGGCTTGTTTTGGTACTACTGGAACACGACGATCGGCGGGAACTCGACAAATGAGACGGCTTACTACTGGATGATGCAGTACCTGGTGGGCGGGCGCTTTTCGAGTGCGGCGACGTATACGACGACGGCAGGAGTGCAGACGTGGATCGCTCCATTTGTGGAAGCGAATGGGACGGCGGCATTGTGGGTCTGGAGTCCGAGTGAGGCGGGTACGAATTTTGTGGTGCCGGCGGGATATGGAGACTATCGGGATTTGGGCGGTGGGACTACTACGGTGAGCGCGGGACAGAGTGTTGCGATTGGGGTGCAGCCGATTTTGTTGGAGCAGTGAGTCAAGCGTCGTTGGTCGTTAGTCGTTAGTCGTCGGCCTTGCCGTTGGCGCATGGGGAAAGCAGATTCCTCGGTCGCCGGAATGACAAGACTTTATGGGTTTTCGTGAGAACGAAGCATTTTTCTGGAATGGGGATGAGACATGGGGCATTTGGTACGGCAGGTACGGCGGGCGGCGCGAGTGGCGATTGTTTACCGGAATTTTGCGCTGAATCGGAATGTGTCACACATTGGGCTGGGGGTTTCGGCGATGCAGAACACACGCGCGCTGCGATCGGCCGGATATATGGCGGAGGTGCATGCGATCGGGAATGGGGCGGAATTACTTGGGCTGCTCGATGACGACCGGGAGACGGCGACGCTGGCGCATCATGTGCCGATTTCGCATGTGGTGGTTTCGGCGCCATGGATTCCGACGACGGAACTTTCGTTGATGGCGCACAAATATCCGGATGTGGAATTTTCGGTGCTGTCGCATTCGAATGTGGGATTTCTGCAGGCCGATCCGCGGGCGATAGCGTTGCTGCGCGAGGGCGCGGACCTGGAGCGGGCGCTGCCAAATTTTCACATCGCGGCGAATTCGAAGGAGTTGCGGAACTGGTGGCAGGCGGCGTATCAGACGCCGATGCTGTTGCTGCCGAACATGTATCCGTTTCAGGCGGTGAAGGCAAAGCAGAGTTGGAGCGGCGGGACGCTGCGGATCGGATGCTTTTGCGCAATTCGTCCGTATAAGAATGTATTGACGGCTGCGGCGGCGGCGCTGGAAGTCGGAGTGAGGCTGCGGGCCGCGGATCTGGAGTTCTGGATTTCGGGCGGGCGCACGGAAGGCGGCGGAACGATGACTGAGGCGATTCATCAGATGTATATGAATGTGCCGCGGGCTAAGGTGGTGCAGAACCATTGGGAGAGCTGGCCGCAGTTTCTGGGGACGGTGGGGTCGATGGATTTGCTGATGCAGCCGTCGTACACGGAGACGTTCAACATGGTGACGGCGGATGGGATTGCACGCGGCGTGCCTTCGGTGGTGGGCGACGCGATCGCATGGGCTCCGAAAAACTGGATAGCAGCGACGGACTCGGCGTGCGACCTGGCGGACCGGGCGGTGGCGTTGTTGCATGATCCGAGGGCGATCGATCAGGGTGTGGACGCGCTGATTGCGAGCAACGAGGCGGCGATGCGGGATTGGGTTACGTTTTTGGAGTGAGAGCCCGACGAGCGGTGCAGGGAGGAAGAGCAGATTCCTCGGGCGGAATGACAACGCTGGGGTTATGGGCTCGGCATAATGCCGGGCTTTTTTTATTGGAGTTGGATTTGGAGGAGTCGACATGAGGAAGAGTGGTTTGGGAGCGGCGGGGCTGGCGGTGGTGTTGTGTTGCACGGTTTTCATGGAGGGGTGTTCAACGGCGTGGCTTGGCGAGGCGGAAGAGATTGTGGCGGCGCTGATTCCGGCGGCGGCGAATATCTTGACGCTGGTGGCGACGCTCGAAGGGAAGGGAGTGTCGGCGGGCGATCTGGCGACGATTCAGAGTGCCGGGACGCAGGCAGGGGCAGACTTGCAGCTGATCCAGTCGCTGATGGCGGCGTATGAAAAAGCTGATGCGTCGGTGCAAGCGGGCATTTTGAATCAGATTGCGACTGCGATTGGGACGGTCGAGAGCAATCTGACGAATTTGCTGCCGGCGCTACATATAAAGGATGCGACGACCCAGGCGAAGATTACGGCGGTGGTGGGGATTGTGCTGGCGGAGGTGCAGTCTCTGGCGGGGATGATCCCGCTGGTGAAAAACCAGTTGTCAGTTGTCAGGGGTCAGTGGACAGACAAACCGTTGACGGCGAAGGAGTTTGTGGAGTCTTACAACGCTACGATGACGGCGAAGACGGGGAATGCGGCGCTGGATCGAGCGACCGCCGGGTTGAAGATTCACCGGCATAGGAAGGGTTGATGAGCGGACGATCGGCTGAGCGGGGCCTATGGACGGATCTGCAACTGGTGGAGCAACTGGGGCCGCATCTGGATCAGAGGCTGGGGGAGATGACGGTGCGGGATTTGCTGATCCAGAGTTTGGTGAAGATCCGGCCGAAGGTGGGGTGGGTGCGGTTTTTGAAACTCAACCGCGCCCAGCAAGAGTATTCGCGGCGATGCTCGAAGCGAAATGTTGTGCTGAAGGCGCGGCAGGTGGGGATTTCGACATATATCGCGGCGCGATTCTTCATTCAGACGATTACGCGGCCGGGAACACTGACGCTGCAGGTCGCGCACAACGATGAGTCGGCGCAGGCTCTGTTTCGCATGGTCCACCGGTTTTGGGAGCAGCTGCCGAACTCACGGGTGCAGCGCGGGGCGCTGATCAAGTCGCGATCGAATATTTCGCAGATCGTGTTTCCGAAGCTCGACAGCGAGTACCGCATCGTGACGGCGAATGACGATGCGGGGCGAGGGATGACGGTACACAATCTGCACTGCTCGGAGGTTTCGCGATGGCCGAATGGCGGACACGAAACGCTGGCCTCGCTGCGGGCGGGCGTGGTTCCGGATGGAGAGATCGTGCTGGAGTCGACGGCGAACGGAGCCGTCGGGTTGTTTTATGAAGAGTGGCAGAAGGCTGCGGAGACGGGATATACGCAACACTTTTTTCCCTGGTGGTATGACACTTCCTATAAAGAGGATGTGAAGGCAGGGACGGTTTATCCGTATACCGAGGAAGAAAAAGTGCTGGCGGAGAAACATGAGCTGACGGAAGAGCAGATTGCGTGGCGGCGGACGCGGTGGAAGGTGATGCGAGGGCAGGCGGCGCAGGAGTACGCGGAGGATCCGGTGGCGTGCTTTTTGGCGTCGGGCGATTGTGTTTTTAACATGGCCTCGGTGGAACAAGCGGCGGCGCATGCGGGCAAGCCGGCGGAAGCGCAAGAGAATGGGAGGACGCTGATCTGGTTTCCTCCGAATCGCGGGGGAGAGTGGCAGTACATCATTGGTGTGGATACGGCGGGCGGAGGCACGGAGGGAGATTATTCGTGCGCGCAGGTGATCGAGCGAAGGATGGGATTGCAGTGCGCGGAGCTGCATGGACATTTTCCTCCGTATGAACTGGCGCGACGCGTGGTGTCGCTGGGACGCATGTATGAGAACGCGCTGGTGGCGGTGGAGCGGAACAATCATGGATATGGCGTGCTGGCACATTTGAAGGATCAGCACTATGAAAATCTTTATGAGGCGGGCGGTCAGGAGGGATGGCTGACGAATGTGGTGACGCGTCCGGCGATGATTGAGAACCTGGCGGGGGTGCTGATGGCGCAACCGGAGCTGTTCCACAGTCCGCGGCTGCTGGGGGAAATGAAGACATTTGTACGGCACGCCGATGGGCATGGTGGGGCGGCCGATGGAGCACATGACGATTGCGTGATCGCGATGGCGATCGCGCTAGCGGTGCGGCGCGAAGATTCGGGGCGGCTTCGAAAGAGGGTGGAGTTAGCCAGCGTGAATATGGGGTGAAAGGCAGTGATTCGTGATCAGTGGTTAGGGCTCAGAAAAAACTGTGCGAATGTTCATCCGTCACAGCGCGGATGGGGTGGATTGGGGTAAGATGGCCCGCTTTGTTTTAGGGAAGTAGGACAAGGAGTCAAAATCAGCTGTCCCTGAGCGATTGATTTGTGGTTGACGCGGTCCAACACGTACGGCGGATGCGGGGCGGGGCGCAGGGTCACTTGATGCGCTGCTCCGATGGGCACTATTACGTAGTGAAGTTCCGCAACAATCCGCAGCACTTGCGAGTGCTGGCGAATGAAATGTTGGCGACGCGGCTGGCCGAGCGGGCGGGGCTGCCGGTTCCGGCGACGGAGGTCGTCGAGGTCGATGAGTGGCTGGTGGAGAAAACGCCCGAGTTGAGTATTCAACTGGCGCATAATACGATCCGGTGCCAGGCGGGGCTGCAGTTTGGGTCTCGGTATGTTGTGGATCCGATGATGGGGCAGGTGTTTGACTATGTGCCGGTTGAGATGCTGGGGCGGGTGAGAAATCTGGAGACATTCGCGGGAATGCTGGCGCTGGATAAGTGGACCGGCAACGCGAATGGACGGCAGGCGGCGTTTTGGCGGAAGTCACGGGAGAAGCTTTACACGGCATCGTTTATCGATCAGGGATATTGTTTCAACGCAGGGGAGTGGACGTTTCCGGATTATCCGCTGCGCGGGGTGTATGCGCGGAATGAGGTGTATGCGGGCGTGTGCGGGTGGGAGTCGTTTGAACCGTGGCTGTCGAATATTGAGCGGATGGATCCGGATTTGATTTGCGAAATTGCGAACGCGATACCGCCGGAGTGGTATGGCAGCGATTGGGATGTCCTGGACAAGCTACTCAAGGAATTAATCGCGCGGCGCGAGATGGTGCGAGGGTTGATTGAATTATTTCGCGTGTCGATGAGAAGGCCGTTTCCGGAGTGGAGGGAGATGGCGTAGATGGCGGAGAAGCGCAAATTCGAATTTTTTCTGCTGCGTTACGTGCCGGACGCAGTGAAGGGGGAGTTTGTCAATTTCGGGCTGGTTGCGATTGGGGACGGAGCGAGCGGAGCCGAATTGATCGACGTGCGGTTTACGAAGGATCGAGAGCGGCTGTTGTGTCTTGATCCGCAAGCGGATGTTGATTTGCTGGAAGCGTTGCATCGCGAAGTAATGGGAGAGATTGGGCAGATACGAGATCGGGCAGTTCTGTTGCGCAGGATGGAGGATTCGTTTTCCGGAGCGATTCAGATTTCTCCGGTAATGCCGGCGTTGACGGAACAAACTGCGGTGATGGAAATCGATGAGGTTGCTCGGATGTTTCTGGAAAGTCCGAAGGTCCGCCGCGTGCGCGAAACGGCGGGACGGCAAAAGATCTTGCAAACCATGCGAGGCGAGTTCGAGAAAGCGGGAGTGTTGGGGCTTTTGAATGCGGTCCCGGCGGAGCCGTACACGAAGCCGGGTGATCCATTTGAGTTTGATTTTGGATACAGGGTGGGAGCGGAGATCAAATTGTTTCATGCGGTATCTCTGAAGGCGAGCGTGGATGCGGCGGTGACGCTGGCTGCAAGGTATCCGAAGATCCAACCGGCCATGGCGCAGTTGACGGCAACCACGCCGATGCTGACGGCGGTCGTAGAGGCGGAATTGGATCGAACGAGGACCGAAGTTGGGTTTGCGCTGGAGATGATGGAAGAGAGCAGCATTCGTTTGGCGAACACGGGCGAGATGCAGGCGATCGCGGAGAGAGCACGGGTGGAATTGGGCGCGTGATGTAACACGAGATTGTTTTGTGAGCCTCCGCAACGGCGGGGCTTTTTTGTTTGGGGGCAGCCTATTTGGTGCGCTGGTTCGTTAATAGAGACACGAGATCGGCGGGTGTAACGATCCGGGTTGATTTGTAGCGATTGAGGCGAAGCAACGGCTTGTCGCCGGTTATGAGGAGCTGAGCCTCGCCCGCTTCGGCGAGAGCAAGAAGGTAATTGTCACCGGGATCGGGAGATCGATCGACCTTCGGCAGTTTCTCGACAACGATGGCCAAGTCGCGAAGCCGATTGATGAGCCTTCCAGCAAGCGCTGGGGCGAGCCGGGTGCGAATTTTAGGATAGCGAGTGACACGCGCGATTTCGTCAATTTGTTCGGCGCAAGTGAGGAGGTCGAATTTACGGCTGCGCCAGAGTGCGAAGAGTTGTGCAGGCGGCGAGGCGGACGACATTGCTGCGCTGAGCAGCACGTTGGTATCGATTACCAGCCGCATTGATTATTTGTGGGAGCGGACGTTGCGTTCGCGGCGCTTTTCTCTACGGGCGCTGGTAACTGCGTCTTCAATCAGACTGCGCAGTTCCCGGGCCGGCAGATCGGCAAAAGCTTTACGTACCTGGCTGACAGTTTGATCGAGCAAGCGCCATTTGACGGCATCCTCAACGAACTTTGAGAGTGCACCTTTCTTTAGACCCTGAGCGCCCAGATGGGAGCGCAGAGCTACGTCGGTATCTTTAGACCAAGTAATAGTCAGGCGGGTGAGTTCAGTTTGAGACATAGTGTTTGTTGTCGGATAAGCACATATCCACTTATCAGTATATGTGCTTATGCTGGAATTTAGAAGATTCGCGGGCTGTGTGCCCGTGCCACACGAGAAAAATCATCATGAAAATTGCAGAGACGTTGCGCGGCGCATTGCGCCGGATGGCAGGAGTGTCTGCGGGCGCGCCCACAGATCAACAGTTGGCGAAGCGGCGGCGGACTTCAGCGCTGCCGTCGATCTTTAACTCGTATGGACCGTTGAACGACGCGATGCCGAAGCCGACGCCTTATAACCTGCGGCGGTTTTCGGAGACGCCGATTGCGCGGCGCGCGATCAACTGCATTAAGGATCGAATCGCAGGGATGCGGTGGAGGGTGCAGCCTCGGCCAGGGTACACGCTGGAACAGATTCCGAATGGCGCGGAGCGGATCAGGATCCTGACGGAGAATTTTCATGCGCCGAATCCGGATGATTCGTTCCGCTCGTTTTCGGAGCAGGTGCTTGAGGACATTATCGTGGGAGGGTTTGGGGCGGTTGAAGTGCAGGTGAATCCGGGATGGGATGAAAGCGCCTCGCTTCGCCCGGCGGGACGGACGAATGCGTCCGTCCCCACACGAACCGTTCCCACGCGAACTACGCCCACACAAGCGCTGCCGCTGGTGTTGTGGCCGGTGGATGGTGCATCGATAAGGATCAATCTGCAGTGGGATGGGTCGCCGACGTCGCAGCGGTATATGCAGATCAACGACCAGGCAGCGGGGACGCAGCAGATCAAACTGGATGACGATGAGCTGATGTACATCCGGCTGAATCCGCGTACGTTCACGCCATTTGGATTGGGAAAATTGGAAGTTGCATTCGAGACGATTAACGCGTTTCTAGGCGCGCATCGCTACGCGTCGCGACTGGCGTCGAACACGGTGGTGCAATATGCGCTGTGGCTGCAGGATCTGACGCCGGAGCATCACGAGCGGCTGATTCGGTGGTGGCAGGACGAGATCGAGGGCACGGGGAAGGTGCCCATCCTATCGGTCGAGAGCAAACCGGAGGTGCTGAGGTTCGGTGGTGGCACCGATGCAGACTTGCGATTGCAGTGGCAGGAATTTCTGCTGCGAATCGTCGCCGATGCTTTCGACCTTCCTCCGTTTTATCTCGGGGTGGAGCGGGATGTGAACCGCTCCACCGCGGAGGAATACAACGATCTGGCATTTCGCCAGGCGATTGTGCCGACGGCGCGGCTGCTGGCAGAGTCGCTGACGCGGGATGCGATCGCGAAGAAGCTGGGATGGAACGATCTGGAATTTGCGTTTGCGGAGTTAGATACGACTGATCCGCTGGAGGAGGTGCAGATTCAGCAGATCCTGTTGCAGAACGGAGTGCTGACTGTGAATGAAGTGAGGCGGATGCGGGGGTTGGGTGAGTTAAGCAGTGGTCAGT
>Ga0209169_10000503_pt1 | contig 23874 bp, 13 predicted proteins | sample HubBroMetageWRM4_FD_188346 | JGI IMG/M metagenome (GOLD analysis project Ga0209169, IMG submission 188346) | Warmed soil microbial communities from the Hubbard Brook experimental Forest, New Hampshire - Hubbard Brook CCASE Soil Metagenome WRM 4... | ecosystem: Environmental > Terrestrial > Soil...
CGGTTGATCACCGCCTATTACAGCGAGCGGCCGGATCCATCGATCCCTGCGCAGAGAGTCGCCTTCGGCACGTCGGGGCATCGCGGCTCCTCCTTCGAGACTGGCTTTAACGAAGCCCATGTGCTGAGCATCAGCCAGGCCATCTGCGAATACCGCAAGCAGCATGGCATCGACGGACCCCTGTTCATGGGTTTCGATACGCACGCACTGTCGGCGCCGGCATTCGCCAGCGCCCTTGAAGTACTGGCGGCGAATGGCGTCGATGTGATGATTGCGGCGCAGGATGAGTACACACCCACTCCCGCCATCTCGCATGCAATTCTCACCTACAACCGCGGCCGCAGCAGCGGCTTGGCCGACGGCATCGTCATCACGCCCTCGCACAATCCTCCCGACAATGGCGGTTTCAAGTACAACCCAACCAATGGGGGTCCCGCGGATACCGACATCACCCAATGGATCGAGAATCGAGCGAACGATCTGTTGCGCCCCGACGCGACCGGCATCAAGAGAATTTCGTACGGTGTCGCACGGCGAGCGCCAACGACGCACTCGCACGACTACGTGACAAATTACGTGGAGGATCTTGGCAAGATTTTGGACATGCAGGTCATTCGCGACTCCAAGATACACATGGGCGTCGATCCTCTCGGCGGCGCCGGCGTGCATTACTGGCCGCGCATCGCGGAGCGCTATGGCCTCGACCTGACGGTTGTGAACGATGAAGTCGATCCGACATTTCGATTCATGACGCTCGATTGGGATGGAAAGATCCGCATGGATCCCTCCTCGCCCTACGCCATGCAGCGCCTCATCGATCTCAAGAACCGCTATGACATCGCCTTTGCCTGCGACACCGACCACGATCGGCATGGAATCGTGACGGCCAGCAGCGGCTTGATGCCGCCCAATCACTATCTGTCGGTAATGATCGATTATCTATTCAGCAACCGCGGTCGTTGGCGTGCCGATGCCGCGGTGGGGAAAACCGTGGTCAGCAGCGCAATGATTGACCGGGTCGGGCGCCGTCTCAAGCGCACGGTATTCGAGGTACCGGTCGGCTTCAAATGGTTTGTCGACGGGCTCATGGACGGCAAATTGGGATTTGGCGGCGAGGAAAGTGCCGGCGCCTCGTTCAGCCGAATCGACGGCAGCGTGTGGACCACCGACAAGGACGGCATCGTGCCGGCGCTGTTGTCGGCCGAGATTACCGCCCGTACCGGCAAGGATCCCGGCGCGCACTACCAGGCGTTGACCCAGGAACTGGGCACCTCCTATGCCGACCGCATCGACGCGCCGGCCACGCCGGCGCAGAAGGCCAAGCTCGGCAAGCTTGATCGGCAACAGGTGAACATCACCGAGCTCGCCGGCGAGCCGATCGAACAGATTTTGACGCAAGCACCCGGCAATAACGCGCCGATCGGCGGCGTGAAAGTGACCTCGCGCGGCGGCTGGTTCGCGGCGCGCCCCTCGGGCACCGAGAACATTTACAAGATCTACGCCGAAAGCTTTCATGACGATGCGCATTTGCGCCGCCTGATCCAGGAGGCACAGAGCATTGTCGACGGGGCGCTCGCGGGCGCCAAGGAGCCTGTCTGAGCATTCCGCGTGGCCGCTGGTAGGGCGCTCACTTGGCAGATTCCGACGACATCGCGCTGACGGCAACCGCCAAGCGGTTGCTGCCCTGGCTGGTGGCCGTCGGTTTCTTCATGGAATCGTTGGATACGACGATTCTCAACACGGCCGTGCCTGCCATTGCGCAGGCACTCAATGTGCCGGTTTTGAGCATGAAGGCGGTCCTGGCCAGCTATACCTTGAGCTTGGCCGTCTTCATACCGATCAGCGGCTGGATGGCCAATCGCTTCGGCACACGCAAAGTGTTTGCATCGGCCATCGGCATCTTCACACTCGGCTCGTTCCTGTGCGGCATATCCCGTGACATCCACCTACTGGTGGCCTGCCGCATCCTGCAAGGAAGCGGCGGCGCCATGATGATTCCGGTGGGCCGCATCACCATGGTGCGTACCTTTGCAAAATCCGAGCTCATCAATGCGATGAGTTTCGTCGCCATTCCCGGGCTGGTGGGCCCCATGCTCGGGCCGGTCCTCGGCGGTGCGATCATCGGCTACTTTCATTGGAGCGTGATTTTTTTCGTCAACATTCCAATCGGCTTGTGCGGCTTGGTGCTGGTCTACCGGCATTTGCCCAACTATCGCGAGAAGCGCAATTACCCGCTGGATATCATCGGGCTGGTATTGTTCGGCTCGGGAATCGCGTTGCTGTCCTATGTGCTCGAGGTGTTCGGCGAAACGAACTTGAGCGGCCGCGAGATGTTGGGTTTGCTGGGAATCTCAGGCGCCCTGCTGGCCGCGTATGGTCTGCACACCAAGCGCATGGCGCACCCGCTGCTGCGCCTGAAGCTTCTGGCCATCCGCACGTTTCGGGTGGCCGTGAGCGGCAATTTATTTACGCGTCTCGGAATCGGCGGAATCCCGTTCTTGTTGCCGCTGTTGTACCAGGTCGGGCTCGGGTTTACGCCGATTCAATCCGGGTTGCTGATCATGCCGCAGGCTTTCGCCGCGATGAGCCTGAAATTGACCATGCCGTTGATCTTGAAGCGATTCGGTTACCGCCGGGTGCTCATCAGCAATACCATTGCGCTCGGCCTCATGATCATGCTGTTTGCCACAATCAACGCAGACACGCATGCGTGGCTCATCGTCGTCATGGCGTTCATCTACGGCTTCCTGACCTCGCTGCAATATACGAGCATGAATACGTTAGCGTATGCGGATATCGGCGAACACGAAGCGAGCGGCGCCAGCACCATTGCCAGTACCGTGCAGCAATTGGCCGTCAGCTTTGGCGTCGCCACCGCCTCGCTCGCCGCGGCGCTGTTCATTCCTGATCGACTGCGCGCGACGCCGCCGCAGTTGCTGCACGGAATTCATCTGGCGCTGTTGGGATTGGCGGCGCTGACCATCGTTTCAACCGTGGTGTTCGCGCGGCTGCGTGCCGAGGACGGTGCGGCGGTCAGCCGGCATAAATCGGCGCTGCCGTCTATCTAACTTGCGCCGGACTCGCGCTTGCGCCGCGCCTCATAGGACCGCAAGTGAGCGAAGGCGGTCGCGAGCAGCGGTGCCGGCCGTGCCTGCGAAGCTCGCCGCAGGAGATCGCCCACGATGTGATCCGCCTCGATGCGGCTGCCCTGCTCGATATCCCGCAACATTGATGCCGTGAAGGCGGAACCCGGAGCGGTCAGAATCGCGAGACCCGCATTGGTGGCGCTGTCGCGCGGCGGGAAACCGTTCGCTGCGGCAATCGCGGCGCATTCTTGCAACAACCGAACTGGAATATCCTGCGCCGCGGCGGCCACGATATCGCCCACGGTTGCGCGCATGAGGCTGGTGGTCGAGGCAGCCGCGGCGATGAAAACCCACTTTTCCCACATCTCGTGCAGTATGTCGCGGCTCAGCAGCGCATCGAATCCCGGCACCTGAAGGGCTTCTGCGATAGCGTCGATCGCAGCGTCGGAAGCATCCCGGGAACCGAATGCCAGGGCATTGAATGGCCCCAGCTGATGAATCCGTCCCTCCGCATCGAGCGTCGATGAAATGCGCGCCAGCCCGCCCAACACGCGGCGCGGGCCGAATCGCGCGTCGAGCACGTCGAGGTGGCGCATCCCGTTCAGCAGCGGAAGAACATGCGAGTCGGGCCCCATTCCGTTGGCGAAGTCTTCGATCGCGCTTTCCAAGTCGTAGGACTTGCTGCTGACGATGATCAGCCCGTAGCTAGCCTTGAGGTCTTGGGCGCTCACCAGGGATGGAGTCGGCAAGTTGACATCGCCCAACGGGCTCGTAATCAGCAGACCGTTGCGGCGCAGTTGTTGCGCGCGGCGCTCTCGCACCAGAAACGTGACATCGCGGCCCGCCGCTGCTAAGCGAGCGCCAAAATAGCCGCCTATGGCGCCCGCGCCGACAACGAGAATTCTCACTCTTGTTTGCTTTCGTGACCGCCGAATTGCATCGCGTGCGAGTATATCTCGGATTAGGGACGCTTGAGGATCGTCATCACGGCAGGACTGCCCACCGCTTCGAATCGGCCGGTGAAGGTCAGACCACCGGTCAAAGGATTCAAATGAAACGAGGTGATTGAATCGCCACGCTGATTGCAGGAGTAAAGAAATGCTCCGCTCGGATCGATGCTCAAGCTGCGGGGTGAGTCGGCGTGTACCCAACTCTCCGCGAGGCCGTGCAATAGGCCGTCCGCGGCGACGCCAAATATCGAGACTGCATTGTGCAGGCGATTTGCCACGTACAGAAACCGGCCATCGGCGGTCATGATGATTTCAGACGCAAGATTGCTGCCTGCAAATTTCGGCGGCAGGCTAGGCACGACTTGCTTGAGCTTCATGCCGCCCCGTGACGCGTCGTAGTCGTACACCGCGACCTTGGCGTCATGCTCATATAAGTTGTAGAACACACGCCCGTTGGGATGAAACACGAAATGCCGCGGCGCCGAGCCCGGCGGTGCCGGCACCACCGGCACTTGGGCGGGCAGCAGTTTTCCTGCGCTCGCGTCGAGGCGCCAGATCAGCGTGAGATCCAGGCCGGCGTCGTTTGCGATGACAAATTGTCCGCTCGGATCTGCCGCCACCATGTGCAGATGGGGACTGTCGTGGTCGCTGAGCGCAAATTGTCCGGGTGGATCATTTGCTCCGCGCACATGATGCCGCGGACCGACGCTCGGCCGCACGTCGCTGGCATCGCCCAATGCGCCATCGGCTCCGACCGGGAAGACGGCGGCGCTGCCGCCGCCATAATTCGCGGCGAATACGAACTTTCCCGACGGATGCACGCTGACATGCGTCGGTGCCGCGCCGCCGGAACTCACCGCACCAATTCGCTTGATCTGCAGGCTGTCATTATCGATGGCGTACGAAACGATGGCGCCGCTGTGCATGCCCTGGTAGTTGTCAATTTCGCTGACCGCATAGAGCCGCGTCTGAGCTGCATTCACCGCCAGCCAGGTCGGATTGCGAATGTCATCGATGACCTGCAGTTGGGTCAACGCCGCGGTCGCCGGGTCGAGCCGAAATAAATAAATTCCGCCGCCGTTCGGCGTGTAGGTGCCAACGTAGGCGTAATGGTAGGTCGGCGGGACTGGTGCGGCCGGCGGCGCAGCCGGTTGGGTGGCCGGCTGTGCAGCCGGCTGCGCGGCTGCATCGATCAGGCGGGGCCAAGCCGTCGGCACGAGCAGCGGTACTGCACGCAGCAAATCGCGCCGGGTAATTCTAGATCTCAAAAATCCTTATTCCATTGCGCAACGTTTTTAGCGTTCAGTTATTCAAGAAGATCGTAATGTTGTTCGCAGCAAATGCAAAGGTCGAGGCCGTATATTGCCCGATTGCCGTCATCCCCGTCGCCAACGTGGTACCGTTTAGTTCAGTTTGCAGCTGCGTGATGAATGCGGCGTAGGTCTCGAAGTTCTCCACCTTCGAGGAAGAGGCGTGCCCGATGGAATATACCGCGCTCGAGCTGGTTGCCGGCGTGATCGACGGGTTGGATGCGAGGCCCACCAGGTTGATGAGTTGCGATCCGATTTGGATCTGATGGCGCGCCCCGAAGTTGCTGGTGGCGAGGTTCAGCACAATGGAAGAACTATCAAAGGAGCTGAATGGCGCGGCCGTGCCACCGCTCCAATCCAGCACCAGCAGTGCGTTGATCGTGGTCGGATCGAGCAGCGCCGAGGCGGTGAAATTAGGCGTCGCGCTCGCAAACGCGTTGGTAAAACCGGTCACGATGACCGGCGCCCCGACGGTCGAATTGGTCAAATCCGGCGCGGGATTGAATGCCACTCCGTATTGAGTCGGCGCTGCCCCGCTACCGGTAAAGTCAAACGCGCTGATCGCGCGGCCTCCGATTGAGGTCAGATCGAGGGTCAAGGTATTGCTGCCTTGCACGGTCACGATGCCCAACGCCGAGGTCTGGTCGAGGCGCACTCGACCGGCGCTGGCATCCACAAGAACTTGGCCGGTGCTCGTGTTGCTGGCCGTCCCGAAGGCCTCGATGACCGATCCCACTGAAATCTGCTGCGTGCTGATTGCGGCCTCAACGCCCTGGCCGAAGAAAGTGACCAAGGTGCTGGGGCCCACATTGACGATCGTCGTGCCCGGAACCAGCGTCGCAGTGGTGCCATTCTGGGTCAGGGTCGCATCTTCGATTCCCAACGTGTTGCCGCTGCGCGCCGACACCGTTCCCGACAAGCGCGCCAAGCCCACGCCCTGAACACTGCCATCGACCAAGACCTGCGAGGCGGTGAATGTCACGGTGGATGTGATCGAGCTCGTCGGTGTTGTTACGATGGGTGTGGTGGTGGTCGAGGTTGTGTCGGTCGTAGTGGTGTCGGTCGGCGTAGTGTCGGTTGGGGTTGTGTCGGTTGGGGTTGTGTCGGTGATGATGCTCGCGGAATTCGTTGCCGTGAGCGTGCCGAACACCGTCGTCACCGTGTTCGCCGGCAATGCCGCGATTTCCGTCTGGCCTGCTGCGCCGGTAAATACAAAACCATTGATCTCGTAGGTCGTCGTGTCGCTCGGCTGAATCGAGAGGCTGCCGGGCGCGGCCGTCGAACTGTCAAAGGGCGTCACACCGGCTGCCAGTGCGGAATCGTTGGCGCTCAGCAGCGGACCGTTGAGGCGCACTTGCTTGGTATCGACGGGTTGCATGCTCGCCGCGAACAGCGGCGTGATTGTTACTGTCCCGTTACTCAAGTTGACGAGGTTCGAAGCCGCCAGATTGAAACTGAGGGACAGTCGGCTGGCTTGCTTGGCTGCGCTGCGCATCGGATCAGACGGGTCCACGGACACGGTCACCCGCGCCAGGGCCAGTGCTTTGCCGCTCGAATCCACCGGCGTGAGCGACACGCCTTCAAGACTGCCGTCGTCGTAAACAATCTGCGCGTTGCTGTAATCGAGCGTAATTTCCGCGCCGCCATAGGTGCCCTTCGGCACGGTCGGTGCGCCGAGAACCTCGCTCAGGTCCGTGACCTTTGTAAAATCTACCGTGGTTTCCGCCGGCAGAATCATGGTACTCGGCTTGCCGCTGGAGGTTTGCAGCTGTATCGACGCGACGCCGACCCGGTAGGTCACAAAGGGGTCCGACGAGGGCGTCGCGGTCAGCGTTACCACTGTGCTCCCGCTGCACGCCGCGAGGATCAGCAGTCCCAGCATCAGCGGCAGCGCGAGCAGCTTCGAAATGAAGTCGCGCATGCAGGTATTGTTGTGCGATTGAGGGCGTGTGAGAAGCGCCAAACAAGAAAAGATCTGTGAAGTCGACTGATGCGCATTGAATGCGTCGCCGAGCGGCGACAATTCCCGAGCCGCGCTAAAACGTACGTGCATTCGCACAGTCTCCGGCATCGATTTTCGCGAAGCCGGCCGTTACTTCCTGAGTCGCCGTTCTGCTCACTCGCCGGGTTTGGCAGGCAACGGTTCGGCAGGAACCTCCGGTGCCGCCGAGCGCCGGGTTTGTTTCGCATCCTGCCGGGCTTTTCTGGCGGCTTCCTTTTGTTTTTTCGCGTGACGGTAGTTCGGCTTGGCCAAATTAATCTCCTAAATCTTTATAAATCAATATGTTACGTGCTATTTCGCAGCCCAACCGCTTCTGCGTGCAATTGTCAGGATCGCTACTATACTTCGGCGTGGCCGAACAAAAACAAAAGTCCTGGCTAGTCTCGGCAAATGCTGGCCTCGCCATTCTGGCGTTCATCAATTTATTCAGCTACATCGACCGCTTCGTCGTCGCCGGCGTGCTCGAAAGCCTCAAACATTCCGACCTCGGACTGTCCGACACCAATTTAGGGTCGTTGATGACCGGCTTCTTGATCGTCTATACGCTGCTCGCCCCGGTGTTCGGCGCGCTGGGGGACCGCCGCTCGCGGCCGCGCTTGATTGCCATCGGCGTGGCGTGCTGGAGTTTCGCGACCGCGCTCTCTGGATTCGCCGTCAATTATCTCACCCTGTTCGCCGCGCGCGCCGCCGTGGGTGTCGGCGAGGCCGCCTACGTCACCATCGCGCCGAGTCTGCTGTCCGACTATTTTCCAGTGCGCCAACGCGGCCGGGTCATGGCGATCTTCTTCTGTGCCATTCCGGTCGGTTCCGCTTTGGGCTACGTCGTCGGCGGACTCGTGGATAAACATTACGGTTGGCGCGCGGCATTTTTTGTCGCCGGCGTCCCGGGATTGGTGCTCGCGGCGTTGTGCTTGTTGCTGCGTGATCCGCCGCGCGGCATTCAAGATCAAGCGGCCGGCCTGGGCAAGCCGGCAGCGAGTCGACTGCGGGCCAGCATCAGCCGCGACGCGTTGCTGACGTACTGGAAACTGCTTCGCAACAAGCCCTATGCGCTGACCGTGCTGGGATACGCGGCTTATACATTCGGCATCGGCGGCCTGGCTGTCTGGATGCCGGCATTCCTGGAACGGGCCCGGGGCATTTCGCGCAGCGAGGCCACCGTCAACTTCGGCACCATCGTGGTCATCACCGGATTCATCGGCACTTTTGTCGGCGGCTGGATGGGCGACTATTTTGCCAAGAATTCGCGGCAGGCATATTTGTGGCTGTCGGCCTACGCAACGCTCGCCGCCGCGCCGTTTGTCTGGTTGGCTATCACAACGACCTCAACGACGATGTACACCGCATACATGGTGACGGCGCAACTCTGCTTGTTCCTGTCCACCGGCCCCATCAACGCCGCCATCATCAATCTCGTCATCGCCAGCGAGCGGGCCACTGCCATTGCCTTGAGCGTCTTTGCAATTCATGTGCTCGGCGACGCGATCTCTCCTTTGATCGTCGGCGCGATCTCGGATGCGTCCTCGTTGGCGACTGCCATGCAGATTCTGCCGGTGGCGGTGCTGGTAGGTGGATTCGTGTGGGTCTGGGCCGCGCGCGCTCAGGGTGCATCGACACCCGTCAACTCGTCGGCACTGTGATCTTGACCGTCCCGCGCCCGGATGGGCTAGTGGGATGGGCAGCTGCGGGGCCCCGAGGACGCAGGGCCTCGCAGCTGCCCATCCGAGTAGGCCTTTCAGACTCGACGGTCAAGCTCACGGTGCCGGAACGACGAGATTCGCGTCGCAATCGGTCGCGTCGACCAACACTCACCGGCAGCGCCGGCGTAGTGATATTGACCGGCCCGAGCAATCGTCCGGTCAAAATCACTGCGCCGAAGTCTGCACCCGTGCGCGATTAATTTCGTCGAGCCGTCGTGCAAGATCGCTGCGCGCCGCCATGTCCTCGATCGACGCGGTGACCTTTCGCTGCCAGTTTGGATACTCGGCAAAGGTACCGGGCACGTTGACCGGGTCGGTCATTCCCAACAAGTCGTCGATTTGCAGAGCGACCAGGGCGGCGGAGGAACGCGCCAAATAAAGATGCAGCGCTTGGCCGAGTTCGTCGGTGTAGGGCTCCAGCGGCGCACTGGGATGCGCGGGATTGATTCCCTGTTCGCGCAACGCGCTCAGCAGCATGTCGCGGTCATGGTCGCGCTGCTGCACGATATCGTTTTCAATTTCAGCACTGGGAAACAGATTCAATCGGCGCCGCAGTTCTATGTCGCGCGCCTCCCAGTAGCTGCGCAACGTCGGTAAATCGTGCGTGGTGGCCGCTGCCAGCGCCTCTCTTACAAATTCGTCCGGCCTGCGAAATCGGCCCGGGACCTTCTCGAACAGCAGGACCTTATAGTGATACAGACCGAACTCCGGCATCGCCTTGTGCATCTCATCCGGTACCACGCCGAGATCTTCGCCGACCACCAGGCAGGAACTGCGCGCACTCTCGAGGCTCAGCACAGTCATCAGCTGTTGCAGCGGATAGTGGACATAGGCGCCGGCCGTCGCGGCGCACCCCGCGGGAACCCACCACAGACGGTATAGGGACATCACATGATCCAGCCGCAGCGCGCCGTAGTAGCGCATATTGTCGCGGATCAGTTGGATGAACCCCTGCAGGCGTTGCGTCTGCATTGCCGCGGGATCCGGCGGAGGGATTCCCCACCCTTGGCCTTTTAGCGCCAAGGGATCCGGAGGGGCGCCTATTTCCGCACCGAGGCAATAGCTGGCTTCATCTACCCAGGTCTCAGAACCCGATGGATTGGCGCCCACCGCATAATCTCCATACAGTCCGATCGGCATGCCCAGCTCTCGGGCTAACGCCTGGGCTTGCACCAGCTGCGAGTGGGCCAGCCATTGTAAATACGCATAGAAGTCAACCTCCTCGCGATGTTCAAGCGCGAAGCGTGCCGCTGCGCTGCCGTTCACATCGCGAAACTCCTGCGGCCAGCTCATCCATCCGGAGGGAGTCCCTTGAGCTGCACGAAAATGGCGATCCAGTGCGTCGAATCGTGCGTGCATTTGCAGCGGCAGTCCGCGTCGCGCGACGAACTCGAGAAAATCGCGGCCGCGTTCGCTGCGCATCGCCAGGTGCTTGTCACGAAACTCTTGATACAGCAGCGCAAGAATTTCGAATTTCAAGTCCGCGACGCCGCGATAATCGACCAGCTGCGCCGCGCGCAGACCGGCCAATCGATGCGCGAATTCCGCATCGGCCATGCGCGCACGCGCCGCGATGCAGTCTGCAAACTCCGGCACCGCCGGGACTGAAATGTACAAAACGTTGAGGAAATGCCGGCTCGATGCGCTGTAGGGACTCGAGCGCGCCGGATCCGCCGGCGCCAGCGCGTGCAGGGGATTGACCCCGATGAAGCCGGCGCCGCACGAAGCCATCCAGCGAATCAGCAGCTCCAAGTCGCCAAAATCACCGATGCCCCAATTCTTGAGCGAGCGCAGGGTATACAGCTGCACCGCAAGCCCCCAGAGGCGTCGCCCCGCAGCCAGCGCGGGCGGCTCGAAGCATTTCGGCGGCGAAACAATCAACAAGCAATGGTCGGCGGCGCCGCCGGCGATCCTCGCTTCGAACTCGTGGTAGCCGGGCGGCAGATCCGCGGCCAACTCGAAACGGCGGCGCGTAATCCACGATCCTGCCACTTCGCCGCGCCAGACTTCCGCGCAATCGGCGCTCGAGACAGCGCCGTCCAGGCGGGAGCCGTCCTCGAGAAGCACACGCCAGACAATCGTGCCGCCGAACTCGCGGGCGGTGACATTGATGTCAAAGCCGATTCTCGCGCTGTGCGCGCTGGCCACGACCGGCAAAAATTTGCGCAACCGGGCGGTTTCCAGCTGCGCGATTTCGGCAGCGAGTGCGTTACTGTCGTCCACCACGCAGCCCAGGGCCGTTAAGATGCCGGCTTTGGTCTCCAGGCTGAAGTACTGTAACTCGCCGCGATAGTTATGGTAGGCATCGCCCATGCCGCGTAGCTGGGCCAATCTTTCGATCAATGCCTTGTCCACTACTCAGCACTCCAACAGCGCGACGCTGCGGGCTTTGAGCACGTACTTTTGTATCTTGCCGAGGCTGATCGCCGCCAGGCTCTCCGCCGCGGTGTCGAACAGGCAAATCCACGGTCCCTCCGCCGGCGCAAACGGTAGTGCGAACGACTGCTCCGAATCCGCGGCGTTCACCAATAACAAAAGATGTTCCACCGAGCCTGCGCGCCCTCCGAACCAAATGCCTAGGGTGCGTTGATTCGCATCCCGCCACTCACTTTGCGTCATCTCGGTGCCACGAACGTTTAACCACGTCACGTCCTTGACACCCGCTCGCGATGCGGCGCCCTTCAGAAAGGTCTCGCGCCGAAATTCCGCGTGGCGCCGGCGCAGATGCCCGAGCAAACGCACGAACTCCAGCAAGTCGGGATTCGCGGCGCGCATACGCCAATCGACCCACGAAATCTCGTTATCCTGGCAGTACGCATTGTTGTTGCCGCGCTGGGTCCGTCCAAATTCGTCGCCGGCTTGCAGCATGGGAACCCCCTGCGACAGAAACAAGGTCGCCAGGAAATTGCGCATTTGTCTTTTGCGCAGCTTGACGATGGCGGGATCGTCCGTGGGTCCCTCCGCGCCGCAATTCCAACTCAAATTATTGCTGTTGCCGTCGCCGTTGTTCTCGAGATTGGCCTCATTGTGCCGCTGGTTGTAGGACACCAAATCATTCAGGGTCAGACCATCATGGGCGGTCACAAAATTGACGCTTGCCGTGGGCTTGCGTCCGTCGTGGCGAAATATATCGCTGGAGCCCGCAAATCTTTCCGCAAACTCGCCCAGCTTGCCGTCATCGCCGCGCCAGAACGCGCGCACGGTATCGCGATAGCGGTCATTCCACTCCGACCAGCCGGGCGGGAAATGCCCAAGCTGGTAGCCGCCTGGCCCCAAGTCCCAAGGCTCCGCAATCAGCTTGACATACGCAAGCGCCGGCTCGGCACGCAGCGCCTTGAAGAGAGCGGCGTGCGTGTTGAACGCGTTGGCCTCGCGCCCCAGCACCGTCGCCAGGTCGAAGCGAAATCCGTCGACATGCATTTCCTCGACCCAGTACTTGAGGCAATCGACGATCAGGGCGCGCACCAGCGGATGCTCGCAATTGACCGTGTTGCCGGTTCCGCTGAGATTCTCGTATAAACGTAAATCCGCCGGATTCAAGCGGTAGTAGGCTGAATTGTCGATACCGCGCAGAGACAAGAGCGGCCCCTTCTCGTTACCCTCAGCCGTATGGTTGAAGACCACGTCCAGAATCACTTCTATTCCGGCTGCGTGCAGCGCTCTGACCATGGTTTTGAATTCGAGCACCGCGTCATCAACGGCATACTCATTCGCCGGGGCAAACCAGCCAACCTGATTGTAGCCCCAGTAGTTGCTGAGCTTGTGATCGATCAAGAATTGCTCGCTGACGAATGCCTGACAAGGGAGCAATTCGACGGCGGTCACACCGAGCGATTTCAAGTGCTCGATCACCGGCGCAACGGACAACCCGAGATAGGTGCCGCGCCATTTCTCCGGCACCGCCGGATGCAACCGGGTAAACCCCTTCACGTGGAGTTCATAGATGACCGTGTCGCGCCAAGGCACCGTCGGCGGCCGGTCGCCATCCCAGTGAAATGTGGGGTCAATGACCCGCGCGCGATGCGGCGACCGAACCGAAAGCGCGCGCGCGTACGGATCGATCAAGGACACGCTCGGGTCGAAGCGCTGGCCGCTTTGGGGGTCATTGGCGCCATGGACGCAAAATGCGTAGTGTGCGCCCGGGTTGCCGTAGCGCCGGGAAATCAGCCCGTGCCATACATCGGCGCTGCGGCCGGGCAAATCCTGGCGCGCAATTTCCGCGCCGCTGACGGCATCGAATAGACAGACTTCGACTCGAGTCGCGTGGCCCGAAACGAGCGCGAAATTGACACCCTGCTTGGTCCAGGTGGCGCCGAGCGGCCTCGGGGTACCCGCATCAATGATCTTCACTTCATGGCCCCACGAAAAACATTGCGCCCAGCGGCGGCAAATTCAACCGCAAAGACTGCGGCTGCCCGAAAGCATGTGCGGGCGATGCATCCACTTCCGACTGACCGTTGTAGCCTGACCCGCCGAAGTCGACGCCATCGGAGTCGAACAACTTGCGGTATCGCCCAAGGTTCGCCACGCCGACTGTGTAATTCTCGCGCGGCACCGGGGTCGCGTTGAAAATGCAAATGACGCACGAACCGCCGTCCTGACCCCCCGAGCGGCGCGCGAAGGCCCAAACGCTGTCCTCCGCATTGTGCAAATCCAACCACTGAAATCCGTCGGGGTCGCAGTCGCTGCGGTGAAACTGTTCGGTCCGCAGATATAAATGATTGAGCTGTCGCGTGCAGTCGCGCAATTGCCGGTGACCCGCGGATTCCAACTGCTGCCACTCGAGTTGGCTCTGATCGCGCCACTCGGAGGATTGCCCAAATTCCGAGCCCATGAACAGCAACTTCTTGCCGGGATGCGCGCACATCATGCTCAGCAACAAGCGTACATTTGCGCGCTTTTGCCATGCATCGCCGGGCATCTTGCCGATCAGCGAACCCTTGCCGTGCACCACTTCGTCATGGGAGATCGGCAGGATGAAATTCTCCGACCAGGCATAGACGATCGAAAACGTAATGAGTCCGTGGTTGTAGCGGCGGTGCACCGGATCGAGAGACATATATCGCAAGGTATCGTTCATCCATCCCATGTTCCATTTAAAATTGAAACCTAACCCGCCGTGTTCGGGTGGGCGGGTCACGCCGGGAAATGAAGTGGACTCCTCAGCGATCGTCAACAACCCCGGGAACGCAGCGTGCACGGCGTTATTCATCTGGCGCAAGAATTCAATGGCCTCCAGGTTCTCGCGCCCACCGTCGCGGTTCGGCAGCCATTCCCCCTGCTTGCGGCTGTAGTCCAAATACAGCATGGACGCCACGGCATCTACGCGGAATCCATCGATGTGAAACTTGTCGGCCCAGAAAAGCGCATTCGCGACTAGAAAATTGCGCACTTCGTGACGCCCGTAGTTGAATACTTTGGTGCCCCACTCGCGGTGTTCGCCGATACGCGTGTCGGCGTGCTCGTACAGGGAGCTGCCGTCGAATTGCGCAAGGCCATGATCATCGCGCGGAAAATGCGCCGGCACCCAATCGAGGATCACGCCGATCCCGGCCTGGTGACATCGATCGACGAAACGCATGAAGTCCCGCGGAGAACCGTAGCGCGCAGTCGCCGCGTAGTAACCCACCACCTGATAACCCCATGAGGCGTCGAGCGGATGCTCCGCGATGCCCATGAGTTCCAGATGGGTGTAGCCCAAATCTTGCACATAGGGAATCAATTGATCCGCGGCCTCGAGCCAATTCGTGAAAGGCGGCATTCTTTGATCCCATGGGCGCCGCCACGATCCCACGTGCACCTCGTACGCATTGAAGGGCTGGCGTAGGGGATCGATCTGGGCGCGGCGCTGCAGCCAGGCGGCGTCAAGCCACTGAAAGCCGTCGAGGTTCATGACGACGGAGCAATTGTCCGGCCGCAGCTGCATCGCAACGCCGTAAGGATCCGCCTTCAGGAAGAGGCGGCCATCACGGCCGCGAATCTCGAATTTGTAGGGCGTTCCCTCGCCGATCGCCGGGACGAACAATTCCCAGATGCCCGAGCTGCCGCGCGGCCGCATGACATGTGCATTGCCGTCCCACTGATTGAAGGCACCGACCACGCTGACGCGCTGCGCGTTCGGCGCCCACACCGCAAAATGCGTGCCGCTCGCCGCAGCGCTCGCCGCAGCGTTTGCCGCACCGCTCGAATAAGGATGCGCGCCGAGCTTGTCATAAATCCGCTGGTGGTTGCCCTCGCCGAACAAATGCAGATCGAAATCGCTGATCGAATGTTCGGTCAATGCAAGGGCGCCTTCAAATCGCCGGCCTCACCGCCCAAATACGCTCCGCGTACTCGCGAACGCTTCGATCACTCGAGAAATAACCCATGTTCAAACAATTGATCACCGCCTTCTGACTCCAGCGATCCTCCAGGGCGTAGAGGGCGTCGACTTGATCCTGGGCCTTCGCATAGGCAGCGTAGTCCGCCAGCACCAAGAAAGGCTCGCCGGGACTGAGCAACCGTTCAATCACCGAGCGAGCGTCCTCCGGACTATTGGGCGAGAAATGGCCCGAGGCAATCAGATCGAGCGTGCTCGCAAGTTCCGGGTTTCCCTCGACCACTTGGCTTGGCTGATAACCCGCCGCACGCTGCGCCGCCACTTCATCCGCGGTGAGTCCGAAGATGAACATGTTTTCGGCGCCCACGTGATCGCGGATTTCGATGTTGGCGCCGTCCAAGGTGCCGATGGTGAGGGCGCCATTCAGCGCCAGCTTCATATTCCCCGTTCCTGAGGCCTCCATGCCGGCGGTGGAGATCTGTTGCGATAGGTCTGCCGCGGGCATGATTTTTTGCGCCAGTGAAACATCGTAGTCCGGCAAAAATACCACCTGCAGCTTACCGTGAGCGAGATCGTCCGAATTAATCGTGCGCGCCACATTATTGATGAGCTTGATGATGGCCTTGGCCATCGCATAGCCCGGCGCCGCCTTGCCGGCGAAAATGACCGTCCGCGGAACAACCTCCGCGCGCGGGTTGCCGCGAATCCTTTGATAGCGAGTCACGACATACAAGAGATTCAACAGTTGACGCTTATATTCGTGAATTCTCTTCACCTGGACGTCGAACAATGAATCGACGTTGACCTCCAATCCGCTGCGCCGTTTCACCTCATCGGCCAATCTTTGCTTGTTGGTCCGCTTGATGCCGCGGAACTGGCGGCGAAACTCCGGATCTTCGGCCGCGCCGGCCAGGCGGCCGATCTCTTCGAGGTCATTTTCCCAGGCTCGGCCCAAATGTTGCGTCAGCAGTGCCGAGAGCCCGGGATTCGATTGTTTGAGCCAGCGCCGCACCGCGATCCCGTTGGTCACGTTGATGAACCGCTCGGGATACATCTGCGCAAAATCGCGAAACACATGCTTGCGCATGATGTCGGAATGCAACTGCGCGACGCCGTTGACCTTGTGGCTGCCGACAATCGCGAGGTGCGCCATGCGTACGCGCCGGTCGCCGCCATCGTCGATGATGGAGAGCTGACGAAGGCGCTCTGCATCATCGGGAAAGCTCGACGCCACGGCCCGCAGAAAATCGCGGTTTACAAGATAGATGATCTCCAAATGCCGCGGCAACAGGCGCTCGAACATCGCCACCGGCCACGATTCCAGTGCTTCGGGCAACAATGTGTGGTTGGTGTAGGAAAAGACGCCCCGGGTAATTTGCCAGCTTTCTGCCCAGGAGAGGCCATGCTCATCGACGAGCAGCCGCATCAATTCCGGGACCGCCACGGCAGGATGGGTGTCATTCAATTGAATGGCAATGGAGTCCGGCAGGGAGGCAAGCGAGCGCCCCTCGCTCAAATGCGTGACCAATATGTCCTGCAAGCTTGCGCTCACGAAGAAGTACTGTTGCTTGAGCCGCAGTTCTTTGCCCTGCGGCGTCGAATCGTCGGGGTATAGCACGCGCGATAGATTTTTTGCCTCCAATTGATCTTGAACCGCGGCCGCGTAGTCCCCGGCGTTGAAGGTGTCGAGCTTGAAAGGAGTAATTGCGCGGCCGGACCAAAGTCTCAAGTGATTGACGGTGGGACCGCCGTTTCCCGGAATCAATTGATCGAATCCGATCGCGTACATGTCATCGGTATCCACCCAACGGTGCGCCTCCCCCACTTCGGCGCCGGGCGCCGCCGTGCTGCGCCCGCCGAAGCGCACCGTGTAACTCGCGCTGCCGCGCGGCGCTTCCCAAACATTGCGCAGCCGCAACCAACTGCTGGCGACTTCGCGCTGCCCGCCGTCGGCATCGATGACCTGTGTGAAGATTCCGTAATCATAGCGAATGCCGTAACCCACGGCCGGGTAGTGCAGCGTCGCCAGCGAATCCAGGAAACAGGCTGCCAGGCGTCCCAGGCCGCCATTGCCCAAACCCGGATCCACCTCCTGGGCTGCGATGTCTTCCAGCTCATAACCCATGCCGCGCAACACGCTGCGCGCTTCGTGCAGCAAATCCCCGTCCAGGCTCGAGAGCGCATTGACCAGCGAGCGCCCCGGCAGGTATTCGACCGAGAAATAGCACACTCTCTTGACATGCGCGTTCGCCACGCGGCGCTGCGTCGACAGCCAGCGCAGCATGAGTTCCTCACGCACCGCAAGCGACAGCGCATCGTAGATATCCCGGGGCGTCGCCGACTCGGGGTTCTTTCCGAGGGTCCGGGTGAGACGGTCTAAAAGCGCCGCATGCAGCGTGCCAGGCTGCAGGGCGACGTTACGTCGAGTGGCGAATTGGGTGTCAATAGAGTCCATATTAGGGGTTATTATAAGGTTGTTAACGGGCACGCGGGGCAAACCTCACAATGCGGCACTCGGATTGAAATCGCCTTCCCTGGCCGTTGGCGTTGATGTCGGCGGTTCATCGATTAAATGCGCGCTCATTGATTTGGCCACCGGAGCCTTCGCGGGAGAACGCTTCAGCACGCCGACACCGGCGCAAGACTCGACCGAGGCACTGCTGCGCGCACTCACCTCGGTAGTCGCGAATATTCCGGGAAATCACGCCGTGGGCCTGGCATTTCCCAGTGTGATTCGCGGCGGCGTCGTGCGAACCGCCGCCAATCTCAACAAGGCATGGATCGGCCAGCCGCTGGCGGAGCTTGCGGCCAAGCATTTGAATCGGCCGGTGATTGCCATCAACGACGCAGATGCCGCTGGACTCGCGGAATTGCACTACGGCGCCGCGCGCGCCGTGCCGGGCACCGTCCTGCTGTTGACGCTCGGCACCGGTATCGGCAGTGCGCTGTTTGTCGATGGCCGACTGGTGCCGAACACTGAATTCGGGCATCTGCAAGTCGCCGGTCAGGAGGCTGAGAAGCGTGCTTCCGGGCGCGCCAAGGTGGAAGGCGGATTGAGCTGGGACGCGTGGGCAAGCGAATTGAATTTAGTTCTCAATGAATACCATTCTTTGTTGTGGCCCGATCTCATCGTTTTGTGCGGGGGCATCACCGAAGAGCCTGAAAAATTCATGCATAAACTGCATTGCGAGGCGCGTCTATGCGTCGGAACATTGCGCGCGGAAGCCGGCATCGTGGGCGCAGCATTGGCCACGACGCTATCCGCATCGCGGTCCTGAATAAGGCGATTCTCGCGGCACTGATGTCGCTGACCCTGGCAGCCTGCGCGACAACTTCGCATGAGACGGCGCGTGCGCCGCAAATCGAACCGGCGCCCGCGGCTGGAATCTCCGTCTGGCACCCGCCGACGCCTACCCAAGTCATGCTTGACAGCGCGACCTCCATGATCGGCCAACCCTACCGGTTCGGCGGCGCGGCGCCGGGTGGATTCGATTGCAGCGGCTTGGTCGTTTACGCAGCCGCCAACGCGGGAATCCGCGTGCCGCGCACGGCCGCGGAACAGCTGCAATTCGGCTCGCCCGTGAAGCGCGCGGAACTGCAGCCCGGCGACCTGGTGTTCATGCATCTTTCCAGCAAGGAACTGCACGTTGCCATCGCGCTGGATCGTCAGCTTTTTGTGCATGCGCCTTCGAGCGGCGGCCGCGTGCGTGTGGACTCGTTGCTGGCGGCGCCGTATGCGAAGGCGTTCATCGCGGCAAGGCGCGTAGTATCATCCGACACCCCACATTGAGGACGTCTATGAATCTCTATTACTTTTCCGGCGCCTGTTCGCTTTCACCCCATATCGTCGCGCTTGAAGCGGGCGTGCCCGTAACCTTGGTGAAGATCAATTCCAAAACCAAAAAAACTGAAAGCGGCGCGGACTATTTGGCCGTGAATTCCAAGGGTGCCGTGCCAGCGCTGCAATTGGATGACGGTCGAGTGCTGACGGAAGGCCCTGCGATCGTGCAATATCTCGCCGATCTTAAGCCTGAATCCGGTTTGGCGCCGCGGGCCGGATCCTTCGAGCGCTACCAGCTGATGGAAATACTGAACTTCATTACGTCCGAAGTTCACAAGTCATTCTCGCCGCTGTTCAATCCGGCAAGCTCGGCGGAGATGAAGGAAACCTTCGCGGCTATTCTTGCCAAGAAATTCGACTGGCTGTCGGGCTTCCTCGGCACGAAGCCGTTTTTGCTCGGCAACACCTTCACGGTCGCGGACGCGTATTTGTTCACGGTGCTGAACTGGACCGCGCACGTCAAGATTGACCTGGGCAAGTGGCCGATTCTCGCCGACTATAAAGCTCGGATCGCGAAACGCCCCAAAGTCATCGAAGCAATGAAAGCCGAAGGCCTGATCAAGTAAACCCTCAAGACGTTTCCGCCGCCTCCAGCGCCTCGGTGGAGGCGGCGGCAAATTGCAGCGCCGCGAGGCGCGCATACAGCGGGCTGTGCAGCAGCAGTTCGGCATGCGTTCCGACCGCGACTTTATGACCATGATCCATTACCACGATGCGATCGGCCTTGAGCACGGTCGCAAGCCGATGCGCGATAATGATCGTGGTGCGGCCCTGCATCAGCTTTTCCAGCGCCTGCTGAACCAACCGCTCGGATTCCGCATCCAGTGAACTGGTGGCTTCATCCAGCAATAGAATGGGTGGATCTTTGAGAATGGCGCGCGCCAGTGCGATCCGCTGGCGTTGACCGCCCGACAGTCGCGTACCGCGCTCACCCAGAAAGGTGTCATAGCCTTGCGGCAATTTGCGCAGGAACTCATCCGCGGCCGCCGCCACCGCGGCCGCTTCGATTTCAGCATCGCTCGCGGTGGGGCGCCCGTAGCGAATGTTTTCACGCGCGCTCGCGCCGAATAGCACCGTATCCTGAGGCACCAGGCCAATCTGGTGGCGGATATCTTCCGGGCGCAAATCCGCCAGGCGTTTATCGTCAATCAGAACTCGCCCGGAATCCGGATCGTAGAATCGCAGCAGCAGTTGAAACGTCGTGCTCTTCCCGGCGCCCGAAGGACCCACGAATGCTATGGTCTCCCCCGGGTTCACCTCCAGGCTGAAACTGTCCAGGGCGGCCTGCTGCGGCCGGGAGGGATAATGAAATGTGACGTTGTCGAATCGAATGTTTCCCCGCACGCGTGCCGGCAACTCGAGCGGCCGCTCCGGAGCCCGGATGACGGGCTGCGCTTGCAGCAATTCGCTCAAGCGCTCCATGGCGCCGGCGGCGCGTTGAATTTCGCCCCACATTTCCGTGAGCGCCGCCGCCGAGGTACCGACGAATGCGGCGTAGAGCAAAAACTGCGCGAGCTGCCCGCCGCTCATCGTACCGGATAAGACCTGACGCGCGCCGAGCCAGAGTACAAAAGTGATGCCGCCAAACACCAGCATCACGCCAATGGCGGTAAGTGCGGCGCGCACCTTCGTGCGGCGCACGGCGGTGGCAAAGCTGTCTTCCACAGCCTTTTCATAACGCTCGCTTTGCAGCTCCTCCATGGTGAAGGCCTGCACCGTTTGGATGGCGTTCAACGTCTCGTCTGCCAGGCTGCTCGTGTCCGCGATTCGATCCTGGGAAGCGCGCGATAAGCCGCGCACACGGCGGCCAGTCAGAATCAACGGCACGATGACCACGGGGATCATCAGCAAAATCACGCCCATGAGCTTGGCGCTGGTGAAGCCCATCAGCACCAGCGCGCCGATCAAGCTCAAAGTGGAGCGCAGCACGATGGACAAATTGACGCCGGCGATGGCCTGCACGAGCGTGGTATCGGCGGTGAGCCGCGACAGCACCTCGCCCACCCGCGTGGTCTCGTAAAACATGGGGTCCATGCGCACCACGCGCCGGTAAATGGCGCTGCGCAAATCGGCAACCACCCGTTCCCCGACCCAGGTCACCATATAAAAACGCAAGGCGGCAAATGCGCCGAAAATCACCGCCGCAGCCAGGAAACCCAGGAACCATTTGTTGACCGTGCCGAGGTTCTTTTCGGCAAATACATGATCGATGAGCTGGCGCAACGCCACTGGAAGTGCCAATTGAGCAGCCGCGGCGATCAGCAGGGCGAAGACGCCGCCCACCATCATGGGCCAATAAGGGCGCAGGAAAGGCCACAATGCCAACAAGGGATTCAGCGACTTAGGTCGGGGACGCTCGGCGGGGCTGCTCATAGGGCGATGATCCCACAACTAGCCTTTCAACCGTTAAGCCGATATGTTGCAATGTGAACGCAATCATCGCGCGGCATGCGCTCAAAATAAGCTGGGGATGCTCTCATGTCACAAATCCGAATATCTGGCCGAGTACTTGGGAGCGAGGCGCGGCGAACCGCGATCGGCGGCGCACTGGCTGCGCTATGCGCAGCGGCAGCATGCGCAGCGACTGCAACGGCGGCCGACACCGGCGCAGACGCGGATGCCAGTGGGCCACTGCAGGAAATCACCGTGACAGCGACGCGCCACGAGGAAAGTCTGAGCAAGGTGCCGATCAGTGTCACCGCACTGACTCAGGATGCCATGGATTTGCGCGGCATCAAGGATTTCCAGGACATCGTGCGCTTCACGCCCGGCGTCAATATCGACAATTCCGGCACGAACAACATTTCCATTCGCGGCATTGCCTCGACCGGAGGTGCCGGCACCACCGGCATCTACATCGACGACACGCCGATCCAAATCCGCGGTACCGCCTTCAACCCCGATGATGCCCTCCCCAAGTCATTCGATATCGACCGGGTCGAGGTACTGCGCGGGCCGCAAGGCACCCTGTTCGGCGCGGGATCCGAGGGCGGCACCGTGCGCTATATCACGACCCAGCCCAGCCTCACCCAAAATAGCTTTTACAGCCGCGAAGAGGTCTCCTACACGGAAGGCGGCTCCCTCAACTACGAAGGGGGCATCGCGGCCGGCGGCCCCCTGATCGACAATACGCTCGGTGCCCGCTTGAGTGTTTGGTACCGCCGCGACGGCGGCTACATCGATCTCATCAATCCCGTATCGCTCTCGACCGTGCAAAAGAACGCCAATTTCGACGAGACGGTGCTGTATCGGCTGGCGTTTATCTATGCACCTTCGGAAAACTGGACCATTACGCCCGGCATTTACTACCAAGACCGATACCGTAATCAGGTTGAGGACTACTGGCCGTTGTATTCGAATCCCGGCAACAACCAATTCGTCAGCGCCGACCCGGATCAGCGCTCCGATCCGGATCGCTTCTATTTGGCGTCTGTGAAGGCCGAAGGCAACCTCGGCTTCGCCAAGCTGATCTCCAATACCTCGTACTTCCATCGCAGGGAACAAACCGGCTATGAGGGCACACTGTATAACCTGGGGTTCTATCAAGCCGAGGTGTTTCTAAACGGCGACGGATCCTCTGCGTCGACACCGTATCCTTTGCTCGACAACCTAGGCGTGCATCTGCCGCCCGGGGCACTCGACTATCGATCGCCGAACTCCATCGATAACGGGCAGCAAAACATCACCCAGGAAATTCGCCTGCAATCCGCCGATTCGACTTCGCCGCTGTTCTGGACCACGGGTATTTTCTTCAGCAGCGACCGGCAGTCGTATCTCGAACAGATCCATGATCCGCTGCTCAATGAACTGTCGATGGCGGCCACCGGGTTGCCTTATACCGACTGGTTCGTGGATCCGAATGGCAATCCCGTTACGTATGATCCGCGTTATCCCAATGATTCTTATTTTCTGCAAACCGAGGCGACCGATCAGCAGTATGCCTTTTTCGCCGAAGGGACTTACGCCTTCACCGATCAGTACAAGCTGACGCTGGGCGCGCGCTACTCGAGGATCAAGTTCACCAATGATTCTTTGACCGGTGGTCCGCAGTTGTTCCTGCAACCGCAGACGGTGGATGTCTCGCAAACGGAGAATTCATTCACGCCCAAGGCCAGCTTCTCCTACCAGTACGATTCGCGAAACTTGTACTACGCCACGTACGCGAAAGGCTTCCGCCCGGGCGGCGCCAACAATCCCGTGCCGCAGGCGGCGTGTGCCCCGGATTTCGCGTCCTTTGGCATTACGCAGTCGCCCCCGACCTTTGGGTCCGACACCGTCAACAGCTTTGAGGTCGGCGCGAAAAACAATATCGATAATCGCGTGAAAATCGCCAGCAGCATTTACTACATCCGCTGGAACAACATTCAGCAGAGTGTGCTGCCGCCGACCTGTCAAATCACCTTTATCGCGAATTTGGGCACCGCCGTTGCGAAGGGCGGAGACATCCAAGCCGAAATCGCGCTGACGGACAATTTCACCGCCGAAATCGCGACGGGCTATACCAGCGCCCGCTATACGCAGGATTCAAGATTCTCGGACGTCCAAGCGCTGCCCATCGTTTCCAAGGGGGATGCCATCGTGGGCCAAAGCGGCGAGCCGCCCGGACAACCCGGCGCCCCCTTCACCTTCACGCTGGGCTTGGAATACAAATTCAACCTGTTCGATC
>Ga0209169_10000504_pt1 | contig 23812 bp, 17 predicted proteins | sample HubBroMetageWRM4_FD_188346 | JGI IMG/M metagenome (GOLD analysis project Ga0209169, IMG submission 188346) | Warmed soil microbial communities from the Hubbard Brook experimental Forest, New Hampshire - Hubbard Brook CCASE Soil Metagenome WRM 4... | ecosystem: Environmental > Terrestrial > Soil...
CCCGAAGCAGCGGCACGTCGCGCTCGTCTACGCGACCGGCCCGATCCGGCGCGGGCGCAGCGGCCGCGGCCCGCTGTCTGGCGGCGCCATGGGCTCGGACACGATCAGCGCTGCGCTGCGCGCGGCCACCGCGGACGATGGCGCCCGGGCGATCCTGCTGCGCGTCAACAGCCCCGGCGGCTCATACGTCGCCTCCGACACGGTCTGGCGCGAGGTGGTGCGCGCCCGCAACGCGGGCAAGCCGGTCGTGGTCTCGATGGGCGACGTTGCCGCCTCGGGGGGCTACTTCATCGCCATGGCCGCCGACGCAATCGTCGCCCAGGCCGGCACGATAACTGGCTCCATCGGCGTGCTGTCCGGCAAGCCGGTGCTCGGGGAGCTGCTCGGCCGGGCCGGGATCACCACGGACTCGGTCACCGAGGGCGCACACTCAGACATGTTCAACACCACCCGCCCGTTCAGCGAGGACGAGTGGACCCTGGTCAACGACTGGCTCGACCACATTTACGCGGACTTCACCGGCAAGGTCGCCGAGGGCCGGCGGATGTCGCCCGACCGGGTGCACGAGCTGGCCCGGGGACGGGTGTGGACCGGGGCGGACGCGCTGGCCAACGGCCTGGTGGACGAGCTCGGCGGCATGGACAGGGCCGCGGCGATCGCGCGCCGGCGCGCTGGCCTGCCCGCCACCGCGCCGCTGCGCATCTACCCGCGAAACACGCCGTTCGAGCGGCTGCGCCCGTCCAGCGACCGGGCCGCGGCCCTGGGCCCCGGTGCCTCGCTGCTCGCCGAGGCCTGGGGACCGGTGTGGCGGCTGGCGACCCAGGCCGGCCTCACGCCCTACGGGCCGCTGATCCTGCCCGGCCCCTGGACATTTGAGTGACAGAACGGGTAGCTCCCTCCCGGCCTGGCCCGGCCATCGCAGACGTGCTGACCGCGTTCGCTTCGGGGGTCACGCTGGTCACAGTGGCCGACGGCCGCGACGACGTGGGGACGACCGTGAGCGCGTTCTGCCCGGTGTCCGGGGAGCCGCCGCTGGTACTGGTCTCGCTGATCGCGGACTCGTACCCGGCCGAGCTGCTCGGCAGGCTTGACCGGTTCGCCGTGACCGTGCTCGCGGCGGACCAGCGGGCCCTGGCGGGCCGGTTCGCCGCGGCGGGGCGCCCGGGGGCACGGCTGCTGCTCGACGGCGTGCCGCACCAGCGCGGGGGGCAGTCCGGGGCGCTGATCCCGGCCGGCGGCCTCGCCGCCATGGACTGCGAGGCAACCCAGCGGGTCGAGGCGGGCGATCACCTGCTGGTGATTGCCCGCGTCCTTGACGTCCCCTACCTGGCCGAGGACGGCCAGCCCCTGATCAGGTTCCGCAGCAAATATCCCGCCCTCCCCCTCACCTGACCGCGCCACGCCGCGCCGCGGGCCCACCCTCACCTGGCCTGCCACCCCGCCCCAACCTGGCCTGCCACTCCGGCCTGGCTGCCACCCCACCCACCTGACCTCCCATCCCAACCCCGACCGCGCCGCGGGCAGGCGCCGCGGGCAGGCGCCGCAGGCAGGCGCCGCAGGCAGGCGCCGCAGGCAGGCGCCGCAGGCAGGGGCCGTGAGGGGGCCCACGGGCAGGGGGGCGTGAGCGGGCCCGGGGGTCTAGTCCGCCGGGCGGACCTCGATCTGCATCCGGCGGATCAGCCGCAGGACGGCTATCTCCTGGCGATACGGCCGGTGGCTGTAGAGCAGCGTCTCGATCGGGTACCACAGGCCGACCCAGCCGACGACGATGAACAGCCCATCCTCGCTGAGGAGGTTCTTGGCCGGGCTGGGCAGGCCGGTGCGCGCCAGCGCCTCGGCGATGCTGACGAACACGATAAACAGGGCCAAGCCGATCAGTAGCGTCTTAATGCCCTCCCGGCGCAGCATCTTGATCTCGTTCTCGGCCTTGCAGATCCCCATTTCGCAGTAGCGTTCCACCGCCCGGCCGATCTCGGCGGAAAGCCCGGGTTTCAGCTGAGTGGGCGGCAGCACGATCACCGCGGCCAGCGTGCCAGGCAGCGAGTGCGCGTCCAGTTCCTCGCGGATCTGGTCGATACCGGGCGGCAGCGGCGGCCGGCCCGCCGCCACATTGGATTCACTGCCGGCGAAGAACTCGTCGGCCTCACCGAGCTCGAGCGTTAGCTCGCGGGCGGGCTCGCTCCGATTGCGCATGCGGGCACGGTACCTGACTCATCACGCAAAGTAACTAACTGGCCGCTATCAGTCATCACGCGGATTGGGGGCGTGCTGCGCGGGCGGGTGCGGTCATACCAGCCGCTCGCCCGCCCGCCAGACCCCGGCGACGAGCGGGACCCCCGGCCGGTAGGCCAGGTAGGCATGGGAGGGCCCGTCGATCACAACCAGGTCCGCCTGAGCGCCGACGCCAAGATGACCGACGTCGGTGCGGCGCAGCGCGCGGGCCCCGCCCGCCGTCGCCGCCCACACCGCTTCCTGCGTGGTCATGTGCATCTCCCGCACGGCCAGCGCGACGCACAGCGGCATGCTCGAGGTGAAGCAGGAACCGGGATTGCAGTCGGTCGCGAGCGCCACGGTTGCCCCCGCGTCCAGCAGCCGACGCGCGTCCGGGTAGGGATGCCGCGTCGAGAACTCCACTCCGGGCAGCAGCGTCGCCACGGTCGGTGAGGTAGCGAGCGCCTCGACGTCGGCATCGGTGAGATTGCTGCAGTGGTCGGCCGAGGCCGCGCCGACGCCTACCGCGAGCTGTACCCCGGGGCCCGCTGTGAGCTGGTTTGCATGCACACGTGGCTGCAGCCCGGCCGCCATCCCGGCCGCCAGCACCGCCGCCGCCTCGTCCCGGCCGAACGCGCCCTGCTCGCAGAACACGTCCACCCACCGGGCATGCGGCGCGCAGGCGTCCAGCATCGCGCCGCAGACCAGGTCGACGTACCCGGCCGGGTCGCCGTCGAACTCTGGCGGGACCACGTGCGCGCCCAGGTAGGTCACCTCCGGCGTGACCTCGGCGGCGATCGCCACGCTGCGCTCCTCGTCGGCCACGGTGAGGCCGTACCCGGACTTGCATTCGAACGTGGTGATCCCCTGCACCAGCATCTCGGCGGCCAGCCGCCGCAGGTTGGCCCGGAGCTGATCGTCGGTGGCCGCCCTGGTCGCCGCCACCGTGCTGCGGATGCCTCCGGCCCGGTACGGCTGCCCGGCCATCCGGGCGGCGAACTCCGCGCCGCGCTCGCCTGCGAAGACCAGGTGGGCGTGGGAGTCAACGAACCCGGGCAGCACCGCCCGGGCGCCGGCGTCGACGATCTCGTCGGCGGCGGGCGCCCGCGATGCCGGGCCGGTCCAGGCCACCCGTCCCTGCTCGATCACCAGCGCGGCGTCGGTGATCGCGGCGAATCCGTCCGGCCCGGTGGCGGGCGAGTCGGGGGCGGCGTCGCGTTCCTGCCGGTTGGTTATGAGCTCTGCGATGTTCGTGATCAGGACGCTCACGTGCGCAATCCCTCGTTTCCCCGTATCAGTGGACGGCCGGCGGCCCTCTGGAGAGGATGGAGCAGCGCAACGGCGGGGGCAAGGAGCGCGTCATGGCCGTTTCACCGAAGATCTGCATACTCACCGTGCATGGGATCGGGTTCCAGCAGCCGCCGCAACCCGGGATCCGGGGCTACGCGGACGGCCTGCACCAGAATCTCGCCGAGGTGCTCGGCGACAAGCTCGGCAACGATCCGAACCGGCAGCCGGAAACCGACGGGCCGGTCTACGTGATGAGCGCGAAGCCGAAGACCCACGACCACGAGTGGGGGCTGAGCCGACTCGGCAGCTGGCGTGATGGCGCCATCGACGCCGCCGGCATGCCGTTGGCCGAGCCCGACCGGCCAATCGCGCACGTAGCCCTGATCTATACCTCGCTCGAGCACGTCGGCCCGCGGTTCGGCAGCGGCACGGGGACTGTCTCCGAGGCCGGGCTGCTGCTCGGCCAGTATGCCTCGGTCGCTGGTGCGATGCGGCTGGTGTGCGGTGACGCCTGGGCCGCGGTGCACAACAAGGGCGGGCAGGCGGGGGCGGCATCACTGCGGCCGCGGACCGACCTGGTCGCCGCGCACCAGTTTTCGATCTTCAGGTTCCTGCACCCGGACCTCGCGGCCAACCAGCCGGGCGGCAGCCTGCTCGGAACGGTCATGACGCTCGAGGACGACGTGGTGGCGTACGTCTGCCGGAATGACCTCCGTGAGAGCGTCAAGGCATTCATCAGGGAAGCCGTGCGGCGCCTGATCGCCCGTCCCGATGTGCGCGCGGTCGTCGTGAACGCGCACAGCCAGGGCACCGTGGCCAGCTACGACGCGCTGCAGCAGAGCTCGCCGCAAGTGACGTCGCAGGTGCACGCCCTGGTGACGGCCGGCAGCCCGCTGCGCAAGTACGCAGACCTGTTCTCCTGGGGCGGCGATGTCGGTGCGACCGCATCCGTGGGCAGGTGGCTGAACTTCTGGGACCCGAAGGACCCCGTCGCCGACCCGCTCGACCAGCCAGCGGCGTGGCACTTCGGCAACGAGGTCGTGCCCAGGGAGATCAGCGATCTCGGGCTGTTCTGGGCGCTCGGTGACGAGGGCCGCCAGCAGCCCAGCCCGATCACCGACTTCCAGGTGGACAACCTGACGAACAGCTCGGGAGGCGGGCTGCAAGCCCACAACTACTGGGGCAACACGACCCAGTTCATCCCGGAACTCGCGGCAACGCTCGAGAAGGAACTGTAAGACCGGCACGATCGTGAACCTGGCGGGCGGGCAGCTTCAGACGCCCGCCCGCTGATCTGTTATCCGCCGCCGACAGCGTGCTGGCCGGCTACGCTCTTGCCGTCGTCGGCGCCAGGTCCTGGTACCTCAGGCGGGATTCCCGTGGGTGTGACCTGCCCGTTTCAACGCGGTGGCGTTGCCCGTCGGCGACAGCGGGGGCTGTATCCATCGACTTGCGCAGTTGCGCAATTTTGAAAAAAGCCGGATCCGCCGGTCCCGGGCACTGCCCCGGGCGCCGGGGACTAGGGCATGAACCAGCCGAAGGGGGCGTCCCGCAGGCCAGCGGGGAACACTGGATGAACGAGGACTGGCCAGACCGCGGCACGGAGGGTCCACGGCGGCAACCGCCGAACGGCCGGGGGCCCGGATACCGCGGCGAGGAGCCACGGCGCCGGGGCCAGGCGCCGCCACGCCATGCCTCGCCACGCCAAGGGACGCCAGCCTGGGGAATCCCGCGCCAGGACCTGCCCCGCCAGGGCGTGCCCCGCCAGCGCGTGCCCGAGCGGGCAGGCCCCCAGCGCACGCCGCCACGGCGGCCAGCGCAGCACCACTTAGCGCCAGGCCAGGCCCCATCACGCCGGCCAGCGCCATCGCAGCCAGCGCCACACCGGCGGCCGCCGCGGCGGCGGCCCCCGCGACAGCAGCCCAAGCGGTCGCTGCGGGCACGCTGGCGCGGGCAGAGCCGCCTCGCGAAGTTTGGTTACGCCAGCGCGACCGTGCTCACCGCGATGGCGGTAGTGATCGGCCTGGTCGGCTACGGGCTGTACCTGAAGCTGGACGGCAACCTGCACGTGACGAACGTCGGCGGGCTGACCGGCCGGTCCGACTACGGCGTGCAGAACATCCTGATCCTGGGCTCGCAGACCCGTGACGGCCAGGGCCCAGGGTTCGGCTACGACCCCAACACGAACCTGTCGGACAACCTGCTCCTGGTCCACCTGAACGCGGCGCACACGCACGCGACCGTCGTGTCGATCCCGCGGGACACGATGGTCTACGAGCCCGCCTGCAAGTCCAGGCTCGGCAACTACACCGTGCCAGCCCAGCAGCAGGCGATCATCGACGGCGCGATGAACCAGGGCGGCCCGACCTGCGCGGTGGCCACCGTCGAGCACTTGACCGGGATCCGGATGGACCACTTCATCGAGTTCGACTTCAACTCATTCCGGACGATGGTCAGCACGCTCGGCGGCGTTGAGGTGTGCGTGCCGCAGGCGATCAACGACCCCTACAGCAAGCTGCACATCAGCGCGGGCAAGCACCTCATCACCGGCGACGAGGCGCTCGCGTTCGTCCGGACCAGGCACGGCGTCGGCAACGGGAGCGACCTCGGCCGCATCGAGTTGCAGCAGGAGTTCTTCTCCTCCCTGATCCAGAAGGTGGAGAGCGAGGGAGTGCTCGGGAACCCGGTCCAGCTCTATGACATCGCCAACACGGCCACGCAGGCGGTCACCGTCGATCCCGGCCTCGGGTCGATCTCCAAGCTGCTCTCGCTGGCGGAAACCTTGCGCCACCTGCACACCAAGGACGTCAACTTCGTCACGATGCCGACGGTCGTGGACCCGGCCAACGACGACCGGCTGCTGCCCGAGGAACCGGAAGACGACATGATCTGGCAGACGCTGGACAGCAACGCGCCGTGGCCCGGCCATCTGCCCTCCCCGCCAGCCGGCCGCGTCGACGTCACCGTGCTCAATGGCAGCGGCGTCACCGGGCTGGCCGCCCAGACCGCGGCGAGCCTGCGGGAACTCGGCTTCCACGTCGCGTCGGTCGGCAATGCTCCGTACGCGCCGACGACCACCGTCAGCTACCCGGGCCCGGCCAAGGCCGGCGGCGCCTACACCCTTATGGGTGCGCTCACGCAGGCCCCGGGCAGCGTCGAGGACGGCGTTCCCGGGCGGCTGACGCTGACGCTCGGCACGGGCTTCGGCGGGATCGTGCCGCCGCAGCCGGCGGCCAAGCAGCACCGGCACAGGACCGCCACCAGCACCGCGCCCGATGCTGGCCAGCAGCCCAGCGGTGAGCAGCCCACCGTCCCCGGGCAGTCGGCGGGCATCCAGTCGCGCAACGCCGCCGAGAACATCTGCTCGGGTATGCCGGACGCCAACCCCGTCCCCGGCACGCCGCCGTAACGGTTAGTTTCCGAGCAGCGGCCGGATCGCGGCGGCCAGTGCCCCTGGGACGTCATCGATCAGCAGGTGCCGCCCGTCAGCGACCAGATCCCTGCCGCCCACCACCACGTTCCGGACGTCGGCTGCTGACGCGGCGAACACGACCGATGCCAGCGCCGTGGTCCGCGTCGCGCCGGCCAGCCGTGGCGAGTCGAGCGTCACCGTGACCAGGTCGGCGATCGCGCCCGAGGCGATCTCCCCGGCGTCGGGCCAGCCGAGGCTGGCATGCCCGTCCGTGGTGGCGGCCCGGGCCAGCTCACCGGCCCGGAAGTGCCCGCGCTGCTCGGTGGCGAGGCGCTCCCCCAGTTCCACCCGGCGCGCCTCCTCGAACAGGTCGATCACTGCCTGGCTGTCGCTGCCGAGCGTCAGCGGGCAGCCGGCCCCGGCCAGCTCGCGGGCCGGGCCGATCCCGTCGGCAAGGTCGGCCTCGGTGGTCGGGCAGAGGCAGGCGTAGGTGCGGCTGCCGCCGAGCAGGTCGACGTCGCGGCCGACCAGGTGGGTGGCGTGCACGGCCGTGGCCCGGGGCCCGAGCACGCCCGCGTCGTAGAGCACCTCGGCCGGGGTCCGGCGGTAGGCGGCCAGGCACGCCTCGTTCTCCGCCCGCTGCTCGGACACGTGCGCGTGCAGCGGCGCACCGTAGCGCTGCGCCCACGCGACCACCGGGTGCATCTGGGCGACCGGCACGGCGCGCACCGAGTGGATCGCCGCCCCGACCCGCGCCAGCGGCCCCAGCAGCCCGTGCTCGTCGGCACCCAGGCCCTCGGCCCTGGCGGCCCACGCCTCGCCGTCGCCGTCCCCGAACCGGAGCTGGCTGCCTTCCAGCGGCAACGGCGTGCCGTCCGCGCCCAGCCCGCCGGCCAGGTAGCAGGTGTCCAGCAGCGTGATCCGGATCCCGGCTTGCGCCGCCGCCTCGATCAGCACCCGGCCCATCTCGTTTGGATCCTGGAACGGGACGCCCCCGGGCTGGTGGTGCACGTAATGGAACTCGCCGACGCAGGTCACACCCGCGAGCGCCATCTCCGCGTAGACGGCGCGGGCCAGGGCCAGGTAGCTGTCCGGGTCGAGTCCGGACGCGACCTGGTACATCCGCTCCCGCCAGGTCCAGAACGTGCCGAGGCCCACCTGGGTGGCGCCGCGCAGCGCGCGGTGGAACGCGTGCGAGTGCGCGTTGGCCAGGCCGGGCAGGGTCAGGCCGGGCAGCCGGACCAGGCCGGCCCGCAGGCCATCGGGGACGTCAGTGGCCGGCACGTCCGGGGTGACGGCGGTGAACCGGTCCCCGGACGCCTCGATAAGCACGTCGGGCCGCACGCCGCTGCCCGGCAGCCAGGCCAGCTCGGCGTGCCAGGCACGCACGCGAGTGTTCATCAGCCCGCCAGCTCCGCGAGCACCGCGGCCAGCGCGGCCACGCCAGCCTCGCAGTCGGCCGGCTCGGCGTGCTCCGCTGGCGAGTGAGACACCCCGGTCGGGTTGCGAACGAACAGCATCGCCGCCGGCAGCCTGGCCGCGAGCACCCCGGCGTCGTGGCCAGCACCGGTGGGCAGCACGGGAGCCAGCATCCCCTGGGCCGCGAGGGCAGCGGCCAGCCGGGTCCGCAGCACGGCGTCGAACTCCACCGGGGGCGTGAACGACTCGCGGCGCACGCCGACCTCGACCCCCTGGGCGTCGGCGGCCCGCCGCGCGGCGGCCTCGATCTGGCCGACCGTGCGATCGAGCGCGGCCTGGTCCGGCGCCCGGGCGTCCAGCCAGGCGCTGACCGCCGAGCTGATCGCGTTGGCGGCGCCCGGCTCCGCCGTGACCTTCCCGAACGTGGCCAGCGCGCCGTGCGCGGAAGCCGCCTGCCTGGCCTCGAGCACCGCGGCCGCGAACGGCAGCATCGGATCCCGGCGGTCGGCCAGCCGGGTGGTCCCCGCGTGGTCGGCCCGGCCGGTGAAGTCCAGCCGCCAGCGGCCGTGCGGCCAGATGCCCTCGGCGACACCGACCGCTGCGCCGAGTCCGTCGAGCGCGCTGCCCTGCTCGATGTGCAGCTCCACGACCGCGCCAACGCTGGCCAGCAGCTCCTCATCGGCGCCGAGGCCGTCCGGGTCGAGCCCGGCGCCGGCCATGGCCTCGGCCAGGGTGACTCCGTCGCCGTCGCGGAGCTCGCGAGCGGCGGCCGGCGCCGTCGCGCCGGTGAGCAGCCTGCTGCCCAGGCAGGCCAGGCCGAACCGGCCGCCCTCTTCCTCGCAGAACGCGGCGACCGCGACCCGCCGTGCGGGGGCGAACCCCTGTGCCCGGAGCTGATCGATCGCCGCGAACGCCGACACGACGCCGAGCGGGCCGTCGAAGGCACCGCCGTTGGGGACCGAGTCGAGATGGCTCCCGGTCAGCACCGCCGGGCCGGTCGCGCCCGGTGCGTCCCACCAGGCCCAGAGGTTGCCGTTGCGGTCAGTGCTGGCGCGCATGCCGCGCTGCGCCGCGGCGCTGGCGAACCATTCACGGCAGGCCATGTCCGCCTTCGTGAACGAGTAGCGCCGGTACCCGCCCGTGGCAGCGTCCCGTCCCAGGGGCAGCAGCGCCTCCCACAGCTCAGCGAACCCCAACGCGCCCTCCCATGCCGCCCACCACCCGGCCTCGTCCATGATCGTCGCGGGTTTTTCGCATATACGGCAACAAATCCACCGCGATCATGAAGCCGGCGCCTCGGACATCGGCAGCCGGACACCGCGCTCGGCGGCGATCTCGGTAGCCCGGTCGTACCCGGCGTCGGCGTGCCTGATCACGCCCATGCCGGGGTCGTTGGTCAGCACCCGTTCCAGCTTCTGCGCGGCGAGCGGCGTGCCGTCGGCCACGCAGACCTGGCCGGCGTGGATCGAACGGCCGATGCCGACGCCGCCGCCGTGGTGGATGCTCACCCAGGATGCGCCCGATGAGGTGCTCACCAGCGCGTTCAGCAGCGGCCAGTCGGCGATGGCGTCGGAGCCATCGGCCATCGCCTCGGTCTCGCGGTACGGCGAGGCGACCGAGCCGCAGTCCAGGTGGTCACGGCCGATCACGATCGGCGCCTGGACGTCGCCGCGCTCAACGAGCTCGTTGAAGCGCATCCCGGCCAGGTGACGCTCGCCGTAGCCGAGCCAGCAGATCCGGGCCGGAAGGCCCTGGAAGTGCACCTTCTGCTGGGCCATCCGGATCCACCTGGCCAGGGCGTCGTTGCCGGGGAAGAGGTCCAGGATGGCCGCGTCGGTCACCGCGATGTCCTTGGGATCGCCGGACAGCGCTGCCCACCGGAACGGGCCCCTGCCCTCGCAGAACAGCGGCCTGATGTACGCGGGCACGAACCCGGGAAACTCGAACGCCCGCTCGTACCCGGCCAGCTGCGCCTCGCCGCGGATCGAGTTGCCGTAGTCGAATACCTCGGCGCCGGCGTCCTGGAAGCCGACCATGGCCGCCACGTGGGTGGCCATCGACTCCCGCGCCCGCGCGGTGAACCCGGCCGGGTCCTCGGCCCGCAGCGCCGCCATGTCCTCGAAGCGGACGCCGCGCGGCAGGTAGGTCAGCGGGTCGTGCGCGGAGGTCTGGTCGGTCACGATGTCGATCGGCGCGCCCATCTCGAGCAGCTGCGGCACCAGCTCGGCCGCATTGCCGAGCAGCCCGATCGACAGCGGCTGCGCCGCGTCCCGCGCGGCCACCGCGCGGCGCACCGCGTCGTCCACGCCGTCGGCGGCCACGTCCAGGTAGCCGTGCTCGATGCGGCGGGCGATCCGGGACGCGTCGCAGTCGATGCAGATCGCGACGCCGCCGTTCATCGTGACCGCGAGCGGCTGCGCGCCGCCCATCCCGCCGAGCCCGGCGGTGAGCGTGATCGTCCCGGCCAGCGACCCGCCGAACCGCTTGGCGGCGACGGCGGCGAACGTCTCGTAGGTTCCCTGCAGGATGCCCTGGGTGCCGATGTAGATCCAGGAACCGGCGGTCATCTGGCCGAACATGGTCAGCCCGGCGGCCTCGAGCCTGCGGAACTCCTCCCAGGTCGCCCACTGCGGCACCAGGTTCGAGTTGGCGATCAGCACCCGCGGCGCCCACTCGTGGGTGCGGAACACGCCGACCGGCTTGCCGGACTGGACCAGCAGGGTCTCGTCCGCCTCCAGGTCCCGAAGGGAGGCGACGATCCCGTCGAACGCGTCCCAGCTGCGGGCCGCCCGGCCGGATCCGCCGTACACGATGAGCTCATCCGGATGCTCGGCCACCTCGGGGTCGAGGTTGTTCATCAGCATCCGCATCGCAGCCTCTTGCGGCCACCCCTTGCAGGTCAGCGTGGTCCCGCGGGGCGCTCGGACCGGGCGGGGCCCGGCAGCCTGCCGGCCGGGTATGGGCGCAGCAGTCATGGCCGCCTCCTCGTCGAGTCGGTGATCCCGAGCCACGGCGGGTCGCCGCCGCTTCCGGTTCATCATCCATTGTCCCCGCCCGGCCTGGTCCGGCCGGGGCACGGGCCCCCTGCCTGGGTCGTCCCGCCGGGCACGGGCTCCCCCGCCCGGGCTCGCCTCGCCGGGGCACGGGCCGGGCCGCCGGCGGCTTACTTCTTGTCAGAGGCGAGCAGGATCGAGCGGATGTCGGCGGCCGTCGGCTGGCGCGGCGTGCTGGCCAGCACCTCGTCGTCTAGCGCGTCGGCGGTGATCCCGCCGAAGTCCGCGTCGGTGATCCCGAGGCCGGCCAGCCCCTGGGTCAGCCCGACCCGGCCGGCCAGGCCGGCCACCGCATCGACGGCCGCGCCGGCGTTCCAGCCGGTATCCCTGGCCACATCGCCGGCGCCGAGCGCGAACGCGACGTCGGCCAGGCGTTCCGCGCAGGCCGGCACGCTGAACCGGAGCACCTGCGGGAGCACCGTGGTCAGCGCGACGCCATGCGCGATGCCGAACCGGCCGCCGATCGCGTGGCCGATCGCGTGGCAGAGGCCGAGGCCGGTGGTGGCCATCCCGACGCCCGCCATGTGCGCGGCCAGCAGCATCTGGGCTCTGGCCTCCAGATCACCGCCGTCCGTATACGCCCGGGGCAGATGGATGGCGATCATGCGGATGACCTGCAGCGCGATGCCATCGGACCAGGGGTTCGCGCGGACCGACAGGTAGGACTCCAGCGCGTGGGTCAGCGCGTCCATGCCGGTGGCAGCCGTCACCGCTGGCGGCAGCCCGGTCGTGAGCTGCGGGTCGAGGATCGCGGCCGCGGGCAGCGAGCTGGCGTGGCCCACGTAGAACTTGCGGCGCGTCTGCGGATCGGTCACCACACCGAACGCGTTCGTCTCCGCCCCGGTGCCTGCCGTAGTCGGTACCGCGACGATCGGCAGCGCGCGGCGCTCGAACTGGCCGCGGTAGTCCAGGTCGCGGCCGCGCTGCGGGTTTACGGCGGCGAGCGCGATCCCCTTGGCCGCGTCGATCGGCGACCCTCCGCCCACCGCCACCAGTGCGACACGGGCGCGGTCCCGGCCGGCCGCGGCGACCGCATCGGCCCCGGCGGCCAGGTCGCCGGTGGTCGGGTTGGGCTGCACCCCGCTGAAGAGCGTCACCGGAATCCCGGCCGCATCCAGCACGCCGGTGACGCACGCGACGACGGGGGTGGCGGCGAGCCCGGCGTCCGTGACCACGACCGCGGCGTCGCTGCCGGTGCCGCCGAGGATCCCGGGTAGCTTGGCAACCGCGCCGCTGCCGAGGTAGGCGGCCGGCGTGGGCGTGATCGCGATCTCGGTCCCTGCGACGGCTGAGTGCACGGTCATCATCGTGCCCACCGGGCGATCGCGGCTTCGTCGATCTCGGCGCCAAGGCCCGGCCGCGCGGGCACGGCCAGGAACCCGGCGGAGTCGACGAGCAGCGGCTCGGCGAGGAAGAAGTCACGCCGCCGCTGCGTCCAGCCCGGCGGGTCGTAGGGGAACTCCAGGTACGGGCCGCCGCCGACGCCGGCGGCAACCTGCAGGTTCGCGAGGAGGCCGAGCCCGTTGGTCCAGGTGTGCGGGGTGAACCAGTGGTTGCCGAGCATGGCTACCTCGGCCACGGTGCGGGCCCGCAGCAGGCCGACCGCAAGCACCACATCGGGCTGGATCACGTCGAGCGCACCGGCCGCCAGCGCGTCGAGAAGCTCCCCCGCGGTGCGCGCCATCTCGCCCCCGGCGACCCGGATCCCGGTCTGCTCCCGCAGCGCCCGCATGCCCGCCGTATCGCGTGCGGGCAGCGGTTCTTCCAGCCACAGCACGCCAAACTCGGCCAGCTCGCCGGCCAGCCGCCGGACCGCAGACGCGTCCAGGGCGGCCGAGATGTCGCCGGGCATCCGCCACCACTGGTTCAGGTCGACCATGATGCCGACGTCGTCGCCGACGGCCCGGCGGGTGGCCCGCACCGCGGCCAGCCCGGCGGCGAGGCCGTGAGCGGCGATGCGGATCTTTACCGCTCGGAAGCCCGCCGCCACGGCGGCGAGCGCCGCCTCCGCCTGCTCCTCGGGGGCCCGGAGCTCGCCGAACGACGCGTACGCGGGCAGGCCACCGGCGGCCCCGCCGAACAGGACCGACACCGGCAGCCCGGACGCCTTGCCGGCGATGTCCCACAGCGCGGCCTCCAGCGGCCAGTACCGCCCGGCGTGGAAACTGATCGTCTCGAGCACGGCCACGTGCGCGGCGATCTGCAGCGGATCACGGCCCACGAACAGCTCCGCGAACGACTCGAAGCCATCCATGGTGTCGCCGGAGCCGTACCCGGTCACGCCCTCGTCCGTCTCCACCCGGACCAGCGTCGCGTCGAAGTGGCGGCGCGGCACCGGGTCCCAGGCCGCCAGGAACGGCGGGTCGAGCGGCAGCCGCAGCCGGTCAAGCCGGATCGCGGTGATCTTCACGGCCGTGCCGCGACGAAGCTCTCGCCGGTCAGCATCACATTGTCCGCCATGACGCTGAGGCTAAACCGCGATGGGGCCAGCGGGAAATAGGTCACGTTTCGGGGACCAACAGCATCCGATTCGTTGCAGCGTTTCCGACAGGTAACTAGGCTTTGGCAGATCCGATGACGCGTGCGATGCCGTCCATAGCGTCCAGGGGGAGTCGTGGCGACATACATCCTGAGGCGCCTCGGGCTTGCTGTCGTCACGCTCTGGTTGCTCAGCGTTATCGTGTTCTTCGCGGGGCAGGTGCTTCCCGGCGACCCTGGCCGCGCGATCCTCGGCCCGCTGGCCGCGCAGAGCGCCGTGCACGCGCTGGATCAGCAGCTCGGAGTCAATCAGCCGCTGCTCACCCGGTACTGGAGCTGGATCACCGGCGTCCTGCACGGCAACATGGGCGTGTCCTACCAGTTCCGGTCCCCGGTCGCGCCGTTCATCGGCAATGCGCTGGTGAACTCCGTCAAGCTGGGGGGGCTGGCCTTCATCATCGTCGTGCCGCTCAGCATCATCGGCGGAGTGGTCGCGGCGCTGAACTACGGGCGGGTTACCGACCGCGTCATCTCGGTCACCGGCCTTTCGGCCACGACCGTGCCGGAATTCGTCTCCGGCATCGTGCTCATCGTGATCTTCGGCGTCGAGCTGAAGTGGTTGCCTGTCTCGGCCTCGGCCGGCGCCGGCGCGTCGTTCGGGTCCCAGCTCGACCACCTGATCCTGCCCGCGATCCCGCTGGTGCTGATCCTGTTCGGGTACATCGCGCGGATGGCGCGGGCGGGAACCATCGAGGCGCTCCAGTCCGATTACGCGCGCACCGCCACGCTGAAGGGGCTGAAACGGTCGGTGGTGATCCGGCGGCACATCCTGCGCAACTCGCTGCTCCCGACGATCACGGTGATCGCCACCCAGACGGGCTACCTGATCGGCGGGCTCGTCGTGGTTGAAACGCTGTTTAACTACCAGGGCATCGGAAAATTGATCTTCACCGCCGCCACCTCCAAGGACTTCCCCATGCTCGAAGCCGGCGTGCTCACGATCGGCGTCGTCTACATGGTCGCCACGCTCATTGCGGACGTCCTGTACACAGTGCTCAACCCGCGGCTGCGGCTCGGCGGCACCGGATGAGCGGGCTGATCGGGTCTAGTGACCTGGGCTCGCCCACACCCGCCGAGGCCCCGGAGCTGACGGCCGCGCACGCCGCGATCCGCCGGTCCGTGCCGCCCTGGCGGCTGATGCTTCGCCGCCCCACGTTCATCGCCGGCGGGGTGATCCTGCTGTTCTGGATCGCCTGCGCGATCTTCGGCACGGTGATAGCCCCGCACAACCCGACCGCCCAGCAGCTGCTGGCCACGAACGCCCCGCCGTCGGCGGCGCACTGGTTCGGCACCGATCAGCTCGGCCGCGACGTGCTGTCCCGGGTCATCGTCGGAGCGCGCGAAATCCTGCTGATCGCCGTGGCCGCCACCATCCTCGGCACGGTACTCGGGACCGCACTCGGCCTGGTCATGGGCTACTTCGGCGGAATCTTCGACATCCTGATCGGCCGGGTGGTCGAGGCGGTGCTGGCGCTGCCGATCGCGATCGTGGCGTTCCTGTTCATCGTCGCCGTCGGCCCCTCGACGGGGACGCTGATCGTGGTCATCGGGATCGTGTTCACACCGCTGATCGCCCGTACCGTCCGGTCCGCCGTGCTGGTGGAGAGCCAGCTCGACTACCTGTCGTCCGCCCGCCTGCTCGGCGAGAAACCGGCGCACATCATGGCCGTGGAGGTGCTGCCGAACGTGCTGCCGGTGGTTCTCGTAGAGTTCACCGTGCGAATCGGATACGCCGTCTTCACCGTGGCCACGCTGTCGTTCCTCGGCTTCGGGGTGCAGCCGCCGACGCCCGACTGGGGGGCTGACATCGCCGCGAACTACGGCGTGCTGCCGGCCGGCTACTGGTGGGAGACGCTCTTCCCGGCACTCGCGATCGCCTCGCTTGTCGTGGCCGTCAACCTGGTCACCGACTCGATCGAGCAGGTGCTGTCGTCGTGACCGCGGCGGATACCACGGCGGCTCCGGGCGCCGCGGGCGGGACGGGCCCGGCCGTGGCGGTCGAGCACCTGGACGTCACCTACCGGGTGCGCAGCCAGGACCGGCGCGCCCTGCGCGACGTGTCGTTCCAGATCGACAGCGGCGAGTCCTACGGCCTGGTTGGCGAGTCGGGGTCCGGCAAGTCCACGGTGGCGCTCGCGCTCACCAGGTACCTGCCCCGCAACGGCCGGGTCAGCGCGGGCACGATCCGGATCAACGGGGCCGACCCGCTGGCCATGGGCAACTCGGCCCTGCGCAACCTGCGGGCCCACACGGTGTCCATGGTGTACCAGGAGCCCGGCCGGGCGCTGAACCCATCGATCAGGGTCGGCCGGCAGGTTGCCGAGGTGTACGAGATCGCCGGCCTGCACCACGCCGAGGCGCTGGAACGGGCCGAGGGCATGCTGCGCAAGGTGCAGATCTCGGACCCGCACCGGGTGATGGACCGCTACCCGCACGAGCTGTCCGGCGGGATGGCGCAGCGCGTTGTGATCGCGATGGCGCTGGCCGCCGAGCCCTCCCTGCTGATCCTGGACGAGCCGACGACCGCGCTCGACGCGACCGTCGAGGCCGAGGTTCTGGACCTGATCGCCGGGCTGCGTGAAGAGTTCGCCACCTCGGTGCTGTTCATCAGCCACAACCTCGCGGTGATCGCCAAGATGTGCGACCGCGTCGGCGTCCTGTACGCCGGGGAGCTGATCGAGGAGGGCCCGGCGCGCGAGGTGTTCGATAAGCCGCGCCACCCCTACACGGTCGGCCTGCTGCGCTGCATCCCCCGGCGCGGCCAGCGCAAGGACCACGGGCGTCTCGACACGATCCCCGGCTTCCTGCCGACGCCGGGCGACGAGCCGGCCGGATGCATCTTCGCGCCGCGCTGCCCGATCGCCGAGGACCAGTGCCGGGCCGCCCCGCCGCCGCCCTTCCCCGTCGGCGACGGCCGCACGTCACGCTGCTACCTGTACGAGCAGACCGAGGACCTGCCCAGGAACACCCCGGTCAACCTGGATATCCCCCCGGTACGCGACGCCGGCCGGCCGGTCGTGCGGCTCGAACGACTGTCGAAGACGTTCGGCTCGCGAGATGAGGCGGTCAAGGCCCTGGTCGGCGTCAACCTGAGCCTGGAGCTCGGCGAGACGCTCGGCCTGGTCGGCGAGTCCGGCAGCGGCAAGACCACCCTGGCCCGCGCGCTGCTCGGCCTGATCCCGCCGGACGAGGGCTCAGTCATCGACCTGGACGGCGAGCCGGTGGCTCCCGACGCGCGGCGGCGCTCCCGGGAGCAGCTCAAGGCGCTGCAGATCGTGTTCCAGAATCCGGACTCCGCACTCAACCGCCGCCACACGGTGCGGCGCCTGATCAGCCAGCCGCTGTCCCGCCTGGCCGGCCTGTCCGGGGCGCGGCTGCGCGAGCGCCTGGCCGACCTGGTCCGGTCGGTCCGCATGGAGGACCGCCAGCTGTCGCTGCGCCCCAGCCAGCTTTCCGGCGGGCTGAAACAGCGGGTGGCGATCGCCCGGGCCTTCGCCGGCGGCCCGCGCATCGTGGTCTGCGACGAGCCAACCTCCGCGCTGGACGTGTCGGTGCAGGCGGCGATCCTCAACCTTCTGGTTGACCTGCAGGCCAAGGAGCGGGTCACGTACCTGTTCATCTCGCACGACCTTGGCCTGGTGCGGTACCTGTCCGACCGGATCGCCGTTCTCTACCTCGGCCGCGTCATGGAGCTCGGCCCGGCGGAGACCGTGTTCGCCGGGCCACACCACCCGTACACGGAGGCGCTGCTCTCGGCCGTGCCGAGTCTCGACGGTCAGCGCCCAGAACGGATCCGGCTGCAGGGTGAGATCCCGTCGGCGGCGAACCCGCCGTCCGGCTGCGTGTTCCACACCCGCTGCCCGCGCAGGCTGCCCACCGGAGAATGCGAGTCGACCGAGCCGCCGCTGCGCGAGGTCGCGCCCGGCCACCTGATGAGCTGTCACATTCCCATCGATCAGCTAACAGTCCTGCAGCGTGTCGGGCAGGCGCCGTGACAATCCCTCGCAATGAACGTAGCTTTTCTCACTCACACCGGCCGCACGCGCACCCGGTGAGTTAAGGGAGGATCCCCGTGAACGCAGACCACCGCCGCCTCAGCAGGCTGAGAGAAGGCCAGGGCGACGTCGCGAACCATGTCATCGACGAGTTCGCCGCCGGGAGGATGTCGCGCCGCGACTTCATCCGGCGCGGCTCGGTCGTCGGGATATCGCTGCCGCTGCTCGGTGCGGTCGTCTCGGCGTGCGGCAGCACGGGCTCGTCGTCGTCGCCGAGCTCGTCGACCGGCAAGGCCGGGGCGACGATCAAGGTGGGAATCGTCACGCCGACCGCGGCGATCAACCCGCTGACTGTGGCCGACCAAGGCGGCCTGGACATGCTGGCCCAGACCGGTGAGTACCTCTGCCTGTCCACCCAGACCCTGGTGCTGAAGCCGGTGCTCGCCGAGAGCTGGTCCGCGAACTCCACCGCGGACGTGTGGACGTTCAAGATCCGCCAAGGCGTCAAGTTCCACAACGGCAAGGCGCTCACGGCGGACGACGTCGTGTACACCTACCAGCTCCAGTCCAACCCGAAGAACGCGTCGAACGCGCTGTCCAACTTCGGCGGCGTGCTTACCCCGTCCGGCGTGAAGAAGGTCGACGACTTCACGGTCGCCTTCCACCTCGCCGCCCCGAACGGGAACTTCCCGTACCTGACCTCGTCCGACAACTACAACATGATCATCATCCCGAAGGGCTACAACCCGGCGAGCTGGCAGAGCTCGTTCATCGGCACCGGGCCCTTCGTGCTGAAGAGCTACACGCCCAAGGTCGGCGCGTCGTTCACCAGAAATGAGAATTACTGGGGCACCAAGGCGAAGCCGGCCGAGACCCAGTTCACGTTCTACGCCGACCAGACGCCGGAGATCCTCGCGCTGTCCAACGGGTCGATCGACGTGGTCGGGCAGTTCGCGGTGGCCGGCGCGGAGCAGCTGCTCACCTCCGGCGCCCCGTACAACATCATCAGGCTGAAGTCCAGCGCGCACCGCGAGCTGTCCATGCGCTGCGATCAGGCACCGTTCACCGACGCGCGGGTGCGCCAGGCGATCGCGCTGACGCTGGACCGTCCGGCGATCGTCAAGGCCCTCTTCAAGGGTTACGCGGACGTCGGCAACGACAGCCCATTCGCCCCGGTCTTCCCGTCGACGAACACCACCGTCGCGCAGCGGACCCAGAACATCGCGAAGGCGAAGTCGCTGCTGTCGGCGGCCGGCCACCCGAACGGGTTCAGCACCCATCTCACCACCGAGCAGTTCCTGGAGATCCCGGAGTACGCCCAGATCGTCGCGGAGTCGGCGAAGGCGATCGGGGTGACCATCGGGCTCACGATCGAGAGCTCATCCGCCTACTACGGCAAGGCCACGTTCGGGAACTCGGACTGGCTCGACGCCACGATGAGCCTGGTGGACTACGGGCATCGCAGCGTGCCGAACGTGTTCCTGACCGCTCCGCTGCAGACCACGAACGCCAAGACCGGGACCGGTCCGTGGAACGCGGCGCACTTCGCCAACTCGCAGTACGACAGCCTGGTCAGCCAGTACATCGCCACCGTGGACCTGTCGACGCAGAAGACGATCGCCGGGAAGATCGAGACCCTTTTGCTGGACCAGACGCCCATCATCTACGGCTACTTCTACAACTACCTGACGGCCACAGCCAAGACCGTGACCGGCGCCTACCCGACCGCAATCGGCCACATCTTCCTGTACGACGCGACCAAGAGCTGACCCGCGCACGCCGTCGTGGACCAGCAGGTCGCCGACTCGGGCCTGTGGATCCGGTTCCTGTCCGGTCCTGACATCGACGCGCTCGGCCTGGCCGGCGCCGAGATCGTCGCTGCCGTGGAAGGCGCGGTCCTCGCTCACGGCGAGGGCCGCGCCGTGTTCGAGCCGCGGGTGCACCTGGTACCCGGCGACGGGCGCGCCGGCCACTTCAACGTGCTCCGCGGGCACCTGCCAGGGCTTGGAGCGGGCGGCCTGTCCGGGGTCAAGGTGGTCGGCGACTTCGTGGACAATTACGCCCGCGGACTGCCCAGCGAGCTCGGGCTGCTGACGCTCTACGACCCCGGCACCGGGATACCGCTGTCGATCATGGACGCCACGCTGATCACCGCGTGCCGGACCGGCGCGATGACAGCCGTGGGCGCCAGGTACCTGGCCCGGCCGGACGCGCGGGTGCTGGGGCATGTCGGCGCCCGCGGCACCGCGTTCTGGAATGTCGTCCTGCTTGACGAGATGTTCGATCTCGACGAGATCAGGGTGACCAGCCGGCGGCCGGAGTCACGGGAGGCGTTCGCGCGGCAGCTGGCCGACGTCACCCGCGCCCCGGTGCGGGTCACCGGTACCGCGGACGAGGCGTTCGACGGCGCCGACATCCTGGTCGAGGCCTCCCGGCTGACCGCGCCCGAGCCGCTGCTGCGCACCGGCGCGGTCCAGCCCGGCGCGTTCGTTGTTCCCTATGGCACGATCACCGCCGTCGAGCTTGACCTGCTCGACGTGATGGACAAGGTCGTCGTCGACGACTGGCGGGAGGCGCAGTCCGGCCGGTTCGGCGCGCTGCGGCCGCACGTGGACAGCGGCCGGCTGTCGGCCGGGTCCCTGCACGCCGAGCTGGGCCAGATCGTGGCCGGCCTTCGCCCGGGGCGGGAACGTCCCGACGAGCGCATCCTGCTCTGGCACCGGGGCCTGTCCGTCCTGGACATCGCCGTCGGCGCGATGATCCTGCGCCGGGCCGAGCAGGCCGGCATCGGCACGATGCTGCGCTACCGGTGACGATGCGCGCGGCCGGAGGCTCCGCCACGCCGGCCATCGTGATCGCCGCGCCCGGTGATCTGGACGCCGGGCTGATCCGGGGGATCGCAGCCGGGCAGCGGATCGAGCTCGCACCCACGCTGCTTGCGGACGTTGACCGGCGGTGCCGCGCGGCACGGGAGGTGCTGCGCAGCGGCGATCCGGTCTACGGCGTGAACACCGGCATGGGCGCGCTCGCCGGTGTCCGCCTCACCGAACCCGAGCAGCTCGCGCATCAGCGCAACCTGCTGCTGGCCCGGGCGACCGGCGGCCCGCCCTGGATGGACACACCCGACGCGCGGGCGGTCATCGCGGTCCGGCTGCGCACGTTCCTGTCCGGCGACTCCGGCGTGTCCGCCGCGCTGTGCCGGGAGCTGGCCGACCTGCTGGAGTCCGGCGTCGTCCCGGCGGTCCCGCGTACCGGAGTGGGCAGTGCGGGCGAGATCATTCCCCTCGCTCATGCGTTCGGGCCCCTCGTCGGGATCGGCCATGTGCTGGGCCGAAATGGCCGCACCATGGCCGCCTGCGAGGCGCTGCGCGACCGTGGCCACGAGGAGTACCGGCTGGGCCCGCGGGAAGGGCACGCGCTGCTGGCGGGGGTGCCGGGGACAACAGCGCTGTGCCTGATGCGGCTGGCCGATGCCGGCGCACTGGAGGGCGCGATGGAGTCGGCGGCCGCGCTATCGATCGCCGCGGCCGGCGCGTCCCGCGACCCCTACGCCGCCGCGTGCGCGCGAGGCGACGATGTCCTGGCCGACGTGCTCGGGCGCCTCCGCGCCGCGGTCGGCGCTCTGCCCGAGCCGCGCTCCCTGCAGGCGCCGGTGTCATTCCGGGTGGCCGGCCCGGTCCTCGCGCACGTGCTGCGGGCGCGCGAAGCGCTGGCGGCGGCGACCGAGCGCGCGCTCACCGGAGTGACCGACTCGCCGGCGTTTCTCGACGGGAGGTTCGTGGGTACCGCCGGGTTTCACGGCATCGACCTTGCCGCGCACTGCGACCTGCTCACAGCGGCGCTCGCGCACGCAGCCGAGGTCTCGGCGGCGCGCCTGCACCGGCTGCTCGACACCCGGGTGACCGGCCTGCCCGCCCAGCTCGCCGCGCGGCCGGGTCCGGACGCCGGCCTCGTCGCCGTGCACAAGCGCGCCGTCGGCGAGGTCCACGCGCTGCGCCGGCTCACCGTTCCGGCGCCGGTCGGGCTCGCCGAGACCTCCGGCGGCCAGGAGGACGTGCAGTCCTTCGCCTGGGAGGCTGCCGAGGCGCTGCGTGGCGCGGTGCACCACGCCGGAGCGGTCACCGCGTGCGAGCTGCTGGCCGGGTACCAGGCCTGCTCGCTGTCCCAGCGGGCCGCGCCGGACGGATGCCATCAGGCGCTGACGCGGCTGGCCGGGATCGTGGGCCCGGTCGGCGGAGACCGGCCGTTCGGTGAGGACATCGAGCGCATCCTCGGCGTGCTCCGAACCGGCGGTCTGGCCTGGTGAGCGGCGCGGGCAGGGAATAATGGGCAAATGTTCCCCGTCGGCAAGCCGCATGGCCAGGACGCCAGGCCGCACGGTCAGGACGCCAGGCCGCATGGCCAGGACGCCAGGCCGCACGGCCACGACGTGCACGGCCACGACGCCCACGGCCACCACCGCGACGTGTCCGGCGGCTGGCTGCGCCCTGCCGTGTTCGGCTCCATGGATGGTTTGGTCACGAACGTATCGCTGATCGCCGGGGTGAGCGGTGGCCACGGCTCTGCACACGCGGTGGTGCTGGCTGGCCTCGCCGGGCTGTCTGCCGGGGCGTTCTCGATGGCCGCCGGCGAGTTCGTCTCGGTGTCCTCGCAGAACGAGCTGATCGGGGCCGAGGTCCGCAAGGAGCAGTACGAGCTCGAGCACCACCCCGAGGCGGAACGGCGGGAACTGGCGGCGGTGTTCCGCAAGCGCGGCGTGGACGCCGACCTCGCGTACGAGGTGGCCGGGCAGCTTTCCCGGCACCCGGACGAGGCGCTCGGGGTGCACGTGCGCGAGGAACTCGGGGTGGATTACGAGGAGCTGCCGTCCCCGCTCACCGCGGCCTCCGCCTCGCTGGTGACGTTCGCGATCGGCGCGCTGATCCCGCTGCTTCCGTACCTGGCCGGGTTCAGCGTGCTCTGGGTGTCGCTCGTCCTCGCCGCGGTCGCCGCCTTCGTCGGCGGCGGCCTTGTCTCCCGGATCACCGACCGCCCGTTCCTGCGCGGGGCGCTGCGCCAACTGCTGCTGGCGGGCGTCGCAGCGGGCCTGACCTACGGGATCGGGGCCGCCGTCGGCGCCGTCGTGTCCTGAGCCGTCGTGTCCTGAGCCGTCGTGTCCTGAGCCGTCGTGCCCTGGCCGCGCTCGCGCTGCGCGAGGCCGTTTACCGCCTGGCGCTGGCCTCGGCCAGCGGGGGGGCCGGCGCAGCCGTCACGACATCGACGTGGTCAACGCCGCGGCCGCCGCCGCTCGCGGTGGTGCGAGATGAGCGGCTGCGGCAACTTACCAGGCGTCCGGCCCGAACGAGTCCTCGGCGTGCCCGCCAGACTCGCTGAGCAGCTTCATGTCGGCCTCGACCATCATCGTGACCAGCTCCTCGAAGCCGATCTCCGGCTCCCAGCCGAGCTCATCGGCGGCCTTGGCCGGGTTCGCGCACAGCTGGTCCACCTCGGCGGGCCGGATGAAGGCCGCGTCGGTGACCACATGGTCCCGCCAGTCGAGGCCCACCACGCCGAACGCCAGCTCCACCAGTTCGCCAACGCTGTGCGTGACACCGGTCCCTACCACGTAGTCGGTGGGCTCGTCCCGCCCGAGCATGAGGTGCATCGCGCGCACGAAGTCGCCGGCGAACCCCCAGTCCCTGCTGGCGCCCATGTTGCCCAGGCGTACCTGCTTCTCGTAGCCAAGCTTGATCTTGGCGACGCCGAGCGACACCTTACGCGTGACGAACTCCGCGCCCCGGCGCGGCGACTCGTGGTTGAACAAGATGCCGGACACGGCGAACATCCCGTACGACTCGCGGTAGTTCTGGGTCAGGTGGTGGCCGTAGGCCTTGGCCACGCCGTAGGGGCTGCGC
>Ga0209169_10000505_pt1 | contig 23798 bp, 17 predicted proteins | sample HubBroMetageWRM4_FD_188346 | JGI IMG/M metagenome (GOLD analysis project Ga0209169, IMG submission 188346) | Warmed soil microbial communities from the Hubbard Brook experimental Forest, New Hampshire - Hubbard Brook CCASE Soil Metagenome WRM 4... | ecosystem: Environmental > Terrestrial > Soil...
GACGAGTTCGTCACGGGAAAGCGGCGCCTCCGCGACCGGGAGGCGGTGGATGTCACACTGGACCTGCTGGACGCGCTCGTCGCTTTCCACCCTGATTCAGCGCGCCTCAAGCAGCTGGATGCTAAACGACGCGACGGCGACCTGCCGGAAGCCGAATCGCGCGAGTGGCTGGAACTGAAGGACAAAGGGCTGATCCACCGCGACATCAAGCCGCTCAACGTGATACTCACCCGGACCGGAGCGAAACTGCTTGATTTCAACATCGCCTCCCGGGCCGGCGATCCCGTGCATACCCATTCAGGCACACCTCCGTATCAGCCCCCCGACGCCGGCCTTACCCGCTGGGACGTCTCCACCGACCTGTTCGCCGTCGGCGTGCTGCTCTACCGGCTGCTGGCCAACGGCCACCACCCGTTCCCGAACGCGATGCCGATGATCGACGTACCGGTGACCGACCCGAAGACGATCCGCTCCGACCTCGCCCCTGACCTCGCCGAGTTCCTGATCAAGGCATGCGCCCCGGCCAGCGCCGACCGCTTCGCCACCGCCGCCGACATGCGGCTAGCCCTGCGCACCATCCGCGCCGGCCTTTAGCCTCCCTCCGGGCCGGGTTTGCCTGCACCGAGGTCACCAGCCAATTGCCAGCACCCCCGCCGGGGCCTTCGGGAGGGGGACCAGCTTGCCGCCGGAGATCCAGCCGAAGTGCTCTGGATCGTTCCAGAGGAGCCAGTGCTGCGCCTGGCCGTCGGCGGAAAGCACTGGCACAAGTCCCCCGTCGTTGTATGAGCCGTCCGAGGCGGCCGAGCGGTACAAGATGCCGCTGGGCTGCCCGGCGGCCAGGGAGAGCTGCAGCACCGACAGGCGGTACCTGGGTATCCCCGGGTGGCTCTGGGATGACGGCGCAGAAGTCGCCGCTGCCGCGATCAGGGTGGATCCGCCGGAGCTGATGACCGCGGTGTACACGCAGACGGTGCAGCGGGCGCCCTGGCTGAACAGCAGGTGGCTGTGAGCTTGCAGCGAACCGCCCGAGCTGGTCGCGTCCAGGCCAAGGACAGCCAGGTCAAGAGATCCTTCCGGCAGTTTCCACAGATAGTCGGCGACTAGGGTGCGGCCGTTGGCCGTCCAGGACATCGCCCCGATCTGGGTCGTGACCCGCGCCGGGGCGGCGGCGGACACAGTGTTGTGCCAGCTGCGGACGGCACCGCTGGTCAAGTTCATGACGTGGATGACGCCCGAGTTCAAGGCCGCCGAGATCGGCGCGGCGCAGCCCTGCTCCGCGTACGCGACCTTGGTGCCATCCGGCGACGCGGCGAACTCGCTGACCGGCTCGCCCGTGACGGGTTTGCCCACCGCCCGCAGGCCGGTGACGCGCCCGGTACTCGTCACGTTGAACTGGTAGAAGCGCGTCTGGGTCGCAGTCGAAGATGGGCACACCGTGGGCGTCTCGGCCGCGACGGTGAAGGTGCGGTCATCGGCGGTGACCGAGATGCTCCGCCCTAGGATCCAGCCGGCGGGCAGCGCGGGCACGGTCCCGGTGAGCTTGCCGTCGCTCGTCCGGCGGACCTGCGCTTTCATTAGCTCGCGACCGTCTCGGCTGAGCCCCATGCTCACGATCGTCACGTAGAACGGCGGCCGCGGCGTCCGCGTCCCTGGAGCGGACGGCACTCCGGCTAGGGAGGTGATGCCGGACCCGGCGCCGGCCGGGGCCTGCGCCAGTCCCGTCCCCCGAGCGGGGACCGTTCCCTGGTGGCCGGATAGGGTCACTGCGGTCAGGATGATCGCGGTGACGCTGGCCGCGGCGCCGACGGGAACCAGCCACGCGCGCAGGCGGCCCATCCGGCGCCGGACCGGTCTCGAAGCCGGCCGCGCGAGCCGGCCGGGTACCGGGCTGCTGACCGCGAGGGCCCCAGCCGGGGACATGATCGCGGCCGCGGCGGCGAGCGCGTCGGTCAGCCGGTCCGCGATCGCGGTCTTCTCTTGCTGCGAAATCATCTGGTCTCCCTCAGTGCACGGGCGAGGGCCGCGAGCCCGCGGGCCGCGGTGGACTTGACGGTCCCCGGGCTGATGCCGAGCGTGGCGGCTATCTCCGCCTCCGAAAGCCCGGCGTAGAACCGGAGCACGAGCACCTCCCGCCGCCGGCGGGAGAGCCTGGCCAGCGCGGCCAGCATCTGCTGCCGGTCCTCGGACAGCAGCACCGACTCCTCGGCGGACAGCGGCGGGCTCGGTGAGTCATGGCCGGCCTGCCGCTGGGCCCTGCCGCGCCGCCTGATCGCCGAGCGGCAGCCGTTGACCACCGCCGTCCGCAGGTAGGGGAGCGGGTCACGCTGATCGGTGAGCATGTCCCAGCGCTGGTGCACCGCAGTGAAGACGTCCTGGACGACGTCTTCCCCTGTGGCCTGGTCACCGACGATGAACGCGGCCAGCTTGACCAGTCCGGGACGGTGCACCCGGTACGCCTCGGCGAAGCCAGATCCCGCCGATGACGGTGGGCGATCTGCCGTATCGTCCGGGGCGTACCTGTCGGCGCCTGGTCTCATGCCCACTACACTCCACGCCCCGGTGATCGGTTGCCTGCGGCCCTTATTCACGATCCTCCGGGTCACATCGCGCCGGCCCGGTTCAGCGTCTCGATCAGGGCCTTGGTGACGTCTTCTGTGCGCGCGGTGCCGCCGAGGTCGCGGGTGAGGACGCGGGCCGCGGTGACCGCCTCGATGGCCTCCTGCAGCCGGGCCGCCTGCTCGGGCAGGCCGAGGTGCTCGAGCATCAGCGCAGCGCTGCCGACGGCACCGATGGGGTTGGCCAGTCCCTGCCCGGCGATGTCGGGCGCGGAGCCGTGCACGGGCTCGAACATGCTGGGGAAACGCCCTTCCGGGTTGAGGTTGGCGCTGGCCGCCAGGCCGAGGCTGCCGGTCAGGGCACTGCCGAGGTCGGAGAGGATGTCCGCGTGCAGGTTGGAGGCGACAACGACGGAGAGGTCCTCCGGATGCAGGACGAACTTCGCGGCCATCGCGTCGACGAGCACGCTCTCGGTCTCCACGTCGGGGTAGTCCCGGGCGACGCGCCTGAAGGTGTCATCCCACAGCACCATGCCGTACTGCTGGGCGTTGCTCTTGGTGACGCTGGAGAGCCTGGGCCGGGCGCGGGTGCGCGCCAGATCGAAGGCGAAGCGCATGATGCGCTCGCAGCCGACCTCGGTGAACAGGGCCGACTGGACGGCGACTTCGCCGCCAGGCCCGCGCCCGGCGAAGTTACGCCCGCCCAGGCCGGCGTATTCACCCTCGCTGTTCTCGCGGACGACGACCCAGCCGAGCTCGGTGTCGTCGGCCTTGCGCAGCGGGCTCCGCACGCCCGGCAGGAACCGCACCGGGCGGACGTTTGCCCACTGATCGAAGTTCTGGCAGATGGCCAGCCGCAAGCCCCACAGGCTGATGTGGTCGGGCACGCCGGGCCAGCCGACCGCGCCGAAGTAGATGGCGTCGAAGTCCTTGAGGACCTCCAGGCCGTCCCCGGCCATCATCCGGCCGGTACGCCCGTAATAGTCGCAGCCCCAGCCGAATTCCTCCCAGTCGCAGGCAAACGCGCCGCCGCTGCCGGCGGCCAGCGCATCGAGCACCTTCCTCCCGGCCGCTATCACCTCCTTCCCGACGCCGTCGCCAGGAATCGCCGCGATCCGGAACCTGCGGGGTGCGCTCACCGTATCTCTCCGTCCTGCTCTGCGGCCATCGCCGACGATGGCCGCTGCTAATGTGCGGGCCATGGGTATCCCGCTCAGCGATGCGACGCTCCGGCTGCTCGACGGAAGGAACTATGCCGTCCTGGCCACAGTAAATCCCGATGGCAGCCCGCAGACCTCGGTGATGTGGGTCGGCCGCGACGGGGGTGACCTGCTGTTCTCCACGGTGGAAGGGCGCGTGAAGCACCGCAACATGCTGCGCGACCCGCGCGTCAGCGTCAGCGTCATCGACTCGGCGGACCCGGAGAACTACGTCGAGCTGCGGGGCCAGGTATCGATGACCCCCGACGTCGGCCGGCGGTTCGACACCCAGCTCTCCTGGAAGTACCTCGGCAAGGATCCCGATCCAGACCGTCCAGGCGCCGTCCGGGTAGTCGTGCGGATGGTGGTGGAGAAGGCCGCCGGCTACTCCGCGTAACCCGGGGCCTGCTTTTCCCGGGATGCGGCGAACTGCATAGCTCTGCGGCATGCTAGTCGGGTGAACGCCTCAGGCGAAACGGGCGCAGCGGACGAGCCAGACCAGCAAGCACCGGCGCCACCGACCCTCGACAAGCCACCGACCCTCGACAAGCCACCGGTCCTCCCTATGCCGTCCCGCCGGGGACTAGTGCTCGAGACCTGGTTCGTCCAGGCGGCATTCCTGGTGCCGGGCGTTCTTGCCGCGGTCGATTTGCTTGCCGCCCACCTGGGCGGTGTCGGGACCATCAAGCGGATTCCCACCATCGTGACCGGGCACCCCGCGGCCAACCTCGTGCTCGCGACGCTCAACTACGTCCAGGTGGGCGTGGTGGTGCCGCTGGGCCTGCTGTTGCTGAGCCGAACTGGCCAGGGTCCCGCCTCGCTGGGGCTGACCAAGCCGAGGTGGCGCACGGACATCTGGCCAGCCGTGGGGCTCGCCGCGGCCGGATACGGCGCAGTGGCGGTGCTGGGGGTAGCCCTCGCGCCCCTGATAGCCGCGCACAAGTCGCTGTTCGTCAGCCCGTCGCTCGGGCACCTGCCTGCTTACTACGTCATCTACGGGCTGGCGGCGTCGGCGATCACGGCGATCACCGAGGAGACCCTCGTCAACGGCTATCTGCTGACCCGCCTGGAGCAGCTCGGCTGGAACCCGGGTCGGGCGCTGGTGCTCAGCCTGATCCTGCGGACCAGCTACCACGTCTACTACGGCCTCGGCTTCGTGCTGACCATACCGCTGGGTTACTTCCTCACCAGATCCTTCCAGAAGCACCGGCGCCTGATGCGGCCCATCGTCGCGCACTTCCTCTACGACGCCGTGCTGTTCACGATCTCCGTGCTGGTCTCCTGAGAACCACGGCTAGAGCGGAGCCACAGGGGCGTCCCCCGCGTCGGCAAGGCAGCGCTACGGCGGCCGATTGCACCGCTGGCGGCGGTTCAATATCCGTCAGCTGACCGATGTTTCGCGCTGCAACTTGCAGCACGATTTTCCATGCAACCGGCACCGCGCAGGTTCACCAGCGCTGTCCCGGACCAGCTCACTCCGGCCTACCAGGGAATCCGATGAATGTGATGGCGCCAAGACGCACCTACGCCGCGTCCGGCTGTCCCGAAATCCGCCGCAGCTGGCACGATCGGCAACCGCATGGGTGAGGACCTGATGACCCGCAGGCAGGTCGCGTACCTGTTCCGGGTCACCTCATCGGCGGTTGCGGCCTGGGCGCGCCGCGGCCGGCTGGCCGCGGTTCGCGACGAGGCCGGCCGGCCCCGGTACCGGCGCGCGGATGTGGAGGCGCTGTTCCGGAGCGGTGTCAGCAGAGGGCGCAGCGACCGGCCAAGCGCGCCGGGATCGCCGGGAGCCAATGACCGCGGCCGCCCCATCGGCCGCTGCGGAGCACCCGGCTCGCCCCCAGGAGCCCCGGGTACGCCGCCAGAAGGAGACCACTACCATGATCGGGCATTCCGCCCCATACAGGATTCCTATTCCCGTGCCGTCCCGGGAAGGGCCTCAGGCAGCGCCGGGCCAGGCGGATGAGCTGCTCGCGGGCCAGTGCATACGGTGCGGCGCAGTCGGCACCCACTACCTGACCTGCCCGAGCCTCCGGCTCCCGTCGGGCTACCGCCTCACCGACGACCGCGGCGGCATCCCGTACCCGTAATCACACGCGCCGCGGCCGTTACCGGCCGATCTGCATGTCGCCGCTGCCGGTAATTCTCAAAACATTTATGCCGAACGGCGACAACGTGACACCCTCGATGACCTGGTCATCGTCGAGCGCGCTGAGCACGCTGTCAGCGGCCAGCACGGGCTTGACGGTGATCGGCTCGGCGCCGTGGCTGGCCAGCACGGCGAACACGGTGCCGTCGTCGCGGACGAGGGTGTCGCAGGCGACCCGCGGATCGTCGACGGACACCGCCCGGCGTACTCCGGCGTGCGCGGCCAGCGCGCCGTAGAGGGTCACCGCGTCGTCGGGATTGACCCGCGGCGTGAGGGCGGCCATGTGCTCGACCGGGTAGGTGCACAGGATCAGCGAGCCCTGGTTCTGGGGTCCGGCGCGGCGTTGCAGTAGCGCGGGCCTGCCGCGGGCGTCGGTGGCGATCACCTCGGCCCGGGCCGGCTCGACCGGCAGGAAGGACCGGCTGTGCTGGTTGCCCGCCACCGCGAAGGACAGCGTGCTGCCGGCGGCCAGGCCGCCGAAGTCCCGGTGCAGCCGCAGCACCGCCACCTCGTCCTCGATCGTGTTGGGAAGACCCACGTCAAGCTGGTGCCGGACGCCAAAGGTCTCGTCAAGCAGCCCGTAGGACGGTCCCCGGTGCCAGCCCGTGTCACCTGCCGAGTAGGACAGGTAGACGCAGGCGCCGTTAGCGGCGAGCCGCTCGAGCGCCGCCGCGGTGGGCGCAAGCAGCTGCTTGACGGAGGGCGCGAGGTACAGCCGGGCACCGCCTCCCGTTGCCCCGAGCCCGCCGGATTCCCTGGCCAGGGCCGGGGCCAGGTCGGCCAGCCGGGCCGAGACGTAGGCCTGGGCCAGCGTCCGCGCGATGTGCGCGCCGTCGGCCGGGTCGGTGAACGGGTACCTGGTATCCAGGTAGGCGGGGACGATCAGGGCGGTGTCGGTATCGGCCCGCGCGCACCGGTCGGCCTCGATCATGCGCAGCGTGGCCCCGAAGGCCCGCATCTCGTCCAGGGTCGGCTTGGGCGCGCCTGCCGCGTCGGTGAGGCCGAAACGCTGCTCGAAGGCGTGATGCCGGTAAGGGTCCTGCCCGGGCAGGTCGTAATCGGTGTTGTTCCAGGCGATCCAGCCGGTTGCCCCGGCCAGCAGGCTGTGGTGAAGGACGTGCCGGTAGTAACGGGCGGCGTGCGCTGCTGAGGCGAAGTCGGAGCTGACGCCGAATTCCTCGAGCACCACAGGTTTGCCGAACGTGCCGGCCAGCTCGCACTGCCAGGCGGCCGCGTAGTGCTGCCTGATCTGGTCGTCGCCGATCGGGTAGACGTGCGGGCCGAGAAAGTCGCACAACCCCGCCATGTCGGCCAGCCGGAATCCGTTGTCGCGGCCGCTCACCTCGACCCCCCAGGCCCCGTCGCCAACCGAGAACGGCTGGTGCCCGCCGGCCGCGCGCACCGCGTCCCTGATGATCTGCGCCCACGCAGCCACGGTCTCGTGCGGCGCGTGCTCGCCGCCATACAGCGGCATCTCGTTGGAGACCAGCCAGCCAGCCACCGCGGGGTGACCGCCGAACCTGCGGACCATCTGGCCGGCGAACCAGGCCTGCCGGCCGACCAGCCAGACGTCGGCCAGCAGGTCACGGCCCGCCCGCCAGGACGGGTCCCAGTTCTGACCCGACATGTGCCCGACGATGAACGTGGGCACGGTGGTAAGGCCGAGCTCGGCGTGCCGGTCGAGGAAATCGGCGAACCTGGCCGCCATCTGCTCGTCGATCACATCGGGGCCTGGCATGAAGTCGGGCCAGTAGAAGAACGACCTTGTCATCGTCAGGCCGTGCTCCCGCAGTACCTGCAGCTCCGCGCTGACCACGGCCGGGTCATAGCTCCGCCACATCAGCGGGCCGCCGGTCCTGGACCAGAAATTGGCCCCCAGCCAGCTGACCGGCCGCCCGTCGGCAATGATCCGTGCGGTATTCCTGCGCATGCCCTGCCTTCCGCTGCTGAGATCGAAGCACTATACCGGTTAAGTATCAATCGCGCTCCAGGGGCCGCTGCCGTTAGCGGTGGCGTAGAGCCAGCACCGCGCCTGGTGACCGGGGGACACGTCCAGATCCTCCGGGTGGCGAGTGCAGATGTCCGTCGCGAACGGGCACCGGGTGCGGAACTTGCAGCCGGTGCCCAGGTCGGCCTCGCGCTGCTCGGCGGCCCGCGCGGCACGCGCTGACTGGCGCTTGGCGCGAGCGGCGGCCAGCGCCGCGCGGGAGGCCGTGGGGTCAGGCGCGGCCAGGGAAAGAATCTGCGTGTAGGGATGCGAGGGGTGCAGGATCACCTCGTCGCTCGGGCCTCGCTCGACGATCTCGCCCCGGTACATCACGATGGTCTCGGACGAGAAGTGCCGCGCGGTCGCCAGATCGTGGGTGACGTAGAGCAGGGCGAGGTTGCGGTCTTTCTTCAGCCGGTCGAGCAGGTTGAGGATCTCCAGCCGGATCGAGACGTCGAGCATTGACACCGGCTCATCGGCGAGCAGCACGTCGGGGTCGGTCGCAAGCGCCCGCGCGATCGCCACCCGCTGCCGCTGCCCGCCGGACAGCTCGTGCGGGTGCTTCCCTGCGATCTCGTCGGGTGGCGTCAGGTTGACCGAGCGCAGCAGCTCCGCCGTCGCCGCATCCAGGGCGGCGCCGTGCAGATGACGCTGGCTGAGCTGCAGCGGCCGGCGCAGATGGTGCGCGACGGTGTGCATCGGGTTCAGCGAGGCGAACGGATCCTGGAAGATCATCTGAACCCGGTGCCGGTAGGCCCGCAGGGCCGCACCGTGCCGGGCCGCGGGCCGGCCGTCGAGCAGGATCTCGCCGGCCGTAGGCTTCACCAGCCGCGCGATCGCACGGACCACCGTCGACTTGCCGCTGCCGCTCTCGCCGACAAGCGCGAGCGTCTGCCCCTCCTGGAGCGCGAACGAGAGCCCGTCGACCGCCCTGAACCTCGCGCCGCCGCGCTGCCGATACTCGACAGTCAGGTCCCGGACCTCGAGCACGCTCATCGCTCGCCTCCGGCGCTCTCCGCGCCGATCGCATCGTCCGCGCCGATCGCATCGTCCGCGCCGATCGCATCGTCCGCGGTGACCGGGGTTGCCGGAGGGACGGTGCCGGGTGCCGCCCCGCCGAGCTCGGCCGGCGGCCCGTCCGGCCGGTAGCCGGGGTCGTGCAGGTGGCAGGCCACGGTCCAGCGGTCCGCTTCCGCCCCGCCGCGCCCCGCCGCGACCGGCCGCAGCACAGGCGGCACGCTGCGGCACGGGCCGAACGCGTAGGGGCATCGCGGACCGAACGGGCACCCGCCGAAGTCGTCGCGCAGGTCCGGCGGCGTGCCGGGCACGCCGTGCAGCTCGCGCCGGGCCCCGCGGATGTCGGGAAACGAGCGCAGCAAGCCCAGCGTGTAAGGATGCGCTGGAGCCGAGCCGACCCGCTGGGACGGGGCATACTCGATGATCTCGCCCGCGTACATCACGGCGAGCCGGTCGCTGATCTCCAGCAGCAGCGACAGGTCATGGGTGATGAAGATGACGCTGAAGCCGAGTTCCTCGCGCAACCGCTCGATCTCATCGAGGATCTCCCGCTGCACCACCACGTCGAGCGCCGTCGTGGGCTCGTCCATGATGACGACCTCAGGCTGCAGTGCCAGCGCCATCGCGATCATGACCCGCTGCCGCATGCCGCCGGACAGCTCGTGGGCGAAGCCGCGGATTCTCGCCGGGTCGATCCCGACCATCTCGAGCAGTTCGCGGGCGCGCTGGTGCCGGGCTGCCCGGTCCATGGCCGGGCGATGGGCCTCGAAGATGTCGTCAAACTGCCTGCCCAGGCTGGTGACCGGGTTGAGCGCGTTCATCGCGCTCTGGAAGACCATCGAGACCTTGTTCCACCGGTATCCGCGCAGGCTCTCGCTGTCCAGCGTCATGAGGTCGACCGGGGTGCCGCCGTCAGGGAAGTACGTGATGCTGCCGCGGGTGAGCTCGGCGGGCGGCCGCAGCATCCGGGTCAGCGCATAGGCGAGCGTGGACTTGCCGCATCCGCTCTCCCCGGCGATGCCGAGCACCTCACCGCGGCGCAATTCCACCGTCACGTCACGAACCGCCCGGGTGGGGCGCGGTCCGGCGTACTCCACGCATACGTGCTCCGCGCGCAGCACCAGGTCGCCTGCGGTCATCGCGACTTTCCCGGCCGGTAAACTCGCAGCCGCGGGTTGAGCACCTCATCAAGCCCGAAGTTGATCAGCGCGAGCCCCATGCCGAGCAGCGCGATGCAGGCGCCCGGCGGGATGAACCACCACCACGCGCCGAACGAGAGCGCCTCGTCGTTGTAGGCGATGTTGAGCATGTTGCCCCAGGTGAGCATCGTCGGGTTGCCGAGCCCGATGAACGCGAGCCCGGCCTGGGTGAGGATCGCGAAGATCATCGCGAAGATCAGGTTGGACACGATCACCGGGAGCTCGTTCGGCAGGATCTCCACGAGAATTACCCGGAACGCTCGCTCGCCGGACACCCTGGCTGCGAGCACGTACTCGCGGTTGCGGACCGACAGCGTCTGCGCCCGCAGCACCCGCGCCGACGCGGCCCAGCTGGTGAGCGCGATGATCAGGATCAGCGGCAGCAGGCTGTTTGACTTCACGTAGGCCAGCACCAGGATGACCAGCGGCAGCGTCGGGATCACGAGGACCACGTTGGTCAGCAGCGACAGTGCCTCGTCGACGATCCCGCCCGCGTACCCGCCGCTGATGCCGATCAGGATCGAGATGGCCGTGGCGATCAGGCCGGCCCCCGCGCCGATCTCCAGCGAGGCCCGCGCGCTGACCACGAGCTGCGCGAAAACGTCCTGCCCGATCTCGTTGGTGCCGAGCCAGTGGCTGAGCGACGGCGAGGCCCAGTCGTGATTGCTGAGGGTGTTCGCGTTCTGGACCAGGAACGGGCCGACGATTCCGACTCCGGCGAACACGCCGACGATGCACACGCCAGCGAGCAGCCTGCGGGACCTGAAGATCTCGCGCAACCGGCCGCCGAGCCGCAGCGCACCCGCGCCTGCGGCCCCGGGATCGATCTGGACGATGCCCGTGACGCTGCTCATCGGGACAACCTCGTCCGCGGATCGATAAAGCCGTACAGCAGGTCGACGATGAGGTTGGCGCCGAGCACGGCGAGCGTGATCACCAGGAAGATGCCTTGCATCAGGGGGTAGTCATCGTTCGACACCGCGTCCACGAGCTTGAAGCCGATTCCCGGATAGGAGAAGACGTACTCGACCACGATGGCCCCGCTGACCACGAAGCCCAGCGAGATGGCGAACCCGGCGACGCTGGGCAGCACGGCATTACGGGCCGCGTAGCTGATCATGATCCGGCGCGGCGGCAGCCCCCTGGCCTCGGCCGCGACAACGTAGTCGTCCGACAGCGTAGAGACCATCAGGTTGCGCATGCCGAGCAGCCAGCCGCCGACCGAGCTGATCACGATGGTGAGCGCGGGCAGCAGCGCGTGCTGCACGGCCGACCCGAGGAACGCCAGGTTCCAGCCGGGAACAATGTCGGAGTTCGTGTTGTAGCCCTGCCCGGCCGGGAAGATGTGCCAGACGTTGGTCGCGAACAGGTAGATCAGGATCAGCGCGAGCCAGAAGTAAGGCATCGCGGTCAGCAGGGTGGTGGACGGGATGATCGCGTCCAGCTTGGAGCCCCGCTTCCAGCCCGCCAGCGTCCCGAGCACGATGCCGAGTACCCAGCTGATCACCGTCGCGGTGCCCACCAGGATGAGCGTCCAGTAGATAGACGAGGCGATCTCGGTGCTGACCGGCGTGGGGAAATCGGTAATCGAGAGGCCGAGCTGCAGGTGGGCGAGGCCGTCCAGGTACTGCCAGTACTGCTGGAAGATGTTCCCCGTGCCCAGGCCGAGCAGCCTGGTCAGCACCTGGTCCTCATCTGCGGGGATGGTGCCGGACTGCGACATCCGCGAGATCAGGATCTCGACCGGGTTCCCCGGGATGAGCCGCGGCAGCAGGAAGTTGAGCGTAACCGCTACCCACGCCGCTACCAGGTAGAAACCGAGCTTGCGGAATGCATAACGCACCTGGGCCTCTTCCTCCTCCGCGGACGGACGCTCTGCCGTGCCTGCGCCCGCCGCCGACCGCAACCGGTGGCGCCGCGAGGGGGGGAACGCGGCGCCACCGGTCGCTGGTCAGGCTGGCGTCACCTGCTCAGCGCCTGCTGCTTCACTACTTCACCGGGACGAGCCGCGCCGCCACCCAGCCAAGGTCCGGCTGGATGTACACGGCGGTCGCGCCGTAGGGGTTGGATACCGACGGGTAGTTGGCCACCACGTTCCCGTTGAACTCGATCTCGTCCTGCTGGTTGAACAGCGGGATGTCGGGGAGCTGGGCTGCGAAGATCTGCTCGATCTTGTAGAAGTCGGGGTTCTGCACCGCGGTGTTCGTCGTGCCGGCGATCTGGTTGAGCAGGCTGTCCACCTGAGCGTTCCGGAAGCGCCCGAAGTTGCCGACCGTGTCGACCTGCCCGATCGCAGGTGCTATCGAGCTGTCCAGGATCGAGTAGTAGTACGCCCACGGGCTCGGCGTGTAGCCGAAGTTGTCCATCAGCAGCTGGAATTTCCCGGTGTCCTGGAGCGAGGTGAACGTGGCGTAGGCGGGTTGGTCGATGGTCAGGTTGATGCCGGCCGGCTTGAGTTGCGCCTGGATGATCTGCAGGTCGCTGAGGTAGTCGGTGTAACCGGAGACCATGTCGACGGTGAGGTTCAGCGGCGTCGTGATGCCGGCCTTGGTCAGGATGTTCTTGGCCGCGGCTGCGCTCGGGCTACCGAACGAAGCTCCGGACAGCGACGGGGAGAGGACCGACGAGTAGTTCGGCAGGATCAGCGCCTCGGGGTTCGTCGGCGACGCGTAGCCGTTGTAGACCGTGTCGCTGATGTCGGTCCGGTTGAGCGCGGTGCTGATCGCCTGCCGGACCGCGAGGTTCGCGGTCGGGCCGCTGGTCAGGTTCGGCACCAGGAACGCCGTGGACAGCGGGATGTCGCTGACCACGAAGTTCTTGTTCTTGGCCAGGTAGAGCTTCTGGATGCCGGGGATGTAGCTGCCGGCCCAGTCCACCTCGCCCGACTCGATGGCCGCGTCCGATGTGGTGTTCCCGCTGAAGGCCAGGAACCGGATGGTCCCGAACTTCGGCAGGCCAGGGAGGTAATAGTGCGGGTTGGCGGTCATCGTGAAGACCTGGCCGGAGAAGCTGCCGAGCTCGTAGGCCCCGGTGCCCACCGGATGGGTGTTCAGGAACGTGGCCGGGTCCTTGATGGATGCCCAGATGTGCTGGGGCAGGATCTCGACCTTGCCGAGCGCGTAGTAAGCATCCGTGTAAGCGGGCTGGGTGAAGTTGATGGTGACCGCATAGGGCCCGTTAGCCGCAACGCTCGCCAGCGGCAGGCCGAACTTGTTCAGCGCCGTGTTGTGAATCGCCTGGTCGAAGGTGAATACCACGTCCGCGCTGGTAAACGGCTTGCCGTCGGTCCACTTCACGCCGTGCCTGAGCTGCACGGTCAGGGTCTTGCCTCCGCTGGACCACTGGTAGCTGGTGCCGAGCCAGGGGTCGACCACGCCGTCCTTCGCCGTGTCGAAGAAGAACAGCGGCTCGTAGATCATCCCGTTCGTCGCGTCCTCGGCATTGGGCGAGTACAGGTTGAAGTCGTCGGCGAACGTGCCGGCCGCCCCTGTGGTGATCGTCAGCACGCCGGTCGGCCCCGTTGACGAGCCGCTACTGCTCGGGCTACTGCTGCCGCTGCTGCTGCACGCGGCCAGCAGGCCGCCGGCCAGGACCGCAGCGGCCACGGCCGCCGCTCGTACCCGCCAGGGTCTTATCGATATCACTGAAACCCTTCTTTCTTTTTCCCCGGGTAACCGTGGTCATGGAAAGACAATGCGCGGTCAAGGAATGGCGCCGCGAAACACCCGGCCGTAGCGCACGCGAGCTAAGAGCGTCATGGCCAACGCCGGGTCGGGCGTGCTGTTCTGGTTTTCGCGTCCGGCGCCGCGCCGACTAGCGTCCCGACCCGGGCGCCAAGCGCAGCCGAACACGAGCTATACCGGTTAAGTGTTAACCCAAGGCTGCCCTCAGGTAAAGGACTATGTCGGTATCGTTCAGATCTCGATCAGATACCGGAACGGCTAACGAGCGGCAGCCGGGTGCGGCGGCCGTTCATCAGGCCGGGACGGGGTGGCGGTGCTGCCGCGCCTGACGAGCACCGGCGGCGGTTCCTGGAAATCTCCCACATCGGACCCGCCGACCAGGCCGATCATGCGCCGCGCCCCCTCTGCGCCCGCGGCCGCTATGTCCCGCCGGAGCGCGGTCAGCGACGGGTGGACCAGCTCGCACAGCACGGAGTCGTCCCAGGCCACGATCGACAGCTCGTCGGGTACCCGCACTCCCATATGCTGAGCGACGCCGAGCCCCGACATCGCCATCAGGTCATTGTCGTAGAGGATCGCGGTCGGCGGCCTAGCCGACCGGAGCAGCTCGCGGGTCGCCTCGGCACCGTGCTCGCTGGTGTAGTCGCCTTCGACGGACATCGCCTCGAGCCCGGCAGCGCGCGCGGCCTCGCGCAGCGCATCAGCGCGCAGCTTGGTGTGCCAGTACCTGGGGATGCCGCTCACCCGGGCCAGCCGCCGGTGGCCGAGACCTGCCAGGTACTCCACCACGGTCCTGGTCGCGGCGACGTCGTCCTGCCAGACGGCCGGCAGTGACCCTGACCCCTTAGGGGTGCCGAACACGATCGCCGGCATCCGGAGTTCCTCCAGCATGTTCACCCGCTGATCGCGGAGCTGGAGGTCGAGCAGGAACACTCCGTCCACCCGCCGCTGGGCCCACCACGTCCGGTACAGGTCGATCTCCGCCGCCTGATCCTCCGCCGTCGTGAACAGCAGCGCAATGTGATCCCTGGACAGCTCGGCCTGGATGCCGGAGATCAGCTGCATGAAGAAGGACTCGATGCCGAGCGTTCGCGCCGGGCGGTCGACGACCAGCCCGAAGGCGCCCGCCCGACCGTCGGACAGTGCTCTTGCAGCGCTGCTGGGCTGGAAGCCGATCTCGCTCGCGATCGCGAGTATGCGCTCTCGCGTGGCTGCGGAGACGCCGGGCTGGCCGTTGAGGGCGAACGACACCGCCGCCTTGGTCACTCCCGCCCGGCTTGCGATGTCGGCGATGGTCGGACGCTTCACCTGTGTCCCCTCTCGACGGCTACCCGCCATCGGGCGCGGCACCGCCTGGCCGCGTGACACGCGGGCCGTCACTGCTGCTGGCCAGTGTAATGGCGAGCTCCTGGCAGGTGCCTGCTGGCCATGGCACATAACCGTGCAGCGCGGTGCGCTTAACGATACAACGCGGCGCGTATGCAGAAAGAAATCGCCAGACCTACCATAAATAACCTTCCATGCGGCGTTCCGGTCCGCAATACTTAACCGGTATAGCACTGTGGGCGCCCTGGCGCGAGCGGCCAGTCGGCTCCCGCAGCATCGGGCTCGAAAGGGAAGGAGTGGCAATGGCCGAAGTACCCGGAGAAACCTTCTGTCCATCCGCCCGAGCACCAGGGCACGGCCGGGGTGCCCGCCGTGCGGCCACGTCCGCCGCCCTGGCCATCGCCCTGGCCGCGGCACTCTCAACGGCGAGCACCGCGAGCGCTGCGGGCGCAGCGAACGCGGCGGGCGCAGCGAACGCGGCGGGCACCGCGAACGCGGCGGGCACCGCGGGCGCCGCGAACGCGGCGGCACCGGCAGGCCAGCCGGGCCGCCCGCTGTCCTCGCTGGCCCTGGGGCTCAACGCCGCTCCCTGGGATTACATCTACGCGGCCGACGTGTCGGCGGGCGGCGGCCTGGACACGATCCAGCCGCTGCTCAAGGCGGCCGACATCGGCCTGCTCCGCTACGGCGGCGGCTCGTACGCCGACTATTACGACTGGCAGACCAATACCGACATCCAGACCTGCATCTGGGGGAACCCGTTCGGCAGCTTCACCGGCGCTCCCTTCCCCTACGACACGACCGCGCCGTTCACCGGAGCCAGCTGCGACAACACGGACTCGCTGCCCTTCGACCAGTTCTCATCCCAGGCCAAGGCGATCGGCGCGGGCACCTTCGCGACGGTGAACTACGGCTCGGGCACCCCCGCCGAGGCGGCCGCCTGGGTCACCCATTCGCTCACCACACAGGGCGACAGCGTGGCGCTTTGGGAGGTTGGCAACGAGACCTACGGCTGCTGGGAGGTCAACAACTGGCTGGCCCAGGCACCGGAGGACTTCCAGGGCTATAAGCCGAACGACTACTCCACCGTCAACGGCGTAGACGAGAACGCCACCTGCCCCCAGGTCACGCAGGGCGATGCCCAGGGAACCCAGACGCTCGCGACGTCCTACGCCGTCAACGCCCGCCAGTTCATGCTGGCCATGAAGAAGGCGGACCCGTCGGCTCGGATCGGCGTGCCCTGGGCCTTCGGCAGCGATGTGTCCGGAGCGTCCGTCCCGGACAACTCGGAGTGGAACAACACGGTGCTCGGCCAGGACGGCCGCTACGTGGGCTTCGTCGACGCCCATTACTACCCCTTCTCCTTCGGCGGGGCCACCGGCGGCAGCAACCCGACCGACCAGCAGGTCCTGCAGTCCCTGATGTCGGTGCCCTCGCTGTACCGCCAGATCCGCGGCGAACTCGACGCCTATGACCCGGTAGCCCAGATCGTCGTCGGGGAAACGGGCGTGTCGAACAACGAGACGACCACCGTATGCACGCCGACCGGGGCGCTGTTCGCCGCCGGGGACGTCCTGTCCTGGCTTTCCGCCGGCGCGCAGAGCGTGGACTGGTGGGACATGAACAACTACGGCAACACCAGTGCCGCCTGCACGAACCCGGACTACGGGATGTTCACCTCGAGCTCGCCGCCCGTGCCGGAAACGCCCTACTACGGCTACGTCCTGGCCTCGGTGCTAGCCAGGCCGAACGCGCTGCTGGCCACGATGGGCACCTCGGACCCGGCGGACGTCCTCGCCTACCAGTCCCGCCTGCCCGGAGGCCAGGAAGCGGTCGCCTTCATCAACACGAACACCGCCTCCACTCAGACGGTGAGCTTCCGTCCGGGCACGCCGCTGTTCGGCCAGCTGCGCACCTGGACCTACACCGCGGCCAACCAGAACGCCACCGACTCCACCATCGTCCAGGGCACCACGAACGCATCCTCCCTCGCCCACGGCATCACCCTGCCGCCCGAGTCAATGGTCATCCTCGAGTCCCAGTAGTACCCACCCCGAACCCGCGCCCCGACGCACCGCGCCCCGGCCCGAACCCGCGCCCCGACGCACCGTGCCCCGGCCCGCCGGCCGGGGCACGCGCCAGGTCAGCCGTGAGCGCCGACGCTAGGAGCCCCGTGTGCCCCGGTGCCCTCTCTACGTGCCTGGAGTGCCGTCGACGCGCGGGGCCGGGCGCCGCGAACGCGGTCGAAGTGCCATAGGGCACGTTCTAACGTGCCCGGAGCGTGCTGGCTGCCGGTCCTGTCCCAGCTGCCCCACCGGTGCCCGCGAATCGTGATGCCCGGACGCGTGCCTTAACTTTTTGCGGGAGGATCCGGGCTCATGGGAGGAAAAGGTGTGCCGGGACGCACCGGATCCTCCCGGAAGCCCGGATCCTCCCAGATCTTCCGTCACCCGGACACCGGCAGCCACATCCGCACCACTGCCCGCACCTGGACCGCCGGCCTGGCCGCGCTTGGCCAGGGCCGGGCGGTCATCGAGCTGGATCGTCGCCGCAATGGTCAGCCGGCAAGCAGAGCCGGTCCCTGCAGAGTTGGTGTGGCCCCTTCTAACGTTCCCAATGTGCCATCGACCGGGCGGGACCGGGCACCCGGTACCCCTAATGCCCCGCCTGAACGAGTCCCGTGTCCCACGAGCCCCCTTCTACCGGGTCCCGTGGGCCCCAGTACCCCTAACCGAGGGCCGCCCACCCGCTTAAGGGATGAACCCGCAACCGGACCGCCTCGTGCGCGGCCCACAGTTCGTCCCACCGCAGGGCACGGGCCTCGTCAGGCTCGGCGGTGCCGCCGGAAGCCGCGCCCGCGGCCGGGAACGCCGCCTCCGGCCACTCTCCGTCCACCGCGAGCGCCGCGATGAGCGCCGCCCCCAGGGCGGAGTAAACGGAATGATCGTCATCTCCCGGCATCGACACCACCCGCCGGGTGGCGTCGGCCAGGTCACCGCGAAACGACGCACCCGCGGCACTCCCGCCGCCCACCGCCACCCGATGCCCGGACCCAACGGTCGAATCCAGCACCGCCAGGCACCGCCGGCTCTCCAGCACGATCCCGTTGACCAGCGCCCGGGCCAGATGCTCCCGCCCGTGCCCGAGGTCCAGCCCCACGATCGCCCCGCGCAGCGACGGGTCCCACAGCGCCCCCTGCTCGCCCGGACTGAGGTAGGGCAGCAGCACGGGGGAGCGGAACGGATCGGTAAGAGCCGCGAGCTCGACCACCTCAGCCTCGGTAAGCCCGAGCAGCCCCGCCAGCCACGAGATCGCGCTCCCCGTGGCGAGCAGGTCCATCTCGACCCCCCACCGCCCCTCCTCGGCCAGCGGCGTGACAAGGAACCGATGCTCTGGGTCAAAGACCAGCCTGTCGCTGATACCCAAGATGACGGTGCTGGTCCCCGCGATGTAAGCGACCTGCCCAGGCTCGCGGACCCCCAGCCCCAGCGCCCCCAGGACTGAATCCGCCGCCCCGAGAACGACGGGAATCCGCCCGCACCCCAGCCGCTCCGCCACCCCCGCCCGCATCGGTCGCCAGCTGACCGAGGGCCGCACCTCCGGCAGGCCAGCCATGCTGGAGGCCGAGGCCGCGCCCGAGGCCGAGGCCCCTCCCAGGGTCACGCCAACAGCCGCCGCCTCGCCCAGCACCGCAGACTCCCAGCGCCCCGCCTCCAGCTCGTAGCACCCGTACCCGGCCGCAGTGCTCGGGTCAGTGGCCAGTTCACCGGTCAGCCAGCCGAACAGGTAATCCTTGGCCGAGGCGATCGTCGCGGTGGCGGCCGCGCGGGCCGGATCGACCCGGGCGATCTGGCCGAACATCGGCACCAGATACCGCCCGTCCACCCACTGCCCGGTCAGCCGGTACAACTCAGAACCGCCGCAGCGCGACCGGAACAGATCCCCCACCGAATCGGCCCGGCTGTCCTGCCAGGTAATCGCCGCCCCGAGCGCCCGCCCGCCCGCCCCAAGCGTGACGAGCGTGGGAAGCATGCCGGACAGGCCGATGGACCGCCAGCGCCCAACCGGCACCACCGAGCCAAGCCGCGCAAGCACCACCGAAACCGCCCGCAGCCAGTCGCCGGGGTCCTGCTCGTAGGCCCCGGCGGCCGGCCGGTGCGTGGGGTACCCGGCGCTGGCCCGGGCAACAACAAGCCCGGACGAGCCGACCGCCACCCCCTTGAGCCCGGAGGTGCCCAGATCCAGGCCGATGTAGACGTCGGCGGCGTCCTGGCCGGGGTCGCCTGAGGTCATTCGAACGGGGGCTCGGCGAGTTCCCCCTCGACCCGGTCACCGTAGCTCGTGGTCGGGTCGGTGAAGAAGCGCGACTTCCCGACGTACTGGGACACGAACGAGAGCACCAGGCCGACCGCCGCGAGCCCCAGGCCGAAGCCGAGTTCGACCCCGTTGAGCTCGTTCTGCTCCAGCGTGTAGACGATCACGAACAGCATGAACGCCGCGCCCAGACCGGGCAGGAAACCGCCGAGGAAGAAGTCCGACGCGCTGCTCATGATCCTGCGGCGGTAGTACCAGATCGCCGCGCTCGCGGTGAGCAGGTAGAAGATCGCCGCGATCAGCCCGAGCGTGCTCACGATGTCGGACAGGGCCTTGCCGATGGAGCCGGCCAGCGTGGTGCCCCACAGGAACACGATGTTGAGCAGGCCGAACAGGATGGTGGCGTTCCACGGGGTGCGGAACCTGGGGTTCACGTTCGCGAACCAGCGCGGGAAGGTGCGGTCGCGGCCCATGGCGTAGGAGATCCGCCCCGCGCTGACGATGGCGGCAAGCAGGGAGGCGAGCGTGCCGCCGAGCACGGCGACGATCATGACGTTCCCCCAGCCGGTGCCGCCGATCAGGTCGCCGACGTAGGCCAGGATGTTGCCCGCGTTGTTCTGCATGGCCTTGTTGGGCGCGACGCCCTGCAGGCAGAAGATGACGCCGGCGTAGATCACGAACAGGACCAGCACGCTGACCACCCCGGCCCGGCCGGCCTGCTTGCCCCTGGCCTCCTCGCTGACGTAGGCGGCGGTGTCCCAGCCGGAGTACAGGAAGATGGCCAGCAGGCAGCCGGAGACCAGCGCGCTGAACCCGCCCGCGCCGCTGATGGTGAACCACGAGCTTGAGACGTGCACGGTGTGGTGCAGGCTGTGGCCGTAGATGCCGACAAGGGCGGCAATCGAGAAGCCGACAAGCAGCCCGTACTCAAAGATGGCCCAGCCCCACGAGAACCGCGCCGACAGCTGGATCCCGACCGCCGCGATGATCAGGACGAGGATGTCGAACCCGGTGCCGACCGCGGCGACGTCGTACACGTTGTTCGCTGCGGAGTTGCTGAAGAAGGTCAGCATGTAGGTGCCCAGCGGGACGGTCAGGCTGGTCGTACCCACGCAGTAGTACATCAGCATGATCCAGCCGGCGAAGAAGCCGGCGTGCGGGTTGAGCGCCCGGCCGACCCAGGAGTACGTCGCGCCCGCGCTGCGCTGCCAGGCGTTGAGCCGCTGGTAGCCGATCGCGATGCCGAGCATCGGGATGAGGCAGATCACGATGGGCAGGAAGCTGGCGTAGGCAACGGTGGACAGCAGCACGGCCAGGGTGACCGCGATGCTCTGGGTCGGACCGGAGCTGGCCATGGAGATGACGACGACGTCGCCGATCCGCAGCGCCCCCGCCCGCAGCCCGCCGGGATGATCAGCGGACGCGACCGGACTGCTTGGCGCTTGCGAGGACATGGCGCACCTCCGGGGAACTAGCTACCGCCGGATGACCGCGAAAGCCTCCTGCGCGGCGCCGAGCATGTCGCTGACATCCTCGGCGGTGTGAACGAGCGAGAGGAATAGGTTCTCGTACTGGCTCGGGTGGAACAAGACGCCACGCAGCAGCATCTCCTGCCACCACCGGGTGAAACGCTCCTCGTCGGCGTACCGCTGGGCATCCCGCCAGTTCCTGATCGGCCGGTCGCTGAACCACACCTGGAACACCGTCCCGAGACCCTCCACGATCACCGGGATGTCCGCCTCCGCGGCCAGCGTGCGCAGCCCGCTCATCAGCGTCTCGCCAAGCGCGCGCTGCCGCTCGAAAAGACCCGGCTCGGCCAGCACGTCCATGGTCGCGCTGACCGCGGCGCACGCCACGGTGTTGGCGTTGTAGGTCCCCGAGTGCGAGTACCGCCCCTCCGCGATCATCGACATCGCCTCGCGCGACCCGCCGATGGCGGCGACGGGGAAGCCGCCGCCCAGCCCCTTGGCCATCGTGGTCAGGTCCGGGATCACGCCGAAGTACTCCTGCGCGCCCCCGCGCGCGAACCTGAACCCGGTGATGACCTCGTCGAAGATGAGCAGCGCGCCGTGCCGCCTGGTCTGCTCGCGGAGCAGTTCCAGGTAGCCGGGCTCGGGCAGGATGCACCCGGTGTTGAACACCGCGGGCTCGGTGATCACCGCGGCCACCTGGTCGCCGCGCTCCTCCATCACCGCCACGAAGCTGTCCGGGTCGTTCCAGGTCAGCACGATGAGCGTGGCCTCGAGCTCGGCAGGGACCCCAGGCCCTGACGGCACCGGCCGGGGCCGGGAAGCCGGCCCTGCCAGCGCCGGGTCCACGTGGTTGCTCCAGTAGACCGTGTCCTGCCAGCCGTGGTAGTGCCCCTCGAACCTGATGATCAGCGGCCGCCCGGTCTGCGCGCGGGCCAGCCGCACCGCCGTCCCGACCACCTCGCTGCCCGAGTTGGAGAACCGGACCAGCTCGACCCCAGGCACCGCCTCGGTGACCTTGCGGGCCGCCTCGATCTCCAGCTCATACGGCAGCCCGAAGCAGGTGCCAAGCTCGCTGACCGCGTTCATGACGGCGCGGGTCACCGCCGGATGCCGGTGCCCGAGGATCATCGGCCCGAGCCCGAGCAGGTAGTCCACGTACTCATGCCCGTCCACGTCCCGCAGCCGCGACCCCGACCCCTCGGCCATGAACGGCGGATACGGCTTCCAGCCGAACTTCACCGTCCTGGCGCTGCTCCCCGCGCCCCCCGGAATATAGCGGCTGGCCTCGGTGAACAGCTCGCCAGAACGCCGCGCCCAGTCCCTATACCGCTCGTCAAAGCCCCGCCCGCTCAAGGCTTGCTCGTCCAACTCCGGAGGCTCCCGTCTCCCTCACTTCACAGACCACTCCCCGCGCCTGGAGCCGTAGCGTACCTCTCACCACGGCCCGTTCGGTAAAAAAAGATTTTTTATTATGCCGAACGACCATTGGTTCCCCCGCCCCCAACCGTTCCCGTCCCGGCGGGTAGAACGCCGAACGGCCATTGGTTCCCCGCCCGCCAACCGTTCCGCCCCGCCGGGTAACGGGCCGGTCAGCCGGTGCCCCGGCCGGCCATCGCCTCGCCGCCGTCGCGGTTCCCCCGGCTCCTGCTCATTCGATAGGTTGCCATCTATGGCCAAGGGAGGACGGCACCCCCACAATCGCAGGCGGCAGGCGGGGCAGCGCAAGCGCCCGCGGCAGGTGCGCGCGGCGCGCCCGCACCGGCAGGGCGCGGGCGACCTGCTGGCCGCTGTCCGCGAGCGGCTCGCCACCGGCGATCCGCTGGACTTTCTCGCCTACGCGAGCACCCTGCTCGCCGCCCTCGACCCCCGCGGAAAGAACCCGTTCGAGCGCGATAGCGCCGGCGACCCGGACGGTGTCACGTTGCCCATGCTCATCGGGTCCTTCGCCGAGGTCGCGCTGCCCGAGACCACGGCGCTGCTCGCCGCGCTAGCCGAGCTCGGCCCGGATGAGATGTCCCGCGCCCGCGCCCGGCTGGCGCTCGCCGGCAGCCCGCATCCGCTGCCGGACTGGCTCGCCCGGCTCGGCGAGGCCTCGGTCTACCGTGCGATGCAGGGCACGCACGTGCTCGGCGACGGGGACAACGTGATGCTCGGCGTACGGCTGCCCGGCCACGAGCTGACCATGGTCATCTACATCGACCACAACCTCGGCACCGTGGTCAAGGACGCCTTCCCGCTGTCCGAACCGCTCGACGAGGTGGCCGGGCACATGCGGAAGGCCGCGAACGACCCGGATATGACGTCCGCAGACATCAGCCTTGCCGACGCGCGAGCCAGGGCGGCCAGCGCGATAGAGCTTGGCAAGATCATGTTCCCGCCGTTCGAGACCGATACCTGGCCCGCCTCGCGCCCGCTGGCCGAGTGGCTGCTGCGGCTCATGCCCGAGGGCGGCACCGGATACGTCCGGCCGAAATGGACCAAGGCCGCGAAGAAGAAGCTCGCGAACCGGTTCTTCCGCTCGGAGTTCGGCCGGCCGCTGGACGACGCCGAGCACCGGGACCTGCTGGATCAGTTCCTGTGGTTCGGCACCGACTACGGTCCGGGCGACCCGCAGCGGTGGAGCCTGGTCGCGGTCGAGATCCTGCTGGCCGACTGGATCCCGCGCAAGATCGTGGCGGACCCCGAGCACCTGAGCAAGGCGCCTGCCTTGCTGCGCGCGTTCATCAGGTTCTGCCACGCGGAGCGCGGGATCCGGCCCGCGCTGACCGACGAGACGCTCGCCGCGGTCGACCAGTGGGAGCCGGAATACCAGCGGGTCATCCGCTCGCGCCGGCCGCAGGGACCGATGGCGCTGCTCGCCGCGGTGGGCGCGCTCGGCGACGAGCAGCCGTGGC
>Ga0209169_10000506_pt1 | contig 23796 bp, 10 predicted proteins | sample HubBroMetageWRM4_FD_188346 | JGI IMG/M metagenome (GOLD analysis project Ga0209169, IMG submission 188346) | Warmed soil microbial communities from the Hubbard Brook experimental Forest, New Hampshire - Hubbard Brook CCASE Soil Metagenome WRM 4... | ecosystem: Environmental > Terrestrial > Soil...
TGAACTGCACCCGAGGTCGAGGATCGATCCTCCAGCTTTATATTGGGTCAATGTTTCGACCCGTCCACGCCAGCGGTCCGGCGACTTGCCAGCCGCCGCAACTGATCGATCATAATCAGGGCCGTAGTGCTCACCCATTTCGTATGGTTTGGGTGGATCCTGCAGCCACACCAACGAACAGGACGGGCATCGCAATAACTGATACTGCACGTGCCGACCGTGATATCTATCCGGGGCACGGAGCAGTACCCTTCCCCGTTCATCGCCACAGGTTGGGCAGCCAACCTGAGCAGGTGTTGTCAATTCAGCAATTTCTGTCTGCATCTAGATACCTCAAGTCTTGTCACGATCCGCAACAACCCATTGCCTCAACGACAGGTCATACGTTTTGATTAGCTTCGCAGGATTTCCTGCAATCACACTGAACGCCGGAAAACTCTTGGTCACAACAGCATTTGCGCCCACAATGCTGTTCTGCCCCAGCGACAGGTCACCCTTGCCGCAAAATATGACCGATCCATATCCAAGCCAACAATTCTTGCCAATTCGGATCGAGCCACCTTCTGTAATCCCTTGGGAATGTATGGGCAAGTCCGGGTTAGAGAACTCATGGTTGTGATCCATAATAAGAACTGACGGGGCCAGCAGCACGTCATCGTCGAGAATAATCTGGTTTCTTGCGGATATCGTAGATCTCCGGCCGATTTTGCAGCCTTTGCCAAAAACAATCTTGGGACGCCGTTCCTCCGACCCCGCTGCTACGTTCAACCAAACCTCCCGAGCCATGTACACGTCGTCAGCCAGTTGCACCTGATTGGAAGTCACACGAGATATGTCACATGTCGGATGGATCGAGATTCTACTGCCAAAAGTGACAAACGGATACGTTTTACCCAACCACAAGGTATGAAGCCTAGTCGCTGCGCGACTATAAAAAGATAGTGGATCTTCGCTGACCACCGGAGCGCATGAATCAGATTTCATTTTTATTTAGCGGCAGTGTGAGCGAGAGCAGGAGTTGGATTTTGCCGCTTTACGAGGAATGCACTGAATAAAGCGCGACCTTCTGTGGCTGTTACAGAACCCGTCCGCACTAATACCGGCCATGCAACAATCAAACAGCCGAGACATGCTTCGCCAAGCTTCATGGTCGCGAGCAAACGACCACTAAGACCTCCGGGAAGAGGTATTCTAGCGGCAATCACGCCAGCACCAAGAATCAAAATTGCGGCAGTCATCAGCTTGATCGCGTTCGGCAGTAGGGACTTGGCATAAAACAGATGAAAAGTACGAGTCAAGGCAAATAACATGAAAACCATGCCAACAAATTCTGTAAAGGCCATGCCGGCCAACACTCCGAAGTAGCCGAGTCTATGTGCGAACACAACAATCGAAAGTAAAACCAAACTCCGAACCACCTGCAACACGTTATCCATTAGTGCATTTCCTGAAGTCCTGTATAAGACAAAGGAAAGCATGGAAAACGCACGGAAGAAAAACGCAGCACAAACCAGCGAAAATGCTATCGGAAAGGATGGATCACTCTGTCCAGTCCATGCGTATGCCATCGTTGAGCCAAAGAGCGATATGAATCCCAACGGGAAGAGAGCTAATCCCAGGGTGACCTTGAACGCTTTTGTAACGAGCGCTTGCATTCTCTCGGCAGAACCTGAAGCAAACACCATCGTTCCGCCGGATAATATCGGCGTCAGAAATGCATCTTGCAGCACAACTGCCGACGTGGTTATTCGAGTCACAACCGCATAAACTCCCGCAAGGATGGCCCCAAAGACCTTCAGAATTGTAAAAGGTACAATTGAGCCGTACAGAACCTCCATAAGATTCAGCAATTGATAGCTGCCAGCAAATCGAAATAACTCCCACAGTACACTCTTGTCGAGATATCGGGTCGCTATATGAATCTGCGGAACGACTCGATGTGAAGCTAAATAACAGCATGCAATGTATATGAGTTCAGAAGTTCCCATGACAGTGGCCATCGCAAAGAGTCCGTAGCCGAAATGAAGGACACCAACAATTGCAATCGCCTCCGCGACCGTCAAAACTGTTCCAAACTTTCGGGCTAAGTCAATACGGTGGCCACCCATAATGATTGCTTCGTAGGCAGCCCCGACGTTCGCCATCGTCATAATGGCAGCGAGCAATGCAATCGCACCAGCGGCTGACTGCAGAAATTCCGGTGGGACGCCACCTGATCTTGCGATACTGCGGGAATATAGAGAGACCGGGATGAGTATTGCCACGGACAGCGCCATCATTAGCGCGCATCCCGTACTCAGGAGCTTGTTAGCTCTTTCATAATTACCATTCCCCGTTGCTTCAGCAACATACTTTTGGAAAGCGGTTTTCACGCCTACGCTGCCGAATCGCATGTAGGTTGCGGACATCATGATTATGTTCCAAATGCCATATCCTCCAAGACCAAGGAAATGAATCACTACCGGTACTGTAATTAAGCGCGTGCCCATCTGGGTGAAGTTGGAGATAAAACCGAACAGAGTGTTCTTGCCGATCGACGCGGCAAGGTTCTGTGGCGTTCCAGAAGACCTGATATTTTGTGTAGTCATCGTATCGGCTTACAGGGCATTGTCGCCCCCTATTAGAAAGGCCTTAAGTACTAGACGTGCGGATCGTCGACACAGACGGAGGACTGCCCCCGGATTAAGATCACGGCAAGGCGATGAGGATCAAACGTTATCGCGTAGGATTCAGTTTACAACGGCTGACAATGACGTCGGGGCGCCTGGGCCGTATTGGAATGCGCCCACATCCCAGCAAGACGCCGTCCCACGCGTCGCGCAGGTTCCCGGTGGGCGTGGAGCTACAGGGTTCATATTGCCCATGCTCGTATCGCTTGCCAGCGATGCCATATTGCCCACAGCTAAATTGGTCAGATTTAGACCTTGCTGAATTACCGGGGATCCCGATTGGGGAGACCCATTCGCATTCAACATTGGATTCGAATTTTGAAGCGCGTGAGAATCGCACTTGCAAGCCGTCTTCCAAGATGAAAATGAACCTGTGAAGGATCCATTCCAGATAAAACAATTGTTCCCGTTTCCACAGGACGTTCCATAAAAATTGTAATCCGCGAGCGTGACCGTTGTGCTGCTGATATTAACGGGATCGCCGCAGCTCGAAATTGTATTGTCTTCGTAAGTCAACCCGGAAAGATTCTCCATGCCGAGACAAAGCGTATTGTCGCTGTTATTCGGACCGAGCATAGTATTGTTGTAAACCTGCTGTGTGCCACTGTCTCCCGAGGCGATGTCGAACCACCCATTCGTATTTACAATCGGGCTTGAGGTATTCACGATGAACACATTGTTCCACCATGCGCTGGTTCGCATGTGCGAGGGGGTGCTTGATCCGCCCCCTTCCACAAAAATAAACCCTGTCGGGCAGTTTCCCCAATTCCCATAAAAGTAGTTGTTATAGACGTTCACACCAGACATGGAGCTGCCGCTCGTTCCAAAAGTATGAATCCCGTCATGGTGATAAGGACATCCGCTCGCGTCCCAATTTCCCGAGTCATGCACTTGGTTGTTGTAAAAGAATGCGTTCGTATAACTGTTTGCAGCACTCGTCGCCAGCATCCAGCCATGGTCCATGTTGTAGATATTGTTGCCTGAGATAACGGAATTGGTGTCACCATTTGAATAGGCCTGGAACAAGCACCACCCAACATCATGCATCGAGTTGTTGTTTATGTTCCAGTTTGACCCCGAGAACGAAATACAACGCATTTGCGTCTGGTCAATCGAACCAGTTCCATTCGTTGGGTGAACGTAGATGTTCTGAATCAAAAGGTTCTGAATCGTGCAGTTGTTGCAGGAAGTCGCTTCAATGGCTTCGCTGTCCTTTTGGTTTGCGAGTGCATCGCCATTGGCCGTATTCTGAATAAGCCCGTTAGACCCGCCATTGACCGTTATATAGCTCCGGCCATACATGCAGATCGCTCCTCCACACCCTGCTCCGCCGCTCGAGGGGGCCCAGTATGGAGCACTAAGTTGAGTGTTGTTGTCAAACAAGAGGGTGATCACATTCCCGCTCGTCCCATTTCCCTGGAACGTGAACTCGGTGGATCCAGCCGACCCTGTGAAGGTTCCACATATAGTCACCGTGGTGCCCGGTCCAATCTGAGAGGCGCCTGATCCCCAATTCGCGGCACTGTTGAACCATGCTGGGGTCTGAGGATTCGTGGTGCAGGCTCCTGTCGCTTGTCCGTTGGGAGTGATGTAGACATTCGTGGCGGACGAGAAGCCGAGAGCTGAAAATCCAAGAACGAAGATGACTGCTAAGAACGAATTCGGGGGCCTTTTCACTCTTTCCTCCATGAATCGTGATGCAGAGCCGGCAAAATTCGCCCGGCCCACACTGGACAACAATTGCCAGTAGGGGAGTTGCCCACGATCTACTGGACCTGTCTCTTATGGTTATATCCAGTCCGGAGCGGATGGAACAGGTCTCACTAGTACATGCCCAGTTTCAAGTTCCGGACCATAACAAACTCATTGCAGATAAGGGACTTACGCTAATGGGCGCGACCAGCGCCGACCCATTTCTTCACTTTTTTCACTAAATATTGCGGTTTTGCCAGCCAATCATAGGATCCGGCGAGTTTCGCTTGAAACAACCGCGAATCGTCGTCGGAGTTGACTGGCAGACGTTTCAGGAAGAACGGGTCACTGGCAGCGCGGGGTCGCCCGACCGTAGTGCAAACCCCGTTCTCATATCCAGCATGGCGAAGTTCCTCCCTTAGCCTTTCCTTGAACCTGGCATCGGTCTCTGGAAAAGCATAAGGATAAGCGAACGATTGGACTGCGGATCCAAGCTTCTGCTCAATCGTCTGCTTTGAGTCCGCAATCTCTCTCTTGATGGCAAAGGCGTCACAGTTGTGGAGCTGGGGATGGGTAACAGTGTGGGAGCCAAACGAGATGCCATGCCTTTGAAGCTCCCTCACCTCGGCCCAGTTGAGACATTCTTTTCCCTTGAAACTCAACCGGGTTTCGCCGATGTATGCCGTAGGCAGATACATCGTAGCCGTGAAGCCGTAACGTTTTAGGACAGGAAAAGCATTCACATAAAAATTACGGAACCCGTCGTCGAAAGTGATGACTACACTTTTTTTCGCAGACTCATGCTCTCTGCAGACATTGATAGCTTCCATGGGACTGAGGACGGAAAAACCGCTCTGATGAAGAGTATCCATTTGCGCCGCGAAGACGGAGGCGGCCGTCGCAGTGCGATAGTAAGGATGGACTCCCGCCTCGTCTTCGTCGGCGATGCTGTGGTACATCAAAATGGGGACCGCCGCTTGACTCGTGAAACCGCAGCGCCGCAATGGATCGGCAACATAGAGCGTTGCCAATCTGTCGATTCGCACCGTCATCTATGCTGTCCGCACCGTTGTGTTTAACTCGCCAAGTGCCAGCTTAGCAGTCTCGTTCGACACTGGCTTTTTGACGAAATGCGACAGCTCTCGAACCACCCGAGCCTGCTGTTCCGGGGTGAGTTGTGGGTACATAGGCAGAGAGACAATTTCAGCGGCGATCTTTTCGCAGACTGGAAAGTCTCCAGCTTTATAACCCAGAGCCTCGTAGGCCCGCTGACGATGGAGCGGAATCGGGTAGTGAATTCCAGTTCCAATACCGGCCTTCCCCAGATGTGCCATCAAACCTTCGCGATCTTCAGTCCGAACAACATACAGGTGATAGACGGCACGGGACCAGGAGGGTTCATAAGGCATGTGGACTCCGGTTTCAGCCGCCGCAAGTAGGCCGTTGTATTCTGCGGCCCGTTCCCGTCGCTTGGCGTTCCACCCCGCGAGATGCTTCAACTTGACGCTTAGGATTCCGGTCTGGATCGAATCGAGACGGCCGTTGTATCCCTCGATATCGTGGTAATACTTTTTTGCCTGACCGTGATCCCTGATCATTTTGCAGGTGTCGGCCAGCTTATTATCATTCGTAGTGATGGCCCCACCTTCGCCGCAGGCTCCCAAGTTTTTCCCAGGATAAAAGCTGAAGGCTCCCGCATGTCCCATTGAACCTGCGTGGAACCATCGATTCTGTTTACGCGAAAAATATTCGGCTCCGTGGGCCTGGCAAGCGTCTTCTACGACCACAAGGTTGTACTGCTTCGCCAGGTCCAGGATCGCGTCCATGTCCACCATCTGACCGTAGAGATGGACTGGAACAATCGCCGATACCGGGCGCTTGCTTCTTTTGCTGATGAGCTTTCCTTCTCCTGACACTGTGCACTGATTCTCCAGATACGCGCGCAGTTTTTCGGGATCCATATTGTAGGTGCGCTCGTTGATGTCGACGAACTCCGGCAGCGCTCCTGCCTGCGAGATAGCTTCGGTCGTAGCGATGAATGTATGAGGAACGGTTACGACCACGTCACCAGTCTTCACGCCGGCTGCCATGAGAGCGAAACGGAGGGCGTCCGTACCGCTATTAACCGCAACTGCGCGTTCCGTATGGCAGAATGCGGCAAACTCTTTTTCAAAGTTCTCCACCATCGGGCCGCCAATGAAACCGGCTGTCCGAATCACCTGCTGAAAAACCGCGGTGAGCTCCTGTTCGAGTTCGACATGCGGCGTGACCAGATCAAGAAAAGGAATGTTTTGCGAATTATTGTTTTGCGGATGACTCACTGAGCTACCCCCGTTTCGATTTGACGCAGAATTTTTGCTGGATTGCCGGCTACGATAGTGTTGGCCGGGACATCTTTGGTGACTACAGCGCCTGCCCCGACAATGGCGTTCTCCCCAATGCAGGTGTTGGCGAGAATGGTTGCGCCCGAGCCGATCGACGCTCCCTTTTTCACGACCGTCCGTTCCACATGCCAGTCAGCCTCGGTTTGGAGGCCGCCGGTGGCGGTGGTTGCGCGTGGGTACGAATCGTTAATGAACATCACACCGTGTCCGATGAATACGTTGTCTTCAATGGTCACGCCTTCACAAATGAAGGTATGGCTCGAGATCTTGCAACGTTTGCCGACCGTCGCGTTCTTTTGAATCTCGACAAAGGCTCCGATTTTCGTCTCATCGCCCACTTCACATCCATAAAGGTTGATGAACTTCGATAGACGTACGTCTTTACCGAGCTTGACGTCGGGCGCAATACAAACCCATTCATTCATGGCTGCAAAATTGCCTTTCTGCTTAATTTTTTGGAGGGGAGCGAAAGTGCGAAATTAATCTGAAGTTATACGAGGCTTGGCACTGAGACGGTGGCAGGAACCGCGTGGCATTCAAAATCAGCCTCTGGATATCGGTCTGACCGTTGTTCCAAAAGAGGTTCCTGTTCGCCGTTCAGATACTGATTGAAAAAGGCCAAAGTGTAGTCGTTGATAATTTCAAATGCCCGGTTAATGTCGATCGATCCCGCATCTGTGAGCCTCCTGAGCGGCGAGTACAGCGGACGATCCGAGTAATTGCTATGCGTCGATTTTCGTAGAGTCAGATAATATCCGCCATACTTCGTCATAGACTGTCTGATTCTTCTGATATCCAGGTCGAGCATTTGCATATGCAGTCGTCTTCTCGGGTCCGAACACTGCAGGTCAGCTTCACTGGGAGCGTATCCGTCACAACTCATGAAGAAGAAGGGCTTCGGCACACCGGCATCGGCCCCCTCTCCAAACTGCATGCCGTCCATATTGATTCCGGCTTTGAGTCTGTCATCGAGCCAACAGGCCTCTGTCGCAACCGCTCCGCCGAAGGAATAGCCGAACATCCCTACCCGCGACAGATCCAGGCGCGCGGTGAACAGGCTTTCGGTATCCATGCGATTGATATCTTCGAGCTCATCGATCACATAAGCCATATCTTCTGCCCGAACCCTCGCCTCGAGTGGATATTCCTTCAAATTCTCCGGAAGCGAAGGATCGAAATCCACAGGAAGTTTTTCTGCCGGAGGATGTTCGATGGAGACGACCACAAAACCGTGACTGGCTAGCATTTCAAATTGCACGGAGTTTTGGGTCAGGTGTCCCTTCCATCCCGGAGAAAAAAGCACGATCGGAAGTTTCTGGACACCAGATAACAACGGTGCATTTACAACGGAGTGCGTGCGCGCCAGCCGCAAGTGGGATTTGAACAATGACGCATGCCCGCTTCGATATGGAGAACACTTCCCGGTTGCCGTTTGTGCCGGGTACCAAAATTGAACTGTCAACTTACGTGCGGACGACCCTCTCGAGTCTCGATAGGACCGAACCCAATCCCGGGTTACGGTTCCGATGGGATGGCCTCCGGAGGGTTGGGGAAGCGAAAACACAGGAAGCACGATTCCGAGAAGTACTGATGCCAACAGCATTGCCACCCCGAACAAGCTGGCTACGATGCTCAAGCGGGGGGAAATCGAAATACCCGCGTACCCACAAGCCACGATACTGAAGGACGTCGCGTAAGCCGGCATCATTTGCCAGCGACCTTTTTCCACGAATAGATGAATCAGAACCGTCAGCAAAACAATTGTGGCAGCGCCAGAAAACCAGAACGGCCGGCTCAAAAAAATAGAGAGCGCTGCCAGATCCGCCACAACCACCAGAATTTCGCCTATCCGCATCGATTTATTTCTTAAACGTACGTCGGGGCGTCAGAACGAATTGCAACCGAAGCCGTTGAGGGAAGACCCGTCTCCGTCGCATTTACAAGCTGCTCAATTCGAGTGTTCTTCTCGCGATCGCTTCGGTCCTCGTTCATGGCTTTCGTAATTTCCTGAGCAATCATAGGAAGATGGGGACCGGTAAGCATACTGTCATGAACGCCTGGGACCGCGCACACCTTCAGGTTCGGGATCAAATGCGCCCACCCCAGGTTCGAATCCCAATACTTCCAGGTCCGATATTTATCGGATCGAAACAGCAGCACTCGACCGTCATAGCGCTCAGGTCGGTAGCTCTTCACCGCGATCAGCAGGATGTCATCTTGATCTTTTGTACTATTGGCGTTTCGAAAACTTACTTCCAGCCCTAGAAGACGATAGAGATCCAGTCTGGCGTACCTTATCCGGTCAATGATGATCGTGCTCAGTTGCTCGCCAACATACCGAAGAGCTCCTGCCAGACTGGACTGCTTCAGATTCCGAGCATGAACCAGGATCCGTTCGATTTCGAATGAACTTCGGGCTTTGCGCGCTTCTTTTCCGTTAAACCTTGACAGGTATCCAGGAACCCAGGTGTCGAACATAACCACCAATTCGACTTGCTGCCCCTGTGTTTTTAATCTTTGCGCGATTTCATACGCCAGAAGGGCTTCGCGGCACCAACCAGCCAGAAAATATGGCCCGTGCGGCTGGATCTTTTGAATTGTCCGCAAGTGGATGGTAGCAATCTCCTCGACCCGATAGGGCTGACTAAGTTTTACGTCTGGAGGCAAGTTGACCATTATGAACGGCTGATCGTCACCCAACTCCTTTGCCAGCAGGCGCATGCTGGGGACGCCATGCAGACAGAAGATTGGCGCTCTCGAACCTTTGGGCTGGATCATTGCCACACCATCGATCGCGACGCCGTCGATCGACTGAGGGACTGGTCTTCCTGTCAAAAGAAGCGACATTTGCTGAATGGTCGGCGATTGGAACAATGAAGCCAGCGGAATCTTTTTTCCAAATGACTTGTCGATACGAGCTAACAGCTGTGCCGCCAGCAAGGAGTGCCCACCGACATCGAAGAAGTTCGCAGTAGTGCTGATGGGAGAAAGCCCTAACACCTTTTCCCAGATCGCAAGGACACGCCGCTCGGTCTCGTTTGCCGGCGCGACGTAACTGGCCTTGGCTATTTCCCTTAGATCGAGCGCTGGCAATGCATTCCGGTCCACCTTGCCGTTGGGGGTACGAGGCAGGGCAGCGAGACAAACGAAAGCCGCAGGTTGCATGTATTCCGGCAATTGTTTTTGCAATTCTGCGCGCAGGTCCAGCGGAATCTTTGGCTCTTGACCAACCTGTAGTCCATTTGGAACGACGTAGGCAACCAGATGTCTACCTTGACCTCTGTCTTCATGGAGCACAACCGCTGCTTCTTTTACGCCGGCATGCCTTGCGATGGCAGCTTCGATCTCGCCCGTCTCGATGCGGAACCCACGGACTTTGACTTGATGATCGGTGCGCCCTAGAAACTCAAGTTCACCACTCATCTTCCAGCGCATAAGATCGCCGGTACGGTACAGTCGAGACCCTGGCAATCCATTAAAGTTGTCGGGGACAAATCTCTCGCGATTCAACTCCGGTCGATTGCGGTAACCCTGCGCAACCCCTGTACCCCCAATGTAGAGCTCACCCGGCACTCCGATCGGTACGCGTTGGAGATTGGCGTCCAAGACATGGAACTGCGTGTTGGCAATCGGAAGCCCTATCGGCACAGGACCTGTGCCTCGACTGATTTGTTTTACGGACGACCAGATTGTGGTCTCGGTGGGACCATACATATTCCACAATTCGTCACCGACTGTGAGCAGTTGATCAGCTAGCCCTCGTGGCAGAGCCTCGCCGCCACAGAGCATCTTGATCCGTGGGTTCCCTGCCCAACCCGCTTCAAGCAGCATCTGCCAGGTGGTTGGAGTTGCCTGCATAATCGTCGCCCGAGAACGTCGCAGGACTTCAAGCAGTTCCGACCCGTCAGCGGCCTGTTCTCGCTTCGCAATGACGAGACGCGCTCCCACTGTGAGTGGCAGGAACAATTCCAGCGCGGCGATGTCAAATGACAATGTGGTAACTGCTACCAGCACATCTTCACGCTTGATACCAGGCACGCTTCGCATGGAAGAGAGCAAATTCACGACCGAGAGGTGGGAGACTTGCACCCCCTTTGGCATCCCAGTGGACCCAGAGGTGTAGATCAGGTAAGCGAGATTTTCATCTGAAATTTCGATGCGCGGGCGTTCGTTCGACTCTCGTGAAATTTTGCTGCTCTCCGAATCCAGGCAAATGACGCGAGCACTTTTGCTGGGGATCGCTCCACGCAGTTTCTCCTGCGTGACCAGCACGGGCGCCTCAGAATCATCGATCATCTGTGCTAGCCTGGCTGCCGGATAGGCTGGGTCCAGAGGGATATAACTCGCTCCGGCTTTAAGAATTCCCAACAAGCCGACTATCATGTCGATCGATCGGTCGATACAGAGCCCCACTCGCTCACCGGTCTTCACTCCCAACCCCCGGAGATAGTGGGCCAGCTGATTCGCTCGTCGATCTAATTCGGAGTATGTGCATTCTTCCCTGCCGCAAACCACCGCGATTGCCTTCGGTGTTCGGTCAGCCTGAACTTCGAAGAGCTCATGCACGCTTCTCTGCGACGGCAGGGACTCGGCCGTCTCGTTCCACTGCGTCAATAGCGTGTTCTCCTCATCCGTAAGAAGAGGAAATTCTGAAATTCGTCGCTCTGCATTCTTGCCAATCTCGCCCAGTAGTCCAGCAAACTGACGAAGCATCCGCGTGGCCGTCCCGGCTTCGAACAAATCAGTGTTGAACTGGATCGATGCTCGCCATCCGTCTGGCCGCTCCACCATCAAGCAGTTCAGGTCATACATGGCACCAGCCAGGCGCGATGGAACATCAACTAGTGAAAATGTTTCATAGTCGCGACTGGTCACCAGAGACCGTTGCAGCATGAAATTCACTTGAAACAGCGGGTTGCGGCTCAGATCCCGCTTCGGATTGATCATCTCGACGAGTTGCTCGAACGGCGTGTCCTGATGGGCGAGCGCCTGCATCACCACTTCTTGTAATCTTTCCAACACCTCTGTGAAACGAGGATTGCCCGAAAGATCATTGCGCAATGGCAGGGTATTTAAAAACAAGCCGATGATCTGCTCATGCTCAACCTGATTTCTGCCTGAGACCTGGGTCCCGATTGTGATATCTTCCTGTCCGGTGTAGCGATAGAGCAGGGTGAGAAATGCGGCGCAAGCTGTAATGAAGAATGTGTTGCCGTGCTTACGGCTGACACCCTGCACCGCATCCGTAACGGTACGCGGCAACTGAATGGAAACCACGTCTCCGTTCGTAGTCTGCAAGGCAGGACGAGGCTTATCGGGCATTACCTCAAACGGGGTATGATTGCGGAATCGTTCGCGCCAATACTGGTTCTGAGGCTCAATAGCTTCACTCTGCAACAATTCCCGCTGCCATGCCGCATAATCGGCATATTGCATCTCTGGTTCGGATAAGGGAGACGGCAATCCTCGTAGATATGCGTCATAAATGTCGCCAATCTCTTTCGCTAACAGTCCGACGGCCCATCCGTCGGCAACAATATGGTGCACCGTGACATGAAGAATACATTCCTGCTCGTCAAGACGGATGAGCGCAGCGCGCAGAAGAGGAAGTGCAGATAATTCGAAAGGCCGCTCGCCATCTTCTCGACAAATTCGATCTGCCTCCACATCACGTTTGTCCGCAGGCAAACCAGTCAGATCGGTTACCGGCACCTTGATGGCCAGGGACGGAGCGATCCGCTGCATGGGTTGGCCTTCTACCTGAATCAAAGTGGTCCGCAAAATATCGTGCCGACGGATCAGCTCATTGAAAGCGCGCTCCACCAGTTCGGGTTCGAGCTGCCCTCTGAGGAGCCAACGAATTGGAATATTGAAAGCGCCACTGCCTTGGCCCAACTGCTCCAGTAGCCAGAATCTCTGTTGCGCCAAAGAAGCCGGGACTATCATGTCGACTTTGGATCTTGCGGAAGGAACGGGCTTGGCGCTCGACGGCTTGGATCTGGAATATCTCTCATCCGCAGCAGAAAAGGTCGGTCGAATGGAGCGTACTGTTTGAAACTGGCTGACGGCCTGCTCAGGATTCGCGATTACTTCTTCCATCAGTTGCCGGAACTGCCCCAGGGTCCGCTCGGCCATCTCCGTGGAGTAAAGATCGGTATTGTATTCCAAGGACAAACGCCAACCTTCAGGGCGCTCAACCATGAAGAAATTAAGATCGTATGGCGCGCCCGGAGTGCGTGACGGCAAGTCAGTTAACTGAATGTCTGCAAATTTGATGTTTTCGATGAACGACCGCTGGTAAATAAAATTCACGTAGTAGAGGCGGTCTCTTCCAATATCTTCGTTTCCCAGTGCCCGCATCACCAACTCATGTGGAAGATCCTGGTTAGCGGTCGCCTGAATGATGGTGTCACTCACCTGCGCCAGCACCTCAGAGAATTTGCTCGACCGCGGCACTCGTGTCCTCAGGATCAAAGCGTTATTAAAGAGGCCAATCGCATTCTCCACTTCAACGCGGTTGCGTCCTGCGACCTGGGTTCCGATCGCAATATCCTCCCTGCCAGACAGCCCATTCATCAAAACGCATAATGCACTCAGTGCCGTGCTGAACATCGTGGTGCCGTGGCGCTGGCTGACCAGTGCCAAGTTATCCGTCATTGACCGCGGCAAGAGCCCAGAGACGATTTTCCCGTCCCAGGTCGGTTCCGCAGTCGACGGCAGATCCCCGGCAATTGCGAGTGGCTGCAGACTTCGAAGTTGCTTCTTCCAGAAGGCCGTATGGGCTTGGAAAGCGCCTCTCTCGAAAGCCTCCTTTTGCCAGACCGCGTAGTCGGCAAATTGGATTGGAAGCTCGGTAAGAGACGCAGGAGTACGAGTCACAAAACCCTGATAATAGGCGCCCAAATCACGGCTGATAATTCCAATCGACCAGCCATCGCATATGGCGTGGTGGACTGTGACCAGCAAAACGTAGTGCTCGTTCTCCAACCTTATAAGCCGGGTGCGAAGGAGCGGCCCGTCGGTGAGTACAAACGGACGCACAGCCTCAGCTACAGTAATCTGCTCTGCCTTGATCTCTCTCTCGGCCGCTGGCAGGTTACGCAAATCATCCACCGGCAAAAAGAGTGTGAGCTCCGAGGCAGCCTTCTGCATGAGTTCGCTGCCCTGCAGTTCGAAACATGTCCGCAAGGCCTCATGGCGTGCACAGACGGCGTTGAGAGCTTGACGAAGCAGTTCAACGTTCAATGGTCCACGCAGTGACCAGCGGCAGGCGACATTCCATACCCGTGTGTCCGGGTAGGCGTGTTCAAAAGCCCAAAATCTTGCTTGCGCGGGAGAAGCGGGCATGGCAAACACATCTCCCGAAAACACACCGCCGTTTTCACCCTCAGCTGAAACAGCCAGGGGATTGCGGGATTCCGCGCTAAGTTGAGAATTGGAGGATGCCATGCGTTACGTCTTATTGACGCGATATTTCTCTCGGGAGACTCGCCCGAGAGACGGCAAAGTAACGGATACCACGGCCTTGCCATTGCCATTAATTTCGCCGCTGCTACTTCCCTCTTTTTCCTTCGCCGCTTCGAGGATGGCGCGGATGGTTCTCTGCTGCAATACGAGTTTCGGAGTGACTTTCATTCCAGCTTTATTTGCACGGGCGACAATTTGAAAAACGTGCAGCGAATCCGCACCGAGCTCAAAAAGATTGTCGTCAATTCCAACCGTCTTCAAACGCAACACTTCGGCCCAGATTTCCGACATCTTCTGTTCTTCCGCGTTCCGGGGCTCCGTATTCTTGTTGGCCTTAGCCGCGGTCAAGTCAGGCTCGGGCAATCCTCGTTTATCCAATTTGCCGTTCGGGGTGCGCGGCAGCGCGTCCATTTTCACGTAGGCAGAAGGGATCATGTAATCCGGTAAAGTTTGTCCCAAATGATTGCGCAAATCTGCAAGCAATGGTCCCTGACCGTCAGACGGAACGTAGTAAGCGATTAACCGCCGATCTCCAGGAACGTCTTCGCGGACGATGACTGCCGACTCACGCACCGCGGATGCTTGATTCAATACCGACTCGATTTCTCCCAATTCGATTCGGAAGCCTCGCACCTTGACTTGGCGATCGATCCGGCCCATATACTCGAGCACGCCATCGGCGCGGTAACGGACCAGGTCGCCCGTCCGGTAAACACGCGCCGTGCCCCTACGGAAGGGATCTGCAATGAACCGCTCAGCAGTAAGCTTGCGATCATTCAGGTAGCCTCGCGCTACGCCATGCCCACCAATCCAAAGTTCTCCCGCCACACCAATCGGAACCGGCTCCGCGAATTCATCGACTACATAAACTTGCGTGTTCTCGACCGGCCGCCCGATAGGAACAGGACCAGAAGTCGACTCGATCCGTGCAATTACGGACCAAATCGTCGTCTCCGTAGGACCATATAGATCCCAAAGCTCTGCTCCGCCCTCGAGCAGGGTGTTAGCCAACTCACGAGGTAATGCTTCACCCGTGGACCAGATTTTCACTCCTGGACGACTCTTCCATCCCGCTTCTCCGAGCAGCCTGAACGTTCCGGGAGTAGCTGTGATCGCCGTAACCTTGTGCTTCTCCATGTGCTCGCGCAACCGAGAGCCGTCCGTTACGTCGTCAGCGCTGGCGATGATCACACGAGCCCCCACCGAAAGCGGCACCAGTAACTCACCCGTCGCCACGTCAAACGAGATCGTCGTTACTGCGAGCACGATGTCGTTGGCGTCCATCGCGGGCTGCTTCCGCACTGAGCAAATCAGATTCACCAAAGATTGGTGCGAAACTTCGACGCCTTTGGGTTTGCCGGTTGAGCCCGAAGTGAACAGCACATACGAAATATTATTTGGCGATGCCAGCTCTTTCGGCTTCGAACTTGGCTGGGACTCAATCTTCGACCAATCGGAATCAACGAAGACGAGCCGCGCACTGCTAGTCAGACCGTTCGCCAGGCTTTTTTGCGTCACAAGAATAGGACTATCCGCTTCGCCCAGAATGTATTCGATTCTCTGCTTGGGGTGTGCGGGGTCGAGGGGCACATAGCACGCGCCCGATTTGAGAATGCCCAGCAATCCCACTATCATTTCCGGCGATCGCTCGACGAAAAGCCCGACTTTCTTATCCGGACCTGCGCCAAAAGCCTGCAGATAGTGCGCTAATTGATTAGCTCGTTCGTCCAGCTGTCGATAGGTCAGCCATTGTTTACCGAATACGAGCGCGATGCTGTCAGGTGTTCGGGCCGCTTGCTCTTCAAAGAGCTCGTGAACCTTCACCTCAGTCGGATAATCCGCCTGCGTCGAATTCCAGTCATGAAGCAGGTGAACACGTTCGGATTGGGTCAAGAGAGGCACGCGCATTACACTACGGCTCGCGTCGGTAACGAACTCCTGTAGCAAGGTTTTGTAGTGTGAGATCCAGCGAGCGATCGTACCCTCATCGAATAGATCCGAATTGTAGTCGCAATCAAGCGTCAGTCCCTGATCGCCCTCCACTACATTCAAGAAAAGATCAAAATTGACAAATGACTTAGGGTTCGGATCAACTTCCGCTTGCAGACCTGGAAGCTTCATTGCCGCTCCGATGCGCTCCAGGTTGAACTGCACTTCAATCAGAGGCAGGCGGCTCGGATCCCGCGGAATTCCCAGCTTCCTAACTAGGGTGCCGTAGGTGTAATTCTGGTGTTCGTAGGCATCCAGGACACCCTTCTTCACTTGTTTAACGAAATCACTGAATGTGAGGTCTTTGTTGACTTGTGCGCGCAAGGCGAGGAAATTTACACAGTGTCCAACCAGCGATACTCCATCCGACGCTCCTTCGACAAGCGATTGCCCTGCTGCCGGAATTCCAACTACGACATCGTCCTGGTTGGATAGCCGGCACATGAGGAGCTCATAGGCAGCCAGCAGCGTGACAAATAACGTGCAGCCCCGTTGCGCTCCCGCCTTCTTGATGCTGCGGTATTCGCCCTCATTGATCGAGGCGCGATAGGTTGCGCCGGCATAGCTCTTTATCGCCGCCCTGGGGCGGTCGGTCGGTAACTCCAAAACGGGGGCAGGTTTTTCAAATTGCTTCAGCCAGTATTCCTCTACCTGCTTTATCGCCGGCGAGCCCCTCTGCTGGCTTTGTTCATGGGCATACTCTAGGAACGACTTGGATGCGGGAAGATTACAAGCGCGCCCTTCGACCTTCGCGGAATAAAGCTGAGCCAGTTCGTCAAGAATGACATTTGTCGACCAGCCATCGCACACGATGTGATGGCTCGTAAACAGGACACTATGTTCATCAGGAGCAAGGCGCAGTAGCTTAATCCGCAGCAGTGGTCCCTGGGAAACATCGAACGGCGTGCGGGAGTCATCGCTGACGATCCTGGCACGGCTCTGTTCTCGCTCAGTAGGTGCAAGATTCGAAAGGTTGACTAAAGGAATCTCACCGTGAAACTGCGGATCGACTTTAAAACTCTCTCCGTCCGCGGTGAAGGTCGCCCGGAGAGCCTCATGCCTGCGAATTACCTCGTAAATTGCTTCCCGCAAGGCCGTCTCGTTGAGCAAACCCTTTAGTCGCAGCGAGAAAGACTCGTTGTAAGAACAGGACGCATCCTCTCCGATCTGATCCGACAGCCATATCTCCCTCTGAGCTTCTGTTACCGGGGCCCGTTGAACCTCATCGGAAATCGCGGTCATTGCCACGGCAGATTGTTGCTGGGCGACTCCCGGAAGCATTCCGTCCGCTTGCATCTCCACGATGCTCTCTTGGAAGGCCATGATGACCCGCTCAACATCAGCATCTGTATGGGCCGTCGTCAAGAAGCAGGGGAATCCTTCCTGGACGTGAATTCCTTTCGCCCGCATGTGGTAGTAGAAGAGGCTGCCGAAACGCATCTCCATCGGGAAACTGAAAAAGAAGATGCTGGCAAAGTTCTGGATTTCTAGCGGGAGCTCTCGTTCTCTCAGAAACGCATTCAGCCGCGCTACCATCTTCCCGGTTTTTTCATTCAGCCGCTCTTGCAACTGCGGGCCTTGCTCTTTCAGGTGCTGCAGCACTGAATATGTTGCCGCCAGCGCCAATGGGTGCCGCACAAATGTTCCTGCAAAGAACGTCACTCCTACTTCAGGGAAAGAGTCATCGCCATATTGCCAGGCGCCGCCGTCGAGCGTGTCCATGAACTGCGGCTTGCCCGCGAGAATGCCGATGGGCAAACCGCCGCCGATAATCTTGCCGTAAGTTGCGATGTCGGCGCGAATCCCAAAAATTGCTTGCGCCCCGCCCGGATGAGTACGGAAACCAGTGACGACTTCGTCGAAGATCAATGCGGCACCCGCATCAGCGGTGATCTTCCTCAGTTCGTGCAAAAATTCCCGAGGTTGCAGGTTAGGATGGCGGCTCTGTACCGGTTCGACCATTACGGCTGCGAATTCGCTGGCATGCGCCCGTATGTACTCGAGGGACGTCGGCGTGCCGTAGTCAAGCACCACGATGTTTTCTGCCGCTTGCGGAGGAATTCCCGGTGCGATCGGCAGCGAGCGCGCAGGCTGCCCTGGTCGATTGACGCCCCGCACCAGTACCTCGTCAAACATCCCGTGATAATCCCCGGTAAACATCACAATCTTGTTGCGGCCGGTCGCCGTACGCGCTATGCGCATCGCACACAGAACCGCTTCCGAACCGGTGTTGCAGAATGCCACCCGCTCCATGCCCGTGAATTCAGAAACCATCTCCGCCACTTTGCCCGCCAGTGGCGACATAGGACCAATCTCGAAGCCAAGCTCCAGCTGTTTCTGCACCGCCTCGGTTACGAATTTCGGTTTATGTCCGAAGACGGTAGGACCGTAGCCATTCAAAATGTCGATATATTCGTTGCCATCCACGTCGTACAGCTTCGAACCTTCCGAGCGGTTCGTAACGATGGGATAGACCATCTCTTTCCACTGTGACCGAAAACCGGCGACCACACGCGGATCGGCCATCACTCCGCGATATTTTTGGGTGAGCCGTTTTGATTCGGGCGTTCTCTTCGTATAGCGGTCGATCAGATCGACGATGTGTTTTTCCTGCTGTGGGGTGAGTGCGCCCTGCGGTCCCTTTGAAAGCGGCTTGTAGGGACCAAAGGCTTTCGGCTCCTCTTTCGCAGACTGCGAAACAGCAGGCTTGAACTCAGGTTGCGATGAAGCTACGGTTCGCGCGGAAGCAGGCTTGCCGACTTCAACTTGCTCGGCGGCGGGTGCTGAAATTGATGCTGCCGCCCCGCCGCGCAATGCCTCGAGTTGCCGCGACATCAAGTCCGACATCGTCCGCAGCTGCTCCTTCATCAAGGACTCGATCAGACTGGAGGATCCCGTAACTGTCGAAACATCCTGCCTTGATCTCATCTCCGTAAAGTCTTCGGATCGAACCGATGCTGCCAGGACCGGCGCAGCAGCTGCCGGCGCCGAATAAGCCTGTAACATTGGAGCAACCACCGGCTCGGAAGCCGCTTCAGCCGGTAACTTGGCATGAATGTAGGCTGCCAATGCCTGTACCGTCGATTCTTTGTCCAGTAGCTGGCGGAATGTGATCTTCAGACCGAACTTGTTCTGTAATTCCTGCGTAACCTGCGTCAGAAACAAAGAATCGAAACCCAGTTCCATGAAACTTGTCGCGGGATCGAGATCCGCTGCACTGATTCCAGACAGGTCCTGAAACATGGATAACAAACTCTGCTGGACTCGCTCCTGACGTTCGTTCGTGCGATTCATGCTCACCTCGGACAGCACCATGGGTTGATTCGTACTCCCCTGATTCGTACTGGGTTGATTCGTATTGGGCTGACTCGTATTTTGTAGATCGTCTTGCGGACGGGATTGTTCAGCGGAAATCGCGGAACGATTCGACGACGACGCGGCTTGCGCCGAGACTTGTCGCTCGTCGCTGCGCTGCACATCCACTCCAGGCGTCGCATCGGATTTCGTCGGACTGATCCAGTACCGTTTCCTTTCGAAGGGATAGGTCGGCAACGACACGCGGTGTAAGCGCTCGCCTTGGTGGAAAGTCTCCCAGTTGGGTTGTGCTCCCGCGACCCACAGTCGCCCAAAAGCGTTGAGCAAAGTTTCGATATCGCCCGCAGTGCGCGAAACATCGGGTAAGGAATTGATTACGGTCTGGCCTGACTTCATTGCCGGATGCTGGAGTGTCAGCGTGTTCAGCGTAACGCCCGGCCCAACTTCCAGCATGACGGCGTTCTCCAGCGATGAAAGACTGGTGAGGCCGTCTGCAAACCTCACCGGTTCGCGCAAATGAGAAGCCCAGTACCGCGGACTGGTCGTTTGCTCTTCCGTAATCCATGTGCCGCTGACGCCAGAAACATAGGGAATCGAAGTCGAACTCAATTTGATCTGCTTCACTACTTCCGTAAACGGATCGACGACCGGGTCCATCATCGAAGAGTGGAAGGCGTGCGAAGTGTGCAACCGTCGCGCCATCACCCCACGCTCGTTCAGCGATTTTTCAAGTTTTTCGATGGCGGCAGTTGGACCGGACACAACACACAACGCCGGACTATTAACGGCAGCGATCGAAACTTCCGCAGACAAGTACGAACGAAGTTCGGTCTCCGGTAAGCGGACTGCCATCATCGAACCCGACGGCAGATCCTGCATCATCCGGCCGCGTGTGGCCACTAGTCTCAATGCATCCGACAGAGAGAACACTCCGCCTAAACATGCGGCCACGAACTCGCCAATGCTGTGCCCGATCATCGCGTCCGGCTGAATGCCCCAACTCATCCACAATTTTGCCAACGCGAATTCTGTGGTGAATAGTGCTGGTTGAGCAAACGAAGTTGAGGTGAGCAACTTCTGCGCATCCTCGGCACCGGCATCCTTGGGGTACATCACCTCGCGCAGATCTTTTTGCAACCGGCCGCTTTGCGACCGATCATCGCGGAGAAGATCGTTCAGAGGGAGAGACTTCAGAATGTCGGCGCATTCGTCCACCCATTTTCGGAACTCGGGCTCCGAACCGTAAAGCTGCGCTCCCATCTGACAATATTGAGCTCCCTGACCGGGGAACATGAATACAATCGACGGTCGCCGGGCTTTCTGTGATCCAGGGTGAATGCGATCGTTGCTCGATTTTTGGCTCGATTTTTCGACCGATTTCTCCAGTGCATGAATAGCGTCAGCCGCATCACGGGCTACCACGAATCTGCGATGCTCAAACGGCCGACGGCCGAACTGCAGCGTGTAAGCGACATCCGCCAGCTTCAAGTCGTTGTGCTTTTTCAGGTGTTCGGCCAAATTGACTGTCATCTGCTCTAAAGCCGAGGAGGTTTTGGCGGAGAGCACCAGCAACTGAGATTCCCGTGTGGATTGGCTTGCTTCGACGACCGGTGCCTCTTCCACAATCACGTGAGCATTGGTTCCACCAACCCCGAACGCACTGACACCCGCACGTCGCGGCTGTCCATTCTTTCTCTTCCATTCGGTGAGCTTAGTGTTCACATAAAAAGGACTGTTCTCCAGATCAAGTTTGGGATTCGGCCGCTCAAAGTGCAGCGCGGGTGGCAACTGGCCGTTCTTTAGAGAGAGCACGGTCTTGATCAGTCCAGTTGCACCCGCTGCGATATCCAGATGTCCAACATTTGTCTTGGCAGTGCCAATGGCGCAGAAACCCTTGGCCTTTGTGTTCGCACGGAAAACCTTGGTAGCGGCAGCAACCTCAATCGGATCACCAAGCGGCGTGCCTGTGCCGTGGGCTTCGAGATAACTGATGGATTCGGGCGCAACTCCAGCCGCAGCCTGCGCCATGGCAATGACCTCGGCTTGCCCCTCGATACCAGGCGCCGCGAACCCTACCTTCGCCGAGCCATCATTATTCAGCGCGAAACCCTTGATCACGGCGTAGATGTGATCGCCATCGGCAATCGCGTCGTCCAGCCGTTTCAGGAGCACTGCGGCGGCACCACTTCCAAAGACTGTTCCCTGCGCCTGTGCGTCGAATGTTCGACAGTGTCCGTCCGGCGAAGCCATGCCATCGGGCTGGTACAGATAACCCCGCTTCTGCGGGAAGCTGGCAGAGACGCCGCCAGCCAACGCCATATCGGACTGGTAGGTCAGCAAGCTCTGGCAGGCCTGACAGACCGCAACCAGCGAAGTGGAGCAGCCGCACTGCATCGTATATGCCGGGCCGCGTAGATTCAGTTTGTAGGCGACTCTGGTCGCCAGAAAATCAACGTGATTCCCAACCAGCGTCGGATAAGAGCCGACCTGATAGGTGCGCGTGAACTCATCGACGAACTTCCGGTCGCTGCAAAGATTCAGCAGGAAGTATGTATTCATGCTGCAACCGGCAAACACGCCGATCGCACCCTTGTAGGCCGCGGAATCGTAGCCCGCATCCTCCAGAGCGTGCCACGCGCACTCCATGAAGACGCGATGCTGAGGATCGGTGATTTCCGCTTCTCTAGGAAGCATGCCCCAGAAGTTCGCGTCGAACATATCGACGTCTTCGAGAACACCGCGCGCCCGCACGAAGTTGGGTTGGCTCCACAGGGAGGTATCCCCGGTTTCCAGCTCTTCGTCTTTGAGCTGCGTAATCGATTCCACCCCATTGGCCAGATTGCTCCAAAATTGGTGGACATCTTTCGCACCCGGAAAGCGTCCGGCTAAACCAATGATGGCAACCGAACCGGCGTTCATGTCTGGTTCCGCATTACTCATGAACTTGGCTCTCCCTCGACCGCGTCCGCTCCGCCCAAACCGTCTTTTGCTGGCGAGCTCTCTCGATGGCCTTTGCCATAGAAGCACGCTGCCCGCTCGTCCCCGCCAAATGTCGCGCCAGACTGCGGATGGTCGAATATTCAAACAGGTCTGTTAATGGGAATTCCGATTCGATCTTCTTCTGTATCTCCGCATGCACCGCCAACAGCTGCAAGGAATCGCCGCCAACGTCAAAGAAGTTGTCGTCAAGGCCGACCTGCTGCAAAACCAACACCTTCAGCCATGCGGATTCAATCTTCTGCTCCATGTCACTCTGAGCCGACTTGGCCCGCGGAGGTTCTGGGTGCGCAACTGGCGGAACGGGCAATGCCGCTCGGTCCACTTTTCCATTGGGCGAAAGTGGCAATGCATCCATCAATACAAATGCCGACGGCATCATGTAAGCAGGCAGTTTTTGTTGCAGGTAAACGCGGAGTTCAGCGAACGAGCACCCTTGTTCACTCGCAACGACATATGCAACCAGCTTTTTTTCCCCAGGCGTATCTTGCCGGGCAATAACGACCGTCGAACGCACCGAGGGATACTGCATCACCACCGTCTCGATCTCACCAAGCTCGATGCGATAGCCACTGATCTTTACCTGGTTGTCGCTGCGTCCCAGAAACTCGATCGTCCCATCGGGACGATATCGGGCGAGGTCTCCAGTTTTGTAGATTCGCGCTTCGGGCTCATCCCGAAAGGGATGGCGAACGAACTTCGCGGCCGTAAGCTCAGGCTGGTTCAAATACCCGCGCGCCAAGCCATCGCCGCCAATGCAAAGTTCACCAGCCTCGCCCGACGGGACGAACTGATTCTCAGAGTCCAGCAAATAAACTTGCGTATTGGCGATGGGCCGGCCAATCGGAATCGAACTGCCCTCAGCATCTTCGACGGAGATAGTGTGGCAACAGGTAAAGGTTGTGCCTTCCGTAGGACCGTATCCGTTGATCAACCTGCATCCCGGCAAATTTTCGAGAGCCTTGCGGACATGCGCTGGAGAAAGCGCATCCCCTCCCGCCACAAGCTGCCGCAGCGGTTTTAAGTCTTCGACTCGCTGCTCGACCATCACATTAAACAGGCCGGCAGTCAGCCAGAGCGTAGTCACTCCATACCGTCGAATCGCTGTCCCCAACTCGCTCAGCGACTGCTTTTCCGGAGGCATCATCGCCAGGCATCCCCCGTTGAGCAGCGCTCCCCAGATTTCGAGAGTCGAGGCGTCAAACGAAATTGGCGAGAACTGGAGAAATACTTCCCGCTCGTTCAAATCGATGTAATTCGTATTCTTTACCAGCCGCACCACA
>Ga0209169_10000507_pt1 | contig 23791 bp, 19 predicted proteins | sample HubBroMetageWRM4_FD_188346 | JGI IMG/M metagenome (GOLD analysis project Ga0209169, IMG submission 188346) | Warmed soil microbial communities from the Hubbard Brook experimental Forest, New Hampshire - Hubbard Brook CCASE Soil Metagenome WRM 4... | ecosystem: Environmental > Terrestrial > Soil...
AGCTCAAAACTATCTATGTCATTTCATTCCGGTTTCGTGTGTATTCTCGGCCGCCCGAACGCGGGCAAGTCGACGCTGCTGAACGCCCTGGTTGGCGAAAAGCTCGCTATTATCTCTCCTAAGCCGCAGACCACGCGCAACCGCATTCAGGGGATCATTCACGTTCCCAAGCGCAAGGGCAAAGGCGGCGGGCAGATTGTTCTCATCGACACGCCGGGCGTGCATAAGCCCGACAGCTCGCTTGGCCGCAAAATGATGGTCGAAGTGCGCGAGGCGATGGAGGGCTGCGACCTGGTCCTCGTCATCATGGATGCCAAGCACAAATTTGATCCCCGCGATCAATTTGCGCTCGATCTGGTGAAGCAATCCAGGGCGAAGGCATTTCTTATCCTGAACAAGATTGATCTGATTCGCGAGAAAGCCAAGTTGCTGCCGCTGATCGAGGAGTATCGCAAGTTCTACAGCTTCGATGAGGTCATCCCGATCTCGGCCCTCAAGCGCAAAGGCCTCGACACGCTGCTGGATTTGATCTTGTCCATGCTTCCCGCGGGGCCTGCTTACTTTGCGGAGGATCAGGTTACCGATCAGCCGGCGCGATTCATGGCGGCGGAAAGCATTCGCGAGCAGATACTGCTGAACACCAGCGAAGAGCTTCCCTATGCGACCACAGTGATCGTGGAAAACTTCGAGGAAGGCAAGAAGCTCACGCGCATTTCCGCGGTCATTTACTGCGAGCGCGAAGGGCAGAAGGGCATCCTGGTGGGCAAAGGTGGCCAGATGCTGAAGAAAATCGGTACCGCCGCGCGGATCCAGATCGAGCGGATGGTAGGGACTAAAGTCTATCTTGAGCTTTACGTCAAAGTCGAAGCGGGCTGGCGGGAGTCGCGCCGGTTCATCGATGAACTCGATTGGCGGCGGCAGCTGGAATTTCGCATGCAAGAAATGGGTGCGGCGAGCGATCCTAAGACGGGCAGTGGCAACGACTAAGAGAGGGAAGTGTAAAGTTTTGCATTGCCCCGCCGGAAGCGCACCACGCGGCCATTGCCGGAATAGCCGCTTGCAGCTAGAATCCAAGGGTCTGCAGTAGCGCCGAAAGGTATGGGCGAGCCGACCATGGAATCAGGGGCTTCTTCCGAAGAGCACTTCCCAGGCTGTGACTTTGATCCAGACAAGCTGACTTTACGCATGCGTGTGACGCTGGCAGCGCACCGCCAATCCGTCGACCCGGTGGTGGCGCAGGTCATGGATTCGATCCGTAATGTGAACTGCGTTAATGGCAAAGTGGATGATATCGAGTTGGCGCTGCAGGAAGCTTTGGCCAACGCGGTCGTCCACGGAGCCAAGGAAGATCCAACGAAGATTGTCGAGTGTCTGGTGGCCTGCGACGAGGAGCGCGGTGTGCTGATTATCGTGCGCGATCCCGGGCCCGGTTTCGATCCGCAGGGGATTCCCAGTTGCACCATGGGTGAGAACCTTTATTCCAATCACGGGCGCGGAATTTTTCTGATCAATCAGCTGATGGATGAGGTGCAGTTTCATAAGAACGGCACTGAGATTCACATGATGAAACGATAGTCGAGAAAGCAATAATTTCTGTGGAAGCGTTCGCGTAACACAACCCTGGGTTCACTTGGAGGTTTCAATGAAAAAACAAAAAGGATTTTCGCTGATCGAATTGTTGATCGTTGTCGCTATTATTCTGATTATTGCCGCGATCGCTATCCCTAACTTGTTGCGCGCCCGCATGGCGGCGAACGAATCGTCGGCCGTGGCCTCGATCCGCACCATCAACACGGGTGAAATTACTTACAACGCGAGTTACCCGACGGTGGGCTTTGCGCCAACCCTTTCGGCTCTGGGCGGCGTCACTCCCTGCGTACCGAGCCAGACGGCTGCATGCGTCATCGATAGTGTTTTGGCGGGTGGAAACAAAGCCGGCTATGTCTTCACGGCGACCGGTGCGGGTGGACCACCGGCGGTGCAGTATTTTGCAGCGGCTGTTCCGGCTGTGGTCAATCAAACCGGAATTCGCAGCTTCTGCTCATTCGAAGACGCGGTAATTCGGGTGCAGCCGACCGGGGCGGGAATTCCGAGCGAAGCGGCATGCGAGGCGTTGTTGCCGCTGAATTAATAAAACAGGGTTAAAAGCATTTCTGGGGCCGGCAAGCTAAACTTGCCGGCCCTTTCATTCATTCGGCACTACTCTTTACTCTTTCGCGGCGATTCCCAGGGCCTTCATCTTGCGGTAGAGATGGCTGCGTTCGAGCCCTAATATTTCCGCCGTTCGGCTTACGTTGCCGTGATTCTGGTCGAGCGTTTTCAAAATGTAGTCGCGCTCGTAGGCATCCCGCGCCTGATGCAGCGTGGAGAATTCACTCTTGGGCGCGCGCCGCCCTCCATCGCGATAAACCAGCGGCGGCAGGTGCTTGCTGTCGAAGCGCGTGGTCGTGGGATTCATGATCACGATGCGCTCGATGACATTCCGCAGTTCCCGTACATTTCCCGGCCACGAATAGCGCATGAGCACGTCGATAGCGTCGTCGGTAATTTCCCGCGGCCGGCGTCCATAGGTCGCGGCGAGTTCTTTGAGGAAATGCCGGGTGAATAAGGGAATATCTTCTTTGCGGTCGCGCAGAGGAGGAACGAAAAACGGGATCACATTCAGCCGGTAAAAAAGATCTTCGCGGAAGTTGCCGCGCGAAATCTCCTCATCGAGATCTTTATTGGTCGAGGCGATCACGCGAACGTCGACGGTAATCATGGCGTCGCTACCAACGGGAGTAAAACGCTGTTCGTCCAGCGTGCGCAGCACTTTGGCCTGCGTCTTCAGGCTCATGTCGCCCACTTCGTCGAGAAACAGAGTTCCTCCGTGGGCGCGCTGAAACTTGCCTTCCTTGTCGGCGCCGGCTCCCGGAAACGAACCTTTGTAATGCCCGAACAGTTCGCTTTCGATCAGGTCTTCGGGAATCGCCGCGCAATTTACCTCAACAAAGGTCGAATCCTTGCGCATGCTCTGCGCGTGAATCGCGTGCGCGACCAATTCTTTGCCCGATCCCGATTCACCGAAGATCAGGACGCGCCCGTTGGTGGGCGCCATCAGGCTGATCTGCTGCCGCAGCGCCTTCATCGGGATACTGTCGCCGACGATCATGCTCTTCGGCTGCAACTGCTTTTTTAAATCGACGTTCTCGCGCCGCAGTTTCTTCGACTCGATCGCGTTTTTCAGAACGATAAGCGTTTTTTCAATCGAGAGCGGCTTCTCAAGAAAGTCGTAGGCGCCCAGTTTGGTGGCGCGCACGGCGGTTTCAATCGTGCCGTGGCCGGAGATCATCACAACTTCCGGCATATTCTCGTGCTCGCGAATTTTCTGCAGGATTTCCAATCCATCCGCGCCGGGCAGCCAGATGTCGAGCAGAATCACGTCAAATGCCGATTTGCGAAGCAGTTCAAGGCAGGCCTCGCCGCTTTCCACCGAAGATGCGGAATAACCTTCATCGGCCAGAATTCCGGCGAGCGAATCACGGATTCCGGTCTCGTCGTCGACGATGAGAATTTTATGCATGTTGAGCGGCGGGAGAAGAAACGGGTTCGGCAGCGAGCGGCAGTTCGACGATGAAGCGCGTGCCTACCGGATGATTTTCTTCCACTCGAATCGAGCCGCGATGATCCTCGACGATGCGGCTTACGATGGAAAGTCCGAGACCGGTTCCACGCTTTTTGGTAGAGAAATAAGGCAGGAACAATTTTTCTTTCAGTTCACGAGTAACGCCATGGCCGGTATCGGCAACTGCGATCTCGACGGCATCGCGGCTTGCCACTAACGAAGTGGAGATCTCGATTTCGCGCACCACGGAATTCTGCGAAGCCTCGGCGGCGTTATCGACCAGGTTGGCGATGGCGCGTTTGATAGCCTCGCCATCGGCCAGTACTTTGGGCAAGTCCGCGCTGAGTGATTTGTGCAAGCCGATGCCATCGAGCCTGCCATTGAACATCAGCAACGCACCGTCGATGATTTCGTTGATGTCGGCTGGCTTCGGCTTCGCGACCGGGAAGCGGGCGAGAGTTGAGAACTCGTCGACTAACTGCCTCACCGTCTGGACTGCATTGGCAATGGTTTCGGCGCACGAGCGCACAATTGCGACCGAAGCCGGCTCGCCGGAAACTCCATCTGCAGAAGACTTGTCCAAATGGCGCTGAATGCGCTCAGCCGACAAGGCAATCGGGGTTAGCGGATTCTTGATCTCATGGGCAACACGCCGGGCGACCTCCCGCCAGGCTGCCTGCTTTTGCGCCTTCAGTAGATCGGATAGATCTTCGAACACAATAACGTAGCCAGAACGCTCGTCCTGATGCCGCAGCGTGGCTACGGTGACTGCAACGTTCAGCGATGCGCGAGGTAACTGGATATCCATCTGGCTGGTTGTCATGCCCATGCGGTCGGCGCGCCGCAGTAGGAGTTCGAAGTCTTCGAGCAGTTCGCCAGGGAAGACATCAGTCAACGCCGCGCCGCGAACAATCAAACCTGCGTCATCATGCTTTGCGTCAGGATGGAACATGCGCAGCAAGGCATGATTGATATGAGTTACGTGACGGCTGGCATCGAGGGACAGAACTCCGGTAGGGATGCTCTCCAGAATCGTTTCCATCTGCCGGCGCCGGCGTTCGAGTTCTGTGTTCGCGGCGCTCAAATCGCGGCTGGAAGCCTCAATCTGGCGGCGCGAATGTTCCAGATCGTCCGCCATACGATTGAACGAGCGCACCAGATCGCCGATTTCGTCGGCCGCGCGAAAATCGACGCGATAGTCGAGCCGGCCGCGCGAAATTTCCTGCATGGCTTCGGCCAGAGCGGAGAGCGGCCGAGTCACAATCTTGGAGAGAAAAAGCGCGAGCCATGTCGTCACGAACAAGATGATCATGGTGAGCAGAAGCAGCAGGCCCATGTACGTGCGCCGTACGACACGGCGTTCGCGCGCCAGGTTGTAATAACGGCGCTGGCTGTCTTCCACCTGACTCACTGTCTGCGAGAACTCCCGCGGCAAGGGAATCGCGACCAGGATTTCGCCTCCGCCTGGGATGGCCGCGCTGCCCATCGAGTAGTCCGTTCCCTGCCATGTGAATTGTGCTGGACGGCCTGCGGCCGCATCGGCCAGCGGCAGACGCGTTTTCAACATCGGCCACGCCGCCGGCGCATTGAAACTGGCCTCGGCATTGCCGTCTCGCACGGCCAGAGCAAATCCGCCCTGCAGCGTTAATTCGTGGTGGTGAAATTCATTTAGGACTCCGGTAAAACCATGACCGGAGAAAGCAGGCTCTACTTCGGGTGACGCGGCAATCGAGGCGGCTTCCGCGCGCGCATTCTGCATGGCGTAGTTGGCGAGCAGAGACGCCATGGCGTGGGTGTCGGCGCGCACCTCTTCTACCGGCGTGGAGAACCACTTGTCGATGGACCGGTTCATCAGGCCATAGGAAAACCAGTACATCACCATCACCGGAACCGACGAAAGCAAAAGCGCTCCGGCCACCATGCGCGTGCGAAATTTCGAGCCCAGCACTCCCAGCCTGCGTTCGGCGAAGAGCTTGAGCAGGTTGCGCATCAAGACGAAACTGAGCGCGACGAAGAGCAGAAAAATCAGCGCAGAGAGGGCGGCGAAGACGGCGATATCCTGATTATTTCCGGGATGCAGGAAGTTCAGGTCGAAGGCTGTTTCCGAAACCAGAATGGCCAGAAGCAGAAAAACGGAAACGGCCAGCAGGATGATGACCTGCTTACGGTAAGTGGCCGCCGGACGAGTTGGAGCTGTAGTTGCCATGAGTCAAGGCTGCGCCTGGCAAACCATTCATTATAGATGCGCCGAAAGGGCGCGGGACGCAATAGCCGCTATATGCGTTGACTATAGAGGGCCCTGGCGCTGTATTACGGCCGCCTGGATCGCGGCTTGGCCTCGGTGATTTCCTGCAGCATGAGGTCATATGCGGGCTTCGGTTTATAGCCGCGGTCGAAGGGAAGCGCTGCACCCCGAGTGCCATGGGAATGAGAGCCGATCCACGAATATTTGTCGGTGAACCCCCAGGTTTGAATGGCTGTGCAACCTGGATTCTCTAAACATGCGTGGGCTACATCGCGGTAGATCGCGGACTGGCGCCGCAAATCCGCATCCGCCACTTGTCCACTGGGATCCAACGGAAGCGATACATCCAGTTCTGTGATGTGAACCTGCAACCCCAGCGCGGTCAGCCGCCTGATATTTGCGGCCATGTCGGCGGGATTTGGTTCATGTTCGGCGATGTGCATTTGCAATCCCACGCCGTCGATGGGAACGTGGTGCCGCTTGAAGTTCTTCACCATTGCATAAATTGCGTCGGATTTCTGGCCCAGGCCTTCGCCGCCATTGTCGTTGTAAAACAGCAGCGCCTGCGGATCGGCTTCGTGAGCCCAGCGAAACGTCTGTTCGACGTACGCCTCGTCCTTATGCGCGAAGCCGATGCCGGGCTGGTTGTACCAGATGGAGTCCTTGAACTCGCCGTGCTCGTTGAGCGCCTCATTCACCACATCCCAGGCGAAAACCTGGCCGGCATAGTGTTTCATCACCGTGGTTATGTGGTTTTGCAGAAGATGCGATAACTGTTCCGGCGTGTAATTGGTTTGCTCCAGCCATGCGGGATTGTTGTGATCCCACACCAGGCAGTGCCCGCGGACATGCATTCCATGGGCCTGCGCGAAGTGAACGATCTCGTCGGCGTCACGAAAATCGAAGGCGTCGGCAGTGGGCCGGATCGCCCGCCACTTCATCGCGTCTTCGGCTTCGACCATGTTGAATTCACGCGCCAGGGTTTCGGAGTATGCCGCTTCGGAAAGCAGCAACGACGGACGGACGGCAGCTCCGACGAGAAGGTTTATGTGGTCCGCAGCCTGCCGCAGAGTGGAGTCGGAGGTCGCGGCAGTCAGAGTTAGAAGGAAAACGACGATTTCGACGCAGCGAAAAAGCCTCAGCATGATTCACCTGCCAGGTTGACACCAATATTTACGCTAAGGCAGGAACGGTTGCAAAGGGCATCCGTCACATTGCGGACGGAGTTTTCCACAGTGGTGCTTGCCTACGCTCACGATCAGCCCGTGCATTTCGTTGTAGACCTGCGCTAGTGGCGGCCGGCGCGCCGTACTCATGGGGGATGGTGAGTGAGCGGTTTTGAGCACGGTGGATTCACGCTCTTCATCAGAATGCATGCTAAGTTGCGCGTCGGCGATTGCCCCGAGACTGCGTTCAAACAGCGCCCGAATCTCTTCGTAATCCGTTTTCTCGGGAAGGATCTGGTGCCGCTCGAGAATTCTCCGCGTATAAGCGTCGACCACAAACACGGGATGGTTCCCGGCGTAGAGAAGAATCGAATCGGCGGTTTCGGGACCGACTCCGTTCAGGGCCAACAACTTCTCGCGAAGCTTTTCCGTGGGCTCGGCGAAAAGTTGATCGAGAGATCCTTCGAACTCTGCATCGAGAAATGCCACGAATGTTTTCAGCCGGCTCGCCTTTTGCCGAAAATAACCGGACGGACGAATGAGCTGCTCCAATTCAGAGATCTTAGTTTCGCGAATGCCCTCGATACTCAATGCTTTTGCCGAACGCAGATTTGCCAGAGCAAGTTCTACATTCCTCCACGCCGTGTTCTGGGTCAGATAAGCACCGACAATTACCTCGAAACGTGTCTCCCCCGGCCACCAGTGCTGCGCTCCCCATGCGCGGTACAGAGCTCGGTAGTATTCTCGAAGCTTTTCTTCGTTGCTCCTGCGCGGCACGTTAAGAACTCCTCAACCACAAGTCTAATTGAGCTCGAAATTCCAGTGCGGGAGTTGTCCCGGAGGTCGAACTCCGCTTACCGAAGTTCATGTACCAGGACTGTGACTGCTTCCATTGAAGAAGTCGAAAAGTGGCATTTGGCGCGAGGTTTCATACGTTTGCTCGGCGATCACCGCGCAGCTTCGTCTAGGCCAAGTACTAAAGTTACTGGTGCGGTAATCCGCTAGCGGTGACAATTTATGTCAACGCGAATGAACTGCATTCTCTCCCAATGATAGGCAGTCGCTCGCGCAATGCCTGCACGAAAGTCAGGCGGTCGTTCCATTCACGTGGATAGGAGATCGGCGTATGTCTCAACGGCTGGGTGACCTTCTCGTCAAAGAGAAGATCATTACCCCAGAGCAGTTGGAACAAGCGAATAAAGTCCAGAAGGAGCAGAGCTGCCGCCTTGGCTCCGCGCTGGTGAAGCTCGGCTTCCTCACGGATGAGGACGTCACGAATTTTCTCTCCCGGCAGTATGGCGTTCCAGCCATCAATCTTTCTTACTTCGAAATTGACCCTGCGGTCGTCAAGCTGATTCCGTTTGAAACCGCAAAGCGCTACCAGATTCTTCCGCTGAGCCGCGTCGGCGCGTCGTTGACCATTGCCATGGTCGATCCAACGAACGTCTTTGCCATGGACGATATCAAGTTCATGACCGGCTTCAACATTGAGCCGGTGGTGGCGTCGGAAAGCTCGATTCTGTCGGGAATCGACAAGGCCTACGGCGCGGGCAAAGAGGAAGACCTCGAATCGGTAATGCAGTCGATGTCGGAATTAAGCGACGAAGACGTCGAACTGCAGGCCGAAACTCAGGAGATGGGCCTCTCGGAGCTGGAAAAAGCCGCCGACGAAGCCCCGGTCGTAAAGCTGGTGAACGTGATTCTTGGCGATGCCGTGAAGAGGGGCGCCAGCGACATCCACATCGAGCCCTATGAAAAAGAATTCCGCGTCCGCTTCCGTATTGACGGCGTGCTGCAGTCGATCATGTCGCCGCCGATGAAGTTGAAGGACGCAATCACGTCCCGTTTGAAGATCATGTCGAAGCTCGATATCAGCGAGAAGCGTCTGCCGCAAGACGGCCGCATCATGCTGAAGATGAATATTGGCGGGCGCAAAAAGCAACTCGACTTCCGCGTCAGCACGCTGCCGGTGCTGTGGGGCGAAAAGATCGTGCTCCGGTTGCTCGACAAAGAAAACCTGCGCCTCGACATGACCAAGCTGGGTTTCGAACAGGAATCGTTAACCAAGTTCGAGAAAGCGATTTTGAAGCCGTACGGCATGGTGCTGGTCACGGGGCCGACCGGATCGGGCAAGACGAACACGCTGTATTCCTCCATCTCGACGTTGAACAAACCCGATACCAACATCATGACCGCGGAAGACCCGGTCGAATTTCAATTGCAGGGCGTCAACCAGGTGCAGATGAAAGAGCAGATCGGCCTGAACTTTGCCGCCGCTCTGCGGTCGTTTCTACGGCAAGATCCCAACATTATTCTCGTCGGCGAAATTCGAGACTTTGAAACCGCCGAAATCGCCATCAAGGCCGCGCTTACCGGCCACCTTGTGCTTTCCACGCTGCATACGAACGGAGCGCCCGAAACCATCACGCGACTCATGAACATGGGTATCGAACCATTTCTTGTCGCAACTTCGGTTCACCTGATCTGCGCGCAGCGGCTCATCCGGCGTATTTGCAAGGATTGCTCGGAACCGATCGAAGTGCCGCCGCAGACTCTGATCGAAAACGGATACACGCCGGAAGAGGCCAAGACGGTGAAGATTCACAAAGGCAAAGGCTGCACCGTCTGCAACAACACCGGATACAAGGGCCGCGCCGGTTTGTACGAGGTGATGGAAGTGGACGACGAGATCCGCGAACTGGTTCTGGTGGGAGCTTCGGCCGTGGAGTTGAAAAAGAAAGCGATCGAGCGCGGCATGATCACGTTGCGCCGCAGCGGATTGATCAAAGTTGCGGCCGGAATCACCACGCTCGAAGAAGTAGCACGCGAAACGATTCACTAGAAATGCGCCGTTGGCCGTTTGCCAACGACTAACGACTAACGACGAGATTACAGATTTAACGGAAGGAAATTGACTATGGGTTTGTCACTTAGCGATTTGCTCAAAAGAATGCTGGAGATGAACGGCAGCGATCTGCACATCACCACCAATTCGCCGCCGCAGATTCGCGTGCACGGCCACCTGACGCCACTCGACCTGCCGCAGATGACGCCGGCCGAGACCAAGCAGCTCGCCTACAGCGTCATGACCGATTCGCAGAAGCATCGCTTTGAAGAGAGCCTGGAACTCGACTTCTCTTTCGGCTTAAAGGGTCTAGCCCGCTTCCGCGCCAACGTTTTCAATCAGCGCGGCGCGACTGCAGCGGTATTCCGCGTCATTCCTTTCGAGATCAAGAATTTCAACCAGCTCGGTCTTGCGCCCGTCGTGGCGAAGATGTGCGACAAGCCGCGCGGACTCGTGCTGGTCACGGGGCCGACCGGGTCGGGCAAGTCCACCACGCTCGCTTCCATGATCGACAAGATCAATACCGAGCGCCACGACCACATTCTGACGATCGAAGACCCGATCGAATTCGTTCACATGAATAAGAATTGCGTGGTCAACCAGCGCGAGTTGCACGCCGATACGAAGAGCTTTACTGACGCCCTTCGCGCCGCGCTTCGTGAAGATCCAGATGTCGTCCTGATCGGCGAAATGCGCGACCTCGAAACCATTGAGTCTGCGCTGCGTATCGCCGAAACCGGCCACTTGACCTTCGGCACGCTGCACACCAACTCGGCAACCTCAACCATCAACCGTGTCATCGACGTCTTCCCGGCCCACCAGCAGGCGCAGATTCGCGCCCAGCTTTCGCTGGTGCTCGAAGGCATCATGTGCCAATCGCTGCTGCCGAAAATCGACGGCAAGGGCCGCGCCATGATCATGGAAATCCTGGTGCCCAACCCCGCCGTTCGCAACCTGATCCGCGAAGACAAAATTCACCAGATTTATTCGGCCATGCAATCCGGACAGGAAAAGTTCGGTATGCAAACCTTCAACCAGGCGCTGGCGACGGCATATTTCCAGAAGCAGATTTCACTGGAAACCGCGATACAACGCTCGAGCAACGTGGATGAACTGCAGGAAATGATCAATCGTGGCGCCAGCCTGTTGAATCGTGGGACAGCGGCTGGAAGCACGATGGCCCGCGGCGCAGCTCCGTCAAAGCACTAAGGCAGTAGGTATGCGGAATGAGAACGAAATCGAAGCAAAGCACTCGGCAACCGGCAAGACAGTGAGGAGAGACTAAACCATGCCAGTCTTTACATTTTCCGGCAAGGACGCTTCCGGACAAAAAATAAATGGCGAGCGGATGGCGCCCAACAAACAATCGTTGCAACAGGCGCTGCGCCGCGAGCGCATCGTACCGGGTTCGATCCGCGAAAAGGGCAAGGAATTCGCCATGCCCACGTTTGGTTCGAGCAAGGTCAAGGTCAAGGACATCGCGGTTTTCTTCCGCCAGTTCTCGGTCATGATCGATGCCGGCCTGCCGCTGGTGCAGTGTCTGGAAATTCTCGCTGCCAACCAGGAAAATCCGGCATTCCAGAAGACGTTGACCGGCGTCCGGACCACGGTCGAAGGCGGCGCCACGTTGGCCAACGCCATGCGCCAGTATCCGGTCGTGTTTGACGATCTCACCACGAACATGATCGAAGCCGGCGAAACCGGCGGTATTCTCGACATCATTCTGCAACGCTTGGCGACCTACGTGGAAAAGGCGGTGCGCCTGAAGGCGGCTGTTAAGTCCGCACTGATTTATCCCGTCGCGGTCGTCTCCATGGCCTTCTTGATTGTCGGCGCACTGCTCAAGTGGGTCGTGCCGATTTTCGCCAACCTGTTCGCCGGACTTGGCGTCAACCTGCCCTTGCCCACCCGAATCGTCGTGGGCCTGAGCGGTTTCGTGCAAAGCTTCTGGTGGATTTTTGGCGTCGGCGGTTTCGCCATCTACTACGGCTTGAAGCAGGTTCGTAAGACTCCCTCGGGCCGCTACTACTTCGATAAAGCGTTGCTCCACATTCCGGTGATGGGATCTCTGCTGCGCAAGATCGCAGTCGGGCGCTTCACCCGTACGCTTGGCACCCTGATCACCTCCGGTGTGCCGATTCTCGAAGGCTTGAGCATTACCGCCAGGACTTCGGGCAACGCGGTGCTGGAAGAGGCGCTGATGAAGGTCCGCAAGGCGATCGAAGAAGGCCGCACCATCGTCGATCCGCTGCGCGAATGCGGCGTGTTTCCCAACATGGTGACGCAGATGATCGGCGTCGGCGAAGCCACCGGCGCGATGGATTCGATGCTGCAGAAAATCGCCGACTTCTACGAAGAAGAAGTGGATGCCGCGACCAAAGATATGTTGGCCATGCTGGAACCGGTCATCATCGGCCTTCTCGGCGTGATGATTGGCGGCATCGTCATTTCGCTCTACATGCCGCTGTTCGCCATGATCGCCAAGCTCTCTGGATAACGACAAAGCTTCAAGGTGAAAGGTTTCAGGGTTTCAAGGTTGGCTTCCGCACTTCCCAACTTTGAAACCTTGAAACGCCTAAACTTTGAAACCTCAAACTTCGCATGCATACCACGTTCGATGAGCGCAATTGGCTGGCATGGCTGGTCCGGGTCCGTATTTTTATTCTTACGGTGCTGCTCGCGGTTGAGCTGGCCGTAACCGAGTTCAGCCCTTCGCCGCTGCCTACGCGGCTTTTCGTCAGCACGATTCTGTTCTGGTATAGCCTGTCGCTGTTCTACGTGCTTCTGCTTTCCTTCTGGAAAGAGCATCGCCTGCAGGCTTTATTGCAGGTTCTTACCGATTTGATTCTGGTTTCGTTCGTCGTCCATGAAACCGGCGGCTGGGATAGCTCGCTCAACTTTCTCTATCCGCTCGTCATCATCGTCGCCTGCGTGCTGCTCCCGCGGATTTGGGCGCACCTGGTTGCGGCGCTCGCCTTCATTCTCTACGGTACCGTTCTCGAACTGAACTACTACGGAGTCGTGCCTTCTTACTGCTCCACGCATCCCGGACTGAAGGCGCTGCAGGCGATCATCTTTGTCAACCTGTTCGCTTTTCTGGCCGTCGCCTATCTGGCGGGACTGCTCACGAATAAGCTGCGGCAGGTGGGCGTACAGCTGAAAGACGCCAGCGGCGCGCTTGAGAGCCTGCAGGCCCTGCACGAGAACATCATCCGTTCGATTTCCAGCGGCCTGATCACCACCGGTCTCGATGGCCGTATTACGCTGGTGAACGCGGCGGCCGAAAAGATGCTGGATCGGGGAGCTGCCGACGCGTCTGGAATGCCAGTACAGCATTTGTTTATCGATGCGCTGCCGAACGTCGAATCGCAGCAGGCTCACGCCGAGGTTCGCTGCGACACGCCGGGAAAATTTCGCAAAACGTTTCGTGTGCGCGTTTCCGCATTGACTGTCCCTGATCGCGAGCCGCAGGGATTTGTCTACATTTTCGACGATCTCACGGAAATTCGCCGCCTCGAGCGCGAAGTTCGCATCCAGGACCGCATGGCTGCGGTTGGCCGCCTCGCGGCCGCCATCGCTCACGAGATTCGCAATCCCCTGACTTCGATCGCAGGTTCGGTCAGCATGCTTTCGAATGTTCCGGAGATGAACGAAGATCATCGCCGCCTGCTCGACATCGTCACGCGCGAGTCGCAGCGGCTCAACGCCATCATCACCGACTTTCTCGCCTACTCGCGGACCAAGCAATATCACTTCGATAAAGCCGACCTGATCCAGCTGGTCGAAGACACGCTCACGCTCATGGATCACCGCATGGAAGCGGAAAAGACCGGCATCCGCATCGAGCGCCGCTTCGCTATGAAGCAAGCGCTGGTTCTCGCCGACGGCGACCGCATCAAGCAGGTTTTCTGGAACGTCTGCGAGAACGCGGTTCGCGCCATGAAAGACGGCGGCATTCTCACCGTGGCCATCGAGTTCATCGGTGACGAGTGCCAGGTGGCGATTACCGACACCGGCGTGGGTATGACGCCGCAACAGACCGAGAAGATTTTCGAACCGTTCCAATCGAACTTCGAAGGCGGCACCGGACTCGGTCTCGCGCTCGTCTACCAGATCGTGCAGGCGCACGAGGGGAAAATCTGGGCGCGCTCCAAGCCTGGGCAGGGAACTACTTTCGTTCTAAGATTGCGCCGCCTCGATGCCGAGCATGGCGATTCTGCCGCTGTTCCTGCTTCGGCAGCGTCCGGCAAAGCCGCTGATTCCGCGCCGTCGCTGGCCGTTGCCGCGGGAGGGAGGTCGAATGGCTAACATTCTCGTCTGCGACGACGAGCGTTCGATCTGCGAAATGCTCGACATCTCCCTGCGCCGCGAAGGCCATCGCGTCGAGACTGTGCAGTCGGGGCAAAACGCGAAAAACAAAATTAACGGCGCGCTCTACGACGTCATCATCACCGACATCAAGATGCCCAATGTCGACGGCATTGAAGTGCTGCGCCATGCGCACCAGGTTTCGCCCGACTCCGCCGTCATTCTGATCACAGCCGTGGACGACTACGAAGCTGCCGTCGAAGCCGTGAAAGCCGGAGGCGCGACCGACTACATCCGCAAGAGTCCGGGGCTGGTCGACGAAATCAAGCTGGCGTTGAACCGCGCGCTGGAAAAAATCATCCTCAGCCGGCAAAACTTTGCTCTGCGCCGCGACGCCGCCACGCGCAACTCGCTCGACAACATCATCGGGTCAAGCGGCGCCATGGAAAAGCTGAAGCAGACCGTGCGCACCGTGGCCTCCACGGCCAGCACCGTGTTCATTCAGGGCGAGAGCGGAACGGGTAAAGAGCTGGTTGCCCGCGCGGTCCACGTCTGCTCGCCGCGCGCCACCGAGGCTTTCGTCTCTGTGAACTGCGGAGCTTTCCCGGAGACGTTGCTCGAAAGCGAACTCTTCGGCTATCTCAAGGGCGCATTCACCGGAGCCAACCAGAACAAGCGCGGCCTCTTCGAAGTTGCCGACGGCGGTACCATCTTCCTCGACGAAATCAGCGAGATGACTCTTGCCATGCAGGTGAAGCTTCTCCGCGTCTTGCAGGAGCGCACCGTGCGCCCGGTGGGCTCGACCAGCGAAATTTCCATTGACGTCCGCGTCATCGCCGCGACAAATCGCGATCTGGATAAGGCCGTCGCCGAAAATGTCTTCCGCGAAGATCTTTACTACCGGCTCAGCGTGATTCCCGTCCGCGTGCCGCCCTTGCGCGAGCGCCGAGAAGACATTCCGCTGCTGGTCAACCATTTCCTTAAGAAATACGCCACCGCCGCCGGGCGCAGCATTTTACGCGTGAATGCGCCGTCGCTGGCTTCTCTCTGCGACTACGAGTGGCCGGGGAACGTGCGCCAACTGGAAAATACCGTCGAGCGCGCCGTCGCCCTGGAAATGACCGAAGAGCTTCACGTCGAACTACCCGCCGAGCGCCCGAAGGCACGCGCGGCCGCAGCTTCCGCCGACGGTTCGGCTCTGCCCGAAATCGGCGGCAACTTAACGCTTCCCGAAGGCGTGGGGATGGAAAACTACGTGGCCGGCATCGAGCGCACGCTGCTGCAAAGCGCCCTCAATCAATCCAACGGCGTACAGACCAAAGCCGCCGACGTGCTCGGCATCTCCTATCGATCATTCCGCCATTTGATGAAGAAGTACGGGCTGTAGCTGTCAGCTATCAGCCTTAGCCCTTTGTTTGGATTCCCAGGTGCCCTTGAGACTGGCGCTTATTCTCGTGGAAACGAACCAGCGGATCAGGTGCAGGATTAGAAAACCGAGAAATGCGTTTGCGGCGAAGGCACACGAAAGTATGAAATTCCCAAGTACGTGGTTCGCTGCGGAACCAAGCCCTCCATCTCCTACGACAATTCCGACGTTTTCCAGAACTAGGAACAGCACCAGTCCGAACAGATAGAACGTCGCGTCAGTGGCCTGCCGGATGTGGTGCCAGTGTCTCTGAGAGCCTTTAAGAGTGCCCTCAAGATCGACGCTCACCGACGATCTCGACGTTTCCAACGAACGAATGCGGACAATGGTAACAATCGCCGCCAGCAGCGAGTAAATGATTAAACCTGCGAGAAGTACCAGCACGCACCGTTCGAGCCAACCACAGTTCTGCCAAATCGACCAAACTGCATACGGGGGATCATACATATCGAGATAGACACCGCTTAGATTGTCATTGCTCCCGACTTCGAATCGCGCTTATCGTATCTTGCGCTCGTCGATCCCTGTTCAGGTTCACCAGCCAAAAGCTGAGAGCTGAGAGCTGACAGCTGACTGCTGGAAGTTAACCCTTCTTCAACTGCTGCTTCCGCTCCAACACATTTGTGCCCGGCCTGCCCCTTACTCTGCTACGCCGTCGTTGACCTGCGCACAGTCCATGCTCAGCGTTCCATTGTTGTCGAAGATCAGGCCGTAAAAGCGGAAGACCCCGCCAACGTTAACCGAACCCGAATTCAGCATTTGTGCGTTGTTATCGGCGTAGACCGTAACCGTATTGGGGCTCGTTATCGGGGGTTGGTCCGGCAGTTGCGCCAATTCGGCAAAAGGATCATAGGATGCGAGCGTCACGGTATAGGTCGTAAAGTTCCCGCTCGTAGAGATGGCGCTCACTGTGCCGTTGATCGTCTGGGGCATGAGCGTCATTGTGGCTGTGGGAAGAGGAAGTGGCGGGAAGCCATCGACGAGAGCCGCGTTCGATGTAAACAAGATGTTCTGGCCAGAAACTATGTTCGCCGTGTTGAAAGTGGCAACGAACGGAAGATCCTGCAGATTGGTAAACTGACCCGAGATCTGCGATGTGGCATTCTCATTGCCGAAGATATCCGACATCGATGAAATGGCGCCCACGGTTTGATTGCCGAGTCCGTAAACGTCGGGCTGGGCAAAGTCCGGCTGAATTATCTGGCCGCCGGATAAGGCGAGATTTGTTGTGTTCGTGTTGTAAACGGCAATGCGCGTAGCCATCAACGTTCCATCACTCTGAAGCGCAAGGTCCATGTCCACGGGCATGCCTGTGTTCAGCCCGGAGACGCTGCTAATCCCCTGAAATACAGTGCTGGGATTGGTGCTCACCTGCCAGGTGGATGAATCGCCGTTCCAATAGCCGGTGGTGCCAGTCACGGTGAATCCAGTTCCAGCCTCGTTGATGGATGCGACGGTTCCTTCAAGCCCAAGCGCCTTGCCGTTGGCGCTATTCGTAGGCTGAGCTGCAATTACCATGGGCGTAAGGTTGAAAACCGGTGAAGCCGCAACAGGGAGAGAGAAATTCTGCGCGCAACCGCCGGAGAACGGCGCGGATTGCGAAACCTGTAAATTTAAAACCAGCCCCATTGCCGTCCCGGTGACCTCGATCGGAGCCGGCAGGTTCACGGTTACACTCGGCGTCCCCGGCCCATTGATCGCGCCGTCGATTAAAAACGATATAGGCGGTGATTGCAGGCCTACGCACACGGGGGCGGTTCCGCCATAAGTTGCGGTAGCGGACGTGTAAGAATCTTGAGGAATGGTTGCTGTTGCTATCGGTTCGATGGTGCCGTTCAGATGGATAAACTCAGCGCTCACCGGCGAGGAGAAAAGGGTAACAACCGTCCCCGACTGGCTTGTAAGTGTCAAGTTGTTCAGGGTTAGGGGAAACTGAACCAGTTGGTCGTTTGCTGTGCTTGACGCCAGCACCACCACGGCCGTATTTCCAATCACAGGCGTGCGGCTGCTGGTGCCTTGGCCGCACCCCGAAGCAAAAACGGTGGTGAGTGCGATTGCAATCACAGATAGCGAGCAGGAGAAGTTAAACTTGCAAGATCGGCCCAGGCAGGAGAAAGACGAAGGCATAAAGCTATCCTTTCAGACCGTTGTGAGCCGAAGTTCCCTTGAACTCTCGATAATCAGCCAGACTGGGTTCTTGGCTCTTGTAGCCTCAACTTTTAGCACGGAATTCCACTCGATGAAAGTAAAGTGTTGTAAGCAGGCATATTTATTGGACCCGTGGGTAACAAGTGCGCCAACCTCGGCAACCAATAACTGATAGCTAAGAGCTGATACCTGACAGCTATCCTTTTTTCAACTGCTGCTTCCATCCCAGCACTCTGGCCTTTGCGCCTTCAGCCTCAGCTTCGGGAATCATCCCTTTCTTCATGTAGAGCACCGACAGGCTGGTGCGCGCCAGCACGTCGTCGGGATCGATCTCGGCAATCTTGTTCGCGGCTTCGATGGCTTCGTCGTAACGCTGCAAATCCTGCAGCGCGCGTACGAGCCCGTGCATGGGCTCGGTAAACGACGGATCGGCCGCGACCGCTTCGCGGTATGCGTCCACGGCTTTCTCCAGATGGCCGTCAGCCATCAGATCGAGCGCGGCATAGTATCGGTCTTCGGCCTGCTGGCGGGCTTCTGTGGGAGGGATGGAGTCGTCGGGCATGCGAGGAAAATCTCAGGGAGAATTTCAATTTTAGCATCTCGCCTTAGCCAACATGTGGGGACAGCCACTCTCAGCTATCCAGTCGAGCGCTAGCTCGGGCACGCGGTCAGCAACCTTCGGGGCTGCGTTCCGCCAAGGTTGCGATTATGATGTCCCCATGCGCCACCGGCTCCGATTTTTGTGGAATGCCACCCGCGGCCATCGCCTCGCGCCGTGGCGCAGCCCGTATCTTTTGTGGCGCATCGAGACCTATACCGGCGTCAAGATGACCCAGATCGGCTTCCTGGAGTTTTGGGAGTTTATGTGGCGCGAGCGCAGCGAGCTGTGGCGCTTTCTGCGCTGGACCGGAGAGATGGAGCGGTACGTCCATCCCAAGCCGAAAAGTTCTTGAACAAAGTACCGAGTACTGCTACGCGCCCTTGCCCGCTGCTGCGGCTCCGCCGAGCATCACGATCACTTCACTGCCTTTGCCGGCGCCGGTCAGTTGCGCGGCCGCGCCGCGGTTGGCGGCAATTTCCAGATACCCCATGCTGCCGAGGATGCCGAAGACTTCTCCCGGTTCGCCGGCCGCGTAGTTTGTGTGAATGCTTGTAATCTCTTTGCTGCCGATGGTGATCTTGAAGCCTGCGGCTTTCTCCACGAAGAGCGCGGGAATATCCTGCGGCGTTACATTGGTGACGAGGTTGCCGAAGCGGTCGACCTTCAGCACCACCGCCCGCATGCGATTTTCCCCGACGGCTTTCGGTTTCGGCGCGGCGAACTTTACGTAGTCTTCGATTTCGTCGCCGAATTTGTGGGAATCCACCTGCTTGGCCAAATATGCCGCCACGGGCGAAAAAACATCGCGGCCATGGAAGGTATTGCTCACCGGCTGCCGGAAATAATGATCTGAATTGATATGGCGCACGTGGATACGCTCTTCGCGCGCGTAGATCATCGAGAGCACGCCATTGTCGGGCGCAACAAAGTGATAGCCGTCGCTCGAGGCCAGAATCGGGCGCCTCGACGTGCCCACGCCGGGATCGACGACGACTACGTGAACCGTCCCGGTAGGGAAATAGGAATAGGCCTGCGAAATGGCAATGGCGCCGTCGAGCACGTCAAACGCCTGCACCGCGTGCGAAATGTCGACGATCGTCGCCTCGGGCACGATTTCGAGGATCACGCCCTTCATCGCGCCGACAAAATGATCGTTGGTGCCAAAATCCGTGGTCAAAGTAATGATTGGATGATGCGGCAACTTGTTCCTCGCTGGCCTAGAAGAGAGTGAAGACAAAAATTCCCGACAACACTACGTACTGCGAAGTTAATTTCCCATCAACCCGGGAGTCAAGGCACGGAGGTAATAGAAGGCGGTTCCTTACCTTCCCAGCCTGTCGGCGAACGGTTCGGCATCCCCGATAGCCGGAGCTTCGTTTTAGTGGTAACATGGCGGCCCTCAAAAGGAGATCCTCCCGATGAAAGTCAGAATCCTGCTGACCACCGTTGCGCTTCTCACCCTAAATGCTGTTGCTCAGGCCAGTACCGCCAACAACATTGCGATTAGCGGAACCGCTTCCATTGGTTTTGCCACGTCGAGCGGAAATTTTAATATCCAGGGCTTGGGGTTGAGCCTGTATCAGGCAACACCGGATGGCCCCAGCTTTATCGGTTCATGCAGTATGGGCTCTCTCTGCAACTTTAGTTTTAGTCCCATCAATACCGCCGCTTTTTGCTCGTACTGCCTCGCTTACACAACAGGAACGCTCGGCAATATGGTCGTGCAATATTTGGATCCGAGCATAACCTTCACCGGATCGGCAGTATGGAATGGCCAATCCACGATGACTCTTCCGATGATCATGTCGGGAACGATCATCGGCTACGAACTCGTGGGTTGCCAGCCGGGAGGTGTCAGCTGCAGCCTTGGACCGGAGGAATTTACCTTGCACTTTCGGGCGAGCGGAACGGGGACGTTCTCTATTGAGCCTTCTGGAAGTATCGATGGAGGAACCGTCAGTTTCAGCGGCTTTGCCACAACTGCGGCTCCCGAACCGATGTCGCTGGTTTTGATGGGAACGGGCCTGCTGGGAATTTGGCTGGTGCAACGCAGGAAACCCGTAGGGATCTGAATCGATTTACCTGGCGGGCATCAAGCTGAGAAACTAAAAGGGTCCGGAGGTTACAACTCCGGACCCTTTTCTCATGAGCAAAATAACGTCTAGTTTTCTCCCACCAGCGCGTTGATCAGTCCGGTTCCGTTGGGGCTGCCCCATCCCGTCACCAGGTCGTAGCCGGTTACAGCCGAATAGCTGCCCGACTTGCCGCTGGTGATGTCGTGGAAGTCCGTGTGATAGCTCGAACTTACCCCGAACGAATAGAGATACGGATTGATGAAGCCGAGCGTGGAGTATCCGTTGGCCTTCAACTGCTGGTTGGCCAGCGCAACGTAGCCCGCCCACATGGGCGCCGCGAAGCTGGTTCCGCCGTAATCGTTAGCGGTGCAGGTGGTCTGGTCGGCGCAAACGTAGAAGGTGAAGTTCGCATTCGCCGAAACGTCCGGACCGTTGCGCAGCGTGGTTGACCCTTTATTGCTCGAGTTAATCACGCCCGAAAGCTGCTGCCATGACGGAATCGGGATGCTATCCGGCGAAATTCCGCCGCCGCTGTCGGCCCACGCCGTTTCCGACTTCCACGGTCCGGCCGCGCTCGACGTGGTCAGGTCCGTTCCGCCCACTGAAACGATGTAGGCATTGTCGGCCGGCCACGCCGCCGCATTGCCTGATTTCTTCCATGTGGAATCGTCGCCTGACGCCACAAAGAAGTTCTGGCCCTGTGCCGCCATCTTCTCGAAATATGGATTGAGGGTCGATGCATCAGCCGGCGTCCATCCCCATGAGCAGCCGATGGTGGTTGGAAGAGGACTGTGCGTGGTCATCGAGCTGATGATGGCCGTGTCGGTCGAGCCCACGTACATCACCAGGCTGGCAAGTCCGGGAGCCATGCCGAGAGCCTGCGTCATATCGAGCGTCTGCTCGGTATCGTCGCAGTCGCCACCTGAACGCGAATCGACACAGCTCGTGCTGGTGCCGTCGGTCGAGAGAACCGTGACCGGCACGGAGTTCGTCTGCTTCACGTTCTTGTAGTAGGTGGTCAGGTCGGCGAGGTCGGTGCCGACATACTCGAACAATCCGAGGTTCTCGCCCGAGCCGGTCAGAGCCGTTCCGCCGTAGTAAGCTGCGCGCATGTCGCTGCCCAGGAACGAAGCCGACGGTCCGGAGCCGGTGGTTGCATGATTGACCAGCGAGTCGGGGCTGACGCCGTGCGCTTGCGCGTAGGCAGCCTTGCTCACGTACTTCGGATGCGGAATTGAATAGTTATCCAATCCGGAAACGTGCCACAGCGCGAATGACAGATCGGTCGTAGGTTCGCGATCCGGCGCGAAGAAAATTCGATTCTCCGTCGGATGCTGGTAGGTGAGCAGGTTCACATGAAACGCCGCTTCGATGTTGGCGACGGTTCCTTTCACCTGCACTTCCATGCCATCGCGCGAGCCGCCGACTACCGTCAGTCCGTGCGTCTGCATGTACTGCACGACTGTGTCGTAGTCTTTCTGCGTGGGACCAAAGCGCTCGGTGAATTCCTTGGGAGTCAGAAAATGTACGTGGTTCGGAATGGATGCGCTGTACAACTCCGCGAGGAAGTTATGCAGGCCATCCGGGTCGCGCAGCGGAAGCACGACATCCAGTTGCAGGGTTTGCGTGACGGGAAGACGGCCAACCATGCTGGCTTGTCCGTTGATCGTTGCAGGGCGCACATGGTGTGTCAGCATGGTTTCGGCGTTGCCCGGAATTGCGGCGGCCGCCATAAACGATGCCATCGTAATTAACAACACACTAATTCTTCGATTCACGACTCCTCCTGGAACAGATTGTTGGATTCGTGGGGCGAGAGAAAATCCGCCGCCCATCCCGGCGAAAGGTCTATTCCCACTTGCAGTTCGACAAATAAAACCGGAGACGCTGTGCAGTCAAGAACAAACGGAGGGTGTTTCGTTAGATTTACGAAATCAGAACAATAGGTAGGACTAAGTAGAAAACTGTATGCAGCAAAGCATTGCAGATCGCGCACTTGATCGCGTTGTTACCTGGATCGATAGTTTCAAAACGGTTCTGCGATAAGTGTTCGGATCGCGAATTAAATCCGGTTTCCGTAAGTTGAACCGAGGATCAGCGGAACTTAATTGGTAACTACTCGTAACGTAACGCTTCGATGGGATGCATGCGAGATGCTTTCAAGGCAGGGAAGAAGCCCGAGACAACTCCAACCAGCGACAAAATTACAAACGAGACAATCATCACGCTCAGCGATGCGTGCAGAAAAATCGCGCCCTCGTGATCGGCAGTTTTATAGAACTCGTCGTAGAGCGGCATCGGCGGAATCACCCAGGTCAGAAATTCTGCCACCGCCATACCGATCAGGCCGCCAACAAAGGTCAGCACCAGCGCCTCCAGCAGAAACTGCACCAATATGTGCCGCGGGCGCGCGCCAATGGCCTTGCGCAAGCCGATCTCGCGGGTGCGCTCGGTGACTGACACCAGCATAATATTCATCACGCCAATTCCGCCGACGGCGAGCGTGCAGACCCCGATCAGCCCCAGTACCGCCTGCAGACCATAAGAAAACGCATTGATCATCGAGCGGTCTTCGATCGTGTCCCACTCCGGCGTGGCCTTCTCGTCTTTGGGATCGAAATGATGGCGCCGCGCAATCACTTCGCGGGTCGCCATGAGCGCCTTTTTATTCAACGCCGCGGAAGTAGGCTGGATGATGATTTCATCCGGATCGCGCACATTCTTCAGATCGCGCATCAGCCCGAATGGAATAAATCCATTTTCATTATCTGGGCCCTGATACATCGAGTCCTGAATTTTGTTGCGCATCGTGCCAATGACTTCAAAATCCAATCCGCCGATTTCGACGTGCTGTCCCGCGCCCGGCGCGCCCTGAAAAACTTTCTTCGCCGCCTGGTAGCCAAGAATCACCACGCGACGGTGATCGGAAAAATCCGTCTCGCTGAAATAACGCCCCTCCGCGAGGTCGAGCTTGCGCATCTGCCCGTAGGGCATATCGACGCCACGCACCTGGATCGAAACTACGCGCGTGCCGATTTTGAATCCGAAGTCGCGGTCGATCTCGCCGCTCACCGCGCGAACGATGGGCACTTCATCGCGGATCGCTTCCACATCTTCGAGTTCATACTTGATCGCTTTGCCCGCGCGCTGGCCGCCGGCCTGCATGCTGGTTTGCCCCGGCCATAGCACGATCACATTGTTGCCCATGTTCAGGAAGGCGTTGAGCACGGCTCCGCCGAGCCCTTGGCCGTAGGCCAGCAGCAAGACCACCGATGCCAGGCCCCAGACGATGCCCAGCATGGTGAGCGCCGAGCGCATGCGGTCGCGCAACAGCGCCTGCCAGCCTTGCGAAATGAGTTCTTTCAGGAACATT
>Ga0209169_10000508_pt1 | contig 23774 bp, 19 predicted proteins | sample HubBroMetageWRM4_FD_188346 | JGI IMG/M metagenome (GOLD analysis project Ga0209169, IMG submission 188346) | Warmed soil microbial communities from the Hubbard Brook experimental Forest, New Hampshire - Hubbard Brook CCASE Soil Metagenome WRM 4... | ecosystem: Environmental > Terrestrial > Soil...
CCGGTCTGCGCAGGGAGGAACTGGCGCAGCTGTCCGGGATCAGCGTCACCTGGTACACCTGGCTCGAGCAGGGCCGTCACATCGGCGTCAGCCGCGAGGTGATCGAGAGCCTGTCGCGCGTGCTGCGGATGACCCCGCCCGAGCGCGAGCACCTGTTCACCGTGGCGGGCCTCGCCTTGCCGCCCCGGACCGTCGGGCCGCCGGAAGTCGATGACACCCTGCGGCGTCTCGTTCAGGCCCTTGACCCCAGTCCCGCCTTCGTCGCCAATCCCTGGTGGGACCTGCTCACCTACAACGAGACCTACTCGTTCCTGCACGGCGGCCTTGACACCCGCCCGGCCGCCGAGCGCAACGTGCTGTGGCTGTTCTTCGCCACCGATCCGGCCCGCTCCCTGATCGTCAACTGGCCCGAGGAAGCCCGCCAGCTCGTCGGCCAGCTTCGCGCGCGCCTGGCCCAGTACCCGGGCGATCCCCGCGGCCCCGAGCTCGTCGCCGCCCTCACCGCGGCCAGCCCCAAGTTCGCCGAGCTCTGGCAGCAGCACACGACCGCGCGATTCCGCGGCTACCGCAAGAGTTACCAGCACCCGACCGCGGGACCGCTCAGCCTCGACATCATCGCGCTCACCGCTTCCAGCAACGAGCAGCAGCACCTCACCGTGCTGCTGCCAGCCGACCAGGCCACGGCCGACAAGCTCGGCCAACTGCGCTGAGCGCGCCAATGTGCCGTAGACGTCCGCGGGAGGTGCGGCGAGGATGGCAGCCATGACCACTCCGACGGGGGCCCAGGCCACGTACGCTGGCCGAATGCCCGGCCCCGACACCGCGGCGGCCGCCGACGGCCAGGGGCTCGCGGTGCTTGGCGCCATCGAGCAGCGTGCGCTCTGGCTGTCGACCGCGATCGTCGACTACGCCAACAAGGTGCGGCCAAACCCGAGCGGGCTCAAGGTCGGCGGCCACCAGGCGTCCAGCGCGTCCATGGCGTCGATCATGACCGCGCTGTGGTTCCGCCACCTGCGGGGCGAGGACCGGGTGTCGGTCAAGCCGCACGCATCGCCGATGCTGCACGCGATCAACTACCTGCTCGGCGAGCTTGACGCGTCCTACCTGACCCGGCTGCGCGAGCTGGGCGGCCTGCAGGCCTACCCGAGCCGCTCGAAGGACCCTGACCCGGCCGACTACTCCACCGGCTCGGTCGGCATCGGCGCCACCGCGCCGATCTGGGGTGCGATCGCACGCCGCTACGTCAGCCATCACTTCGGGCCTGACGTGGCCGGCGACGTCCGCGGCACCGGCCGCCAGTACTCGCTGCTCGGCGACGCCGAGCTCGACGAGGGGGCCTGCTGGGAGGCGATCATCGACCCGATGGTGGCCGAGCTGGGCGAGGTCGTCTGGATCGTCGACATGAACCGCCAGTCGCTCGACCGGGTGGTCCCCAATATCGGGATCCTCCGCATCGAGGGCATGTTCGCCGCGGCGGGCTGGCAGGTCATCACCGTCAAGTACGGCCACGAGCTGGAGCTGCTCTTCGCCCGGCCCGGAGGCGATGCCCTGCGGCGGCGCATCGACGAGATGCCCAACCCCGAATACCAGCGGCTACTGCGGCTGCCCGCCGGCAAGCTGCGTGCGAGCCTGCCCAGCGGCCCGGGCGCTGACGCGATCGGCATGCTGATCGCCGACCTTCCCGACGACGCCCTGATGTCCGCGTTCCGGAACCTGGGCGGCCACGACCTGCGGGCACTCGACGCGGCCTTCCACGCCATCGACGACACGCGCCCCACCGTGATCTTCGCCTACACGGTCAAGGGGTACGGGCTGGCAACCGAGGGCCACCCGCAGAACCACTCGTCCCTGCTGACCGCGGAGCAGCTTGCGCAGCTCGCGACCCGTTCCGGAATCGATTTGGCCGACCCCTGGGCACGCTTCCCGGCCGGCAGCCCCGAGGCCCTGGCCTGCACCGAGGCGGCGGCCAGGCTGCGCCGGGCCCCGGTGCCCGCGGCACCGCCGATCGCCGTCCCGGCCGACCTCGGGCACACCCCGCGCGGCACCGGCACCACCCAGGCGGCGCTCGGCCGCACCCTGCTGGACCTCAACCGGGCCGCTCCCGAGGTGGGCAAGCGGATCGTCACGATCAGCCCCGACGTGAGCTCCAGCACCAACCTGGCCGGCTGGGTCAACAAGGTCGGCGTCTGGTCCCACGCCGAGCGGCCCAACTGGTTCGCCGACGACAGCGAGACGCTGATGCAGTGGCGGGAACGGCCCTCCGGGCAGCACGTGGAGCTGGGCATCGCCGAGGTGAATCTCGTCGGCGCGATGGGCGAGTTCGGCGCCACCTGGAGCCGGTGGGCGGCACCGCTGATCCCGATCGGCGTGCTCTACGACCCGTTCGTCGGGCGGGCCCTGGAGCCCTGGTCGTTCGGTTGCTACGCGGGCGGCCAGTCGATTCTGGTGGGCACGCCGTCGGGCGTCTCGCTCGCCCCCGAGGGCGGAGCGCACCAGTCGATCACCACCCCGTCTATCGGGCTCGAGCAGCCGGAGTGTGTCGCCTACGAGCCCGCATTCGTGATCGACGCGCAGTGGGCGCTGCTCGCGGCCATGGCCCAGATCGGCCGCCCCGGCGGCAAGTCGGCGTACCTGCGGCTGTCCACCAGGCCGGTCGACCAGACCCTGGCCCAGGTGCCCGAGGACCCGGCCGGGCGGGAGCGCCGCCGTCGCCACGTGGTCGCCGGCGGCTATGCGCTGCGGCGGGCCGGCGAGCCCGCGCTGACGATACTCACGATGGGCGCTGTCGTGCCCGAGGCGCTGGCCGCGGCCGACCGGCTCGCCGCGATGGGCCAGCCGGCTGACGTCGTGTGCGTCACCAGTCCCGGCCTGCTCTTCGAGGCCGTGCAGGCCCGCCGGGGCCTGGCGGACTCCCCGGACTGGATACTCGACGCGATCCTCCCGGCCGACCGGGCGGCGCCGATGGTCACCGTGCTGGACGGCCACCCGCACACGCTGGCGTTCCTCGCGGGCGTCCGCCGGGTGCCGGCCACGCACCTCGGGGTGACCAAATTTGGCCAGTCGGGCGACCTCGAAGACGTCTACCGCTACCACCACATCGACACCGACTCGATCATTGGCGCAGCGCTCGACCTCGTCGACTGAACACCGTGGCCCGCATTCCGGGCAGGGGCGGGCGGTGCGGGCGGATTACTGCCAGCTGAAACGATTGGTGAGCCGGCCCAGCACCCCGATCTCGACCGAAACCTCGTCACCGTCAGCGAGATATCCAGGGGGTGACATGCCCATCCCTACGCCGCTCGGCGTGCCAGTCACCAGGACGTCGCCCGGCTCGAGGGTCGTGGTCCGGGTGATGTACTCGATCAGCTCGGCAACCCCGAAGATCATGTCAGCCGTCGAGCCATCCTGCCTCAGCTCATCATTGACCCAGCATTTGATCGGCAGCTTCTGGGGATCCCCCAGTTCGTCCGCGGTGACCAGCACCGGCCCCATGGGGAGGAACTGGTCTATGGCCTTACCAGCGGTCCACTGGCTGGTGCGAAACTGGAGTTCCCGTGCCGAGACATCATTGGCGCAGACGTAGCCCGCCACATATTCGAGCGCGTGCGCTGACGAAACACACCGCGCGGTTCTTCCCATGACAACGCCGAGTTCCGCCTCGTAGTCAAGGTTCGTGACAACCCGGGGCACGTTCACCACGGCACCGGGATCCGCGACCGAGTTGGCGAACTTGCAGAACAGAGGAGGATCGGCCGGAACGGGGAGCCGGGTCTCGGCCGCGTGATCAGCGTAATTCAGGCCAACGCAAATGATCTTGCCTGGCCTCGGCACCGGAGCGCGCAATGTCAGTTCGGCAAGCGCCCTCCGCTCGGCGCCATCACCATCGGCAGACCCTGTTTCCAGGAAGTCCATGATGTCGCGGCCGAGGGGAACCACCGCGTCGTCGTCTAGACGGCCGAATCCGCCCTCATAGCTCACCAGCTGCATGCGGCAGTCTCCTCCCCTGTTGCCTGAGTGAGTTATTCGCTGGAGGGTCCGCGGGTCATGCCGTGGGTTGCCGGCCGGGTGAGCAGGCCCCGCAGATTGGACCGCTGGGCCCGGTTCAGCATGGTCTCGATGAGGGGCGCCCGGACAAAAGCGCCTACGGCCAGCGACCGGACGTCTTCGAGAGCCTCTGGCCACATTCCGACCACTCTGCCGTAGGCGTTCGTCCAGCGCTCCGTGTGATCGGTGACGGGCCTGCATGCGCGCTCCCAGGCGCGAAGTGCCTGCTCAATGCTGCTGATACCCGATACGAACTCGGCTAGCGCGAGGCAGTTCGCGAAGGCGAGGTTCGCGGCCTGGCCCAGCCAGGGTGGCTGCCCGTGGGCGGCATCGCCCACGATCGCGACCCGGCCCGCCGACCACCGTGTGGCGTCTACGGTCTCGAAATTGTCCCACCTGCCCTCTGACCCGATCCGGCCGATAACGGATGCGAGAGCGGGATGGCTGGCTGCCCAGCTGGCTTTGTTGACGGGGAGCTGCCGGCCTTCGGTGTCACTCTGCGGGCACACCATGCAGAGATACACGTCATCGTTGCTGCACGGGTTGTAGAGGAGGCCGCGGCTTCCGGACCAGTGCTCTTCGGCAACGTCCTTTGCCTCGCCGGGCAGGCGGGGGATCAGCAGCCTGATCGCCCCGTTGCCCAGATTGCGCTTGCTCTTGGTCAGCCCGAGAGATTCGCGCAGCTTCGAGCGCAGGCCGTCCGCGGCCACCACCAGGCTGGCCCGCTCGGATGAGCCGTCAGCGAAGGAGACGGTGCCATCCGGGTCGGCTCGCAGCGCCTGGGAGTCCGTGACTATGTCAACGCCGGCTTGTTTTGCGCCTGCCTTCAGCGCCTCGTAGAGATCGGCGCGGGGCGGGACGATCAGCCTGTCGTACGGCGGCGTTTCCCGCCTGCGCAGGAGCCTCCCACGGTGGTCCCGGATCTCCCAGGCCGACATCCGCTGGCCACGGAAGACCGCGGCGTCGAGCACCCCGATTGCCTCCAGCGACCGGAGCCCGTTCTCCCAGAGCCAGATCCCGGCGCCGAACATGCGCAAGTCGGCCGCCTGCTCGTGCAGCCGCACCGACCAGCCGCGCTGCCCGAGGGCCGTCGCCGCGAAGAGGCCGCCCAGGCCGCCGCCAACGATGAGAGCGTCCCGGGGGTACTCATAACCGGGCTGCCTCGCCTGGCTGCCAGCGTCAGCCGGGATGGGACTAGCCGATGCCGGCGATGACATCTATCTCCACCTTCGCACCGGGAAGCGCCAGCCGTGATATCTCGATGAGGGTGCTGGCCGGCCGTGCGTCCCCGAAATACTGCTGGCGGACGGGATTTATTTTCGGGCGGTCATCGATGTCGGTCAGGTAGACCGTCATCTTCAAGACGGCGGCAAGGCTGCTGCCTGCCGCCTCGAGGATGGCCGCGAGGTTCTCGAGTACCTGCCTGGTCTGAGCGGCGGCATCGTCTCCGCCGACGAGTTCGCCGCTGCCGTCGGCGGCGATGCATCCAGAGACGTACACCACGTCGCCCCAGATCACGGCGTGGGTGTAGTGGCTGATTGGTTCGTGCGCCCCTTCGACGAAGACTTCTCGCCGGCCTTGACCTGACATCAGCGTGCCTCCTCTAGTGCGGTCGTTCCTGCGCCAAGCGCCCCGGCCGTGAGCCCCTTCTCCCGCAGGAAGGCCAGCACGGCATCGTTGAACAGCTCGGGTCTTTCCAGATAGGGGGCGTGCCCGGCGGCCGGAATCATCGCGAGCGGAACACCCTCCCCCAGGATCTGGCGCGATTGGTGCCCGATGGCGGGCGGCACGATGAGGTCATCGGCGCCCCACACGAGCAACGTCGGCGGAGGCTCGGTCAGCCCTGCGAGACGCTCGCCGACGGTGTCGTCGTCGATACGGCTCCGGAAGTACTCAGCCAGCGAGCCGAACGCGGCGCTTGCCGCGGGTGAGCTGTTGATCAGAGACTCCTCGCGGATCCAGTCCTCAGTCACCAGCGCAGGGTCATGAATGACGCGGGTCAGCTTGGCGCGGACACCCTGCGCGCTGGCGTCCAGCAGCGAGTTCGCCACGGCCTGGCGTCCCTGCTCGCCGAGCGGCGTGATGCCGAGGGTTCCGACCAGGATGAGAGCGGTCACCCGTGCGGGGTCACGGCAGGTCACGGCGGCCTGGATGTGCCCGCCAAGTGAGGTGCCAACCAGCACACACCTGGCGGCGCCGACGGAGTCAAGGAAACGCTGCGCGAGCGAGGCGTAACCATCGACCGAGTAGTCGAAGTCCCCCTTCGCGGAGAACCCGTGTCCCGGCAGGTCGATCGCATAGACGTGCAGGCCAGCGGCGGCGAGGGCACCGATATTGTGGCGCCAGCGATCCGCCCGGGCACCGACGCCGTGCAGGAGCAGGGCGACGTGATCGCCGGAACCCTCCTCGATCACCCGGATGACGACATTCCCAACGCCGTATGGATAAGAGATCACCGCTGCAGCTGCTCCCTCGGCACGTCGTGGGCCATGGACTGATTTCTGTCCGGCAGAAGCACCTTCAGCGGCCGGGCTCGGCGGCGGCGGCGCCAGCCTTCGTGATCTCGTGAGCCAGTTCCCTCGCGATATTGCGAGGTGAGCCTGCTACCGGAAGGGACTGCTCGAGCGGTGGCCGCGCCCCGTCATGGACCATCTCGTAGCTGAGCGTGTCGCTGGCGTAAGTGATCGACCGCTCGTTCGGCCAGGGAGTCTCCTCCGAGCCGTCAAAGGCGACCTGTTTCCCGCCGACGAATACGGTCTCGATGTTCGAGCGCCGCTGCAGGCTGCGGATGTCGGCGAGCGGGTTCTCACGCACGATGAGCAGGTCCGCCAGCATCCCGGGCCGCACGTCGCCGACCTGGCCTTCCAGGCCGACGGTCCGCGCGGCGTTTACCGTTCCCGCCTGCAGTGCTTCCTGGGCCGAGAGCCCGGCGTACTCCATGAGAAGCTCGAGTTCCCGGGCATGCCACTCGCCGTACGGTGTGACAGCGAATCCGGTGTCGGTTCCGAGCGCGAATTTCACGCCGGCCGCGTGGGCGCGGTGCAGCGTGTCGGCGGTCTTGTCGAGCATGCGCCTGCAGCCGCCGCGGAAGGCCGCCGGCGTTCCGACCAGCTCACCGAAGTCCGCGGAGTTCGCGAGCAGGAGCAGCGTCGGCACCAGCGGTATCCCTGACGATGCCAGCTCTTCCACGACCTCGTCGGTCATGATGTTGCCGTGCATGATCCAGTCGAAGCCCGCGGCGACGGCGGCGGAGACCTCGGCGGACCCTCTCGCGTGAATCGTCACCTTCTTGCCCAGCTGGTGGGCGAGGTCGGCGATCTGCTTGAGCTCGTCGCCGGTGAACGCCTGATACTCGCCGAACGGGCTGTCCGCCAGCTTGATGAAGTCAACGCCGTTTTTCACCTGGCGGCGGACGGTGTCGATCATCGCGGCTGGCGTGTTCGCCAGCGTCCCGATGCTTCCGTCCGGCACTCCGACGTCTTCCGGGTACCAGTCGGTCAGGCCGTTGCTGGTGGTGATGTACCGCCCGGCCGTGCGCATGCGCGGCCCGAGGACCATCCCTGATGCGATCGCATCCCGAAGCGCCACACCGATGTAGTAGCTGCCCCCTGGCTGCGACAGGCTGGTCACCCCGGCTCGCAGCACGCGCTTGACGTTCCACGCCGCCCGCAGCGTCCGGCTTTCGACGCTGGTGTAGAGATCCTGCTCCTCCTGGGTGTAGCTGTCGCCGTAGGTCATGTGGCAGTGCCCGTCGATCAGGCCGGGCATCAGATACCGGCCCCGGGCGTCCATGACCTTCAGGGAACCGCTCGCATCCCTCGGAACCAGTCTCCGCAGCTCCTCCTCGGACCCGAGCGCGTTGATACGGTCTCCTTCGATCAGGACACCGGTCGGGCCGGTCGGCTCACTGCGGGTCCCGTCGACGACCGCCGCATTCGAGATCAGAGTCCACGCCGTCGTCACAGCTCACGCCCGCTTCCGTCGGGGGCGAGCCCGATGGGGCTTGCGTCTGCCGCCTCGCTGGCGGCCGCCGCGGCACCTTTCCCGTGACCTGAGACCGCCGGGCCCTCCGGGAACAGCAGGGTCGCCGCCAGGTACACCAGCGCTCCGATAAAGGTCGCGCTGAGCCAGCTCAGGTCGATTCCGTTAGCGAGGGCGCTCCACGGGCCCACGTAGAGGCTCGAGTCCAGGAACAGAAGGCCTACCGTACTGGCGACCAGCCAGGCGAGACACGCACGGATGTTGAGTCCGCCGGTGAACCAGTAGATGCCCCCGCGCTCCCTGCGATTGAAGACCTGCAAGTCATCGGGGTTATACCAGCCACGGCGCAGGAAGTGGCCGGTCACAATGATCGATATCCACGGGGCCGCGAGGACTCCGAAGAGCGAGACGAAGCCGGATACCGTGTTCTCCACATTCCACACCAGCGTGCCGAGGAAGATGAAGAGAACGCCGATGGCACTCAGCAGAATGGTCGCGGGGACTCGCTTCAGGACTGGGAAAATCGAGGAGAAGTCGAGTCCGTTGCTGTAGATGCAGACCGTGCTCTGGCCCAGGCTTCCGATAAGCCCCAGGATGATGAGCGGCACCAGGTAGCCGATTGGGCTTATCTGAACCAGTCCGCTGACATACGGAATTGAAGGCTTTGCGATCGCGACAGCCGTGAATGCGCCAAAGAGGAGCGGGAAGGTCAGGCCTACGAAGCCACCCGAAACGGTCCAGAGGAAGATGGACTTATCACTGTACTTCTTCCGCGAGATATAGCGAGCCCAGTCATTCACGAAAGGACCGTAACCGAACGTTGCCGCGGCGGAGATTGTAACCGCCAGAGCCCACGTAGGCCAGAACCCGCCGAGGAGGTAGTCGCCGCCGGCGTAATCAGCGTTAAACTTCGGCCCGAGCACGATGAAGCCCACAATCATCAGCAGGCCGACCGTAGGAATCAGGAACTTCTGCACGAAGAGCATGTTGGCGTGCCCATAGATCGCGGCAGTAATCGCGATGACAGCGATGATGGCGTACGCGATTCCCAGCTCGAGGTTCCCGCTCGGCAGGCCAAACAGCCGGTGTGCGCCATAGACGGCCATCTGGCCGCCGGTCCACACCGTCAGCGCATAGAACCCGATGGCGATGAAGATGGCAAGGGCCGATCCGATAAGCCGGCCTACAACCCCGAAGAATGCGCCGCTGCTTACCGGCCCGTTCGTTCCTGTCCGCGGGCCGAGCAGCGCCATTGGAGCGAACAGAAGCGCGCCAACCGCGTCGCCGACGATGATGGACCAGAATGAGGCCCACCAGCCGAGCCCGAAGCTGAAGGGCAGCCAGCCCAGAACGATAAGGCCGAAGGTCAAGTTCGCGCCGATGAGGATGTAAAAAATGTTGCGGGGGCTGGAGTGCCGATCGCTCTCGGGAATGTACTCGACTCCGTGAGTCTCGATCTTGCCAACGGCATCCACTGCCTGAACGGTCGCGACGCCGGCCGAGTTCGCGGACTGAGGGTCATTCATTGCTTGCACCCTTCGCTCGTTAGGCGACATCAGCTGATTGGCTGCCCTCACCACCTGACCCCGAAAGAGCTGCAGCGCACCTGACGATCAAGGGGCAAGAGCCATGGACACCAGCTCCTGACCGGTGTTGTACACTAACTTGTACACAAGGTCAAGGTATGCGTGGACCGGACGATCGCGAACGATGCCTTGTGTGAGCACATCGTGCCTGATCGCAGCCGTGTGCGGCTTGGACCCGGTCGCGGAGCGGCGGACTGATCTTGACTATGTACACAAGTACGTGTACTAGAAGGGAGGTGCCGGCCTCTCAGCCTTGACACGACCGGCGGGGGTCCAGGTGCAAGACCGCTGCCCTGTCCGCCAGGGCGGTATGACGCGCAAGCGTCCTCAGGTTCCCTGCCAGGGGGATTCCCGGGAAGAAACCGCATGAGGTACACCTGTGGTCAGGCAGTGGGTGCGGATCCCTAGGGACCGTGAGGTCAGCGATGGAAGTACCGTCGAGGCGGTTCTCGTGGTGGCGGCCGACGGCACCGGGTCGGCCGTTCCCGAATGCCCGGATCTCACCAGGCCTTTGCGGCAAGCATCACGCCTGTTTGCTACTGGTGTTAGCTTCCCAGCAGTCGAGCCAGCGCTCAGCCCTGCGCAGCGCCGGCTGTTCCGCAGGCGCGGGTCCGTTCGTCATGGTCAGGACGGCGTAAGCATGCATCGACCTCGGCAGGTCGGTGACAGGGAGTTATCGGCAGAGGAGGACCCGGCGATCAACGAGAACCCAGTGCGCGGCGCCGGCCGCGAAATCGGGAGCGAGTGGGGCGGGGTACGTGAGACGGCCCGTGAATACGCGATCAGTCAGCTCCGGCGGGCGATCCGGATGGGCGAGCTCCAGGGTGGTGACGTGCTCCGGGAGGAGGAGTGGTCGGCCAACCTGGGCATCAGCCGGACGCCGCTGCGGGAAGCCATCGCGGAGCTTGTCGTCGAAGGGCTGCTCCGTAAGGAAGGGCGCAGCGTCTACGTGTTCCGCCCCTCCCTGGACGAGCTTTTCGAGATCTACGACATCCGGGAGCAGCTCGAGGCCCTGGCGGCCCGCCGGGCAGCGTCCCGCATGACCCCGGAGCAGGCTGAACAGCTGAAACTCCTGATCGAGGAGATCTCGAACGTGGAGGCCACCGACGACTGGTTCGCCCGCCACGAGGCGTTCCACATGGCGATAGCGACCGCCAGCGGGATGCCACGGCTGGAGAGCCTGATCGAGTCACTTCGGACCCAGTCAGAACCGTACGTGCGCCTCGCCACCAGCCTCGACGCCGACTTCCGGGTGCGGGCGGCAAGGCAGCACCGCGCCATCTTTGAGCTCCTCGTTGCCGGGGTCGAGACGAGTGCCGCCCGGGAAGTTCGGCGGCACCTCAGATCAACCCGGAACAAGATGAGCGAGCTGGCCAAGTCCGGCACCATGGCTCGCGCGATGGGGCCGCGACCTCGGTAGCGGTATCGCGGGAGCCGCCACCGCGACAGGAGCGCTGCGGGCCACTATCTCGCCAGGAGCACTGCGGACCACCCACCCCGGCACCGCGAGGCCTTGTCTGGCTGCACTGAATACATTATTGTACACAAAGCCAGAGGGGCGAAGAGTGCGAGGTCCTCCGATCAGGGATGGCCGGCGCCCGCCCGCGCAGCCAGGTGAGAGGGGTTCACATGACGGAACGAGCCGAGACGGCCGCGCAGACTGCGGGTGAGCCAACGTCCCGTCCGCTGACAGGCGACGAGTATCTCGAGAGTCTCGACGACGGCCGTGAGGTGTGGATCTACGGGGAGCGGGTTGAGAATGTAGCCACCCACCCAGCCCTGCGCAATACCGCGCGGATGGTGGCCCGCCTGTACGACTCACTCCACGACCCGTCGCGCAACAAGAAGCTCATCGTCCCGACCGACACCGGCAGCAACGGGTTCACCCACGCGTTCTACCGCGCCCCGTACAGCGTCGAGGACCTGCAGCGCGGCGCGGACGCGATCGCCGAGTGGGCCCGGATGAGTTACGGGTGGCTCGGCCGCAGTCCTGACTACAAGGCAGGATTCCTTTCCACCCTGGGCTCAAACACGGAGTATTACGCGCCGTTCCAGGACAACGCCAGGCGCTGGTACAAGGAAGCTCAGGAGAAGGTCCTGTACTTCAACCACGCGATCGTCAACCCGCCCGTCGACCGCAACCAGCCCATGGAGAAGGTCCGGGACGTCTATATGCACGTCGAGAAGGAAGTCGACGGCGGGCTCATCATGTCCGGGGCAAAGGTCGTCGCAACGGGCTCTGCGTTCTGTCACCACAACTTTGTAGGCATCTACGGCCCTCTTCCCGTTCAGAGCAAAGAGTTCTCGGTGATGTGCTCTGTCCCCATGGGCACTCCGGGCGTGAAGCTGATCTGCCGGCCGTCCTATGAGTTCGCCGCGGCTACGGCCGGGAGCCCCTTCGACTACCCGCTCTCGAGCCGCATGGATGAGAACGACTCGATCTATCTTTTCGACAATGTCTTTGTGCCCTGGGAAAACGTCTTCTGCTACGACATCGACAAGGCGAACGAGTTCTACCACGGCTCCGGGTTCATATTCCGGGCTCTGCTGCAGGGGTGTATCCGCCTTTCGGTAAAGCTTGACTTCCTGTGCGGGCTGCTCATCAAGGGGCTCGAGATGACTGGTGCCAAGGACTTCCGCGGCGTCCAGACGAGAATCGGTGAGGTGATCATGTACCGTCACCTGTTCTGGAGCCTCGTAAACGCGATGGTGAACAAGCCCACCCCCTGGACGGACGGAACGGTGGTGCCAAATGTCGAAGCCGCTACCGTCTACCGGGTGATGATGGCAGAGGCATATCCGAGGGTTAAGGAGATCTTCCAGCAGGACCTGGCCAGCGCGCTCATCTACTCCAACTCGAACGCCGTGGACTGGGGAGTGCCCGACATCAGCAAGTACCTCGGCGAGTACGTGCGGGGATCGAACGGGAAGTCGGCCGAGTCTCGGGTCAAGGTGATGAAGCTGATCTGGGACGCCCTCGGAACCGAGTTCGGCAGCCGTCACGAGCTGTATGAGCGCAACTACGCCGGAAGCTATGAGCTGACCCGCCTCGACACCTACGTAGCCGCGGTTGCTACCGGCCTGACCGGCGAGTTTACCGACTTCGTCGAGACCTGCCTTGCCGAGTACGACACGAACGGCTGGACCGTTCCCGACCTCATCAATCCCGATGACGTCAGCGTCATGCCCAAGCGCAAGAACACAGACCGGTAGCGCACGGCGGAACGGTTCCGGGATGCGGAAAGACCCACCGACCGAGCGTGAGTTGCGGTCCTGTCTCAGCCATTTTGCGACCGGTGTGACCATCGTGACGTACGAGGTTGACGGTCAGCGTTTCGGGGTCACCGTGAACTCCTTCACGTCGGTATCACTCAATCCACCGCTGATCCTGGCTTGCCTCCACAAGAACGCAAAGGCGGCGATGCTCCTCAGAAAGCGCTCCTTCACGGTAAACGTGCTCGCTGCAACTCAAAGGGATCATGCGTTGCATTTCTCGGGCCGAACCCAGCCGAACCTCGACCTGAAGTTTCACGAGACGCCGAACGGTCCGCGGCTCGAGCACTGCCTTGCCTACATGAACTGTGATCCCTGGCGGGTCTATGACGCGGGCGACCACGTCATCGTGCTGGGTTACGTGTGCGACATCGAGATGACAGGAGAAAAGCCTCTGCTCTTCTATCGCGGCGAGTTCCGTGCCATCGGCGACTTGCTTTTCGATTCCGCCGGGCCATCGGATGCGCTGGCGGATGAAGCGCTGCGCCCCCTCGTCTCAGCCGGAGGCGGTCAGGAGTGGAGTGACGATGGCTACGAGGTATTGCTGCACCGGTCCTGGTAGAGGTGCCATCCCCCGGTGCTCTAGCTGGCCGGGGGGATGGCCTGGGCGAAACGGAACGCCTCGTCGGGGTCGTAGCGGCGCTTGACCTCCATCAGGCGGGCGACGCCGGCACACAGCGCCACCCCGCCGGGCCGCTCCGCCGCGTAGCGCCTGTTGTACGGCAGGCTCGCGGTCACATAGCCGTGGTCCCCTGGGCGCAGCAGCCGGCCGTTCAGCCGCCGGGCCAGCGCCGCCCAGTCCGGCTTCAGCCGCCGGACGGTGGCGGTGCCGACCCGTCCGGGCCGCGTGCCAGCCCCGCCCAGGCGCAGGCCAGCCCCGGCCGCGATCGCCAGCTTCCCGGCCCCGCTGAGTACCTCGCGGCGGCCAATATCCCCCATGTAATCCCCCAGGCCCGCCTGCCGACGGGCATCACCGCCGCGCGTCCCTCAGCGCTAATACCCCCGCTCGCGCGGGCCATAAATCCCTTCATGATCTTTTACGAAGATCACGAGGGCGGCGACATCACGGTTTACCTGGCCTTGCCCGTCGCCGAGCGGCCAGCCGAGATTCCGGTGCCGGCGCAGTACCTGGACCTTCCCGAAGTCGAGGTCGTCGCCGCGGTGCGCAGCGGCCGTGCCGCCAGCATCTTCCCGATGGTCTACCACGACCTGTTCCAGTGGATCGGCGCGCACGGCTTCCAGGCCCAGGGGCCCGGCCGCGAAATATGGCTCAACGAAGTCGACGACGTCGCCGAGATCGAACAGCAGGTCTTCGAGGTCCAGCTGCCGTTCACAAGGGCTGAACCCGCGCCGGCATAAACGCCTCATTCGGCATCGGGGAAGTACCCTGGGCCGATGTTCTCGCCTGAAGGCCCGTCTGTGCGTGAACTGGTGCGGCAGGCGCTCTCCTCGGTCGAGGACGGCTACGACCTGCTTGCCCCGAAGTTCGACCACACGCCCTTTCGCACCCCCGATGCCGTTCTTGACGCGACCGCCGACGTGCTGCGCCCGCTCGGCCCGTTCGGCCGGGGACTGGACGTGTGCTGCGGCACCGGCGCGGGCATGCGGGTCCTGGAATCCCTGTGCCAAGGACCGATCATCGGCGTCGACTTCAGCACGGGCATGCTCGCGCGGGCACGCCGTACGTACCCGGAGGCCAGGACCGTGCGGGCCGACGTCCGGGCCCTGCCCCTCGCCGGGGCCTTCGACCTCGCGGTCAGCTTTGGGGCGCTGGGGCACTTCCTCCCCGCTGAGCGGCCCGCGCTCTTCGGCGGCGTGTATCGCGCGCTGCGGCCTGGCGGGGTTTTCGCCTTCCCCGTTGTTGCGCCGCAGCCCATCGCGTCACTCTCGTACTGGGCACTGCTCGGGTTCGACCTTGTCATGCGGCTGCGCAATGCCGTGTGGCGTCCCCCGTTCGTCATGTACTACCGAACCTGCCAGCTGCGCGCGGTCCGCGACGACCTGGCAGCATCCCGGTTCACTGTGACCACGGTCCCCTTGATGGCCCTGGGCCAGCGCGCAGACGGCAGCCCGCGGTTCGGGCTTGTCCTCGCGCGCAAAGCTGGTTAGGTCCCTTCATCTCGTCCGGAGGCGGGCGAGCATCAGGGTGATGTCGTCTTCCCCATGCTGTTTCAGTTCCTGGGAAACTGCGTGGCAGGCGGCGTCGAGAAGGTGGCCAGGCTGGGTCAGGGCCGAGCCCAGCGCGGCGCGCAGCGCAGCCAGTCCGTCGTCAATCGGCCGGGAGCGGCTTTCGATGAGCCCGTCGGTGTACAGGGCGATCGTCGCGCCCGGTTCCAGATACATCTTCACGCTCTGGAAGGTCCCGGTGCCCAGGCCGAGGGGGAGGCCGGGCGGCAGGTCGAGTACCTGGGTGGTGCCATCGGGAAGGGCGATCACCGGTGGCAGGTGGCCGGCCTGGGCCGCGGTGCAGGAGCTGTCGGCTGCGTCGATGACCGTGTAGACGCAGGTAGCGAACGGCGGGACGGTCGCATCGGCCGTGGTCTGGTCCATGTCGGCAGCGAGGGCGTCGAGCTGGCTCAGCAGTTGCTCGGGCGCCGGATCCTGGCGGGCGAGGATGTGCGCCGCGGTGCGCAGCTGCACCATGATCGTGGCGGCTTCGGGGCCGTGTCCCATGGCGTCGCCGACGATCAGCGCTGCCCGGCCGCCGGGTAGCGGGACGATGTCATGCCAGTCGCCGCCGACAACGTTGTCTCCGACGGGCTGGTAGAAGGGCGCGATATCCAGTTCTGCGGGGACCTGCGGCCGGCCGGGCAGCAGGCCTCGCTGCAGCGCGCGTGCTGTGCGCCGTTCCCGGTCATACAGCCGGGCGTTGTCGATGCTGATCGCGGCGCGGGAGGCCAGCTCACCGGCCAGGGTGAGGTCACCGGGGCTGAACGGCGGGCTGGCGGGAGTGCGCCCAAACATCGCGCAGCCGACGACGGCGCCGTGCGCGACGAGCGGCATGGCCAGGAAGGAGGCATAGCCGGCGGCGACCCGCAGGCCGCCGTCGCGGCGGGCGAGCCGCTTGGCCGTCTCGCGGTCCAGCTCGGCGGACAGGACCGGCTTGCCGGTCGCCATCGCCCGCGCGCGTGGCGCGTCCGGGTCGAGGACGACGACCTCGCCGCGAGGGAGAACGCGGCCGGTGACGGCCTCGCTGTGGCCCGCCAGGCAGGCTGCCAGCCGCCGCACCGCCACTTCGTGCCGGGCGGAGGGCGGGGCAGGGTCGTCGGCGGCGAGCAGGCGCTCGGCCGCGTAGATGACGGCCGCGTCGGCGAGCCGGGGAACAGCGGCCGCTGCGACCTCGGATGCGGTCCGGGTGAGGTCCAGGCTGCTGCCGATGCGAGCCTCGGCCTCGCTCAGCCAGCCGGGCTTGGGCTGCGGCCAGGCACTCTGAACGATCACCAAAACGGTGTCACCCGGTCCGGTCATGGGCTCCCAGCGGATCGCGAACCGGCCCTCGCCTAACGAGCCGCCAGCCACGGTCGCGGTGAGCACCCGGCCGACCGCCGCCTCGGCCAGCGCATGCCCGACCAGCTTGCGGTGACCAGGGCCGGTCATCAGGACGTCGCAGACGTCACGCCCGATGACGGCCTGCGCCTGGTATCCGAACAGCGCGGTCGCGGTCAGCGACCAGGAGATCACCTGGCCCTGAGGACTCAGACCGAACGTAGCCAGGCCGGACAGGTCCGGTTCGCGGCGCCGTGGCAGCCCGTGCTGGGTCGCGGACCCTCCCGGTGGTTCGTCATTGGCAGCCATTACCCGCAGCCTGCGATATCGTGCAAATACGAAATGTACCGCATCAATGAATAGAATAAGGGTGATGCTGGGCATTCGTTAGCCGTTGATCCAGGCCGCGCCGGCCGCCATCGCTGCGGCGTCCGCGGCGGGAGAAAAGGAGACAGGCTGTGACGGCTGACGAACCGGGCTGGGTCCCGCCGGGCGTCGACACCAAGCGGGCGAACGTGGCCCGGGTTTATGACTACTGGCTCGGCGGCCGGCACAACTTTCTCGCCGACCAGGACGTAGCCCGGGCGATCGCCGCGGTCGAGCCCAACGTCCGGGTGCTCGTCCGGGCCAACCGGGCGTTCCTGGGCCGGGCGGTGCGGTTCCTGGCCCAATCCGGCATCCGCCAGTTCCTCGACATCGGCTCGGGCATCCCAACCGAAGGCAACGTGCACGAGGTCGCCCAGCAGGCTGCACCGGGCTCCCGGGTGGTCTACGCCGACATCGACCCGGTTGCGATCGCGCACAGCAGGGCGCTGCTGGCCGGAAACGCCGACGCCTCGGTCATCAACGGTGACCTGCGCGAGCCAGAGAAGATCCTGGCGAACGAGGACACCCGGCGGCTGACCGACTTCAGCCAGCCGGCTGGCCTGCTGCTGATGCTCGTCTTGCACTTCATCCCCGACGCCGACGACCCGTGGCGCATCGTGGCCAGGCTGCGCGACGCGCTCGCGCCGGGCAGCTACCTGGTGATAGGCCACGGCACCGACGAGGGCAACCCGACCATGGCGCAGGCCGCCAGCAAGGTATACAACCGCGGCGTGTCCACCCAGATGCACCTGCGCTCGCACGCGGAGATCATGCGGTTCTTCGACGGTTTTGATCTCGTGGAGCCGGGGCTTGTCTACACCCCGCTATGGCGCCCGGACTCGCCAGCCGACGTGCCCGAGAACCCTAGCAAGGGTGGGGGCCTGGTCGGCGTCGGACGAAAGCGCTGACGGAATGGCCGCGCCTATTGCGCACAATGGGTCAGATGACGACGGGGAGACGGCCATGGCGGACGAGACAGAAGAGCCGGGCGAGCCCCAGGATCCTGATCCGCCTGAAATTCCTCCTGACCGTGACGTCTCTGCCGACGACCCCGGGCCTATCGAAATCGACTTCCTCATGAAGAGCGCCCCGCGGGCGTTCGGCGACTTGCTCGCCGAGTGGGACGCGCATCGCGAAGACGCGGACGGTGGCCAGGACCGCGCCGCACGATGACTCAGCCAGAGCAGGCATCCGTCACCGACGCCGGGACCGCCTACGGTCAGCTCATCGCGGATCAGCTGTCCGAGGAACGTAACCGCAAGGCCTCGCTGGAAGCCCGCGGGGTTACCACGGTCACCGCGGCGGGAACCCTGGTAACCCTCCTGTTCGCGCTCACCGCGGGAGTAACGGCGGCGCCGGGTTTCAAGCTGCCCGCGGGGGCCGACGTTCCCCTGCTGCTCGCCCTGATCGCGTTCGTCATCGCCGCCATCTTCGGGCTCACCACGAACCTGCCGCTGCGTTACCGGGAGCCGACGGCTCGCGGACTCGCAAAGCTGGTAGATGCGCGATTCTGGGCCGCACCGGCGAAGATCGGCGAGCTGCGCGTCGCCGAACTCCAGGTGGCGCTGATAGCCGCCATGCGTTCCGCCAACAACTTGAAGGTACGGCTTCTGATCTTCGCCATCGCCGCCGAACTGATCGCGATCATGTTCCTGTTCTGGGCGGTGGCCGTGATTCTGTACGACGCGTAGCCGCGGCGCGGCTCGCTCAGCGATGGCCTAGGCAAGCGGCGAGCCAGCAGGCCGCTGCGCCGTGATGATGCCGGCCGGTGCGGGGTCGGCGTACAGCAGGTCCACCAGCGCAGCGCGGCGGGCAAGCACCTTGCGCTGGTTGATGTATCCCTTGTCGGTGATCTCGCCGTCGTCGAGGCTGGCCGGGCGGGCCATGACCGCCAGCCGCCAGACCCGGGCAGCGGATCCCGCCGCGTCGTTGTGACCGGCCAGCGCACGCGCCAGGTGCACGCGCAGGCCCTCGTGGGTTATCAGCTCGCCGTCCGGCTCGGGCTGCCCGCCGAGGAGCGCCCGGGCCTCGGCCGGGTTCAGCCAGGCCAGCGCGCACACGTGGTCCCGGTTCTCCCCCGCCAGCACCGCGTCCGCCAGCACCGGGATCGCCGAGAGCAGCGCCGTGCGCACGGCCCCGACGCGGACGAACGTGCCGGTAGCCAGCTTGAAGTCCTCGGCGATCCGGCCGCGGAAGACCAGCCCGGCGTTCAGGTCACCCGGGTCGGCGAAGGCGACCGCGTCGCCGGCCCGGTAGAAGCCCTCGTCGTCGAATGCCTGCTCGGTCAGGTCCGGCCGGGCCAAGTACCCGGGCGTAACGTTCGGGCCCTTGACCCGGATCTCGTACCCGCCATCCTCGGCCGGGACCAGCTTGACCTCCGCCCCGGGCAGCGGCACCCCGATGCAGCGCGCGTCGGTGAACGCGTAGTGCGCGGACGTGACGGCCGGAGCGGTTTCGGTCGCGCCCCACGAGCCGGTCACCGCGACCTCCCGCCCCGTCGTCCTCCTCGCGACCGCGGCGAGCCGCTCGCGCAGCGCCGGCGGGAGCGCGGCCGCCGCGTTGAAGATCAGCCGCAGCCGGGAGAAGAACCGGCCAGCGAACTCCGGGTCCGCTTCGAGCGCGGGCACCAGCTGCGCGTACCCGGCCGGCACGTTGAAGTAAATGGTCGGCGGCACGTCGGCCAGGTTGGCGAGCGTCTGCGCGAACATCCCCGGGACCGGGCGCCCGCCGTCCACATACAGCGTCCCGCCGCTGGTCAGCGCCATGTTCATGTTGTGATTCCCGCCGAACGTATGCGACCACGGCAGCCAGTCCACGATCACGGGGGCGTCGACCGCCAGGAACGGCCACGCCTGCCGGATCATCTGCTGGTTCGCCGCCAGCATCCGGTGGGTGTTCAGCACGCCCTTGGGGATGCCGGTCGACCCCGAGGTGAACAAGATCTTTGCCACGCCCTCCGGGCGCAGGCCGGCGAACGCCGCCGCCACCGCCGCCGCTGGCTCCGTCTGCATCAGGACGGACAGTGGCGCAGTCCCCGGGCGGCCGCCCCTGCTGACGATCGGCGGCACGCCCGGCAGCGCGTCGAGCGCCGGGCCGAAAGCGTCGGCGTCTTCGGCGAACACCGCGCCGGGCCCGATCAGCTCCGCGATCGCCCGGATCCGGGCGTGGTCGTGGCTCTGCAGCGAGTACGCCACGCTGACGGGCGCCACCGGAACCCCTGCGGTCATCGCGCCCAGCGTCACCAGCAGATGGTCCACGCTGTTCCCGGACAAGATCAGCAGCGGGCGGGCCGGGCCGAGGCCCCGGTCCAGCAGGCCCTGGCCGATCGCGCCGGCCGCCGCCACCGCCTCGGCGTACGTGACCCGGCGCCAGTCATTGCCAGCCCGCTCCGCGATCATGGCCCGATCGGGAGCCAGCCGGGCGTGCTCCCGCACGCTGTGCAGCACGGACACCGGGTACTCCCCCAGCGGCTCCGCGGACCGCAGCAGGACCGCGTCGCCGCGCTCGGCGGTGACGCGCGGCGGCGCGAACAGCGGCGGGCCGCTCCCGGCGCTGTCTGCCATGGCCTCCCTCTCGTCGTCGCAGCCGTTCATGATCGTGGTGATTTTTTCCGGCATGCATGGCAGCCAAAATTCACCACGATCATTTCGACAGGCTGTTGCGAACCCGCCATGTCTTTGTAGTCAGTCCCCGGGACCCAGCACAAGCTCCCGGGACGTATGCACGCATCAGTTTGCTGCGGCAGCTGGCGATGGGTCGGCGCCGGGTTCATGTCAGCCATCGGCGCGTAACGCAACCTCCGTGGCATCTGATATCCCGGACGCCCCGGCACGCCGGGTCGACTCCGTGATCTATTGACGAAGCAAATTCAAGGTTAGTAATTTTGCTACGCCTTCATCCCGGGCGACAGGGAGGCCAGCATGGCAGAGCAGAGCTTTGGAGCCGACCGCCGCAGCCGGCGCCTCCGTCGCCGGGTCCGGGGCGGCGCGCTCGGGGTGGCCGCCGCCGCAGCAGCGATCGCGTTAACCCCGGCTGCCCTGCCCGGCGGGCCGATCGCGTCGGCCGCGGTGTCACCGCCGACGGGCGGAGGCGCCGCGCCGGGAGCCATGCGCACGGTCGGCTACCACGGCTACGAGATCAGCGTGCCCGCGTCGTGGCCGGTCTACGACCTGGCCGCCGACCCGACCCGGTGTGTCCTGTTCAACCAGCACGCGGTCTACCTGGGCTCACCCGGGACGGATCAGCGCTGCCCGGCCCGGGCGTACGGCCGCACCGAGGCCGTGCTCGTGCAGCCGGGCGTGCCGTCCGCCGAGCTGCCACCAGGGACCGTGGTGCTGCCGGGCGACACCGCGGCCCTGAAGACCGGGGTACTGCCGCATTCCGTATCGGGCCTCGACGCGGCCGACCACTCGGTCCAGGTCGCAGCGCCGGGCCTGGGCGTGCTCGTCACGGCAAGCTACGGCAGCGACCAGGACCTGGTGCGGACGATCCTGGCGGGTGCCCGGATGACCAGCGCCACTGCCGGCAGCACGGCGACGGCCAGTGCCGGGAGGCCAGAGCCGGGCGCGGCGCCGCGTTCTGGCAAAGACCAGAGCGCGGCCGCCGGCCAGTCTGAGCTGACCGGTGACGTGACCGGCGGGCTCGGGTTCGACGCGTGCACGGCGCCGTCGGTGGGGACCATGACCGCCTGGCTGGCGTCCCCGTACCGGGTGGCCGGCACGTATCTCGGCGGGGTGAACTGGGCATGCAGCTACGGGAACTTCAACACGACCTGGGTCGGCCAGGTCGCGGCGGAAGGATGGCAGTTCATCCCCATCTGGGTCGGCCCGCAGGCACCGTGCACCGGCATCACCGGGGCGGTCACCATCAACCCGGCGCAGGCCGCCGCGCAGGGGCAGGCCGAGGCCGCCAGTGCGGTCGCGGCGGCGCAGAGCTTCGGCTACGGCGCCGGCAGCCCGATCTACTTCGACATGGAGGGCTACGACAGCGCCGACACCTCCTGCGCGCAGGCGGTGCTGACCTTCCTCGGCGGCTGGACGCAGGGGCTGCACGCCGCGGGCTACCTGTCGGGCGTCTACTCCAGCGCGGGGTCGGGGATCGCGGATCTGGCCTCCGAGTACAGCGACCCGGCCTACCCGCGGCCCGATGACGTCTGGATTGCCGACTGGACGGGCGATCCGGTGCTCACCGACCCGTACCTGCCCAGCGCCGACTGGCCCGGCCAGCATCGCCTGCACCAGTACTACGGCGGCCACGACGAGACGTGGGACGGCAGAGGCGTGAACGTCGACAGCGACGTCATCAACGGCGCGGTCGCTGGCCTGCCCGGCGCCGGGCAGGCTGGCAGGCCGTTCCTTTCCAGCCAGCCGAGCGCGGTCACCGCTGCGCCCGGAACGGCCGCCGCAACCACTCTGACCATCCATGGCGGGGGCCGGGCGGCTGCCCTGGTGCGCTGGTCGGCGAGCGCCCCGGCCGGGCTGACGGTGACGCCCAGCAGCGGCGCCATCATGGTCTCGGCGGCCGGCACCAGGACCGTGCACCTGGCGATCAGGCTGAGCCACTCCCTGACCACCGGCCGTTACGTCATCCCGATCACCGCGACCGCAGCGGGGCAGCAGCTCACCGAGACGTTCGAGATGATCAGCGCCGGGCCGGCGGGGGCGTCGCTGCCGGCTGGCTACCCGGTCGTGCTGTACGCGGCCGACCGGGGGAGCATGACGGTTGCGGTGGCGGCGGCGCGCAGCTTCGCGCTGCCGATCAGCGACGTAACCGGCAGTTTCGCGACGGCCTGGGCTGACGTCAGCGGAGGGTCAGACCTCGTGCTGGCGGTCGGCAGGGCCGCGGCCAACGCGCTGAACGACAACGGCTGCGGCTGGCCAAACCCGGCCGGCGACGGCGCCGGATCCACCCCGTTCGTCTACCCGGGCGAGCCGCTGCAGCAGCCGCCGGGCGCTGGGATCTTCGAGCCGAGCGACGGCGCTGGTTCCAGCGCGACCGCGTTGCTGACCGGCCAGCTGCTGCAATACGCGCTTGCCGGGACGCTGCCGGACGACGGAGGCCCGCCGAGCGGCCCGGTCCCGCCGGTGGACGTCTGCCTGGGTTCCCGCACCGTGCCGGTGCCCTGACCGGCGAGCGCCCAGGCGGCCTCTGTGCGGGATGGGTGTCGTGGCAGCGACACCCATCCCGCACAGTGGACGCGGCTAGCCCTGCGGCGCTGCCGGGTGGCTGGGGGAATCCGGGCCGACGGGGTGGCTGTTCGCCAGCACGAGCGCCATCGCCGCCAGCAGGGTCACCAGCACCGGGATAGCGGTGAGCGCGTTGCCGGCCGCTCCCGGCAGCGGTGGATTGATCAGGCTGCACAGGTAGATGACCGCCCCCACGGCGAAGGGGATCCCGAGCAGGGACAGCACCCGGCGGTTGACCGACGAGCTCACCAGCATGATCGTCAGCGCCGCGATGACGACGGCTGCCAGCGTGCCCTGGTACAGCAGCCAGTCTCCCCATCCACCCGCCCCGATTCCGAACAGCCGGTCGATGAAGCCGTGCGGGATGTTAAACATCCGTGCCCGGAACAGGCGGCGGAGGGCGGCGGGATTCTCCGGACGGGCAGGGAGCAGGGCGCGCAGTCCGCCGTTCATGCCGATCCCGGCCGCCACGGTAGCGGCGGCGAGCAGGGCGCTGGGCCGCCACCGCAAGGCGCGCCAGCCTCGCGGTGCGCTCGGGGCGATGAGCAGGACCAGCGCCTCCAGCCCGTACGCGTACAGGGTCACGTCCACGCGTGGGGCGCCGAGCAGGGTGTAGCCGCTGGTCAGCGAGATCGCCAGAAAGGCAAGCGGGACGAACGCGGCGAGGCCCGCGGCGGCGCGGCGCCAGCCCAGGCAGACGAGACCGGCCAGGATGAGAGCGGGCACGGGGCCGGCCGTGAGCGCGTCCGTCACGTTGCCCGTCAACGCGATCGAGTACGAGTTGAGCTGGAAGCTCCGGGCGAAGGAGCCGGGCTCCCCGTACGCGCCGATGAGGATGTCGGCGGGCGACCCG
>Ga0209169_10000509_pt1 | contig 23756 bp, 20 predicted proteins | sample HubBroMetageWRM4_FD_188346 | JGI IMG/M metagenome (GOLD analysis project Ga0209169, IMG submission 188346) | Warmed soil microbial communities from the Hubbard Brook experimental Forest, New Hampshire - Hubbard Brook CCASE Soil Metagenome WRM 4... | ecosystem: Environmental > Terrestrial > Soil...
CGGGGACTTGTCCGTAGCGAGACAGAGCGCTGACCATAACTCTGCGCGATTGCGAGAATTTAGGTTCGAGTTCTAGTTGCCCCAGCCACTAACTTCGGAATGCGTGACCACGTTGTACTCTCGCATTCGCGCCAAATACTCCTCCAACAAAACCAAGCCAACGCAAGGCAGAGCGCCTCGCACATCCAGCTCGCCTCGAGCCAGTTTTTCAGCCAGCACTATCGCCGGAATTGTCGGGATGTGCGGGCCTTGACCATCGTGCGCAATAATAAACCAGCGCCGCTCGTAGTTTTTTCCTTGCAGGCTCTTTCCGCGCAGAATCATATGCATCCCACCTGCAGCCGATCCCACTGCGTCAAACGCATCGCTGATTTTTAGAAGAAGCTTTGCATGGCGCGGAAGATCAATCGGAAAACCTAGTCGTACCAACCAAGACAATGCCCATAATCCGAGGTGCATGAAGCCGAGTTCGAGCCCAGCAGAAAACCGAATAGATTTGATGCCATAGCGTGGCGGCAATAAATCGAGGTCCGGCACATCGCAATTAGCCATCCAGCGTTTGCCGATTTCCGGGTATGGCTGCCGGTAAATGTCTTGCCAGCCATAGGTCGGTCCAACCTGTCCGACAAATGGTCTTAACGGTCTGCCGACATAACTAAGGATGCCTTGCGTGGTGGCGAGGCCTCGCTCGGCTTTCTGACCTGGGCTAATGCCGTATTTCAGGGATGAAATTTCCGAGAATTCGGATTTGAAATGCTCAATCACAGCCGAAGAGAGGCCGGGAACGGTACTGGCGCCTGCGACCACCGCCACGCCCGCTTCCTTGGCGGAGCGATCGAGCGTCGCAATACCCGCAACAAAGTCGCGTCCATCCGCAAGGTCGATGTAATGAGTGCCACAGCGTATACAGCTTTCAGCAATGCCGTAGTCGCTATTTTGGAACGGCCCGCACGTATTGACGACTACGGCCGGCTTCAGTGTTTTAAGTTGAGTGTCCAGATCGCGCCGCGCGTCAAAGCACGCTGCCGACGCCAAATTTCCCGGCAGCGAGCGAACAAGCGCTTCGGCCTTTTCCTGGTCTCGCCCAGCAACGATAACTGAGACACCCGTTTTAACGAGCGCACTTGCGATGCGCTTGCCAAAATTTCCATACCCGCCAAGGATCAGAACTGCTCTTTGCATGACGTTTCGATTATCTCGAACGTTCCCGCATACCTGAGCGCTTCGCCGAACAGCGGATGATTGATATGCGTCCACATACTGAAGGCCGCGTCTGAAATAGGCTTCTCTTCGGCCGAAGCCTCACCCATGACCAGCGTCAAGGGCAACGGGATAAGTATTCCAAGCAATCGCCAGACAAATCCTCGATGCTTGAAAATGACGGTGTTGCCATTCCATTCGCAGGCGGTTCGCCAGCCGATGCCAAAGCCCATGAATTCAATGAGCTCGTTGCCCCCCATCCATTCCATACGCGAGCGAAACCGAATATCGCCTTGGTCCGGAAAATGAAAAACGCGGTCGTAATGAAAAGCATCAGAATCCTTGCCGCTCCTGAATGTCACCGTCGTGGGAATGCCCAACCCTGAGTACGGCACCAGCATGTGGGTTATCCGCGCTATGAGGCTCATGAACCGTGAGACCTTGATATCAAGCGCGCCTTTGATAACGACAACGTCATCGCTGTAAGGACGGACGCGGTAATGGTCCTTGATGACTGCGGGTAGCGAATTCCAGTCTTTACCGAAGACGCTTTTGAATATCGGCTCGCCGACCGTATGCTCCGCTGGAAGGTTCCGGATTTTTTCAACGCCTTTCATCCGCAAAAGAATATTGCGAACGCCCCGCATGGCCGGATAGCAAAATCTCGCAAGCGGTTTTGAGCTGAACAGAACCGCGTTCAATCGATTGAACCAACCATTATTGCTGCCCAGCAGCGCCATCATATGGAGCGCGTCTTCTCCGTGATAGCAAACCTCGCGAAATTTGAGCACCATGCCGTCGTCGAGATTAAGACCACGGTTATTGATCTCTTGGATGAAAGGATGCTCGCGGTTGTCGCGAGCGTTGACCAGCTGAAGATTGCCGACGCTTTCTTTGATACGCAGATATTGCGCCGCTCTGGTGCAAATCGGGCAATCGCCGTCATAAGCAAACCAGACATCGGCTCTCGATTGTTCTGTAATCGGCGCGACCATCCTACTATCAATAGGCATGGACTACCTTCTTCTCAAATGGATTCACATCATCAGCGCCACAGTACTTTTTGGCACCGGCGTCGGCAGCGCCTTCTTCATGTTCATGGCCAATCGGCGTAAAAATGTCCCGGACATCTATTTTGCCGCACGGCACGTCGTGATCGCGGATTGGATCTTCACGACGCCTGCCGTCGTTCTTCAGCTTCTAACCGGGGTCGCCCTGACGTATTCGGGCGGTTTTGGGTGGAATACGCTTTGGATTAAAGGCGCTCTTGCCGTTTACGTTTTTGCGGGCGCCTGCTGGCTACCGGTCGTATGGATGCAAATCAAAATGCGCGATATGGCCAAGCAGGCATTAGAAAACGGCGAACCGCTTCCCGCGCGATACTGGAGACTGGATCAATATTGGCTTATTTTGGGATGCTTGGCGTTTCCCGCCGTAATGGTGATTTTTTATTTGATGGTTTTTAAACCGGTCGCTCCCTGAACCCGCGGCCACCCGATCCGTCGGAAAGGCAACAATGATTGACATCTTGTTCAACGGCGTCGGCTGGACCGACATCGCCCTCACGCTTAATCGCATCGCGGTTGGGGCATTCTTTTTTCTGTCCGGATTTCACAAGCTGTTCAACGCGGAACGCCATCGCACGTTCGCCGAAGAACTAAAGAGTCTCGGCGTTCATGCGGTCGGGTTTAACCAATGGTGGGTGCCGCTGGTCGAATTCTCCGCCGGCGGCGCGGTCGTTATCGGGCTGTTGGCCCCGCTCGCTGCGCTAGGCCTGCTCGTCGTTATCCTCGTTGCCACCGTCACGTCCGGGAAGCAGCGAATCGAAATGTACAAGCCGATCGATGAAGCGGACCGCATCGACGATTGGCTCTACCTGCCCGAAGTCCTCTACATCTTCATGCTGATCGTCGTCATTTCGGCCGGCGCCGGACCTTACAGCTTTGATGCCGTGATCTGGGGTCTGGTCAAGAAACACGGCGGGTGACTTTTCTTATCTTTGCTCCCCGACTTTTGCCGACGGAGTATTCCTTGTGATTGTCACGACCTTTCCCAGAACTGTGCGGGTCATCGAGCACACTTTGATCCCATTGAAAGACGGCACCAAGCTCGCGGCCCGGATCTGGCTGCCCGAGGATGCTGAGCAAAATCCAGTGCCGGCAATTCTGGAGTATCTCCCTTATCGCAAGCGCGACGGCACCTACGAGCGGGACGCACTAACCCATCCCTATCTCGCGGGCCACGGCTACGCGGGCGTGCGCGTCGATCTTCGCGGCAGCGGCGAGTCGACCGGCCTGCTGTTCGACGAATACGCCACGCAGGAACAAGACGACGGCGTGGAGATCATCGCGTGGCTGGCAGCTCAGCCGTGGTGCAATGGCGCGGTCGGCATGATGGGAATTTCTTGGGGCGGGTTTAACGGGCTTCAGATCGCGGCGCGCCGTCCCCCGGCCCTCAAAGCCATCGTCACGCTTTGTTCGACCGACGACCGGTACGCCGACGACGCGCACTATATGGGCGGCGCGTTTCTGACCAAAGCCGGACTTGAGTGGGCCTTCTTCTTTTTCAGCTTGATGTGCCTGCCGCCCGATCCGGCGCTGGTTGGCGATAGCTGGCGAGCGATGTGGTTGGAGCGCTTGGCGAACATTCCGCTGTTTCAGGAGAATTGGTTCGACCACCAGCGGCGCGATGCCTATTGGAAGCACGGATCGGTATGCGAGGATTATTCAGCGATCCAATGCCCGGTCTATGCGGTCGGCGGCTGGACCGACGGTTATACCAACGCGATCCCGCGCCTGCTCGAACACCTGAAGGTGCCTCGCAAAGGTCTTATCGGGCCGTGGGCGCACGCCTATCCGCACTTTGCTTTTCCCGGACCGCAGATCGGCTTCCTTCAAGAAATGCTGCGCTGGTGGGATCATTGGCTGAAAGGGATCGACACCGGCGTGATGAATGAACCCATGCTGCGGGCGTGGATGATGGAAAGCGTGAAACCAGCGAACCACCACGACATCTTGCCGGGCCGGTGGGTTGCAGAAGCCTCCTGGCCGGCGCCAGGAACCGTAGCGCGACGGCTGTTCTTGACCGATAATGGCCTGCGAGAAGCCGCGGCACCTCTGACAGCCCGCGCCGTATGCTCGGCGCAGACCGTCGGTACGTGTTCAGGCGAATGGGTTCCTTTCGGTCGCGGGCGCGATCAGGCCACCGATCAGCAAGAAGACGATGCGCGCTCGCTGACTTTCGAGACGCCGCCGCTCGATACCCCGATCGAAATCCTTGGCGCCCCAATCGTCACGCTCGATCTTGCGTCCGACCGGCCGTTGGCTAACCTGGTGGTTCGGTTATGCGATCTGCATCCGTCCGGTGAATCGCTGCGTGTCAGCTACGGCGTGCTCAATCTCACCCATCGCGAGGACCACGAAAATCCAACACTGCTTACGGCCGGACAGCGCTACCGCATTCGCATCAAGCTCAACGATACCGGCTCGGTATTTCCGGCCGGCCACAAGGTGAGGCTTGCGATATCGACGACTTACTGGCCGATGATCTGGCCCGCTCCGGAAGCGGCAACGCTGACGATTTTTGCCGGCAGCCTCGAGCTTCCGCAACGCCCGCCCAATGCCGACGATGCCAAGCTCTCGGCCTTTCCCGAACCGGAGACGGCAACACCGGAAAAGCCGACCATCATTCATCGGGATGGCATGCGCATCGAACGCATCGAACGCCTGAATCTCGAATTGGGAACGCAGTGGAAGTCGGAGTACCACGTCGACGACAACGATCCGCTCAGCGCCGTCGCCGAACTGCACCAGACCCAGACTCTGACGCGAAACGATTGGCAAATCCGGGTCGAGACGCAGATGCGACTCTCGTCTACGGGCGATAATTTCCTGCTGCAGGGAAGTTTGCGCGCCTTTGAGGGCGAGAACGAAGTCTGCCGCCGCGACTGGGATCGCTCTATTCCGCGAGATTTCTCATGAACGACGCGCTCATTCTCGCCGCCCGCCTTCTTCTTGCGGCGCTATTCCTGATTTTCGGCTGGAGAAAACTGACGGACTTTTCCGGCACGGTCAGTCAGATGGTAGAGCTTAAGGCTCCAATGCCGCTGCTGGCGGCGAGCATCGCGACTTTTATGGAGCTTCCGGTAGCATTCGCGATTGCCATGGGCGCGTTCACGCGCCCTTTGGCTTTACTGATGTTTTTGTACACGCTCGGAACGGCGCTTATTGGCCATCGCTTCTGGACAGCAAGAGACGCGGAGCGCGTCGACAGTATGGATAGCTTTTTTAAAAATCTAAGTATTATGGGAGGCTTCTTGCTGTTATTTGTTACCGGTCCCGGGAAATATTCGATCGACATATTGTGCAACCTCCCCTCTCCCTGATCTGTGTGATCGTCCGGCACAGCGGGATGTAGGCGTGGGGTCACACTTTTGTCCGACACCGGGCGTGTGATGCACCGCGCCATCGACAACCACCTCAACGAGGCGTAGCCTGCTCCGATGGTCAAGCCGCTTGCTTGACCTCGGTGCCAAAAAACGACCCGGGTGCAAAAATGAGCCGGGTGCCAAAAAAGACGGCGACGCACCAAACTTGCCGTTACCTACCAACTCGCAATTACTGCCACCGGTAGGAAAGCTCCGAGTCTAAAAACTCTTTTTATCGCTCGAATTGAAGGGGACCGCACGGTCGCGCGATCAGCGTCAATTTCGATTTTTCGCGATAGCGGCCGATGCTTATCCGACGACCTAATCGGAGGATCGAATATGCCACTTGATGGCACGCTGACCGCAAGCGCCCACTCGAAGCTACCGGACCCGACGCGGGCTGGGTTCGCTAACAAGCTTTACCGGCTCGATGGCGGCCACTCGCTGGCAAACGACGAGTCGGTCTGGACGCCCGGCGAGAATGCTGGGAAGAGCATCCAATTCTCGTCGACGTGTTGGCTGATCCAGCGAGGAAAGGAATGGCTCCTCTGGGATACCGGTGTTCCTGAATCGGCGTTGCACGATCCCAAGGGCTGGTCGACCCTGCCGAAATTGATCGTCTACCATCTCGACAAGACGATAACGGCCCAACTCGCCGAAATCGGGCTTAAAACTACCGACATCACTTATGTCGCGGTATCCCACACGCACGGCGATCACATTGGCAATATGAGCCTGTTTCAAAATTCAACGGTGCTGATACAGCGCGCCGAGTATACGTGGATCAGTTCGCCCGACGGCCCCAACGACAACGTCAATCAATTAAAGGCGCTCGCGCGCAAGCTTTTAGGCACCCCCAAACACCTCAGGCTGCTCGATGGCGACACCGACGTATTTGACGACGGCAGCGTCACCTTGGTTTCCACACCGGGCCACACTCCCGGCAGTCAATCATTGCTGGTACACCTGAAGAATTCAGGATTCATCATTTTGTCAGGTGACGTGGTTCACTTGGAGGAGAATTTCGAAAAAGATACGGTCCCGTCCTTGAATACGGATAAAGCAGCGTCCATCGCCTCCATGGAAAGGATCAAGCGGATGATCGCAACATATAAGGCGAAGTTTTTTATCAATCACGATAAGGCGGAAACTGACGAGCTAAAACTGATTCCCGCATTCTACGATTGACGTTGCAACGGTGCGTTTTTAGTTCCTGCCGTGACGCGAGCGCGTTCAGGCCGGTGAGCTCGATGATGGCGGATGATTGGGCGTCAGTCGATACGGAGCAAAATGATTATGACTGCTGAAAGTTTTCTAAAAGCCGCCGCTGCCTCAATCGCCGCTGATCCCAAGAAGCCGACTTCGCTGGAGTCGACGTCCGCGACAACGACCTATCACCGCGCGACGGTAGACGGCGTCGGAATTTTCTATCGCGAAGCTGGCCCAAAGGATGCGCCGACCATCGTTCTCCTGCACGGTTTTCCCTCTTCCTCGCGCGAGTTCGACATGCTCATCCCCTTGCTCGCGACACGCTATCATTTGGTGGCGCCGGATTTTCCGGGATTTGGTCAGAGTGACGCCCCGCCCCCGTCGTCTTATGCCTATACCTTCGACAATTTGGCGAGGACGACGAACGCTCTTCTCGATCAACTCAAGATCAACGAGTATAGTTTCTTCCTTCACGACTATGGCGGCCCGGTTGGCTTTCGCATGGTCTTGGCGCATCCGGCGCGGCTGCGGGCGCTCATCATCCAGAATGCGAACGCCTATCAGGAAGGCTTGGGCGCCAAGTGGGCCGGCATTGCACGATACTGGGCCGACCCGAAAGCACATCCTGAGGTGGTCGATGCCTTCGTCTCGCTCGCCGCGACCGAGCAGCGTCACACCCTCGGCACCTCGCGTCCCGAACGGTATAACCCGGACACCTGGACCGACGAGTACGCCCACCTGTCGAAGCCCGGCCAGCGTGAGATCCAGGCTAATCTACTCTACGACTACCGAACGAACGTTGCTGCGTATCCGGCGTGGCAAGCGTGGTTGCGCCAGCACAAGCCGCCGACCTTGGTGGTTTGGGGGCGGAACGATCCCTCGTTCATCGCGCCCGGCGGCGCGGCGTTCAAGCGCGACCTGCCGGATGCCGAAATCCATCAGCTCGACGCCGGCCATTTCGCCCTGGATGAGAAAAACGACGAAATCGCGAGCCTTATACTCGCATTCTTGGCCAAACATTCCGTCTGACAGCGTCGAACGAAAAGGAGTTGCCCGTGAACGAAGTCCACGTCGGGCAGAAGACCTATCAAATGCCGCCGCCGGATGGATTTTCGGTGGCGCACTTCATCACCGTCGCCGACGTCGAACGGTCGGCCCGATTTTACGAAAAGGTCTTCGGCGGTCGCATCATGACCATGGGCAACAACGTTGGCGCACCGGGGTTCATCCAGATCGCGAACACTTGGCTCATTGTCTACTTCGGAGGCGGTCCGACACCCGACAAGCCGACGGTAACGCTCAGCGTTCCCACCGATCCGGATTCCGTCAGCAGCTTCATGAATATCCGTGTTGCGGATATTCATGCGTGCTATGAGCTCTGGCGCAGCCGGGGAGCCGAGTTTCTCACAGAGCCAAAGGAAAAATACGGCGAAACGCGCTGCTATATTCGCGATCCGGATGGCTACATTATAGAAGTCGGCCAAAGCAAGCCGGACTTCGCTTACGGCTAAACCGCGCGTCGCGCGAAGGCATTTCCTCGAGATTTCTTGTGATCATTCTGGAGAACGGAGAAATACGATGTCTGAATCGAAAGCGGCGACCAGCCAAGTGCAAGTCGAGCAGAAGATTTATGAGATGCCGCCGAAGGATGGCATGACTATCGCGCACTTTATTACCGTCGCCGATGTCGCACGGTCGCTTCGATTTTACGAAACGGTGTTCGGAGGTCGCGTCGAGAGCCGAGGCGACAGCAAAGGCGCGCCGGGTTACATCCAGATCGCGAACACCTGGCTGATTGTCAACGTCGGCGGCGGTCCGACGCCGGACAAACCCACGGTAACGCTCAGCGTCCCGCCCGACCCAGATAAAGTCAGCAGCTTTATGAATTTTCGCGTTGCCGACATTCAAGCGTGCTACAAACTATGGCGTAGCCGAGGCGCTGAATTCATCACCGAGCCAAAGCCAAAATACGGCGAGACGCGCTGCTACATTCGCGATCCCGACGGCTACATTATAGAAGTCGGCCAAAGCAACCCGGGCATCACGTACGGCTAAACGGCACGCCATATGAAAAACGAACGCGATGGTATCAACCCGACGGTAAAGCCGAGCGGAACAGGCTGCGTCGAATGCTCTGCGTCCGGCGCGTGGTGGCTCCATCTTCGCAGATGCGCCGAGTGTGGTCACATCGGCTGCTGTGATAGCTCGCCAAATCAGCATGCGTCGAAACACTACGCCGCTACGCGTCACCCGATCATCACCAGCTTCGAGCCGGGCGAGCACTGGTTTTACGACTACCGCACGGAAGAAACCTTCAAGGGGCCGAAACTTCACGCCCCTTTCTGCCACCCGTTGGATCAACCCACGCCCGGACCGGCCGGGGCGGTACCGGCAAACTGGCAAACGCTTCTCAACGAATAGCGGGCGGCACTTTGGTTCGGCGAGCGATGTACCAGAGAAGCCTTATCGCCGGCATTTTTAAGGGAAATCGCATTCGAAACGACCGATCTGATTTCACTGGCATCTTTGCTAAATTCAAGCCCGACTTGCAGTTAAGCCCGCTGCAGGATAGACGCATCCATCCTTCACCGCTTTCATCGAACCCGCCTGTGCCCAGAAAACTACCCTCATTCAGCTCATCGCTGGTCGCGACACTCAAGGAGCGCATCATCACCTGGCGCTATCCGCCCGACCATCGACTGACGGAAGATGCCTTGTGCAAGGAATTCGGCGTCAGCCGCAGTCCGGTGCGCGAGGCTTTGCGGGTGCTGGCCGCCAACGGATTCGTACGCCGCACCGAAAATCAGGGTTATGTCGTGCGCCAGGTAAAGGCGAAGGATGTGCAGGAGATGTACGAGGTTCGCCTGGCGCTGGAACTCTACGCCGTGGAGACGCTGGCGACGCGCGGCGTACCCGCCGATAAGCTTCGCGCCATGATCGAGACGTGGGAGAATGTCCGCCTCGATCCGCCGTCCGACGTGGAGGACCTAGCCGACCTTGATGCGCAATTTCATGAAGGTCTGTCCGCGCTCCTCGAAAATGCGACGCTGATGCGTCAGCTCAAGGCCATTGACGAGCGATTATATTTATTCCGCACCATGGATTTCGCGCTGCCAAACCGCGTCGCAAATACCTGCGAACAACATCTCGCCATCCTCGACCGCATCGGCGCGCGTGACCCAGCCGGCGCTAGGAACGCGTTGCGGCGAAACATCGAGGAGGCGCTCAACGTGGTCAACAACTCGATCAAGGAGGCGCTGGCACGCGCTTACGCCAGCGCCTGAACTTAACATCATGCAGATCGCCGCGCTCGCTATCGGGGTTGGAGTGCCGGCGGATAATTTTGCCGGCCGGGTCGTGGAAATTCATGCGCGCGCCGCCCTCATCGAACTCACCGCGGGAGGCTGTATTACCCTTCTCGGCAGAGAGCTCGGACGACAGCCGCGCGGGGTGAGCTTCGATCTGCCCGAAAATATTTCATTGCAGCAGCTACTCTCCGCGAATGCCGAGTGCGCCAAGCGCGGAGGCATCGTCCGGTTTTCCGATAGTGCGTTTGGCATCGACCTGCGGGGGGCACCGCAATGGCGCAGCGGCATCGCCGCGCTAAATTTCGATTGCCGCAGCGTCACGGTTGCGAGAGCGTATCGGACCGTCCGGCTGGCGTTGGCACACGACGGCCGCAGTCGGGAGCTTTCCCATGTCGCCGGCGCGAAACTCGACGAGCTGGGCCAATCCATACGAACTCGCGACCCGAGCGCGGCGGAGCGCGTCATCGGCGCGTTGGTCGGTCTCGGCGAAGGCAAGACCCCGGCCGGAGACGATTATTTGGTCGGAGTCTTTGCGGCGTTGTGGTCGTGCTCCACCACGAGAGCTTTTGCGGCTGCGCTCGCGCCCGTACTTATCACGTCGGCCGGCCGCACCAGCGACTTGAGCAGCCTTTACCTGAGAGAAGCGGCGAATGGCGAAGTGTCGGAGCGGCTCGCCGATGTCGCCGCCGGCATTTGCGCCGGCGGCTCCGAGGAGGTGGTCGGCAACGCCGTGACTAAGGCGTTGGCCGTCGGTCATAGTTCAGGCGCAGCCGGCATTTTCGGCCTGTTGAATGGCTATTCGGCCGGCGCCGAGGCGCCCTTTCAAGCGACCGCCGATTCGATGTTAGCTCCAGCCTTCTGAGGCTGTTCGCCCATCGCCACAGCCAGACAGATCGCGCCCAGCAAGACGTAGCCCAGCGCCACCATCGGCGAGGCCATCCAAGCAAGCTGTGCACCGTGGATGAAGCCGAAGAACGACAGTACGGCCGCCACCAGCGAATAGCCCGCCGCCTTCATGAAGTCGCGGTCGATAATGAAAGTGGCGATCGCACCCAGCATCAGGCCGGCGAGCACCGCGCCGCCGCCCAACAGTTCCATGCCGTGATAGACGACACCGGTCGCTCCGAGCTTGGCCATCCCGAGCTGGGACGCGCTGGTGCCGGCGGCGTTGAGCGCGCCGTCGATCTGGGTCTGGCCCCACGCCGCGATATTCGGAATTATCGCGAGCACCACTGCCGGCGCGTGTTTCGCCGGCACCGCCTGGAAGGCCTGCGCGCCGATGACGAGGCCGATATAGAGAAGGATCGGCAGGATCGCGACCAGCGGCACCACCGCCAACAGAAGCGCGGTGAGGCCGAGGAAGCAGACCAGCGCAATCACTACACCGGTCGCGAGCGAATAGCCGATGCGCCCGCCCACCGCCTTCCATCCCGGATGGCCGATGTAAACGGCCGGCGGGAACGGACTGCCCAGGATCGAGCCGACCACTGCACCAATGCCGTCGGCGAGCAATATATTGCGCAGGCTGTAATTGTCGCCCGCCGCCGACGCGCTCTCCACGTTGTTCATCCCCTCGGTGAAATTATAGATGCCGAGAGGAATCGCCGTGACAAGGAGTGGCGCAATATTGGTGAGGCCGGCAATCACGTCGCCGCTTGGCAGCGGCAGGTGAATGCCGAATTTGCTCAACGACGCCGTCACTTGCGCGCCGCTGACGATATCGCTCCATCCCAGTGCGACGGCTACCCAGGCGATCACCGTGCCGACGATGACGGCCGCCAGCCCGCCCGGTATGCCGCCGGGCAGCCGGACATTCGCGGTCCAGGCAATCAACACGATGCCGAGCGAGATGAAAGAGATCCACGGCACCTCCCACATCTGGAAGGCGGGCCGCAGCGAAATGAATGCGATCGATATGCCGGCAAGCGTACCGAGCATCGCCGCGCGTGGCGTGAGCCGGCGGATGGTCGGGCCAATGAATGCGCCGATCAGCACAATGATGCCGATGATGAACGCCCAGGCCAGACCGGCCTGCCAGGCGAGCAGCGCATTCTGCGTTTTCAGATAGACCGGCAGCATGATGACGAACACCACGATGAACATATGCGGCACGCTCGGCCCATACGGCATCGCGGTGACGTCGCTGCGGCCTTCGGCTTTGGCGAGGCGATAAGCAAGATAAGCGTAATAGAGATTGCCGATCGGCAGCGCGATGCCGAGCGCCGGCAGAATGCGGCCGAACACAATGTCATCGGGCATCTTGACGACGCCGAGACACAGCCCGGTCAAGACGATGACATTGAGCACGACATTGGTGAAGAGTCCGAAGAAGCCGTTCCAGTCGCCCGGTACCCACCAACGTATCTGTTTGTCTGCGACAAGTTGTGTCGACATTAGTCCCCTCCCCTTTTGTTAGTTAGCCTCGGCTTTCGTCGATGGCTTCGCCTTGCCCCCGAATTTACGCGAGCTCGTGTACTGCTAAGCGGCGGCGCGCTTCGCCTCCGCCAATGCCGGCAGGAAATCGGCGGAAGCGCCGACCCAGCCAAAAATGCCGCCCTGCGCCTTGATCATTTCCAGCGCGACCCGTTGGAATTCCGGAAAGTAGGACGCGACGCAGTCGGAAAGCACCAAACAGTCGTAGCCGCGATCGTTGGCTTCGCGGACCGTGGTGTTGACGCAGACTTCAGTGGTCACGCCGCAAATAATGAGCTGGTGGATGCCGCGGGTGCGCAGGATGGTGTCGAGATCGGTGGCGTAGAACGCACCTTTGCCGGGCTTATCGACGACCGGCTCGCCCGGCGCGGGCTTTAATTCATCGATGATGTCGTGACCGTATTCGCCTTGCACGAGGATCCGACCCATCGGCCCGGGATCGCCGATGCCGTTCTTGAGCCGGCCGCGCGCCTTCTTGGCGGGTGCGAGATCGGTAAGATCGGCGCGATGTCCTTCGCGGGTGTGAATGACGAGGATTCCGGCCTTGCGCGCGGCTTCGAGCACGCGCCCGGTCGGCGCGATCGCCTTGCGCAGCAGCGACACGTCGTTGCCGAGCGCCTCGCCAAATCCGCCCGGATCGACAAAGTCGCGCTGCATGTCGATGACGACGAGCGCAACGTGTTCGAGCTGAAAAACAAATTCGTATGGCTCAGCGCGTACGCTCGGCATGACTTCCCTCCCCAAGAAAGCGCCGCTTAGGCGGCGACGTGTTGTCTGGCAAGAAACGTGCGCCAACCTCCGAACTCGGTGATGTCGCGGGCTCCTTTGGTCGCGTGCGCCTCGCACAAAAAGCCCTTAACGCGTGATCCGTCCTCAAGCTCGATGCTGCCGATGCCAAGTGGCGCCGGTATTCCTCCGACAAAGCTGCCGAAGGCCGCCATGGGAATTTCCCAAACCTCGACCTCGATGGCGGCGCCGGCGTCGCCGCGAACCAGACCGGGACGTTCCGGCGGCCCGCCAGGCAGCGCGAACAGCCGATAGTCGGCGGCAGTGCGGCAAGCGCGCACCAAGCGCCCGCCCCGCTCGGTCAATTCCTTGTTGAGTGGCAATCCCGACATATGTGCGCCGCACACGGCGACTTGAATGACGCCGCTCGTCGTTGCGGCGAGCTTCGGCGTCGCGTCGAGCTTTTTTTGCGTCGCGCCAAGCGGAAGGTCTTGCGAGCGGTGCAGCGCATCGGCAAGCGCGCAGAGCGTTTCGTCATGCCAGGCTGGCCCGATCAGCGTAATGCCAAACGCGAGTCCATCAGGCTGAAAGCCGGCGGGAACTGCCATCGCACATAGATCGAGCAGATTGACGAAGTTGGTGTAGTAACCAAGCTTGGTGTTCAACTCGATCGGATCGGCCAGAATTTCTTTGATGGTGTATTGGCGGCCGGCCGTAGGCACGATCAGCGTATCCACCGACTGCCAAATAGTTTCGGTGGCTCGCCGCAGTTCTTGGAGCCGATGGTATCCAATAAAGGCGTCCACCGCGCTCGGCCGGCGTCCGGCTTCGATGATCTGCCTGGTCACCGGGAAGACTTTGTCCGACTCGCGATCGAAGAACTCGCGTATCGCGAGATAGCGTTCGGCGAGCCACGGACCGTGATAGAGAAGCTTTGCGGTTTCGAGAAAAGGCGCAAAATCGATTTCGGCCAAGGTGCCGCCCAACCGCTCGACGGTGCGTAGCATTGCGTCAAACAATTGCTTGCCGTCGCTATTGTCGAAAAATTGGAGCTGATTGGGGCGAGGCACACCGAACCGGCAGCCCTTGATCTCGCGCCGCGCGGCCGCGCCCGCAGGATCGGGGTGCCGAGAGAATGGATCGGCGGCGTCGAAACCTTTGATCGCCTGCAGAACCGTCGCCGCGTCATTCATCGTCAGCGCAAAGATGGACAGACAGTCGAGCGAACGGCACGCAGGCAACGCGCCGCGCGTGCTGACGAGGCCGCGCGTCGGCTTTAATCCGACCACGTTGTTGAATGCTGCCGGAATACGCCCTGACCCCGCGGTGTCGGTGCCCAAGGCGAAGCTGACCAAGCCCGCGGCGACCGCTACCGCCGAACCTGAGCTTGAACCTCCCGAAATATATTCCGGCCGAAACACGCAAGACGGCGCGCCATAGGGCGAGCGCGTCCCGCTCAAGCCCGTTGCAAATTGGTCGAGATTGGTTTTGCCGATCGGCAGCGCGCCGGCATCGATCAGGCGCCGCACCGCCTCAGCCGACCGGGCGGCTTGATAACCGAAAGCCGGGCATGCGGCGGTAGTGGTATGTCCTGCAAGGTCTATATTGTCCTTGATAGCAAACGGAATGCCGTAAAGCGGTTTGCCGGTCGGACCATCGGCTTCCAGCCGGCGCGCCGATGTCAACAACTCGTCGCGGCTGGCGAGCTCGATCCACACGTGATCGTCGCCGCGCGCGGCAATGCGGGCGAGCACGCGTTCGACCAGCCCGGAAGGCGTCAGCGTCCCGCTGCGATAGCAGGCCGCTAATTCGGAAATATCGAGAGAGTCACCCATTGGCAGTACGACTTCGATGGTCCCTCGAGAAAAGCCAGCATTTTTCATGCCCGCCTTGCCCTTATATCGTATCCAACTTAGTATACAATACTGCACGCACAAACCAAAGGCAAAGTGCTGCAATTTTGGGCTGCTTTTTGCGGCGGCGGTAGTGGGGAGAGCGAGGAAATGGCGCAAACCGCCAAAATAATTCGCAATTTCTACCGCGACTCCGTGGCGCTGATGCAGCTCTCGGCCCGCATTTCAAAGTTGCCGGGGGTGCGCCAAGCCTCGGCAGTAATGGCTTCGGCAAATAATTTGGCACTGTTGCGTGAGGCGGGCTTGTTGCAAGACGCGGTCGCGGCGAGCCCAAACGATTTGCTGATTGCTCTCGACGGCGACGATGAAAAGGCGCTGACCGCGGCGCTCGACGATGCCGAAGGCGCGCTCAATCAAGAACCCGCGGCAAGCACGGGCGACGGCGCGCGAGACGAGCCCCCGCGCAGCATCGAGATGGGCCTGGCCGCAATGCCGGCCGCAAACCTCGCGCTGATTTCCACGCCCGGCGATTACGCGGCCGCTGAAGCACTCAAAGCGCTGCGGCTTGGGCTCAACGTCATGCTGTTCAGCGACAACGTGCCGGTCGCCGACGAAGTCGCGCTCAAGCGCTATGCACGAGCTAACGATCTCATTGTCATGGGACCCGATTGCGGCACGGCAATCGTCAATGGCATTCCGCTCGGCTTTGCCAACGCCGTGCGCCGCGGTGACATCGGCTTGGTCGGTGCTTCAGGCACCGGCTTGCAACAGGTGACCTGCCTGGTCGATCGTTTCGGCGGCGGGGTCAGTCAGGCGCTCGGCACCGGCGGACATGATCTTTCCGTGAAAGTCGGCGGCATCAGCATGCTGCAGGGGTTGTCTGCTCTTGCAGCCGACGCGGCCACCAAGGCGATCGTTTTGATTTCAAAACCGCCGGCGGAGGAAATCGCCGAGCTTGTACTGGCGAAAGCGCAGACTTGCGGCAAACCGGTCATTGTAAATTTCCTCGGCGCCGAGCCGGCATTAATTACGGCGTCGGGGCTGACGGCGGTCAAGACTTTGGAGGACGCGGCAATCGCGGCCGCACGGCTTGCGATCGGCGGAGAACCCGATCTCGCAGGCTTCTCCCCAGGCGCAATCGATGTACCCGCATTTGCGCGCGAGCAACGTTATGTGCGCGGCCTCTTTAGCGGTGGCACGCTCTGCTACGAGGCGACGATGTTGTTGTCCGAGGTTTTGCCGGACGTGTACTCGAACACGCCGGTCGGCGCTGCGCGTTCGCTCGACGACGTTTGGAAAAGCCGCGCGCACACCCTCATCGATCTCGGCGACGACGTGTTCACCCGCGGCCGGCCGCATCCCATGATCGATCACCGGCTTCGCAATGAGCGGATCGCGATCGAGGCGCAGGATCCGCAGACCGCGATTATTCTGCTCGACGTGGTGCTCGGCTACGGCTCGCATCCCGATCCGGCAAGCGTCATCGCTCCAGTGATCAAAGACGCTATCGCGCAGGCCGATGCGGCTGGCAGAAAGCTCATGGTCGTCGGCTCGGTTTGCGGAACCGCCACCGATCCGCAAAATTTGGCGGCGCAAGAGTCGCGGTTGCGCCAAGCCGGCATGCAGCTAGCCGGCAGCAATGCCGCGGCGGTTCGCCTGGCGGCCGGCGTTCTCGCGAAAGCGCGGGGACATTAATCATGCGGCTTTTCCAGGAAGAGCTTGCCGTTCTCAACGTCGGCCTTGGCTCGTTCGCCGACGAGATCATCCAAGCCGGCGGCAAGGCCGCCCAAATTACTTGGGCCCCGCCGGCCGGCGGCGATCCGGCAGCGGGCAAGGCGCTGGCCCGCCTCGTCAACGACAAAGACATCGAGGCGGCGAACCAGAAAGCTTTCGCCGCTTATCTCGGCGCCGATCCGACGCTGGTGGGAATTGCGCTCGCCCGTGAAGCCATCGTCGGCATGAACGAGCGGCGGATACTGCATTCCGGACCGCCGATTGCGTGGGCGCAAATGTGCGGCCCGATGCAAGGCGCCGTCATCGGCGCCGTAATCTTCGAGGGCTGGGCCAAGGATCACGCGGCGGCCAAGCAGCTCGCGGCGAGCGGCGATATTGCGTTTGCGCCGTGCCATCACCACGGCGCGGTTGGACCGATGGCCGGTATCATCAGTCCGTCCATGCCGGTGTGGGTCGTGCGCGATCCCGCGACCGGACGCCAGACCTTCAGCAACCTGAACGAAGGATTGGGGAAAGTGTTGCGGTTCGGCGCTAATGGACCCGAGGTCATTGAGCGCCTGAAGTGGATGGCGACCACCTTGTACCGCGTGCTGCAACTGGCGCTCGCGGAGACCGACGGCATCCAGATCAAGCCGCTGATCGCGCAAGCGCTCAACATGGGCGACGAAGTCCATAACCGCAACGCCGCCGCGAGCATGATGCTGCTGCGCCGGCTGGTGCAGCAAATGCTCGCCTCCCGTGCAACGAGGGAGGAAGTGACGTCCGCCGTCGCTTTTATAGCCGGCAACGATCATTTCTTTCTCAATATCTCGATGGCGGCTTGCAAGCTGATGCTGGATGCGGCGCGCAACATCCCTGGCAGCAGCATGGTCACGGCAATGGCGCGCAACGGCGTCATGTTCGGCATCCAGGTGAGCGGCACCGGCGACCGCTGGTTTTCCTCGCCAGCGCCGGTGGTCAACGGACTTTATTTTCCGGGTTATTCGATTGCCGACGCTGCGCCGGATCTGGGCGACAGCGCCATCACCGAGACCGCCGGCTTGGGCGGATTCGCCATGGCGGCGGCGCCGGCGATCGTCAACTTCGTCGGCGGAACGCCGGCCGACGCCATCGCGAACACCCGCGCCATGGGCCACATCACGCTCGGCAAGAACGGCGGCTTGCTACTCCCCACCATGAACTTTGCCGGGACGCCTGCCGGCATCGATATCCGCAAGGTCGTCGACACCGGAATTTTGCCCGTGATCAACACCGGCATCGCGCACCGCGAGGCCGGCATCGGTCAAATCGGCGCCGGCATCACGCGCGCGCCGCTCGAATGTTTTTCTCAGGCCGTCACGGCGCTGGCGTCGCTGCTGCCGGAGCGGTAGCGCGTCACCGGAGGGGAGCAGAAATCATGGGGTCGGACAGCAAGCTCGCGGTGGTCGCGGTTGGCGGCAACGCGCTTATCCGCGATCAGAATCATCAAACAATTCCCGATCAATACGAAGCGGCGCGGCTCACCGTTGCCGGCATCACCGACATGATCGAAGACGGCTGGAACGTCATTGTCACCCACGGCAATGGTCCGCAAATGGGTTACATCCTGCGGCGGTCGGAACTCTCGATCCATGAAGTGTCGCCGGTGCCGATGGACTACGCCGGCGCCGACCTGCAAGGCGCGCTCGGCTACATGTTCGTTCGCGCCTTCCGCAACGAATTCCGCAAGCGGGGAATTTCGCGTGAGCCGGTGGCGGTGGTCACCGAAATGCTGGTCGACGCCGACGATCCGGCCTTTCGCGAGCCGACCAAGCCAATCGGTTCGCATATGGATGAAGCCACCGCAAAGAAGCTTGCCGCCGCACAAGGCTGGACCGTGAAGGACGATGCCGGCCGCGGCTGGCGGCGCGTGGTGCCCTCCCCGCGCCCGAAGAAAATCGTCGACTATCTCGCCATCGCCCATCTGGCGCGCGCGGGCTTTGTCGTCATCGGCTGCGGCGGCGGCGGCATCCCCGTCGTCGAGGACGCCGACGGCACGCTGCGCGGCGTCGAGGCGGTGATTGATAAAGACCTCGCGTCGAGCCTGTTGGCGCGTTCGATCGGCGCCGACTTGTTCGTGCTGGCCACGGGAGTGGAACGGGTCGCGCTCGACTTCAATACGCCGCAGCAGCGCTGGCTCGACCGCATGACGCTTGACGAAGCCAAGCGCTACGACGCCGCCGACACATTCGATCGCGGCAGCATGGGACCAAAGATCAAAGCGCTGATCGAATTTTTGGAAGGCGGCGGCACCCGCGGCCTGATCACCGCGCCGGGGAGTCTGTGCCGCGCGCTCTCGGGCGAAACCGGCACCATGATGGTGCCTTAAGATCTTACCGGGGGGTAAGCGCCATGACGATAAACGTTGGCAATACCGCGTTCATGCTGATCTGCGCCAGCTTGGTCATGCTGATGACTCCGGGCTTGGCATTTTTCTACGGCGGCCTTGTCGGCCGCAAGAACGTGCTGACCGTGATGATCCAAAGCTTCATCTCGCTCAGCTGGACTACAGTAGTATGGTTCGTCTTCGGCTATTCGATGTGCTTCGGCCCCAGTTGGCACGGCATTATTGGCGATCCGACGTATTACGCCTTTCTCAATGGCGTCACTCTGCAGACCATGTTCACCGGCAACGATGCCGGCATTCCGCTGGTCGTTCACATTGCCTATCAGATGATGTTCGCAATCATCACGCCGGCGCTGATCACCGGCGCATTCGCCGACCGGGTGACATTCAAGGCCTATTTTCTGTTCCTTACCGGCTGGCTAGTGCTGGTGTATTTTCCCTTCGTCCACATGATCTGGAGTCCCGACGGCATCTTGGCGAAATGGGGCGTGCTCGATTTCGCCGGCGGCATTGTCGTCCATGCGACTGCCGGGTCCGCCGCGCTAGCCTCGGTGTTTTTCGTCGGCCGTCGCAATGTGGTTGACAAGCCGCACAACGTGCCGTTGATCGCGCTCGGCACAGGCCTGTTATGGTTCGGCTGGTATGGCTTCAACGCCGGATCGGAGTTGCAAGTCGACAGCGTCACCGCAACGGCTTTCCTCAACACAGATATCGCCGCATCTTTTGGTGGCGTCACCTGGCTGATTATCGAGTGGAGCAACGCGCGGCAGCCCAAATTCGTCGGTCTCTTGACCGGCAGCGTCGCCGGCCTTGCGGCGATTACGCCGGCGGCCGGATATGTGTCGATCGCGACGGCCCCGGTGATCGGCATTGTCGCCGGCTTGGCCTGCTATTATGCGGTTGCGCTGAAAAACCGGTTGGGCTGGGACGATGCGCTTGACGTCTGGGGAGTGCACGGCGTCGGCGGCGTGATCGGGATCGTGCTCTTGGGTTTATTCGCCAGCACGGCGTGGAATTCGAACGGCGCCGATGGCCTGTTGCACGGCGGCGCCGCCTTCTTCGGCAAGGAATTGGTCGCCGTCGTGGTGGCGGCCGCGTGGGCCTTTATCTTCACTTACGCCATGCTGTGGTTGATCAACTTGGTCACCGTCGCCCGCGTCGATGCCAAAGCCCATGAGCTGGGGCTCGATGTCGCGTTGCATGGCGAGGAAGCTTACCCGCAGGGTATTTAGTCCGTCAGCTCAACGAAATAAGCCGGCTCGCATCGCGGGCCGGCTTTTTGTTTGAGTGTCGGAGAACCGGAGCGGGCTATTTCGAGAAAATGTCGATCAGTGGTTGGCTGGCATAGCCAGGAACCGACTCTTCGGTATCGTCGCGCGCAGCCGCGGGAACGGGTCGCGGCGGGGCGGCAGCCGAACCGGCGGAAACGTCATAGCCGTTCGGACTGGTTTGATAGGGAGGAGCGCTGGCGGTGTAGGTGCTCGGCGGATGCGGCATGCCCGGCCGCGGCGGCGCGGCGCTCGCAGCCGCCGATGAACTCGGAGCGACTGACCCTGTCGCGACCGCAGGTCGTGAGTCGTCGGTGAACATTTCAGTCAGGGACCGGCTAGGATAAGGAGTCATAGACGCGGTCGGATCGCTCGCCGGCGCGGCTGCCGCGGCCGGCTGATAGGTGGCGGGCGAAGTCCCGGTTGAGGACGGTGATGAAAACGAAGAACACCCGGCCAGAACGGGCATCAGGCCAAGAACCGCCAGCAGCAAAGCGCGGTCACCGGCACGGCCTAGCGCCGCCGAAATCGAATCAATTGCCCGGTCACGCGGCCCCATGGCGTGCTTATACCAACGGCAATACGCCGTTCTCAAGGCCTCGCCGGCGGAGAAATTTCGCCGGCGCCGGTCAAGCTTAACGAGCTCCGCTGCAAGCGTTGCGGTAACGCCTTGAATTTACCCGCGTTCGCGCCAGCGCTCGATGGTAGCGTTTTTCTGGATGCAGGTTTTGCTATAATGAGCTGCGTCTGACCTCGAGGCGGCAATGAGCGCAATCGATACGAGTCCCGGCCCTACGCTAGCCGCGCCGCGTGCGCCGCAAGCCGGCACCAATTTGCGAAAATCGCTGCGCGAAATGCGCGAGAATGCTCTGACCGCGCACGGGCCGGAAAATTTCAGCGCCGACATTATTACGCAGCGCATTCTCTGGCGCCGCATGTTCATTCTCAACGAACCGGGCGCGATCCGTTACGTCCTGCTCGACAACGCCGCAAATTACACCAAGTCCGAAGTCGGCCGCCGCCTGCTCGAGCCGGGGCTCGGCCGCGGGCTTCTCACCAGCGAAGGCGAAACCTGGCGGCGGCATCGCCGCATTATGGCGCCCTCCTTCGATCCGCGCAGCGTCACAGGCTATGCGCCGATTATGATCGAGGTAACGCAAGGGCTGCTCGAAGGGTGGGACGCGCTACCCGACGGCAGCGAGCTGGATGCCGCTGCGGCGATGATGCATCTGACGCTTCACATCATCTCGAAGGCGATGTTCTCGTCGGATTCCGACGAGATCGTCGAGGCGGTCGAGGGCGGCGTCAACCAGTATCAGACACTGGTGCGGCCGAGCCTGCTCGACCTGCTGCATTTTCCGCAATGGTTCGCGCGGCTGCTTGCGCCGTTGCCGACCGATGGGCTGTTCGACGAGTTCGATCGCAAAGTCGATCTCCTTTTGACCGAGCGCGGCCGTGCCCCGGACGCCGAGCCGAAGGATTTATTGGCACGGCTTGTCGCGGCGCGCGATTCCGAAACCGGCGGCGGCATGACCGCGAAAGAAGTGCGCGATCAAGTGGTCACCATCTTCATGGCCGGACACGAGACGACGTCGCTCGCTTTGTCCTGGACCTGGTACCTGCTCTCGCAGCACCCAGCGGTGGAACAAAAACTCCATCGCGAGCTCGCCGACGTGCTCGGCGGCCGCACGCCGCGCAACCAGGATATCGCGAGCTTGCGCTACACCCGCATGGTGATCGAAGAATCGATGCGGCTTTATCCGCCGGCGCACACCACCGGCCGCCAGCCGATCAAGCCCGACGAAATTCTCGGCCATCGCATTCCGGCCGGCGCCGAAGTGTTGATCATGCCGTGGCTCATTCATCGCAAGCCGCAGCTTTGGGAAAATCCAGAAAGCTTCGACCCAGAACGGTTCGCGCCCGAGCGCGCCGCCGAGCGCCCGCGCTTTGCTTACATTCCGTTTGGCGCCGGGCCTCGTATTTGCATCGGCGCGGCCTTCGCCATGACAGAGGCGATCCTCATCCTCGCCACCATCGCGCAACGCTATCGGCTGCGCCTCAAAGCCGGCCACCCGATCGAGCCGCAAGGCTTGATCACGCTCCGCCCGCGTTACGGCATGCAGATGATTCTGGAGCGGCGGTAGATTACACGTATTGCATAGAGCGTGTGATGCAGGAGGCGGTTCGCCACTGGATACGTGCTCGCAGCAAGCGATTGCTCGATCTTGCGGGCAACATTGGCCTTGACGCCCGCGACAACGACGAGACCGCGTTGCGCAAACGGGTCGCCGTTGTGCTGTTTGGCGGAACGTTGCCCCTAACCATCGCGTGGAGCGCAATTTACCTAGCCGTGGGCGCCCCGCTCGCCGCTGCGGTTCCCGGCTTCTATTCCGTGATTACGCCGATCAACACGCTGATCTTTGCGCACACGCGCAACCTCAGGATTTATCGATTTACCCAGCTTCTGCTTGTGCTGATTCTACCCTGGCTGGTGATGATCAGTCTCGGCGGATTTCGTCAGTCGAGCGCAGTCGTATTGTGGGCGGCGTTATCGCCGCTCGGCGCCCTGTTGATCGACGATCTCCGCGGCACGCTGTTCTGGATCGCCGGCTTCATCGCTTTGCTGATCATCGGCGCAATCCTCGAGCCCTATCTGCCGCAGGCGGACCTGCCCCAAGTCTTCATCCCTACTTTTTACGTACTCAACATCGGCGCGGTGATTTCGATTTCGTTCGGCCTGCTCTACTACTTTGTCGATCGGCGGAATTTCTTTCAACAGCGTGTCGACATGTTGTTGCTCAATATTTTGCCGAAGGAGATTTCCGAGGCGCTTAAAGCGACCCCGACGACGATCGCGGATGAATTTGCCGCGGCAAGCATTTTGTTTGCCGACGTTGTTGAGTTTACGCCGATGGCCGCCGCCATGACGCCGTTACAACTGGTCGATCTGCTCAATGAGGTGTTTCAGTGCTTCGATAGCCTGGTCGAGAAGTACGACTTGGAAAAAATAAAGACGATTGGCGATTGTTACATGGCCGCCTCCGGCGTGCCGTCCCCGAGAGCTGACCACGCCGTCGCCCTCGTCAACCTCGCGCTTGATATGCAAGCCGTCATTGCAGAGCGCCGGTTCGGTGGCCGTCAGCTCGCGTTCCGGATCGGAATCAATTCAGGTCCCGTCGTCGCCGGTGTGATCGGTCGCAAGAAATTCATCTATGATTTGTGGGGCGAGACGGT
>Ga0209169_10000510_pt1 | contig 23756 bp, 20 predicted proteins | sample HubBroMetageWRM4_FD_188346 | JGI IMG/M metagenome (GOLD analysis project Ga0209169, IMG submission 188346) | Warmed soil microbial communities from the Hubbard Brook experimental Forest, New Hampshire - Hubbard Brook CCASE Soil Metagenome WRM 4... | ecosystem: Environmental > Terrestrial > Soil...
AGCCCGAGCAAGATCCTCAACGTGGTCCGCGACGCCTCGGACGCGATGACCACCGACCAGGGCCTCGACCAGAACACCATTCTGGAGATCGGCGACACCATGCGGGGCATCAGCACGAGTCAGGTCCAGTTCATCACGGCACCCAACATTCCCGACCCGGACAACGACAACAACGTCGTGTTCGAGCAGCCGGAGGCCAACGAGCTCTTCAACGCCATTCAGCACGACGACAAGATGACGGCGTCGAACGGCGGGTCGAAGAAGAGCAAGAAGAAGTCCTCCAAGAAGTCGTCCAGCCCGACTCTCGACTCCGTCTCCCCGTCGAAGGTCAACGTCCAGGTCCTGAACGGATCGGGGACCCAGGGGATGGCCAGCCAGGTCGGCAGCGACCTGACCAACGAGGGCTTCAACGTGGTCGGCTCGGGAGACGCGAACAACTTCGACTACACCCGCAGCGTGATCGAGTATGCGGGTTCTTCGGACTTGCCAGCGGTCAACACGCTGAAGTCCGTGGTACCCAACGCCGAGGTGCTGCCGCCTGACCCATCGCTGACCCCGGGCACGGTCGAGCTGATCGTTGGCTCCGACTTCACCTCGCTCAACCCCGTGCCTCCGTCAACTGGGTCCGCTTCCCCCACGCCGTCGGTCACCTCCTTGGGTTCGGCCGACGGCGCGATCAAGGGGAACACCAGCATCTGCCAGAACCAGTCGGCCTTCCAGGGCCCGGACAGCTAACACGATCCCGCGGCCGGCAAGTCCTCTGCCGCTAGGCCGAGGAGATCACCGGGGCAGCCCGCCCCGGCGGCGGGTCGCTGTCGGTGGGCGGCGGCCCAGACGCGGACTGCCGCAGCCCGAACCGCGATACCTCCAGCCACAACAGCAGCGATGCGGGGTAGATGAAGTATCCGAACCGCGTGGCGGGCGCGAGCAGGAACATCAGCGTCAGGCCGATGGCGAGCCGCCAGACGGCCGCCGGGATGGTCTTCGGCGGGTAGACCACCAGCGAGGCCGCGATCCCGGCTCCGGCCAGCACCAGCAGCGCAATCGCGATCATGTGGCCGAGCGGGCCGGTATCGGCGAGCACGTGGCCGGGGAGCGGGCTCGCAGCGGCCGACCTGACCCCGGCCAGGCCGAGCGGGAACTCGATCGTGTTCGCGGCCAGGGGACCGGGCCAGATGGCCGCGACGGGCCCGACGATAGCCAGGCATGAGACCACGGCCCAGCCGAGAAAGGTAAGCAGCGGCTTCTTGCCGTCACGCATGCCGATCAGCACCGCGGCGACGGCCACGGCCGGCCACGCCGTGGACTTCGCCGCCGACGCCAGGCCGAGCGCAATCCCCGCCAGCGCAAACCGGGGACGCCGCCATAGCAGCGCGAACCCGAGGCACATCAGGGCCACGATCGGGATGTCATCGCCGCCGACCGCGAGTTCGAACGCGATAACGGGACATGCCGCGATAAACACCGTCCAGCGGACACAGTTCTTCGCCCCGGCGGCCCGCAGTGCAAGCCAGAAGATGACCACGAATGCGAGCCCGAACCAGACCCGGGGATCGGTAATGACATGCGAGCCGAACAACGCGCGCGGGATCCCAAACAGGGACATCACCGGCAGATACGGGTTGTACGCGTTTGGGTTGTGGGTCGCGGCGAGCGATGCGGCGCTCTGGTACGGGGAGTGATGATTCACCAGCTGCTTGGCCGACCGGGCGATGACTCCGACCTCGGGCTGTTTCTGGTTCGTGGCAGCGTTCAGGAACAGCGGCGTGACCAGCGCCCCGCCAACGCTGAGCAGCAGCGCCACGTCGATCCCCCGCGTCCGGTACAGCAGGACCGCCAGCGCGGCCGCGATGTAAGCGCAGGTCGCGATCAGCCCCCACAGCCGGTGCAGGTCGTTCGTGCTGAAAACCGCCACCCCGCCCGCGAACGCGGCGCAGGCGGCGAATGCCGCGGCCGCCCAGTGCCGCGGAACACTGACGGGCAGCAGCCACCTGGCCAGGGAACTTGATGCCCAGGCCTGCGGCGGCGCTGTCTTCAGTGAAAGCATTAGCTTAGATAGTCCTCCACTGCCGCAAGCTTAGCGTGCGCTGGACAGACGCCCAGGAACTGCTCTGCCCGCCCCTAGATCACCGGAGGGCGGCCAGCCCGGGTCATCCGCCAAGCTGTACGCAGGGATATCGGATGCCGGCCCGCAGGATCCAGGCGCCAGCCCTCGGCGAAACCGGCAAGCCAGGCGCGCACGGCGCCAAGCGACCGCTCCCTTGCAGCGGTCAACACCATCCAGTTTAGGAGATATGCCCAAGCGAGCGGCAGTGGCAGGTTCCTGCGCGCGACCAGCACCCGGTTCCGGCCGTCCATCCGGTGCCAGGTCGCGTGCCGCGCGTTCGGCACGGCGGGGTGGCACATCCGGGCCGCGCCGTCGTACTCGAGGTGGTAGCCAAGCTCGATGAGCCGCCAGGCCAGGTCCGTCTCCTCGTGGCCATAGAAGAACTGGCCGGGCAGCCCGCCAGCCTCCTCGAACGCCGAGCGCCTGATCGCGCACGCCCCGCCAACGAACGTGGTCACCTGGGAGGACCGTTCCGGGTCACCGGCCCGCAGCCGCGGCACGTACCATCGCGCCCCGGGGCCGCCGTCGGGATCCACGACGCGGAACGAGAGCACGGCGAGCCGCGGGTCGGCCGCGAACCGGCCAGCGACGTGCTCGCCAAGATCCGCATCCGGGTACCAGCCGTCATCGTCGAGGAACAGCACCACGTCGCCCGCGCACGCGGCCAGGCCGGCGTTGCGCCCGGCCGCGACGCCGATGTTCTCCGGCAGCCGCACCGTCACCACGCCGGGCGGCACCGGCGGCACGTCGGCGCCGTTGCCGACGAGCACTACCTGCACTCCCCCGTTCCGCGCAGCGCCGCCCAGTGCCACGGCGCTCGCCACGGCCCGGTCCAGCTCGGCCGGCCGGGTGCCCATCGTCAGGATCACGCAGGACAGCTTCACCGCAGCCGCCTCGATCCGAGGATCGCCACGAGGTGCGCGACGACCATCACCGCGGCGACCACCAGGCACGCGACGACCAGCACCCGGGTCGCGGCGAGGCCGCCGCGAGCGGCGTCCACGATGGCGGCCACCAGGATCAGCAGCGAGAGCTCGACCGCCTGGGTGATCCGGTGCACACGCAACACGCTGGCTAGGCGGCGGGCCAGCGCAAGGCGCCCGGAGCGCGGCGCGAGCGCGGCGTCCGCATGCGTGCCGGGCAGGCCCGCCTTGGCCCGGGCGACGACGACGTTGTCCGTCTCCGCCTTCACGATCGCTGCGAGCAGCGCGGCGGCCAGGCCCGCGCTCACGTAGCCGCCGGACAGCGCGAAGTGACCCTGCGCCCGGATGCCGAGCCCGACCAGCAGCGCCGACTCGCCCAGGTAGTGGCCGATCAGATCCAGGAAGACGCCGGAGGCCGAGGTCCGCTTGCTCCACCGGGCCAGCTCCCCATCGGAGCAGTCGAACAGCAGGTAGGCCTGGATCAGGATCGCGCCGGCGATCGCCGACCACAGCCCGCCGAACGCCACCACCACGCCGGCCGCCACGCCGCAGACGATGAACGCCACGGTGACCGCGTTCGGCGACCAGCCCAGCCTGGCGAACACCCAGGTCGCCCACGGCGAGAACCTGCGCATGTACAGCCGGCCGGCCCAGTGCTCGTCGTTCAGCCGGTCGATGACGGCCGCAGGCTGTCCCCCGGCCCGCAGCTCAGCCAGCGTAGGCCCGGACATACTCCTCAACTCGCTTCGCTGTCTCAGCCTCCGACATGCTGAGGCGCTCCAGGATCGTGTACCGTCCCGGCCGGGTTTCGGGCCCGAACGTGACGGCCCGGGCAAATTCGGCCGACGACATCCCGATGTCGCCGGGAGTTACCGGCAGCCCGTGCCGGGCCAGGCAGCCGTAGATCAGCTCCGCCTGGACTGGGTCGTCGCGCAGGTAGGCGCAGAACAGCGCGCCCAGGCCGGCCAGCTCACCGTGGCTCGCGGTACCCGGGTAGAGCTGATCGATCGCATGCATGATCTCGTGATCGCCGCCGCTGCACGGCCGGCTCGAGCCAGCCACGGCCATCGCCATCCCGCACATGATCAGCGCCTCGGCGAGCACTCCGAGGAACTCGTCGGACCGCGCCGGACCCGGCTGGTGCAGCACCGCCTGAGCGGCCGTCCTGGCCATGGCCACCGCGAGCCCGTCAACCGGCTCACCGATGTCGACCGCCGCGAGCTCCCAGTCGGCCAGCGCGGACAGCTTGGCCACCACGTCGCCGATCCCGGATGTGGCCAGCGGATCCGGCGCGGCCCGCACCCGGTCCACGTCCACCACCACGGCGACCGGCATCACCACGCCGTACGACCCCTTGCCCGACTCGTGCTCCAGCGAGCTGACCGGGGAGGCTATGCCGTCGTGGGCGAGGCTCGTCGCCACCGCCACCATCGGGATGCCGGCCATGTGCGCGGCGAACTTGGTGACGTCGATGGTCCTGCCGCCGCCGATGCCGGCCACCGCCTCGTACTCGCCCGCGCGGAGCCGCTTGCCCAGCGAAACGGCGGCGCCGTGGCTGCCGTCAGGGACGCGGAAGATCTCCGCCTCGCCAATCTCCAGTTCCGCGGCGATGCTGTCGCCCTGGCCGGGCCCCACCGCGACGGCGACCCGGCCCGAGGTGGCGATCCGCCGGTCGGCGAGCAGGTCTCCAAGCGCACAGATCGCGCCGGGCCGCACGTCGATGACCATCGGCGCAGCGAGCATGCGGGCCAGGAGCGGCATGCCCGCGAGACTAGCAGTGACGAGCAACTTACTAACAGTGACAGGCAATCTCCCGCGCCCGGCGCAAGTCCGCGTGGTTGTCGACTTCCACCCAGTCGACCACGCCGATCGGCACCGCGGCGATCTCCCCGCCCCGGTCGGCGAGTTCCTGGTAGCCGTCCTCGTAGTAGAGCCCGGGGTCGCGGCGCCACGTGGTCTCGAGCGCGTCGGCCAGCGGCACCGCGGCCGAGGACTCGATGAGCGTCGCGCCGATGTACTCGCCGTAGGCCTTCGCCGGGTCCATCTGCTTCGAGATCCGGCTCAGCAGTCCCCTGGCGTCGAGAACCACCTTCATCTCCTCGTCGGCCAGCGGCTTGACGTTGTCGACGGCGAGGATGACGCGCGCGCGCCCGGCCGCGCCCGATCCCCTGGCGGCCAGCAGCGTCTTCTCGACGCTGACGGGATGCACGGTGTCGCCGTTGACCAGCAGGGCTCCCTGGCTGAAGTACTCGCGGGCCAGCCAGAGCGAGTAGGCGTTGTTCCACTCCAGCGCCCTGCCGTTGTGCACGAGTTCCAGCGCGACCCCGTGCGTGGCCTCGAGATCAGCGGCCCGGTCGGCGACCGCGTGCGCTGCGTGCCCGACGATGACCACGACTTCGCTCAGGCCCACCGCGGCCAGGTTGCGCAGCGCGATATCCAGGATCGTGGTCTCCCCGTCCACGGGAAGCAGCGCCTTGGGCAGCTCGTCCGTGTCCGGGCGGAGCCGCCTGCTGGCGCCGGCCGCGAGGACCATGCCGATCACCGGTACCCCCCCTCCCGAGCCACGAGGCGACCTGCGAGAACACCCGCGCCGATCAGCAACACAAGATACGCGGCCAGTGCCAGGTAGGCGACCGTCGCAATCCCGACGATGGCGCCGATGCCGGCGATGAACATCCGGCCCTCCCAGCCCAGCTTCGTGTCGGGTATCCGGATGGCCTCTGGCCGGGTGCGGGTGGCGAGTTCCAGGTAATGCAGCGCGGTCAGGCCGCACACGGCGAACGTCACCGGCGGCGGGACCGCGAACGCGAAGCCCAGCGCGGCGAAGTAGAGCAGCTGGCCGGCCAGCAGCACCGCGGGCGTCAGCCAGTCCAGGCGGCCGTCGTGCGGGTGCCTGGATCCGAAGGCCGCGAGCAGCATCACCACCAGCGGCGTGAACAGCAAGATCCCGGGAAGCTCCCGCATGCCCAGCCAGGCGAGCAACGACGTTGCGGCCAGCCCCGCGACCGCGGGCGGCAGCGGCACGAACTCTCCCCTGACGACCCGGCCGAGCCAGACTGCCACCGCCCCGTCATCCCGGCACGCCGCCATGGTCGCGAGGGCCTGCGGATCCGCCACGGCCTCCACCTCGGGCTTGCGCCGCGCCGCCCGGCGCGCCGGATCGGCGGGATGTGCGGGAATCAGCAGGTCAAGCGCTGAGCTCGGTTCGGGCGGCTCGGCCAGGGGCAGCGGCAGTTCCAGCTGGTCCGCGTCCCCGGAGGCGACCAGCGTCATCGGCGCCTCCTCAGCGAGCACCGGTGGTCCATCCGGGACCGGCGATTCGACCCAGGCCGCCGACTCCACCCAGGCCGCGGACTCGGCCTCGGCCGCCGACTCGACCGGGACGGTGGGCTCCACCCGCGCTATGGCGATCGGCCCGGCGGCCAGGGCCGGCCGTGCGGTATCCGCCGGCTCCGTCACCGGGGCGCGGTACGGCCCGCGGCCGGTGAGCGCGTAGCCGGTGGCGATGATTCCCCACTCCAGCAGGACCAGCAGCGTGGCACGAGCGCCCCAGATCGGCGCGACGAGGGTGATCAGGGCTATCCGCCCGCCCGGAGGACAGCTCAGGAACCCGCGGATCGCCGCGACGGCGGGGTTGCTGTCAGTGTGCGCTTCGGCGGCCGATCCGCTGCACGCGACCGCTATCTTGCGCACAGCCTGCACGATCATCACCGCGACCGCGAGCTGCCAGGTGCCGCCCCAGTGCTGTTCGTATCCGCCCACGGCCAGCCCGGCGTAGACGATGTACTCGGACGCCGTGGCGCACCAGTCCGCCAGCCGCCCAGCATCGGCGTCGGCGTGCCGCGCGGACGCACCGCGTCCCGGGCTGGCGAGCTGCCTTGCAGCGCACCCCACCAGGTAGCTGACGCACAGGGCCAGCGCACCGTTGACGTTGCCCGGCCTGGTCCCCGCGCTGAACCAGCCAGCCGCACAGACCGCGAGCGCCATCGAGATGCCTGCCACCGAGACCGGGGCAAGGGAGCGGCTAACCGCCCAGCCGGCAAACCGCCGCGGCAGGTCGTCGAGCGTTTCCGGCACGCTCATGCCAGCGCTCTCGCGAGCCGTTCACCCGGCCCTACTGCGCTCTTCCGGCCCATTCCGCTGATCCAGCTGATTCCGGCTCCCAGCACTGCACGAGTCCGCTCAGTGACCTACGGTACCTATGTCTACCCACGCAAAGCGGAAGGCAGACCTCGGCCGAGCCGCGTGCCGCGCGGACCGCGCACGGGGCGTTGCGTAACGGCCACTCGAAATGGCCGGGTCTGCCAGCAGGTAAGGTCCCCTCATGCGGACGGTGGCGGTCGTGCTGGCCGGCGGGATCGGGCAGCGGTTCGGCGGCGACAGGCCCAAACAAATGCGGATCCTGGCTGGGCGCACGCTTATCGAGCACTCGGTGGCGGCCTTCGAGCAGGCCCCGGGCGTGGACACAATCATGATCGTGATGCCGCCCGGCCTCGCGGATCCGGCCAGGCAGCAGTTCACCGCCGACGGGCACCCCAAGGTGACCACCGTGATCGAGGGCGGTACGACGCGGACGGACTCGACGCGCTGCGCGATCGCGGCGCTCGGCGAGGACGAGTGCAACGTTCTCTTCCACGACGCGGCCAGGCCGCTGCTGGATCAGCGGATCATCGCAGACTGCGTCAGCGCGCTCGCCACGGACCAGGCGATCGGCGTCGCCGTCCCGTCATCGGACACGATCGTCGAGGTTGCCGACGGCGTGGTGACCGGGATGCCGCGACGCGACACGCTGGCCCGCTGCCAGACGCCCCAGGGCTTCAGGCTCTCGGTGATCAGGCGGGCCTATGAGCTGGCCGACGCAGACCCGTCCTTCCCGCAGCGGCCGGCCACCGACGACTGTGGCGTGGTGCTCCGTTATCTGCCAAACGTCCCGGTTCGCCTGGTAGAGGGCAGCGAGCACAACATCAAGATCACATATCCGGGTGATCTCGAGGTCGCGGAGACTCTGCTCCGCCGGCGCGACTAGCCAGGATCGGCCGACTCGCTCACCGCGTTGTTCTCCGGCATCAGGCTGCGCGGGCTGGTGAGGAAGCCGGCCCCCCAGGCGATGTGCATCGTGGCCAGCACGCCAGGAACCCGGGCCGCCACCCCGAGGCGCAAGTGGCGCAGGGCCAGCGCGGCGACGCCGATCACTCCTGCCATGTACAGCACAGGAACAGCGAATCCGCAGGTCAGTATCGCTGGCCAGATTCCGGTGGCTCCGCTGAGCAGGCCGCCGAGGCCCGCGATGCCCGCCAGCACGCCGAGCACCATCACCAGCACGGCGGCCGGAGGGGCCAGGTACCGCGGGTTGATCGTGCCTGCGTGCTGTCGCGCCACGACCCGGCGCCACCGGCCATAGTGGAAGTACTGCGCCGCGAGCATGCCGACGCTCGCCCGCGGCCGGTAGGTGACCCGGAGCTCCGGCTGGAACCATACGACGCCCCCGGCCAGCCGGATCCGGTGGTTGAGCTCCCAGTCCTCGGCGCGCAGGTAGGTCTCGTCATAGCCGCCGACCTGCTCGATCGCGGCCCTGCGGTACACGCCCAGGTAGACGGAGTCGACCGGCCCCGGCCGGCCGCCGGTGTGGAACCTGCTGGCGCCCACCCCGTACGGCGAGGTCATCGCCCAGGCCACCGCCTGCTGGAAGCGGGTCACGCCCTCCGCGGCCATGATCCCGCCGACGTTGGCGGCGCCGGTCCGCCGAAGTTCGGCAACCGCAGTGCGCAGGTAACCCTGCGGCAGCAGGGCGTGCCCGTCGACCCTGGCCACGATCGAGTGCCGGGACGCCTTGATCGCCGCGTTCACCGCACTCGGGATGTGCCCGGTCGGATTGGCCACCACGGTGACGCGCGGGTCGGCGGCGGCGATCCGCTCGGATACCTGCAGGGTCTGGTCCCTGGATGGGCCGACCGCCAGCACGATCTCGACATCCCCGGCGTAGTCCTGGCCGAGCACACTGCGCACCGAATCAGCCAGGTTCAGTTCCTCGTTCCTGACCGGCATCACCACCGAGACCGGGTCCAGCTCCGTTTTGCCCGGTTCGGTGGCGTCTGCTCGGATGCCAGGTGCATGACTCATGACAGGAATCACCGTACCGTGCCAAGAGTAATCACGTGAACACGGTGCGAAGTTAAATCCTAGCTAAAGACTAGAGAATTGCGTCCTCCAGCATCTCCGTCACCAGGGCTGCGATCGGCGACCGTTCCGAGCGAACGAGGGTAACGTGCGCAAACAGCGGATGGCCCTTGAGCTTCTCGATGACGGCGACCACGCCGTCATGCCTGCCCACCCGGAGGTTGTCGCGCTGCGCGATGTCGTGGGTGAGCACCACCCGCGACCCGCTGCCGATCCTGGACAGCACGGTGAGCAGCACGCCGCGCTCCAGCGACTGCGCCTCGTCCACGATCACGAACGAGTCGTGCAGGGACCTCCCGCGGATATGGGTCAGCGGCAGCACCTCGAGCATGTCCCTGTTCAGCACCTCGTCGATCACGTCCTGGGAGGTGACGGCCGACAGCGTGTCGTAGACCGCCTGGGACCACGGGTTCATCTTGTCCGCCTCGGAGCCGGGCAGGTAGCCGAGCTCCTGGCCGCCCACCGCGTACAGCGGCCGGAACACGACCAGCTTGCGGTGCTGCCGCCGCTCCATCACCGCCTCCAGGCCGGCGCAGAGCGCCAGCGCGGACTTGCCGGTGCCGGCCCGGCCGCCCAGCGACACGATCCCCACGTCCGGGTCGAGCAGCAGGTCGAGTGCTACCCGCTGCTCGGCGCTGCGGCCACGCAGCCCGAACACCTCGCGGTCGCCTCGGACCAGCCGCACGGACTTGTCCGGCTGCACCCGGCCGAGCGCGCTGCCCGCACCGGAAGCCCCGCTTACCAGCACCAGGCCGGTGTGGCAGGGAAGCTCACCCGCCGCCGCGCAGTCCAGCTGCCCGTTGGCGTAGAGCTCGTCGATCTCCGCCGCGGTGACGTCAAGCTCGCGCATCCCGGTCCACCCGGAGTCCGCCGGGAGCTCGGCCCGGTACTCCTGGGCGGTCATGCCGATCGCGGCGGCCTTCACCCGGAGCGGCAGGTCCTTGCTGACCAGCACCACGCTCTCGCCCTCGGCAGCCAGGCTGCGCGCGACGGAGAGGATCCTGGTGTCGTTGTCACCGAGGCGGAACCCGGCGGGCAGCACCGCCGGGTCGGCGTGGTTCAGCTCGACGCGTACCGTGCCTCCGGCGTCGCCGACCGGAAGGTCGGCGTCCAGCCTGCCGTACTCGACCCGCAAGTCGTCCAGGTGACGCAGCGCCTGCCGGGCAAAGAAGCCGAGCTCCGGATGGTGCCGCTTGGCCTCAAGCTCGGTGATGACCACCACCGGCAGGACCACCCGGTGCTCGGCGAATCTGCCGATGGCCGCCGGGTCGGCGAGCAGGACGCTGGTGTCGAGGACATAGGTGCGACGTGCTGGCGAACTGGCCACTCGCTCTCCTCTTGGCGCTCGGGCGCCACACTGGGACAGACGTGCCAACGGGACCGGGACCGGCCAGCAAGGGCCGGGCGCCGGCCCTTCGCTCACCACGCCTGCGTACCAGGACGCGAAGCTCGAGGATCTCGAGGGCCTTCCCGGCGGGTGGCTACACACCACCCGTCACGTAAGACGTTACCCTCGGTGAGCCGTTCGCCGGAAGTACTGCCGCAAGCTGTTAACGTGACCGACATCGGCCGTCCGTACCTGGTCAGGGACCTGAACTGGTCCTCAGGCGCCGAACCGGCGATGCCGCGCCGCATAGGAACGCAGCGCGCGGAGGAAGTCCACCCGGCGGAAGGCGGGCCAGTAGGCGTCGCAGAAGTAGAACTCGGAATGGGCGCTCTGCCAGAGCAGGAACCCGCCGAGGCGCTGCTCGCCCGAGGTCCGGATGACCAGGTCAGGGTCGGGCTGCCCGGCGGTGTACAGGTGCTCTGCGATGTGCTCCACGTCGAGAATCTCGGCGAGTTCCTCGATCGTGGTTCCCCTGGTGGCGTGGTCCTGCAGCAGCGAACGGACGGCGTCGGCGATCTCCCGCCTGCCGCCGTAGCCAACGGCGACGTTGACCAGCAGCCCGCCCTGGCTGGCCGTTGCATCCGCCGCGTCCTTGAGTACCTGGGCGGTGTCGGCGGGCAGCAGGTCGAGCGCTCCCATCGGGTTCACGTGCCAGTTCTGCGCCACGAGCTCGCGAACGGTGTCCTCAATGATCCGCAGCAGCGGCTCCAGCTCGGTCGAGGACCGGGACAGGTTGTCGGTCGAGAGCAGCCAGAGCGTGACCACCTCGACACCGGTCTGGCGGCACCACTGCAGCACCTCGAAGATCTTGTCAGCGCCCGCCTGATGCCCGCTGCTGACGTCGGCCAGACCCTCCGAGCGGGCCCAGCGCCGGTTACCGTCGCACATCACCCCTACGTGCCTGGGGATCGCCCGAGGCGAAAGCGACGCTTCTATTCTGTGCTCGTAGAGCCGGTAGGCGAGATCGCGTACTCCCATCCCGCACCCTTCCTCGCTGCCGCCAGGATGGCTTGCCGAACCTGGCCAGCCTCATCCCCGCTGTCGTCGCGTTCGCGCCGGACGCACAGCCTGCGACCGCAGCACCGCCCGGTTCCCTAAGCACCGTATCCAAGAATGTCACCAGTTCGGCCGAGGTCAGGACGGCTCGCACACCAATCCCATCGGACCCCCACGCCTCAATGACCGCGCGGCGGGTCAGACACCAGCCCAGCCGAAGCTCACCCAGCCACTGCGCCGAGTCCCGCAGCACGCACCGGAACTCCCCGGTTACCGGCAGGTCGGACCGCTCTCTCGACCGGAGCGAGAAGTACTCGCGATCCCCCGGCCGGAACTCCGGACGCACGGACTGGCCAGGCGATCCGGGCTGTCCTGGCTCGGGGAACCGGTCGTCCGGATCGGGCCACGCCGCGGCCTGCGCGGGATCCTCGCGTGCCGCCGTGACGCCGGCGGCGAGCTGGGTCAGCCGGAAGCCGCAACGTTCGCCGACGGAAGCGAACGGCTTACCTTCGCGGCTGAGGTCAAGGGTGAGCTCGTACGGCACGCCCAGTCGGTCATTACACGCCACAGCGGTAACCGTCAGAATGGATCCATCAACGCAGCGTAGTTCCCCCATAACGGAACGTTAACATCTTCGATCCCGAAAGGGGCACCCCCCACGCCGCGGAGAATGCCGAAGAGCTCAGCCTTGGTTCAGCAACGGCACCGGAGTCCGGCACCCGCCCGGCACTGTCTATATCCTTCTCGCAACATACAGAGTTGAAATCCCCCTTCAAGGCGGGCGAGAGGACGGGCGATGGTCGACGTGCACGCAGCACTTGACGGGGCGGGACTGAGAAATGTTCACGTCCGCGAGTACGTGCGGTACTGGGCCGAGCTCACCGGGGCTGCGCGGATCGAGGTCGTCAGCGCGGCAGACGATGAACGACTCATCAGCGAGGCCCTCGCCGAAGGGGAGATCGTGCCCGCGGGCGAGGGACTGTACTACTCGCGCAGTTACGTGAAGGACACCGCGCGCTCGGAGGAGCGCACGATCGTCGCGACGAGCAACCCCGACGACAAGGGCGTCTACAACAACTGGCACCCGGCCGCCGAGATGCGCCCGCTGCTCGAGGGCCTCATGCGCGGCGCGTCCGCCGGCAAGACGATGTACGTCGTTCCGTACCTGATGGCGCCGGTCGGGTCACCGCTCGAGCGGTACGCGGCGGGTGTGGAGCTCACCGACACCCGCACGGTCGCGCTGCACATGATCCGGATGGCGCGCGTCGGAGTGGAGTACATCGACAACCTCACGGACCCCGGCAGCTTCGTCCGTGCCGTGCACGTCACTGGCGACCTGGAGACCCTGGGCCAGGGAACGCCCGGCGACAAGCGCTACTTCGTCACGTTCGCCGACGAGCGGACCATTCTGCACTTCGGCTCCTCTTACGGCGGCAACGCGCTGCTCGGCAAGATCGCGCATGGCCTGCGGCAGGCCGCCTACGACGGCTGGGCATCGGGCGAGTTCCTCGCCGAGCAGTTCATGCTCATCGGGATCGCCGACAAGCAGACCGGCAGGCAGTACCACATCTGCGGCGGCTTCCCCAGCGCCTCGGGCAAGACCAACCTGGCGATGATGCTCGCCCCGGACGCCCTCGGCGACCGCTACCAGGTCTACTTCTACGGCGACGACATCGCGTGGCTGCGCGTCGACCCCGACGACGGCAAGATCTACGCGATCAACCCCGAGTTCGGCGTGTTCGGCGTGGCCAAGGACACCAACGAGACCACGAACCCGATCGCGCTGGGATCGGTGGCACCGGGCACCGGGACGATATTCACCAACGTCGCCTACAACGACAACACCCAGGAGGTCTGGTGGGAGGGCCGCACACCCCAGCCGCCCGCCGACGTCACTGGCTGGCGGGACTGGACCGGCACGCTCATCTCCGAGCGGCCGCCAGAGGACGCCGGCACGCCGTGGGCCCACCCGAACAGCCGGTTCACCACCACCCTGGCCAACGTGCCGAACATCGCGCCGGACTTCGACGACCCGAAGGGCGTGCCGATCGATGCGATCATCTTCGGCGGCCGCGCGAGCGACCGGGAGCCGCTGATCCGCGCGATCACCGATCTCGCGGAGGGCGTCTACGACGGGCTGACGCTGGGCGCCGAGGCCACGTTCGCGGCCGAGGGCGTCGACGGGCTGCTGCGCTACGACCCGATGTCGATGCGCCCGTTCATGTCCTACCCGGAGGGCGCGTACGCCGCGCACTGGCTGAACGTCATCGGCTCGGCGGCGAGCCAGCCGATCTTCGCGCACGTCAACTGGTTCCAGCGGGATCCCGATGACCGGCATTACCTGTGGCCGGGCTACCGCGACAACCTGCGGCCGCTGCTCTGGCTGCTGCGCCTGGCCGAGGGCGAGGTGCACGGCGTGCAGACGCCGGTCGGCATTGTCCCCACCAAAGACGAGCTTGACCTGGACGGGGTCGCCATCGCCCCGCATGACCTCGAGACGATCCTGACCATCGATACCCCGCGGTGGCAGCAGGAAATGAAGTACCGCGCGGAGCACCTCGAGCAGTTCGCCAACCTGCCCGAGGAGATCTGGCAGGCGCACCGCCGGGTCGCCGCGGCGCTTGACGCCGTCGGCTGAGCGGCAGAAACTCCTGAGCGGCCGAACTGCTGAGCGGCAGAACTCAGGACGACCGGGGACCCTCGGAGCGGACCTGCTCAACGTGACGCAGGGCCCCCCTGAGGTCGGCGAGCCAGGTGTCCTCGTGCTCCCCGACGAGCCGCACGCACCACGCGAGGGCATCGCTGCGGCTGCGTGCCACCCCCGCGTCCACCAGCGTGTCCAGAACGAGCCGCTCCGGCTGGCGGAGCCTCGTCATCACCGGCACCGAGAACGTGGTGAACATCACCTTCTTGTTGTTGCAGATCACACCCCAGGAGACCTTGCGGCCGAAGCGGTGCTCGGCCTCGCGGGCGATCTCGACGCGCTGCTGCCGCGTCTGCTCGCGGAACCGGCGGCTGCGTCCCTCGGCGGCTTTGGCGCGCTCCGCGTCGGTCATGCCCTCGGACGCCTCCGGCGTGGGCAGCACGCCGACGACCGAGATCTCCTCGCGGTCGAGGTTGATCTCCGGCGCTTCGGCGAACCAGTCGCCGGGCATGCGGGCGGCGAACCACCCGCGGAGCCGCTCACCTGCCGAGCTGCCCTCATCCCCTGTACTCATGTAATAAATATTACGCCATTAGCTGAACGCTGACAAGATCATCGCCCCGTCGCCCGCCACATTCCGCCTAATCAGCCGCTGGCGCGGCCTCCTCCGGCAGCCCCGCGACCTCATCAGCCACTCCGGCCCCCAAATCCCTTGCCACCCGCTACTCCGGCCCGCAAATCCGCCCCACCCGCCACTTCGGCCCGCAAATCCGCCCCACCCGCCACTTCGCCGGAGTCTCGTCTGGCGGACGCTCCCATCAGCCACTTCGGCACCGCGAATCCTGGCGCCCTCGAACTTTCCATGATCTGGGAGGAAAAGGCCGCCTATTTGCTCGTGATCCTCCCAGATCATGGAAAACAGGGCCGGAGGCTTAGCCGACGGGGGGCGGCGGCGGGATGTCAGGCAGACCGGGTCGCGGCGGTCAGGCGGCGGGGCCGGCGGTCGGCGTTGCTGGCTGTCGGCATTGCCGGCGGTCAGGCGGCGGGATCGCCGGCTACTGCCGCGGCGACCTTCGGGTACACCGCCACGGCGCCAGCGAACTCGGAGCCGAAGTCAGCCGGGACGATCTCGACGTCAAGGCCGGGCATCGGGGCCTGGAGCATCTCCCCGTCGCCGAGATAGATGGCCACGTGCGAGATGTAATCGGGAGCCGTCGGGTCGGTGTGATAGAAGAGCAGGTCCCCTGGCTCCAACTCCCGGAGCGGGACCGTCGGGCCGGTCAGCGCCTGCTCGGCGGCCACGCGCGGCATGACCACGCCGGCCCGCGCGAGCGACCACTGCACCAGACCCGAGCAGTCGAAATCGGTCGGGCCGTCGCCGCCCCACACGTATGGCATGCCCAGCCTGCTCTCGGCCGCCTCGAGGAACGCGACGATCTCGGCGTTGGTCAGGCCGGATCCGTCGGCGGCGGCCCCGGTGATCCCGGCCGCGCCGCCCGTCTCGGCTACGCCCGTCGAAGCCGACTGGGCGACCAGCGACGCGACCGCCGCGGTTCGCGGCAGCAGCTTCTTGATCTGCTTTATCAGCGTGCTCAGGTCGGCGTGCGGGGCGCTGATCACGATCGCGTTGTCCGCCGGTATCCCGAGCGAGCGGGCCACGGCGTCGGAAACGACGGCGTCGACACCACCGATCCCAACGGTGCCGAGGCCAGCCATCGGCAGCTCCTCGGCGCGCCGGCCGCTCACCCGGACCGCGTGGCCGAGCGGCAGCTTGTCCAGCTTGCTCATCGTGTACGAGACGGCCACACCCCCGGTCGCCACGTTCTCCCAGAGGCGGAGCGAATCGGCGGTTGGCTTGGGTGCGAACGCACGGAACTCCGACGGGTCCACTCCCAGCATCGCGGTGAGCTTGCCACCCACCTGGAGCCTCGCCGCGTCGAGCGGCTCGGCGGCGACCACGCCGTGCAGCCGTCGCACCGCGGGCGCGATGCTGCTGCGCAGCGTGGTGGGGGCGACCACAAACAGGTCCGCCTCGAGCAGCCGGTGCAGCGGCGCCATGGTCGGCGTTGGCGTCGGGGATGCCGCGAGCGCCGAAGGAACATTGCCGAGGACGGCCAGGCTCAGCAGCGCCAGCCCGGAACCAAGCGGGACGAGCATGCGACGTGCTCCGTCGCGCAGCTGCACTGCTCCTCCCGGTTATCGGCCTTTGGCGCGAGCCACCAAGCCACCATGCAACGAAAGGCACGCGGCTGTCTATACCGGCCCTTCGCTAATGGCCGCGAGTATCCCCTAGGGGTGGTCCGGTGCGAGCTCCGCGCGCAGTGCGTCCGGCTCAGTCACGGGCATCCGGCAGGCAAAGTCCCGGCAAACATAGGCGGCGGGAGCACCCCCGACCGGATCACGCCCGGCCAGCAGCGGTATGGCGTCCGCTCCATTTCCGCCGCCATTGCCGAGCGCGATCACCGCGCCGGGGGGCGCGGCCAGGAAGGCCGTCCGGTGCAGCGCCGCGGTGCGGCCGTCGTCGGGCGGGCCAACGACCGCGATCTCGGCCGGGCCCGACGCGATGGCCTCGGCCACCGCGAGACCCCAGCCCGCGGCGCGCGGGTACCGCGAGGCCACCGCCGGCAGGGGCCCGAGCGCCCCTGCAGCGGCGGTGCGGTACCTGGCCGAGCCGGTCAGCGCCGAGTAGCTGAGCAGCGCGCCAGCGACGGCGAACGTGCCCGACGGGGTTGGCCCGTCCGCCGGGTCAGCCGGCCGGTAGATCAGCCGCTCACCGTCGTCCGCGGTGTCGTAGAAGCCGCCCGCCGAGTCGCCGAACCTGTCCAGCGCCGTGTCGAGCAGCTGGCCGGCCAGGGTCACCCAGCGGGTCTCCCCGGTCACCCCGGCCAGGGCCAGATACCCCTCGGCGACGCAGGCGTAGTCCTCGAGTACACCCGCGCTCGCCCCCGGGACCCCGTCCCTCGAGGTGCGGGTCAGCCGGCCGCCGGCCAGGTGGGTTCCAGCGAGCAGCTCGGCCGCGCCGCGCGCCGCCGAGATGAACTCCGGGCGTTCCAGCAGCAGGCCCGCTTCGGCCAGGGCCGCGATCGCGAGGCCGTTCCAGGCGGCGACGATCTTGTCGTCCCGGCCAGGGCGGACCCGCCACGCGCGCGCCTCGAGCAAAGTGGCTCGGATCCGCGCAAAGCGCTCGGGCTCCGTGGGGTCGCGGCGAAGCTGGAGCACCGATTTCCCGTGCTCGAAGGTGCCCTCGCCGGTCACATCGAACACCTCGGCTGCGTACCGGGCGTCCGACTCGCCAAGGACGTCGCGGAGCTGGCCGGGCGTCCAGGCGTAGAACTTGCCCTCCTCGCCCTCGCTGTCGGCATCGAGGGCCGAGGCGAAGCCGCCCTCGGCGGTGCGCAGCTCGTCGATCATCCAGGTGCAGGTGTCGGCCGCCACGCGGCCGGCGAGCTCGGAGCCGGCCCGGCGCCACCAGTGCGCGTAGACCCGGGCCAGCAGCGCGTTGTCGTAAAGCATCTTCTCGAAGTGCGGCACGATCCAGTCCGCGTCCACCGAGTACCGCGCGAATCCGCCGGCCAGCTGGTCGTACATGCCGCCTCGGGCCATGGCGTCCATGGTGCGGGTGGCCATGCGCTGCGCCGCGTCCCCGGACGCGCCGCTGCTGCGCTCGTGACGGCGAAGCAGGAACTCGAGCACCATCGAGGGCGGGAACTTCGGCGCACCGCCGAATCCGCCCCGGGTGGCGTCGAAACCGGACTCGAGCCCGGCCATCGCCGCGTCGCAGGCCTGGCTCAGCTCATCCTGGCCCGGGGCACCGCCGCCGGGCGCGACGCCCGACATCTGCCCGGCCAGTGCACCGGCGATCCGCTGCGCCTGCCCGGTGACCCGGCTCCGTTCCTGACTCCAGGCGTCGGCCACCCCGAGTACCAGCCGCTGGAACTGATCCCGCGGGAAGTATGTGCCGCAGTAGAAGGGTTCCCGGTCCGGCGTCATGAAGACCGTCATCGGCCAGCCGCCCTGGCCGGTCATGGCCTGCGTCGCGGTCATGTAGACCGCGTCGACGTCCGGCCGTTCCTCGCGGTCCACCTTGATCGACACCAGGTGCTCGTTCATCAGCGCCGCGGTCTGCTCGTCCTCAAACGATTCGTGCGCCATCACGTGGCACCAGTGACAGGCCGAGTAGCCGACGGAGAGCAGCACCGGAACATCGCGGCTGCGTGCCTCGGCGAACGCCTCATCGGACCACGGCCACCAGTCGACAGGATTCCCCGCGTGCTGCAGCAGGTATGGGCTCGTTGCCGTGCGTAGCCGGTCAGCCATACGCTCCATCATGCCCCGCCGGTACTGGCATGCCAGAGCCGGAGCGGCCGGGCGGTCAGAAAACCTGCCGAAGACTGCTACCGTGCGTGTGTGAGTACTTCCGGGCCGGCCACCCGCCCGCCCGGCCGCGGCACCCGGATCCGGGGTACCCGCCAGGCCGAGGCGGTGTACGCGGTGCTGGACGGGCTGCCCGGATTCTTCAGCGCGCAGCAGATTCATGCCGAACTGCGCAACCAGGGAGAGCACGTCGGGCTCACCACGGTTTACCGGCACCTGCAGGTGCTCAGCGAGGACGGCCGGGTTGACGCCATTCGCGACTCCAGCGGCGAGACGCTGTACCGCAAATGCCACACCGACGCCCATCACCACCATCTGACCTGCCGCAACTGCGGCCGGAGCGTGGAGGTAGAGGGCCGCGCCGTCGAGCGCTGGGCCGATCAGGTCGCCGCCGAAGCCGGCTTTACCGACGTTGGGCACACGGTGGAGCTGTTTGGCCTGTGCCCGGAGTGCGGCACGTCCTGACGGTTACCGCCGGGCCGGCTCGGCCGTGGACGCGCCGACGTTTTCTTCCAGCCAGGCGCAGAGCGGCTGGCTGGCGGTAAGGAACGCGGCCACGCGCTGCTTTGCTGCCGGCGTCCCGAGCCAGGGCTCGACCGGCCACTCCTTCCAGGTCACCACGCCCTTGTAGCGCAGCAGCGCGATCCGGGGGTGGTCGGCCTGATAGCCCCTCGGCGCCGTCTTGAGCACGTCGTGGCCGTGCACGGCGACCTCGTGCCGCTCCGTTTCCGCGATGACCCGTTCGAGCTGCGTGCCGGACTCGTCCCTGGTTACCGCCCGCCGGTACCTGTCCAGTTGGTCCGGGACCATCATGTACATCCCGCTGCCGGCGGCAAGGCCTTGCGCCGAGAGCTGGAGATAGCCGTCACCGATGACCGCACCGATGTTGGTCTTGTACGGCGACTTGTCTTTGCTGAACCTGACGTCGCGGTACGGCCGGAAGATCTTTGACTCGCCGAACTCCGGGCCGAGTTCCTCCAGCAGCTCGCTCATCGGCCCCAGGACCATCTCGTCATAGATCGCCTTGTGCGCGGTCCAGTAGGCCTTGGAGTTGTCCGCCTCCAGGCCCTCATAAAAGTCCAGCGCCTCGGCTGGCCAGCCGCTGAAGGACATCGCGAGAATCCTACGCGGCACTACAATGCGCGGGTGCTGCGCTTCCCTCTCATTCATCCGCCGCTCCTCGCGGCGCTCGGCGCGGCCGGTCACGGCGGGAAGGTCCTGCTCGCCGACGCCAACTACTCGCACAGCACGAACGTCAGCCCGGGCGCGACCGTGATCCACCTGAATCTGCGGCCCGGCCTGATAACCGTCGAGCAAGTGCTCGAGCCGGTGCTGGCAGCGGTTCCGGTGGAGGCCGTCACGGTCATGCGCCCGGACGACGGCAGCACTCCCGCGGTGTTTTCTCGCTACCGTGAGCTGCTCGGCGAGGACCTGCCGCTGCAGCCGCTCGGGCGCCTCGAGTTCTACGCCGAGTGCCGCAAGCCCGACCTGGCGGTCTGCGTGGCGACCGGCGATGATCAGCTGTACTCCAATGTGCTGCTCACGATTGGATACATCAGGCCGTCGGTGCCGTGAGCGTGGCGATGGTGGCCTAGACATATGGCCTGACGTCCGATACACACTGTGTCCCGGACACCTGCGTTTGGTCTAACTTGCTGCGATCGGAGGCGCCACATGTCCACGCCAGACACCGGCGAGTTCAGCGGGCTGGTGGCCCTGATCACCGGCGGCGCCTCGGGGATCGGCCTGGCCACGGCGCGGCTGCTGGTCTCGCGGGGCGCGCGGGTGGCCATCCTGGACCGGGAGATACCGAGCGCGGCGGCGGGCGGCGGGTCGCCCGGGTACAGCAGCTTCGGCAGCGACCCGCTGGACGCCGGCCTGCGGCCGGTCGTCGCCGACGTCACCGACGACGGCGCGGTCCGGGCGGCGGTCGCCGAGGCGATTGGCGCCTTCGGCAGGCTGGACATCCTGGTCAACAACGCGGGCATCGGGGCGGCCGGCACGGTCGAGGACAACGACGACGACGAATGGCGGCACGTCCTCGACGTGAACCTGCTCGGCATCGTCCGCAGCTCGCGGGCGGCCATGCCCGCGCTGCGCGCATCCGTGGCCAGGCGCGGCGAGGCCGCCATCGTCAACACAAGCTCGATCGCGGGCATCGCGGGCCTGCCCCAGCGCGCGCTTTATTCGTCGACCAAGGGCGCCATCCACGCGCTGACCCTCGCCATGGCCGCCGACCACATCGCCGAGCACATCAGGGTCAATTGCGTCACCCCGGGCACCGCCGACACCCCGTGGATAGCCCGGCTGATGCAGGCGGCGCCCGACCCAGAAGCCGAGCGCGCGGCGCTCACCGCTCGCCAGCCCATGGGACGGATGGTTTCGGCCGACGAGGTTGCCGCGGGCATCGCCTACCTGGCCAGCCCGCTGGCGAGCGCGGTCACCGGCACAGCGCTCGCCGTCGACGGCGGGATGTCGGGCCTGCGTCTCCGCCCACGCACGTCCTGACCCATACAGGTCGGATGACTCCGGGCGGGCCTAGCTGAGGTTCTGGCCACCCAGCAGGTCGAAAACCAGAGGTAAATCCGAACATATCATTTCGATGACGGTACTGGCAGCGGTCGAGGCTGCCCGTTGACATCCCGATACATCGGATCTATTTTCCATGCACGTGCCACGCGGATGACCGCCAGCGGGGGTGTCGTGGGCAGCCGCGTGCCCGAGGAAGTGGACACAGGAGGACCGATGGGACTTCGCAGACGCTTCGGCGTTACTGCCGTGGCCGGCCTCGCGGCCGCGGCCCTCATGGCGGGAATCGCGGGGTGCGGCTCCAGCTCAAGCTCCGGCTCCGGCAGCCCGGCCAGCACGTCGAAATCCTCGTCATCGACGATCAAGATCGGTGTCGACCTCACGTACAACAACACGGCGTTCTGGGCCGCTTACATCAACTACGAGAGCCAGTACGCCTCGCAGTACCACGTCAAGCTCATCGGGCCGCTGCTCGCCGCGGCCAACGCGAGCCTGCAGAACCAGCAGATCGAGGAGCTCGTCAACGAAGGCGCCAAGGCCGTGATCGTGAACCCGGAGACGGCCACCAGCCTCGGCCCGGCGATCTCGTACGCGACGTCGCACCACGTGAAGCTGATCTCGGTCGACACCATCGTCGGCGTGGGCAAGGTGTACATGGTGGTCCGCGCGTCCAACCTGATCTACGGCCTCGACGCCTGCGCCTACATCAGCTCAAAGGTGAAGTCGGGCGACGTGCTTGACCTCGAGGGCGACCTCACCTCCTCCAACGGCGCGGACCGGACGAACGCGTTCGACGCGTGCATGGCCGCCAACGACCCCGGCGTCAAGATCCTTAAGGACCCGACGGTATGGGTTGACGCCACCGCCGTGACCGACGCGCAGAACGCGGTCAACGCCTACGGCAGCCAGCTCAAGGCGATCTACTCGCAGTGGAGCAGCCCGGACACCGGCATCCTGCCGCTGCTGAAGCAGAAGGGCCTGACCGGCAAGGTCCTCGTGGTCAGCGACGACGGGGTCCCGTTCGAGATGTGCGACATCGGCCACGGGACCAGCAATGCGTCTCAGTCTCAGCCGGCGAACCTGTACGCCGAATGGGCGCTCAAGTACGCGATCGACGCGGCCAAGGGCGTCGCACTCAAGCCCGGCGACCCCGGCGGCGGGGCGCCGGCGCTGCAGATGCTGAGTTACCAGGGCGACAGCAACCTGGGCGACCCGATCGTCGCGCCGTTCGTCACCAAGACGGCGCAGACGCTCACGGTCAAGCCGGTTGACGGGCTGTCCGGGACGGTCTCGACGACGCCGGTCACCGACGGCCAGCTCTGGGGCAACGTCTACGGGTCCGAGCACGGTGGGGTGTGCAGCGCCGCAGCGGCGGCTGGATGAGCCACGGTGGGGCGCCCGCTGCCTCGACGGCCGGGCAGAAACCGGCCGTCGAGGCGGCAGGCATCTTTAAGCAGTTCGGCAGCACGCAGGCGCTGCGCGACGTCGATCTCACGCTGCAGCCGGGGCGGTGCCTCGGGCTGGTGGGACGCAACGGAGCGGGCAAGTCGACGCTCGTCTCGATCCTGTCCGGCATCTACCCGGCCGATGCCGGACAGGTGTGGTTCGAGGGCCAGCCGGCGCCACCGCTCGGCGCGCTGCACGCCTGGCGCAGCCGCATCGCCACCGTTTTCCAGCACTCGATGGTGGTGCCGGATCTCACCGTCGCCGAGAACGTCTTCCTCGGCCACCAGCCCGGCCCGGGCGGGCTCGTCGACTGGCGGCGGATGCGCGAGCAGGCGCAGCAGATCATGGCTGACTGGGGATTCCGCCTCGACGTGGGCCGGCCCTGCTCCAGCCTGACCGTCGAGCAGCGGCAGATCGTCGAGATCGTCAGGGCGCTGGCCGCCGGGACCCGGTGCCTGCTGCTCGACGAGCCGACCGCCGCGCTGGAGCGCGCCGCAATCCAGCGCCTGTTCGCCCGCGTGCGGCAGCTCGTCAGCAGCGGGGTGGCCGTCCTCTACATCTCGCACCACCTCGAGGAAGTCTTCGAGATCTGCCAGGACGCCGCGGTAATCCGCGATGGCGAGATCGTGCTGACCGCGCCGATCAGGGGCCTGACCAAGGAGGACCTGATCGCGGCGATGGTGGGGCGCACCCGGGCGGGGGCCGCGGCGGCGGGAAGCGCGGCGGCCGCAGACGGAACGGGAGGCGCCGCGGCGGGAAGCACGGCAGCCGCAGACGGAACGGGGCGCACTGCGGCGGGAGACGTGGCGGATCGAGATGCAGCAGCGGCGGGGCATGCGTCCGAGCCGTTCGCCGCTGCGGCGGACACTGGGCCGCAGGCCGCGCCGTGCCTGGTGCTCGAGCACGTGTCGGCGACCGCGCCGGAGGGCTCGGTGCGTGACATCTCGCTCGAGGTGCGCCCGGGCGAGCGGGTGGGCGTGACCGGGCTGCTGAGCGCCGGCGTGTCCACGCTCGCGCGGGTGGTGGCCGGGGTCGCGCCGTACGAGGCCGGCACTGTGCTCGTCGACGGCAAGCCGCTGACGTCAGGGCGCCGCGATCTCGCGATGCGGGCCGGCGTCGGCTACATCCCCGAGGACCGCCAGGCCGAGGGCTTTGTGGCGCTGCTCGGCGTGG